>Ga0302187_10004993_pt1 | contig 10529 bp, 7 predicted proteins | sample II_Bog_E1_3_FD_202120 | JGI IMG/M metagenome (GOLD analysis project Ga0302187, IMG submission 202120) | Peat permafrost microbial communities from Stordalen Mire near Abisko, Sweden - II_Bog_E1_3 | ecosystem: Environmental > Terrestrial > Soil > Wetlands > Peat | place: Sweden: Abisko, Stordalen...
TCGTTTGCGGCCAATTCCCTGGACTTCCTCTCGGGCTCGCGGGACCTGATCTCGATCCGGGGAAAGGGTAACTCCGTGCGGCCCTTCACGGTGGTCAAGCACATGGAGGCGCAGGCGGCCGAGAAGTATAAGGAGAAGCTGACCGCCCTTGAGGCCCGCATCAACGAGGTCCAGTCGAAGCTTGCCGAGCTCCAGGGAAAGAAGAGCGAGGGGGGCAAGCTGATCGCCTCCCCGGAGGCCACGCGCGCGATCGAGGACTTCCAGAAGCAGTCGTCTGCCCTGCGGGGCGAGCGGCGGGAGATCCGCAGGAGCCTGCGCGAGGGCATAGACTCCCTCGAGAACAGGCTCCTTGTCGTGAACCTGCTCGGCACCCCGCTCCTCGTCTGCGGTTTCGGCCTCTGGTTCTACCGCAGGCGCAGGGGATAGGTGGGCACCGAACACACGCTTACCCGCGATGAAACTCAGAAACCTCGTCATCACCGTCGTACTCCTCGGGCTCCTGTCGGCCGTGGCCTACTTCAGGAACCGGCCTGAGCCGGCTCCGGCCCAGGATCCCCGGGTCGGCAAGGCGCTCCTTGACGCGGACACGGCCTTCAAGGCGGCCGGCCTCGTGATCTCCGACCAGGGAAAGAAGGTGGAGCTTGTCCGCGTGGCGGGAGACGCGTGGCGGGTCCCTAGCTACTACGATATGCCGGCCGACTTCGACAAGATAGCCCGCTTCGTCCAGGACCTTAACGAGGCGAAGGTGGACCGGTTTGTGACCGACAACCCCGAGAGGCTCTCTCGCCTCGAGTTCAAGGACTCCGAGATCGCGCTCAAGGACTCCGACGGGAAGCAGATCTGGACCCTCACGCTCGGCAAGACGCCGGAGTCGGGCAATGGGCGCTTTGTCCGGCTTGGCGACGAGCCCAAGGCGTTCCTGGCCGGCCTGCACACATGGCTGGACACCGACCCAAAGAGCTGGACGGACACCCGTCTCGTGTCGCTGAAGCCCGACGACGTCGCCAAGGTGGAGATCCCCTTTGAGGGAGGCGCGACCGTGGAGGCCACGCGCGCCAAGAAGGACGGGCCGTGGGCCGCGGCAAAGACACCGGCCGGGGAGAAGCTCGTCGGCGAAAAGGTGAACTCGCTCCTGGCAACCCTCACTGGCCTCAGGTTCTCGGACACAGCCGACCCGAAGGATCCCTCGGCCGCTGAAGCCGCAAAATTCATGAGGACCGTCCGGCTCACCACCTTTGACGGGACGACCGTTCTTGTCTCGCTCGGGCGCAAGCCCGAGGAGAAAAAACTGAAGGCGCCAACGGCCGACGCGAGGGACGTGATCGCGCCGCAGGCCAAGGACCCGTCGGGCAAGCCCGAGGTGAGGCCGGTCACGCCGGAGCTTGAGACGATCCCGGCCGGCCCGGCATTCGCCGTGGTGTCGAGTTCCGACCCGAAGGCGCAGATCAACGACCTGATGAAGCGGCGCTCCTTCAAGGTGGACGATTACACCCTGACGGGGCTCCCCCAGAAGGCCGACGAGTTCTTCGAGCCTGAGAAGGCGAAGTAGCGCGGGTCGGCACCGGCGGGCCCTGTCCGACCGAGGGCCCGGATGGATTTTCCTTTACACATATCAACATTTCGCGATGCGTTGATATGTGTTAGTTCCCGATCGCCCCCTCTCCGAGCTCTTCGCGCAGCACCGCCCGCTGCGGTCGATTGAGTTTTTCCCGCCGAAGGACGACGCGGGAGTAGAGGCGCTGCGGAAGACCGCGGCGGCGCTTCGCCCCATGTCGCCCGACTTTGTCTCCGTCACGTATGGCGCAGGAGGGAGCACGCGCGAGCGGACGGCCCAGGTGAGCGCAGTCCTCAGGGCAGAGTTCGGGTTCACGGTCATGCCGCACCTGACCTGCGTCGGCCATTCCAGGGCCGAGCTTGACGAGGTCGCGGACCGCATCCACCGCGACGGCTTCCGCAACATCATGGCGCTGCGCGGCGACCCCCCGAAGGGGACGGCGGAGTTCGCGGCGCCCAAAGACGGCCTGCGCTACGCCAACGAGCTCGTCGGACTCCTGAAGGCCCGGCACCCCGACTTCTGCCTGGGCGTGGGGGGATACCCGGAGAAGCACCCGGAGGCACCGACCGTGGAGTCGGACATCCAGGCGCTCAAGCGCAAGGTCGACGCGGGCGCGTCCTTTGTGACGACCCAGCTCTTCTTCGACAACGGGGCCTATTACCGGTTCGTCGACCTCTGCAGGAAGACCGGGATCTCGGTTCCCATCGTGCCGGGCATCATGCCCGTCCTCTCGCTCAAGCAGATCCAGCGCTTCACGTCGATGTGCGGCACCACCCTGCCCCAGGCCCTGACCCGCAGGCTCGAGGCGGCGGGCGACTCGCCGGAGATCGTGGAGGCGATCGGCATCGACTGGGCCCTCCAGCAGATTCGGGACCTGCTCGGCAACGGGGCGCCGGGATACCACCTCTATATCCTGAACCGCGCGAAGAGCGCGTTGACGCTCGCGGCAGGGCTTGTCGCCTAGCCCCCGGCAAAAACAGGGCGGAAGCCCGCCTCCGTCAGGATCTTCGCCGCCACGTCGCGCTGGTCCCCCTGGATCTCTATCCTTCCCTCCTTCACGGTTCCGCCGCATCCGCACGCCGCGCGCATCCTCTTGGCAAGCTGCTCCTTCTCGGGAAGGCCGATGCCGGTGAAGCCGTCGATCACGGTGACCGTCTTCCCTCCCCTGCCCCCTTTCTCCCGCTTGATGTCTACCCGCCCGCGGTTGCGCTCCGGCGCCCCCTTCACCGCGGGTTCGGCCCGGGCGGCCGGCGTCGCCAAGGGAAGCCCCGAAAGGTTCAGCTTGTCGAATGGGCTCTGACCGAGCCCGCTCCCCCCGGCGGTCGGGATCCGATCGGCCACGGTCAGGGCCTCCCGCCGCACGATCCTGCAGGGATGCCCAAGTCGCCGCCAAGAAACTGGAGCGCTTTCGGGTAGCTCCGCTTCTCGAGAAAATGGACGAGTTGGGGATGGAGCGAACCCCGCCCCTCCTCAAGGAGGTCGTCCAAGCGGCTCATCCCGGCCGAGATGGAGCCTCGGTCCGCGCGCTTTATGCCATCCAGGAGCGAGATAAGGGATTCTTTGATGAGCGCTTCCATATCCACGGGAGAAACTACCCTAATACATCCGGGCCCCTTGTGAAGCGCGATTGCAACCCGTTCAGGGGTACCCCCTCGGGCTTGAGTTTACGGGCCAACCCATGCAAAGTGGGGCCAAACCCTTCCTTAAGAGCCGGTGTGGCAACGCTCCGGCACACATGATGAATTCAACGTCACTACCCACGCGCGCCAACATTGATGTCATTGAACCGATGTACCGGCAATGGCTCGACAATCCCGACGGAATTGACCCGACTTGGCGCGCCTTCTTCCAGGGATTTTCCCTTGGCAACAATGGCGGATCGATCGCCGATCTCATTGTGGGCCAGGCACATCAGGCCCCCATCATCGACAGCAGCAAGCAGTCCCAGGTGCGCAACCTGGTCTTTGCCTACCGGGCGATCGGCCACCTCCAGGCCCACATCGATCCCCTGAGCGAGCCGCCGGCAAAGCTGGCCAAGCTGGCGCTTAGCGAGTTCGACCTTGGCGAGGAGGACCTGGACACCTCGTTCAACCTTGTTGCCTACCGCGGCGGCGGGCAGATGAAGCTGCGCGACGTGGTCGCTTCGCTTGAGAAGACCTATTGCGGACACGTGGGCGTCGAGTACGCGCACATCCAGGACAAGGACTGCCGGATCTGGCTCCAAGAGAGGATTGAGTCCTCGATGCTCCAGCCCTCCTTCACCCGGGCGCAGAAGGTCCGGATCCTGAGGCGCGTGCACAAGGCCGAGCTCTTCGAGAAGTTCCTGCACACCAAGTACGTTGGCCAGAAGCGCTTCTCGCTCGAGGGCGGCGAGACGATCATCGCCGCGCTCGACGCCGTGATCGACCACTGCCCGGAGGCGGGCGTCGAGGAGATCGTGATGGGCATGGCGCACCGCGGCAGGCTCAACGTGCTCTGCAGCGTGATGCGCAAGTCCTTCGACCAGCTCTTCGAGCAGTTCTCCGAGAACTACATTCCGGACACGGTCGGCGGCGACGGCGACGTCAAATACCACCTCGGATACGAGTCCATCCTCACAACGACCTCTGGCGAGAAGGTGGAGGTGCGGCTGGCGGCGAACCCCTCTCACCTGGAGATCGTGGACCCCGTCGTCGAGGGCAAGGCGCGCGCGCGCCAGAGGATCCGCGGTGACTCAACGGAGCGAAAGAGGGTCATGGCGCTCCTCATCCACGGCGACGCCGCCGTCGCGGGCCAGGGAATCGTAGCCGAGACGCTCAACTTCTCCCAGCTGCCGGGGTACCGGACCGGAGGGACCGTGCACTTTGTCATCAACAACCAGATCGGCTTCACCACGGACCCGGAGGACGCCCGCTCCACCCGCTACTGCACCGACGTGGCCAAGATGATCGAGGCGCCGATCTTCCACGTGAACGGGGACGACCCCGAGGCCGTGTGCATGGTCTCGCAGCTCGCGCTCGACTTCCGCGTGCGCTGGAAGCGCGACGTGTTCATCGACATGTACTGCTTCCGCAGGCACGGCCACAACGAGACCGACGAGCCTTCGTTCACGCAGCCGATGCTTTACAAGAAGATCGCCGCGCATCCCCAGGTCTCGGCCCTTTACACGGAGAAGCTCGTTTCCGAGGGCACGATCTCGACCGCGCAGCGCGACGCGATCAAGGCGGAGTACTCGGCGGCGCTCGAGGAGAACCTCGCCAAGGCCAAGGAGCGCGAGGCCGCCAAGGCGGCAAAGCGGACCCGGCCGAGGGACCCCTTCAAGGGCTCCACGGCCCAGTTCCAGCCGGCCTACCACCACATGCCGCTCAACACGGGCGTGCCCGCCGCGGAGATCGAGCGTCTCGTGAGGGCGCTGACGACCGTGCCTGAGGGGTTCAAGGTGAACCCAAAGATCCGGCGCATCTTGGACGCGCGCATCGCCGCCCACAGGGACGGCGGCCCGGTGGACTGGGGGTTCGGCGAGGCCCTTGCCTTCGGGTCCCTGCTTGTCGACGGGCGGGCCGTCCGCCTCAGCGGCCAGGACTGCGAGCGCGGGACGTTCAGCCACCGCCACGCGGTCCTCACGGACACCGAGACGGGCGAGAAATACACGCCGCTCAAGAACCTCGACCCCAAACAGGCCCACTTCTGCGTCTACAACTCACTTCTCTCCGAGGCCGCGGTCCTGGGATTCGACTACGGGTACGCGCTTGATTTTCCCGACTTGCTCTGCCTCTGGGAGGCGCAGTTCGGCGACTTCGCCAACGGCGCCCAGGTCGTCATCGACCAGTTCATCGTAAGCGGCGAGTCCAAGTGGCAGCGCACCTGCGGGATCGTTCTCCTCCTGCCCCACGGCTACGAGGGCCAGGGGCCCGAGCACTCCTCGGCCCGCCTCGAGCGCTTCCTGCAGTCGTGCGCGGAGGACAACATCCAGGTGGTGAACGTCACCACGCCCGCGCAGTACTTCCACCTGCTGCGCCGCCAGGTGATGCGCGAATTCAGGAAGCCCCTGATCGTCATGTCCCCAAAGTCGCTGCTCCGCCACCCCGGCGCCGTCTCGAGAATCGCGGACCTCACCGACGGAGCGTTCCAGGAGATTTTGGACGACCCCGCGCAGCCGGAGAAGGTTTCGCGCGTGATCCTGTGCTCGGGCAAGGTCTACTACGACCTCTGCGACTACCGGGAGAGGAACGGGATCAAGGACACGGCGCTCGTCCGTGTCGAACAGCTCTACCCCCTCCACACGGATCGCCTGGGAGAGATCGCCGCCAAGTACGAGGGAGCCCGCCTGGTCTGGTGCCAGGAGGAGTCGCAGAACATGGGCGCATGGACCTGGATCTGCGGGCAGATCGCGGACGTGTTCAGGATCATTCCGCTCTACGCCGGACGGGGCCCCTCGGCATCGCCCTCGGTTGGCTCCCTGGCCCTCCACAAGCTCGAGCTCGCAGGTCTCCTCGAAGACGCCTACACCCTCTAAAACATCCATGCCCCTCGACGTCAAAATTCCGCCCATGGGCGAGTCCATCAGCACTGGCATCCTCGCCAAGTGGCACGTGAAGAACGGCGACACCGTCAAGCTAGAGCAGCCGCTCTTCGAGCTCGAGACCGACAAGATCACCTCCGAGGGATCGGCCGAGGCCGCGGGCGTCATCACGCTGAAGGTGGACGCCGGCGCGGAGGTGGTGGCGACGATCGAGAACGGGGCTTCGGCCGCGGCCCCGGCCGAGCGGCCGCCGGCGGCACCCGCCCCGGGCGTCCCCGCCCCTGAGGCGCCCAAGCCCTCCGCTGCGGCCGCCGCACCCTCACCCGCGGTCAGACGCATGGCGGCCGAGACCGGGGTCAATCCCGCGGATGTCGCTGGCACCGGCAAGGCCGGCCGCGTGACCAAGGGCGACATGCTGGCCGCAGCCGCGCCGCAGGCTCCCTCGCCCACGCCGGCACCTGCCGCGCCGGCCCCCGCGGCCCCCAAGGCCGGCGAACGGCAGACGCGGCGCAAGCTCACGCCCCTTAGGCAGAAGATCGCCGAGAGGCTCGTCGCGGCCCAGCACTCCGCCGCGCTCCTCACCACTTTCAATGAGGTCGACATGTCGGCCGTCATGGCCCTCCGCTCGAAGCACCAGGAGGAATTCGTGAAGAAGCACGGCTTCAAGCTGGGCTTCATGTCGTTCTTCGTGAAGGCCGTCGTGCACGCGCTCAAGGAGGTCCCCGCCATCAACACGCAGGTCGAGGGCGACACGCTGGTCCAGAACCACTACTACGACGTCGGCGTGGCCGTCTCCACGGAGAAGGGCCTCATGGTCCCCGTCATCCGCGGCTGCGACACGCTTGGCATGCCCGCGATCGAGCGGGCGATCACCGACGCCGCCGGAAGGGCGCGGGAGGGAAAGATCACGCTCAACGACCTTGAGGGCGGCGTGTTCACGATCACGAACGGGGGCACCTTCGGCTCGCTCCTGTCGACCCCCATCATCAATCCCCCGCAGAGCGCCATACTCGGGATGCACGCGATCAACGACCGGCCCGTTGCCGTCGCGGGCCAGGTCGTCATAAGGCCCATGATGTACGTGGCGCTCACCTATGACCACCGGCTCGTGGACGGGCGCGAGGCCGTGACGTTCCTGGTGAAGGTCAAGCAGGAGATCGAGGATCCCGCGCGGCTCCTGCTCGGCCTCTAGAGCCGCACGCCATGGACTCTTTTGACGTCGTCGTTGTCGGCGCGGGCCCCGGGGGCTACGTATGCGCGTTCAGGGCGGCCCAGCTCGGACTGAAGGTGGCCCTCGTGGAGAGGCGCGCCACGCTCGGCGGGACCTGCCTGAACGTGGGCTGCATCCCGAGCAAGGCGCTCCTCTACTCCTCGGAGCAGCTCGTGTTCGCGCGCGACCATGCGGCGGATCACGGCATCAGGACGGGCCCGGTCGCTTCCGACATCGCCGCGCTCATGAAGCGCAAGGAGGCCGTCGTCACAAAGCTTGTTGGCGGGGTGGCCGCCCTCGCCAAGGCCCGCAAGGTCACCGTCATAACCGGGCAGGCCTCATTCGCGTCCCCCTCCTCGCTCGTCGTAAAGGGGGCCTCCGGGGAAACCGTGCTTACCGCGAAGAATTTCGTGATCGCGACGGGCTCGGCGCCCGTGGAGCTCCCGTTCATGAAATTTGACGGCAAGACGGTGGTCTCAAGCGACGATGCGATCTCGTTTTCGTCCGTGCCCACATCGCTCGTCGTGGTGGGCGGCGGCGCCATCGGGCTCGAGCTTGGCTCGGTCTGGGCGCGGCTTGGCAGCAGCGTCACCGTGGTCGAATTCCTTCCGAAGATTGTCGCGGGTTACGACGACGACGTTGTGCGCACCTTCTCCCGCGCGCTCCAGAAGCAGGGCCTAAAGATCGAGACCGGGGCCAAGGTGACCGGCCTGAGGGTCGACGGGGGCAAGCCCGTGCTCCTGGCAGAGCGCGAGGGCAAGCCTCTTGAGTTCCCGGCAGATCGGATACTGGTCGCGGTCGGGCGCAAGCCGTACACCGAGGGCCTGGGTCTCGAAAGGGCGGGGGTCGCCCTGGACGAGAAACACCGTGTGCAGGTCGACGGCAGGCTGCGCACCGGCGCACCCGGGATTTGGGCCATAGGCGACGTGGTGGCCGGTCCCATGCTCGCCCACAAGGCCGAGGAGGACGGCGTCGCGGTCGCCGAATGGATCGCGGGAAAATCCGGCCATGTCGACTGGGACCTTGTGCCGACGATCGTCTACACCGATCCCGAGGTGGCCTCCGTGGGCCTTGGGGAGGACGCGGCAAAGGCCAGGGGTCTGGCGGTCAACGTCGGCCGTTTCAATTTTGCCGCTAATGGGCGGGCGATTTCGAGCGACGCCACGGACGGATTCGTGAAGGTGGTGGCCGACGCCAAGACCGACCGGATCCTCGGTGCGCAAATCATTGGCAGGGGCGCCGGGGAGCTCATCTCGGAGATTGTCACCCACATGGTGTACGGCGGCAGCGCCGAGGACCTCGGAAGGACGATCCATGCGCACCCGACGTTGAGCGAGGCTGTCAAGGAGGCGGGCCTTGCGGTCTCCAAGGCGGCGATCCATGCGATTTGACACCGGCGCCGGTAATCTGAAATCTAGTGCCGAAATCCTGGGTCAAGCCCGGGGTGTAAACGTGACGGCATCAACTCCAAACACCCATTCGAGACGTTGGTCCCAGTCGGACCCGGCCCATGCGATTGCGTCCGGGGGCCAGCTTGGCCCGACAGATTCATTGCGCGTATGACCCCGGCTGAACGCGAAGAGGCCCTTCAACGCCGCGAGGCGAACGCAGCGCTGCTGGTGGCCAAGCTCGAGAAGGACCGGCAGGCACTGGAGGCGGAAATCACGGCTTCCGCGGCGGCCAACAAGGCGGCATCCGCCATCACGAAGGCCTTGCATTCCGACGCTGCGAAGAAGGCAAAGGCCCTTGAGGCGGAGTGCGCCCAGTGGGAGACCAAGCTTGCGCGGTTAAAGTCGGACGTCTCCAAGGCGACGCCGGTGGCGCCGGATCCCCTCCCGGCGAGGGCAGAGGAGGAGATCGAGCGCGACAGGGCCGCGATAGCGGCCGCCAGGGCCCAGCTTGCAACCGACCGCGCGGCCCTTGACCTTGAGAAGGCCTCCTTTGAGAAGTCCTCCGCCGAAACGCAGGCGAGGCTAAGGACCGAGGCGCACACGCTCGCCGAACTCCGCTCGAAGCTCGCCACCATCCGGGGCGAGATCGAGGGCAACGTGAAGGCCCGCGAGGCCGAGGTTCGCAAGAAGGAGGCTGCCATAGAGGCAGAGCGCACGAAGCTGCAGGAGGGGGCGGACGCGCTCATGCGCGCCGAGGCGCAGCAATCCGAGGAACGCGCAAAGCTCGGTGCCCAGATGGCCTCGATCGCAGCCAAGGAGGTCATGCTTGAGGAGCGGAGCCGCCAGCTGCAGGAGCGCCTCAAGAATTTCGTGAAGGCCTGAGGGAGCCCGACGCCCTTCACATGATCGCCAAAAATGCCAAAGGCTGACGAAACCCAGGTTTTCCTAGAGCTAACCGAGTACTCGCTCCATGCGCTGCGCGTGTCGGGCGGCACCGTGGAGGCCGGAGGCGAATGCCTGCTTGAGAACAAGCCCGGCCTCGAGGCCCTGCTTGATGCCGTGGCGCCGTCGCGCAAGACGGGGGGCCTGCAGGCAGTCGCGGCCGTGTGGCCCGGGGAGGCGGACTGGCATGTCTCCACCGACACCGAGGCCATGCTGGACCGCACGGGCGACGCCATGAAGGCGATCGCGTCAACCAACCAGAAGGCGGCCTTTGTGCTCGCGGCCTGCAATGCGACCGACGGCGGCGCGGTCAATCCGGACGGCCTCGACAGGTGGGTGCTCGCCGCCGCCCCGCGCGAGTCGCAGCTGAAGGTGGCGGCGGTCCTGAACACCCTAAACGCCGAAACGGACGGAGCCTCGCCCTCGGCCTTCGCCGCGATCGGCGCGGTCTCAGCCGCCCTCAAGAGCGAGGGCAAGGACGGCGCGGTCATTCTTTGGGACCTGGGCTCTGTTCATTCGACGCTCCTCCTGGTGACCCCGCGGGGAATCGAGGCCGCCGCACCTTGCGCCGTGGGCATGGAGTCCGTCTTCGAGGCGGTGCAGGCGGCCCTCAAGCTAAAGTTCCGGGGGGCAGGCGCCCGTCTCTTCTTCAACGAGGGATATGACTTCACCGAGCCCGGCCCAAAGGTGGGCGCCGCGATCGCGGCGCGCCTGAAGGAGGCCCTGGGGGGCCTGCCTGCGACGCCTGGCACCCCGGCTCTCGCATGCCTCGGCCTCACGTCAAAGCAGGCGTGGTTCGTGCGGGAGGCCGCGGCGGCCGCGGGCCTCACTCCGTGGACTCCCGACATCGGCGCGTTCTCCTCCGGCCTTGGGCTTGAATTCGCGAATGACTCCGTCGCGGGAGTGCTTTCCGCAAGCTCGGCGGGAGTT
>Ga0302187_10005002_pt1 | contig 10522 bp, 8 predicted proteins | sample II_Bog_E1_3_FD_202120 | JGI IMG/M metagenome (GOLD analysis project Ga0302187, IMG submission 202120) | Peat permafrost microbial communities from Stordalen Mire near Abisko, Sweden - II_Bog_E1_3 | ecosystem: Environmental > Terrestrial > Soil > Wetlands > Peat | place: Sweden: Abisko, Stordalen...
CCGGGACGACTTCGCTCAACGGGGTGACCGTCCACCGGTTCCCCACGGCCAGCCGGCGGCTCCTCGAGTACTTCGCCCTCGATGGTCGGCTCCGGGTCTCTCCGGCCACGGCCACCCTCGAGCAGTCGCGACGCTGGGTGTCGTTGAACGGGCCGATGTGCCCGGACCTGGTCGACGCCGTCGCCGGGTCCGACGCCGACGTGATCGCCTTCTATCCGTACCTCTTCGCCACCACCGTGGACGGCGCCGCGGTGGCCCGGGTCCCCACGGTGATGCACCCCGCCGCCCACGACGAGGCAGCGCTGTACCTGCGGGCCTTCCGGGACTGCTTCCGGTCCATGGACGGGTTCGTCTACCACACGCAGGCCGAGCGGGCCCTGGTCGAACAGGTCTTCTCGGTGGGGGCCCATCCGCAGGTCGTGCTGGGCCTCGGGGTCAACGATCCGGCCGGGGACGGGCGGGCCGGTGGCGACCTCCTGGGTATCGGTGACCGGCCCTACCTCTGCTACCTCGGCCGGGTGGACGAGCACAAGGGGTGCACCATGCTGGCGGAGTTCTTCGCCCGCTACAAGGAGCGGCATCCCGGCGACCTGGCCCTGGCCATGGTCGGTCCGGTGTCGGCGGAGCCGCCCGACCACCCTGACATCGTGGTGACGGGCACGGTCTCCGAGGCCGACAAGTGGGACATCCTGCGCGACGCCCGGGTGATGGTGTCACCCTCGGCCTACGAATCCTTCTCGCTGGTGGTCCTCGAAGCCTGGACGGTCGGGGTGCCGGTGCTGGTCAACGCCACCTGCGCTGCCACCATGGAGCACGCCCGCCGGTCGGGCGGAGGGTTGTGGTTCGGGTCGTACCGGTCGTTCGAGGCCACGGTCGACCGACTGGCGTCGGACGCCCGCTTCCGCGCCGATCTGGCCGAGGCGGGCCGGCTGTACACCGAACGGTTCTACCGGTGGGACTCGATCATCGAGCGTTACGGCGCCTTCCTCCGGTCGGTGGTCGCCCGGGGGCACAAGGAGAACGCCGGGGCGCGGCCGCTTCCGTTGATCACGGCGGGCGCGGCCTACGAGCGGGGAGCCTGAGATGGGTGTGCGGGACGGCGCAGGGGACGGGGAGGGAGGCGGCACGGCGGACGGTGCCGGGCCCACCGACGACGGCACCTCTGCCGGGCCCACGGTCGACGGGCTGCCCGGCGGGCTCACGCCGATCGAGGAGCAGCTGCTGGCGGCCTTCCGGAGCCTGGCTCCCCAGGACAACCTCCAGTGGGGGTTCGACGACGCCATGCGCCGGCTCTCGGAGCCCCGTCCTATCGAGGAGACCGTCGGGGTGTGGGAGGGCCTCCCCCCCGAGCTGTGGCAGCGGGGCCGGGCCGGTCAGGTGGGGGAGCGGATCGCCGGTCGGCCGACCAACGCCGTGGCCCGCATCCTGGCCGAGGACGCCCGCCGGGTGACCGCCGCCGCGGTGGAGGCGGCCAGCCGGACGGCGTGGGACGGGCTCCGGTACCTGGCGGCCCGGGTCGAACTGCTCGAGGGGCGGGCCGCCGGGGCCACGTCGGTCGTCCGGGACCTGGAGGCCCTGGCGCCGGTGCCGGACCTCGGGGAGGTCACGGCCACGCTGGGATCGTGGTTCCGCTCCACCGACACCAGCCGGCCGGTCTTCCACGGTGACTGCGGGGACGGCGGCCTGCTGGCCGCCCTGGCCGCCCGGGGCTTCGACACCGACGGCGCCGAACCCGATGCGGCGACCGTGTGGCGCACGTCGGAGGCCGGCGGGGGCGGTGGCTCCGGCGGGGGCGCCGGCACCGACGGCCGGGACGCCGCCGGTCCGTCGCCCCTGCGGCTCTCGACGACGATCGGGGCACTCGGCCATCTGGAGGACGGGAGCCTGTCGGGTGTGGTCCTGAGCGGCTGCATCGACCGGGCCGACGTGGCCGGCAGCCTGGTGCTGCTGGCCGAGGCCGTCCGGGTGGCCGGACCCGGGGCGACCGTGGCCGTCCTGGCCATGGACGGCGCCGCCTGGGACGCCGGCTGCACCCCGCCGGCCCGGGACCTCCTGCCGGGTCGCCCGCTGCACCCCGAGACCTGGCTGCTGCTGCTGGAGCGGTCGGGGATCGAGGCGCTCGAGTGGACCCGTCCGTCCGACGGCACCGTCCACGTCGTCGCCGGGACGAGATCGTCATGACCGGGATCCACCAGTTCGTCCCGGTGCTGCTGCGCAACGATGCCGTGGGCGAGCACACCCTCGCCGTGCGGGACCTCCTCCGCCGGGCGGGGTTCGAGTCGAGGATCTACAGCGAGACCCCCGTTGCCGCCACCCGGGACGAGGCCCGGCCCTTCCGGGAGTACGAGGCCGACGCCCGGCCCGGTGACGTGCTCGTCTACCAGTTCGCCACCCGGTCGGGCATCGCCGACTGGCTGCTGGGGCGGCCGGAGCCGCTGGTGGTGAACTACCACAGCGTGACGCCGCCGGATTCGTTCGCGTCGTGGAACAACGGGAGCGCCCGGCTCCAGGTGGCGTGCCTCGACGAGCTCGCCCGCCTGGCGCCACGCGCCGTACTGGGGATCGCCGTGTCGGAGTTCGACGGCCGTGAGCTCCGGGCGGCCGGTTGTGCGGCCACCACGGTCATCCCGGTGGTGACCGTGCCGGGCGACCCGGTCCCGGCCGATGAGGGATTCGCCGCCCGGCTCCGGGGACCCTGGCCGGCGGTCGCCGGCGCCGGCGACGCGGCACCGGGGGCCCTGTGGCTCTCGGTGGGCCGGTTGGCCCCGAACAAGGCCCACCAGGACGCCGTCGCCGCACTGTTCCTCGAGAGGATGACCGGCGACCCCGACGCCCGTCTGGTCATCGTGGGCTCCGTGTCGGAGCGCAATTACGCCGGTGCGCTCCGGCGGTACGTCTCGTGGCTGGGGCTCGACCGGGCCGTCCGCTTCCTCACGGGACTGACGGCAGGGGAGCTGTCCGCCTGCTACCAGGCGGCCGACGTGCTGGTCATGCTGTCCGACCACGAGGGCTTCGGGGTCCCGTTGGTCGAGGCCATGCACCACGGGCTCCCCGTGGTGGCCTATGCCGCCGGAGCCGTCCCCGAGGTGCTCGGGGAGGCGGGGCTGCTCCTGGCCGACAAGTCCCCGGGCCACGTGGCCACCGAGGTCCACCGGGTGCTCGGCGACCCGGAGCTGCGGGCCCGGCTGGCCTCGGCCGTCCCTGGTCAGCTGGCCCGCCTCGACGTGGCCTCGGCGGCGGAAGCGCTGGTCGGGGCGTTACGGGGGGTCGCCGGGGCCCGACCGGTGGTGGGAACCCCGTGACGGCCCGCCCGGTGGCCGACGGAACGCCCTGCCGGCGACCGGGACGGTCCCTGCCCCGGGGCCGGGCCTGCGCCGGGAACGGGCAGTGAGCAAGTAGACTTTTCCGCCATGGACGACCCCCGCTTCGACCCCCTCCGCACGCCCGCGCCGTTCCGCATGTCGCTCGACGGTGACGGTGACCGCACCGGCGGGGCGCGGAGCCAGTTCGGGGGTGACCTCGGGACGGACGTCGACATCTTCCGCCGGCTGCTGAAGGAGCGGATCGTCTTCATCGGCTCGGCCATCGACCAGAACACGGCGAACCTGGTGTGCTCCCAGCTGATCCTGCTCGAGTCGGAGGACCGGGAGAAGGACATCTCGGTGTACATCAACTCGCCGGGCGGATCGGTCACCGACGGCCTGGCCATCTACGACACCATGCAGTACGTGAAGTGCGACATCCGCACGATCTGCGTCGGGCTGGCCGCCTCGATGGGCCAGTTCCTGTTGAGTTCGGGCACGCCGGGGAAGCGCCTGGCCCTTCCCCACAGCCGGATCCTGATGCACCAGCCCTCCGGAGCCATGCAGGGGCAGGCCTCCGACATCGCCATCCAGGCCGAGCAGATCATCTACCTGAAGCGCATGATGGCCGAGCGCATCGCCTTCCACACGGGCCAGACGGTCGAGCGCATCGAGGCCGACTCGGACCGCGACCGGTGGTTCACCGCCGAGGAGGCCCTCGAGTACGGGTTCATCGACCAGGTGATCCAGCAGGCAGGCCTCGACGCCGCGGCAGCATCGGGTGGGGCCACAGCCAAGTGAGCGTTCGCGAGGTGCAGCACGCACCCGACGAACCCGATCCGATACGCAACATCGGGGGCGGGACGCGCTTCGTCCCGGGGAGCAACAGTCGGCAGATCACCGTGGTCAACGGCAAGGTCCAACTGGGCCAGCGCCTGAAGGACCTCTGGCGCAACCGCGACCTCCTGGTGCTGCTGACCCGCAGCGAACTGAAGATCAAGTACAAGAACTCGGTGCTCGGCTACCTGTGGTCGATGCTCAACCCGGCCCTGGTGCTGACCATCTACTTCATGGTCTTCAAGATCATCAGCAAGAACAACCAGCCCGACTTCGCCATCTGGCTGTTCGCCGGCCTGCTGGTGTGGAACCTGTACAACAACGCCGCCATGTCGTCGACCACGGTGGTGGTGGGCAAGGCCGGCATCATCAAGAAGGTGGCCTTCCCCCGCGAGCTGCTGGCGCTCTCCACCGTGGGTGTGGCCATCGTGCTGTTCAGCATCCAGGTCGTGGTCCTCATCCTGGCGCTGGCCATCTTCGGCATCACCCCCGACTTCCACCTGATCTACCTCATCCCGCTGGCCCTCGTCGCCCTGATCGTCTTCACCAGCGCCATGTCGATCTTCCTGTCGGCGGTCAACGTCTACCTCCGCGACACGCAGCACCTCACCGAGGTGCTGCTCATGGCCTGGTTCTGGGCCACGCCCATCGTCTACACGTACGGCATGATCTCGCGTGAGCTGGCGACCCATCCGAGCGTCTCGTGGCTCAAGTACGTGTACCTGGCCAATCCCATCACGCCGATCGTGATGTCCTTCCAACGGGTCATCTACGGACGGACCGAGTACACCTACCGGCCCCCCAAGACACCTCCCCACGTCTATGTCGCGCCCACCGTGGTGCTCCCGAATTGGGGCGGCGGGTTTTACGCCCTGCTCCTGGGGGTCGTCCTGGTGGTCAGCATCGGGCTGTTCCTGCTGGCGCTGATCGTCTTCGGACGGCTCGAGGGCAATTTCGCGGAGGAGCTGTAGCCCATGAGCGTGGCCATCGACATCCGGAACATCTCCAAGCAGTTCCGTCTCTACAACGAGAAGCACACGTCGCTGAAGGAGCGGGTCATCCACGGCGGCAAGATGCCCTTCGTGCCCTTCTGGGCCCTGGACGACGTGTCGGTGGAGATCAACGAGGGCGAGACCTTCGGGATCCTCGGACGGAACGGCTGCGGCAAGTCGACGCTCCTCAAGTGCATTGCCGGCATCCTGAAGCCCACGTCGGGGGAGATCCGGGTGCGGGGCAGCCTGGCCGCCATGCTGGAGCTGGGCGCCGGGTTCCAGCCCGAGCTGTCGGGACGGGACAACATCTTCCTCAACGGCTCGCTGCTCGGCCTGTCCCGGGCGGAGATCCAACGCCGGTTCGACGACATCGTGGCCTTCGCCGAGCTCGAGGAGTTCATCGACAACCAGGTGAAGTTCTACTCGTCGGGCATGTACGTCCGTCTGGGCTTCGCCGTGGCCGTCAACGTGGAGCCCGACGTCCTGCTGGTGGACGAGGTACTGGCCGTGGGTGACGCGGCGTTCCAACGCAAGTGCCTCGACCACGTCCGCAAGTTCCAGAACGAAGGCCGGACCATCGTCGTGGTCAGCCACGGGACCGACGCCATCCGCCAGAACTGCGGTCGGGTCATGGTGATGAACCACGGCAAGGTCATCACCGTCGACGAGCCGGGCGAGGGGATCCGCGTGTACCTGGCCGACCTGCTCGGCGTGGGGACGCTCGAGCACTCGGACTCCGGTGGGATCGCCGGCAATGTGTTCTCCATCGGGACGGTGCAGGCCGAGCACGCCGGGAGCGGCACGCGGTTGCACCTGCTGCCGGGCGAGGCGCTCACCGTGACCGCCGACCTCGACAGCCTGGCCGCCGTCAACAACGCCATGGCCACCATCGCCATCCACGACGACAAGGGCGAGCTGGTCTTCGCCTCCGACCCCGACGACCCCATCTGCCAGATGGAGGTGCCCGAAGGCGGTGGGGTCATGCGGTTCTACTTCCCCGAGGTCCCGCTCCTCGACGGCACCTACTCGGTGAGCGTGGGGATCCGCAGCCTCACCGAGACGGCCATCTTCGACTGGAAGGACCAGGTGGCGACCTTCGAGGTGGTGAACCCGGGCCGCACCACCGGCCGGGTCCGCCTGCCCATGGACGTGAGCTTCCGACTGCGGTCGTCCGGGCACACCGGCGAGGTCCCGGCCATCGGGGGGCTGAGCATCGGTGGGCTCATCGGGGCACCGGTGGCGGAGGACTTCCTGACGTGACCACCCGCCGGATTGACCAGGTGATCCCCTCCCTGGCCAGCCGGGACGCCATCGGAGGACACGTCGTGCAGTTGCGGGACCTCCTGCGGTCCCGGGGCTTCGCCTCGGACATCTACTACGGCAACGCCACCCCGGACCGCCTGGACCACGGGTATCCCATCGAGCGCATCGGCGACCGGCCGTCGGCCGGACGGGTGCTGCTCTACCAGCTGTCCATCGGCAGCGGGGTGGCCGACATCTTCCGCGACCGCCCCGAGCGGAAGTTCGTGAACTACCACAACATCACCCCGGCCGGGCTGCTGGAGGACTGGATCCCCGCCGTCGGCGACGAGGTGCGCCTGGGCCGGGCCCAGATGGAGACCCTGGCCCCCCTGATCGAGTTCGCCGTGGCGGACTCCCGGTACAACGAGGAGGAGCTCCGGGCGCTGGGCTACCGTTCGACGCTGACCGTGCCGTTGCTGCTCGACCTCGAGGGGTTCGCCGGCCGCCCCGACCCGGTGCTGGCTGCCCGGCTGGCCTCCGAACGGGCCGACGGGGGCACCAGCTTCCTGTTCGTGGGCAAGGTGTCCCCCCACAAGGGCCAGCACGACCTGGTAAAGGCCCTGGCCGCCTACCGGCGGCTGTACGACCCCCGGGCCCGCCTGCGCCTGGTCGGGGGGGCCATCAGCGACAACTACCGCGTGGCCCTCGAGCGGTTCATCGACGAGCTGGGGCTGTCCGACGCCGTCGAGATCGCCGGCTCGGTGACCCACGAGGAGCTCATCGCCTACTACGGGGCGGCCGACGCCTTCGTGTGCCTCTCCGACCACGAGGGGTTCTGTGTACCCCTCCTCGAGGCCATGTACCACCGGGTGCCCATCGTGACCTGGGAGTTCACCGCCGTGCCCGAGACCGTCGGTGCGGCCGGGCTGGTGCTGGCCGACAAGCGGCCGGCCCGGGTGGCCGCGGCCATCCACCGGGTGGTCGGGGACGCCGAGCTGCGGGCGGCACTGGCTGCCGCGCAGTCGGAGCGGGTGGCGGCGTTCGCCTTGCCGTCGGTCCAGGAGCGGTTCGCCTCGGCCCTCGAGGAGGCCTACGCGGCGGGCCCGGGGTCAGATCCCTGAACCGAGCGGCCTCGGCCCGGCGGTGGTCACCACCGGAGTGCCGAGGAGGGTGACGCCGGGGAGGATCCGCCACACGCCGTAGCCGGCGATGGGCAGGGGCGGGTCGAGCGGGAGGGCGTAGCCCTCGTCGGCCAGGGTGGCCAGTCCGGGCAGCGCCCCCGAGGCGATGAGGATCACCGAGCCCCCGGGGGCCACCGCCACCGAGCGGCCAGGTGCGTAGTAGAGGGTCCCCCCGAGCTCGTTGTACTGGTACTGGCCCGGGGCGAGCAGGGCCACCCGGGCGCCGGGCATGGCCCAGCCGGCGTTGCGGTACCAGTACCCGCCGCCGTCGAAGGTGTCCATGACCACGACGTCGCGGCCGTCGTCGACCGAGGGCCCGAGGGCCACCAGGGCCGCGTCCACCTGGTCGGCGGTCCGGATGGTGGCGGCCACGGTCGGGTACGGGGCCTGGTACCGCGGCTGCTGCAGCCACAGGCCGCCGTCGGCCCGCACGTACCGCATGGGCAGGACGCCAGTCGACGACACGAATTCCGTGGCGCCGGCCACGGCGATGGCCCCCACCAGCACCGTCGCCACGACGGCCCAGACCGGGGAGAACCGGCGGGCCGGCCGGGACCGACGGGTGGAGTGCCGCCCGTGGGAGCCCCGGGGACGGCCGCGGACCAGCGCGGCGACCGGCAACAGGCACAGCATGATCGCCGCGGGGAGGTAGGCCAGGAGGTAGCCCCCCTTGGCGAACTGCACCAGGGCCACGATGGCCGCCGGGGGGACGACGGCGATGACCAGGATGCACGGGGCCGACTGGTACCACGGTCGGACCCACGGTGGGGTGGCCACCGCGGTCAGGTTGTCGCCACCGCCGTTGCCGCCACCGCCATCGCCTCCGCCTCCGCCTCCGCCTCCGCCTCCGCCTCCGCCTCCGCCTCCGCCTCCGGCTGGGCCCCGGGTCAGCCGACGGAGCCCCAGGGCCACGCCGGCCAGGGCGGCGAGGAGCACCAGCGGCGCCAAGGCGAGCGTGGTGAAGGCGGCGAACACCCCGAGGTTGTTGGCCGCCTGGGGGGCGTGGTCGAGGATGGACGTCGTCCGGGCGGCGCCCACGGACTCCGCCCGGGTGGCGTGGAGCCAGGCACCGAACCCGCCGGGTTGCTGGGCCACCATCGGAACGAACCAGACGGCCACGCCGGCCGCACCGGCCGCCACCGTGGCCAGGGCCCGCTGCCAGGTGCGGGTCGAGACGACCACCGGCACCAGCACGAGGAGGGCGAACGCCTCGACCATCGACTGGCGGAACCCGGCGAGCAGTCCCAGCGCGGCGAACGCCGCCACGCCGTGCCAGCTCCCGGGCCGGGCCCGCCAGGCCAGGATGATCAGGAGGCAGCACGCCAGGAGGTCGAACGAGTACGTGGCCACCATGGAGCCGGTGAACCACACGAACGGCGAGGTGGCCACCAGCACGCCGGTGGCCGTGCCCATCCACCAGCCACCGAGGTCACGACCGGCCACCACGGCCAGTCCGGCCCCGACGGCGGAGGCCACCGCGGCCACGAGGACCAGGCTGGTGATGGTGCCACGGCCGCCGACCGCCGACACCAGGCGTCCGGCCTCGACGTAGAGCCAGTACCCCGGGGGCTGGGGCCGACCGTGGGTGACGTCGAAGTGCTGGACCCCGGCGGCGTACTGCGAGGAATCCCAGTCGGTCGGGCCGGTGGCCGCGGTGAGCATGCGCAGGACGAACGTGGTGATCCCGATGATCCACGGGGTGGGGTCGGACAAGGCCCGTCGCCGGGTTGCGGGGGCCGAGCCGGCGGTGGGGGCGTGGCGGGGCGAGCCGCTCCTCCGTGGCTGCGGGTCGTCGGCGTCGAGCGTGCGTCGGGCCCTGTGCCCGGGCGGTGTGACCGGCTCCGGAGCGGAGAGGACCGACGTCTCCCCAGGGGCGAGCGTCACGGGTCCAGGGTACGGCACCCCTGTCGCCGGGTGGTCGATGCCGCGCCCCACCGTCGTACGCTGTCGTGGTGCCGTCCCGACCGATGACCGTGGCCCTCGACGAGCTCAGTTCCCGCGACCCGGTGGTGGCCGGACTGGTGGCCCGGCACGGTCGGCCGCAGTTCCCGGCCCGGGCCCACGGGTCGGCCCGCTTCGAGTCCCTGGCCCGGTCCATCGTCTTTCAGCAGCTGGCCGGCAACGCCGCCACGGCGATCCACCGGCGGCTGGTGGAGGGGCTGGGTGGCGAGGTCACGCCCGAGGCGATCCTGGCGTGCGGTCCGGAGGGGCTCCGGGCCTTCGGTCTCAGCGGTGCCAAGGCCGCCGCCCTGACCGACCTGGCGTCGAAGGTGGCCGACGGGAAGGTGTCGTTCGCCAGGATCGGGCGGTTGTCCGACGCCGAGGTGGTCGAGCACCTGGTGCAGGTCCGGGGGGTCGGTCCGTGGACGGCTGAGATGTTCCTGATGTTCACCCTCCGTCGCCCCGACGTGTGGCCCACCGGTGACTACGGCGTCCGGGCCGGGTATGCCGCGGCCTGGGGTCTGGCGGCCATGCCGTCCCCCCGCGAGCTCGAGGCGCTCGGTGAGCGGTTCCGGCCCCACCGCAGCCTGGTGGCCTGGTACTGCTGGCGGGCGGCCGAGGACCGGAGGTCCGACGGGGCCTGATCCCCGGGCGTGGCGGACCATGTCCGGCGGCACCTGACCGCGCCGCGTGATCCGGTGGGCGGCGACCGGTGAGGCACCATCGCCGGGTCGGATGGCCGTAGTCTTCGGTGCGATGACGCCAGAGGAGGAGCCACTGAGCACGGTGACGGTCACGGCGGCCACCGCCCCGGCGGTGGACCCGGCGGTGGACCTGGCGGTGGACCTGGCGGTGGACCCGGCGGCGGACCTGACGACGACGGACCCGGCGGCGGACCCGGCGACAGATCCGGAGGTGGGGGAGCAGGGAGCGGGTGGTCGCGGGAACCGTCCGTGGCGGTCCATCATGTTGGCCCCGGTCGGTGACGGCCAGACGCGACGCCGGGGCTCGGACATCGTCCGGGTCA
>Ga0302187_10005009_pt1 | contig 10513 bp, 9 predicted proteins | sample II_Bog_E1_3_FD_202120 | JGI IMG/M metagenome (GOLD analysis project Ga0302187, IMG submission 202120) | Peat permafrost microbial communities from Stordalen Mire near Abisko, Sweden - II_Bog_E1_3 | ecosystem: Environmental > Terrestrial > Soil > Wetlands > Peat | place: Sweden: Abisko, Stordalen...
AATCGAAGTATTGCGTGAAGACCACGGGGGTCTACGCGACCGGGTTCTCGGGCGGAGCGCGAATGACCAGCCAACTCGCCTGTGACGATGCAGGTCTCTTCGCTGCGGTCGCGCCGGTCAGTGGATTACGGCGCCCGAAGCCCTGTGCGACCACTCGGGCCGTACCGGTGATCTCTTTTCACGGTTCGGCCGATCCGATCGATCCCTTCAACGGGAATGGACAGAACTACTGGACCTATTCGGTCGCAACCGCGGCCAAGGATTGGTCGAACCAAGATCACTGCCGCTCAATCGCGCATTCGGGGCCGGTGAACGACGTCAAGTTGACGACGTACTACACGTGTTCGAACGGAGCGGAGATCGAGCTCTACGAGATCTTCGGTGAAGGTCACGAATGGCCCGGCGGACCAACGCTGCCGTCGTTACTCACCAATCTGCTCGGACCACAATCCAGCCTCGTGAACGCGAACGAATTGATGTGGGCGTTCTTCCAAGCGCATCCCCTGGCGTGAACAGCTGACGTCGGTTCAACGCAGCAACGCCCGCCGAACCAAAACAAATGACGTCGGGCTCAGCCGACCGTCATGCCTCCGTCGACCGCGACGTCGGCACCCGTGATCGCTGACGCGGCCGGCGAGCACAGCCACGAAATCGCGGCGGCAATTTCCACCGGTTCGATGAGTCGGTCGATGGGCTGTTGCTGCGCGAACTCCTCGGCACTGGAGAGTTCATAGACCTGGGCTGACGCGTCCAGTAGTGCCGTGCGGGTCGAACCGGGACTGACGGCGTTCGCGGTCACCCCGTAGGGCGCTAAGTCCATCGCAGTGCCCCGGATGAGTCCGACCACCGCGTGCTTGGCCGCTGAATAAGCCGCGAGATGGTAGAGACCGGTGCGACCAGCGGCTGAGGCAACGGCCACGACGCGCCCGTGCGCGTCCTTGCCGTTCGCGATCAACGTCGGTGCGGCCGCTTCGATGAGCCGTCGGGTGCCGAGGACGTTCACCGACCAGACCGCGTCCCACGCGGCGTCGCTCAACTCCCATATGGCCGCGCCGCCCGCGACGACCCCGGCGCACGCGACGACCGCGTCGAGGCGCCCGAAGTGACGCGTCGCGGTCTCGACCGCGAGTTGCATGTCCGAGGCGCTGCGCACGTCACCGACGAGTCCGAGCACCGAGTCACCGTGGTGGGCCACGACGGCGTCGAGGTCGGCCGACGTCGCCAGCGCGTACGGGACCTCGGGAATGTCGCGACAGCGATCGACCGCGATCACTCGGTAGCCGTCGTTCACAAGAGCATCGACGGTCGCCGCGCCGATGCCGCGTGCCGCGCCAGTGACGATGGCGACGCGACTCACTGACCCAACCTTCGAAAGAAGTCATCGGGCGCGACGACGTCGCTGCGTTCGAGTTCACTGACGTCGGACCTGCCGAGGGCGAGCAGCGCCGAGTCGATGCCGCCGCGCAGCACGTCGAGTACGTTCTCCACGCCGGCCTGACCTTCGGCCGCGAGTCCCCACAGGTACGCGCGTCCGATCATCACGGCGCGCGCGCCGAGCGCCAGGGCCTTCACCACGTCGCTCCCGCGTCGAACACCGCCGTCGAGCAGGACTTCGATCTGGTCACCGACCGCGTCCACGACCGCGGGCAACGCCCGGATCGGCGCCGGCGTCCCGTCGAGGTTGTTGCCTCCGTGATTCGAGACCGAGAGCGCGGTCGCCCCGAGGTCGACGACCCGCTTGGCGTCATCGACCCGACTGACGCCCTTCACCATGAACGGTCCGTCCCAGTTCGATCGCAACCACGCCACGTCGTCCCAATCGGGCAGCGGGCTCTGCATCCACTCGTAGTAGGCGCCGAAGAACGTCGGCGGCTTCTCGCCGGGCTGGGCCATGTTCGGCGTCAACAGCCCCGGCATGTGACCGGTCCTGGCGAAGGACCAGAACCAACGGGGTCGCGTCGCTACTTCGGGGGCGAGCTTGACGACCGCCTTGAGTCCGATCTTGTCCGGGATCCACGGACTGCCCCAGTCGCGCCCGTTGGCGAACGACCAATCGAGCGTGAGGATGATCCCCTTGGCGCCCGCGTCACGCGCGCGCGCCAGGCGCGCGAGCATCGTGTCGCGATCGCCCGACCAGTACATCTGGAAGAGGACCTGAGAGTTCACGGCACAGACCTCTTCGATAGAGCGACTGGCGAATGAGCTGAGCCCCATCGCGACGCCGCGATTGGCCGCGGCCCGGGCCACCGCAACTTCGCCGTCCGGATGTACCGCCTGGACGCCGGTCGGCGAGATCAGCACGGGCAATGAGATTGATTGGCCCATGACGGTCGTCGCCATGGTGCGCTCGCGTTTGTTGCCAGCCACGTGCGGTGCGAAACCCAACAGGTCGAAGGACTCCAGGTTGTCCCTCGACGAGAGTCCTTTTTCGGATCCGGCGATGAGGGCCGCGTAGACGGACCTGGGGAGGCGTTTCTCGGCTCGACGCTGGGCGACGGCCACCGACTCAAACCACTTGCTCGCCATCAATTCCCCGTTCCCGACTCAGTGCGACTTTATCCGAGGGCAGAAATTGACCTCGGTCAGCGCGCGGAGATCGTCACCGGGACCTGGCGTGAATGATCGGGCGACGGCGTCGGTCGAAGGAGCACCTTCTTGGCCGCGAGCGCGCGCTCACCGTGACCGAACACGCATTCCGGGTCGGGATCGCTCATCTCGAGGCCGGTGAAGAACTTCGCCGCCATGCACCCGCCGCGACACGCGTCGTACGAGCCGCACGACGCGCACGCCCCCGCGTTGCCCGGTTCGCGAAGCGACTGAAACAGTTCGCTGTTCTGCCACACGTCTCGAAAGCCGGAACCGCGCACGTTGCCGGCCCGGAACTCCTCGTGGATCACGAAGGGACAGGCGTAGACCTCGCCGACCGGATCGATCAGACAGACGACGCGACCGGCGCCGCAGAGGTTCAGTCCCGAGAGCGCTTCGCCGAGCGCTGAGAGGTGGAAGAACGAGTCGCCGGTCAACACGTTCGGGCGCGCGAGGAGCCATTTGTAGAGACGGCGGTTCTGTTCGAGCGTCGGGTGCAGTTCCTGCCACACGTCGACCCCTCGGCCCGAGGGCCGAAGACGCGTGAGGCGCAGCTCGGCGCCGTAGTGCGCGGCGAGCTTCTCAAATTCGTCGAGCTGTTCGATCGACTCTCGGGTCATGACGACCGAAATCTTGAACTGACCGAAATCCGCGGCCTTCAGGTTGTCCATCGCGCGACGAGCGCTGTCGTAACTGCCAGCGCCGCGAATTCGATTACTGGTCGCCGCGTCCACACCATCGATTGAGATCTGGATGTCGAGGTAGTCGATGGCCGCCAGTCGACGCGCGGCCGCTTCGTCGATACGCGTCCCGTTCGTGGAGAACTTGACGCCAACGTGCTGGTTCACCGCGTGTTCGATGAGTTCAAAGAAGTCGCGACGGATCATCGGTTCACCGCCGCCGATGTTGACGTAGAAGATCTGCATCGCGGCGATCTCGTCAATCAACGCTTTGGCCTCTGACGTGCTCAACTCATTAGGGTCGCGTCGCCCCGACGAGGAGAGACAGTGCGTGCACGCGAGGTTGCAGGCGTAGGTCAACTCCCAGGTGAGACAGATCGGCGCGGCGAGACCGCGTTCGAAGCGGTTCCGCAGCGAACTCTCAGCGCTCACAGAGAATCTCCGATCGAACGAGCGACGTCAACGCGGTGGTGTAACGAGCGCGCTGGCCCTCGGGCACCAGGGCGAGGATCGCGGCGTCGGCACTGTCAAAGTCGGATAGTTGACGAACGACGGCGACGAGCTCGCGAGATTTCAGGAACACCAATCGACGCGTGCCGTGGTGATACGCCAATGCGCCGAATGACTCATCGCGCAGTGAGACCTGCTCGTTCAATTGCCACGGTGCGCTCGCGTCAAAAGCGACGACGGTTGACGACGTCACGTTTAGTAGACGCCGCAGAGTCCGTCGATGGAGACCTCTTCGACGAGAAGCTCCTCGCTCTCTTCAGTCTCGACAATCTGCTCTTCGATCAGTGTTTCGGTCGGCATCGTTCCTCCTCGGACACCTCCATTCTGACCGGTGTCGCGACCGGCGCCGCACCAAATCGTGTCAGACTCCACCCATGCGCCAACTTCTGCCACTGGCCCCTCTGCCGGTCGAGGTCCCGGTCCCGACGGGGACCAGGGTGATCCTCGATGACGGGGCCAAATTCCTCGACCGCGATCTACTGAGCGGCGGGTCCCCGTGGCGACTCCTGCGTCTTCCGGGCGGCTCACGTGCCGTGGCGGAGCGCTGGGTTGGCGGTGGCCAAGTCCAAGCCGGTGAAGAACGATTCGCGCGCACCCTCGTGCAACAGGGGTTGCTCCATCCCCTCTATCGCAGTGAGGCCAAAGTCGACGACGTCGACGTCGTCGTGCCCGTTCATGACGACATCGACTTGCTGCGCGCACTACTCGAGTCACTGAGCGAACTTCACGTCACGGTCGTCGACGACGCTTCGAGCGACGCCCAAGCCGTCGCGAAGTGCGCACAACGCTTCGGGGCTGACATCGTTCGTCTGGAAGAGAATCTCGGACCGGGCAGTGCGCGCAACGCGGGAGCGCAACATACGACGCGGCCATTGCTGTGGTTCATCGACGTCGACGTCACCCTGGACAACCCACTCGACGTCCTGGCTCGACTCCAAGTGCACTTCGACGATCCCCTCGAAGGAGCCGTCGCACCACGGATCCGAGGAGCCCACGGCCCGTCGCGGCGCGACCGCTTCGAAGAACGTTTCAGTCCTTTGGACGTGGGAGATCGCAGCGCGCTCGTGATTCCCAATTCGATGGTCCCCTTCGTACCGAGTGCGTGTCTATTAATTCGCCGGAACTGTTTCGGCGACGGCTTCGACGAGACACTGCGTTACGGCGAGGACGTCGATCTCGTGTGGCGCCTGCACGACCGTGGATGGCTCGTGCGCTACGTCGCCGACGTCGCCGTGACGCACCGAGCCCGAGACTCCTGGCGCGGGTGGTGGGGCCAACGCATCCGCTACGGACAGTCATCGAGCGAACTCGCCCAACATCACGGGACGCGGCTCGCGCCCTTTCGCGCCGACACGTGGACGCTCTTTACGTGGTTGAGCGTCCTGGTTGGCAAGCCAATGGTGGGACTGCGCATCATCGACGCCGCGCGCGACCAACTTCGCGAACGACTTCTTCCGACGACCGACAACGCTGACAAGGTGACCACCGAACTCGTCGGACGCGGAATGGTCCGCGCCGGTCCCTTGATGGCGCGCGCCGCCGTGCGCACGTTCGGCGTCGTGATCGTGTTGTGTGCGCTCCACCCGAAACTCCGCCGCCGCGCGCTCACGCTCTTCATCGTGGGAACGGCCTATCGCTGGCGATCGACGCGAGTTCGAGTCGCCGACATTCCCCTCGGCGTCGCCGACGACGTCGCTTACGGGGTGGGCGTCATGAGCGGCGCGGTACGATCGCGCTCACTTGGCGCGCTGAAGCCGCACATCACGAAGTCGACGCTCGGACTGCGTAACGTCCTCGGGCTCAAGCCCGGTGCGGGCAACCTCTGATTCACTCCGTGTGTCGTGGAGCACCCACGAAGTTCGACGTCATTCGATTGGTTGACGTCCCATCACGGCGGGCTCGCGGCTCGCCAGGAGCCAGCCCACGATGGCCGCCAGAGCCGGCATGCCGAACAGTATGAGCATCAGGTCACCGAAGGGAACGTCTTTGAGCGCGGAGATACCACCGTTCAACGAATTACTCCTCAGCCAACCGATCATGGCGATGTAGCCGCCGACTACTCCGAGAAGCGCCCCGAGGAAGCCGAGTGCCCCGGCCGTAACCGCCGTCAACGTGCGACGCGTGTAACTGGACGCACCGGTCGCGGCCAGTGTCCGCAGATCGCTCGAGGTCTCACTGCGCACGAGTCCGACGGACATCGCCAGGACGCCGAGGGCGATGAGAATCCCGAAGAGCGTCGCCCAGTTGATGATGGTCGATCCCGAAGGAATGTCATTCCTCGATTCAACTTGGAGTTGCGCCGTCGACGCAGTGAGCTGCGCACTGCTGATCTGGGCCGCGGTGAAGCTTTGGGTGCCCACGACCAGCCAGTCGCTCGTGGACATGGAGATATGGAACCTCTTCATCGCGTATTCGGTGATGACCGTATTCGGTGCCGAAGTGCCGCTGGGCAACGCGCTGATTTCTTGGATCAGCGGATGCCGGTCACTTCCTGCGGGACCGCCTCGAAGGACCGATTTCTTGCTATTAGTCCCGTAGCCCATGGCGAGACCCGAGACACCGGAGAGGCCGGGACGTGACGTCAAGACGTCCGCCTTCGGATTGATCTCGGACGCCTTTATTCCGAACGCTCGTAACAACTGTGGCGTCGCGACGTAGATCTGACCGCTCCAGTTGCGGCCGCCCTGCGTGCCGCTCAAAAAGGCGTTCGGCGATTCGAGGGCAACGAGGTGTGCGTTGAGTCCCTTCGCGATCTGACCGGCCCCCGCGGCGAGCTGTGCTGGCGTCGCGGTTTCCGTCTTTTGATTCGGCACCGGAACCAGTTGTCCCTTGGCGTTGCGATGCACGATGTTCACGCCGTGTGGTGGGAAGGCGGTGTGGAGCGCGAGTTGATTCGAGTCGAGGTTGGGCCCCGCGTAGTCGAGCACGTTGCTGAAGCGCGACGCCGCCGCGAGCACCACGATGACCGAGATGAGCACGCCGATACTGATCGCCGAGAGGGCCGAACCCGAGCGCGCCCGATACCGAGCGAGGTCGCGCAGCGCAAGCCTCGCCGCAATCGGCGCGCGGCGACTGACGCGTTCGGTCAACGACAAGAAGAACGGCGCGAGCAGGATCAATCCCGGCGTGAGAAGGACGAGTCCGAGGAGGAGTTCGGGTGCCCCGCCACTGCCGTTGCCGCCTCCGGTTCCGCCGGAATAGCCGAGTAACAAGAAGGCCGCAACTAAGAAGACGACGCCGGGGACGGCGGAACGGTGGATCTGACGAGGCGGCGCCGGGCGATCGGACAACGCGTGGACGATCGGGATCTTCGTGACGGCGCGCGCCGGCCGAGACGACGCGAAGTACGCCGCCAGGACTGCGAGGACCATGGCCAGCATTACGACGATCCACGGAAGGGCGAACACGCCGATGAGGTGATGCGCGCTTTGTTCGAAACTCGGTCGATAGGCCAACCAACCGGCGAAACCGATGATTAAACCGAGGATCGCGCCGACGATACCGACGACGGTGCCGTTCGCACTCACCACGAGACGTACGTGACGGTCCGTCGCGCCGATCGACTCGAGCATTCCAATGGAACGCATGCGACGCTGCGCGAGCACCGTGAAGCCGCCGATCGACACGAGCGCGATCAGCAGCATTCCGAGGACCAGAGCCGCGAGCGAAATGGTCTCTGGATTCAACGGATTCGACGCCGCGACCGAAGCCGGAGTACTGATCTGAACACCCTCACTTAATGATCGAATTGCACTAGCCGGTACGTCAAAGAGTGCTGTGACTTGCGACGGGTTCGTGACCTGTCCCGGCACGACGAGGGCGAATGCATCAAGCAGGCTCTGCGGGTTCTGCACGATGCCGACGACGTCGCGATTGACACCACCCACTTTCCAGGTCTTGCCGATCGAAAGATGGAAGGCCGACGCCACGCCATTCGTCACGGCGACCTCGTCGGCGCTCGAGGGATAGTGACCATTGATGAGCGAGAGCATCGGGCCACCGAATGGGCCACGAGCGTCTTGGGATCGCAGTTGATACGTGTTGATCGACCCGGGAATGGAGTAGGTCACATTCTCGATCACCTGAACGGTGCCGAGATGCGCCGCCTTCGCGATGAATGTCTGCGCCTTCGCGCTGTAACTCGCGAAGGACGCCGAATAGGGCGCCGTGCCGAAGCCGGCATCCTTCGGCGGTGGATTGTTCACCGCGACCGACGAGCCGAGGATCGTCGCCGCGACCGCCACGGTAATCAACGCGAGGATCAAAAGCTGTTGACGCCATTCGCGCCGAAAGAGGCGCCACGCCCAATGCGTCACGGCGCGTCGCGCGGGAATGCCTCCCTCGGACGGCCGTCGCTCGGACCGAAGCCTGAAGTCGTCCATGGTTATGCCGGATTCGGGGCGTCGGGGTTGAGTAGCTCTTCGGGACTCGGCGGTGGCAACGTCTCGTCGACGGCCCTGCCGTCGCGCAAGAACACCACGCGATCGGCCCACGAGGCGAGCTTGGCGTCGTGGGTTACCACGACCGCCGCGACCCCACCGTGACACGCCGACAGGATCATTCGCATCACGGCTTCGCCATTGACGGAGTCCAAAGCTCCTGATGGTTCGTCGGCGAGGAGCAGGCTGCGCTCGCCCACCACGGCCCTCGCGATAGCGACGCGTTGTCGCTCCCCACCAGAGAGCTGATCGGGAAAACTCTCGGCGCGGTCCGCGAGACCGAGCCCCTCGAGAGCGACCATTCCTTGGGCCCGCGCCTTTTTCATCGAGACACCGTCCAGTTCGAGCGGCAGTGAGACGTTTTCGACCGCGGTGAGACCGGCGAGAAGATTGAAGTCTTGAAACACGTATCCCACGGAGCGTCGCCGCAGACGGGCCTTGTCGTTTCGCGACATGCCCGACACACGTGCGCCGTCAATCACGACCTCGCCGGTCGTCGGTTCTTCCAGACTTCCCGCGATGGTGAGGAGCGTTGATTTACCCGATCCGCTCGGGCCCATGATCGCGACGAGCGATCCACGTTCAACGGCCAGGTCAATGTCCGAGATGGCGTCAACTTCGTTGGCGCCCTGTCCGTATCTCTTTGACACGCTTCGTAGTTCCAGCATGCTCATCGGTGGGTTCCAGTCCTTCGGCGAATGCTCGGCAGTGCGAGAGCGTTCTCGGGTGTCGGCTCAATGGTCGCTCGATGAAGTCGACCGTCGGCGCTGTCGAGCCAACGCACGACGGCGTCCAGTCGGAAGAGTTCGGCGTCCACCGCCAACGCGAAGGCGAGGTCGAAGTGAGATTCATCTTCTTTCAAACGAGTCCACTGCTGCATGAGTTGCACGATGTAGCGGCGGTGCAATTGGATGACCTCGTACACGTCGACGTTCGCCAGACGCGACGCGACGAGCACCTTGATCACCAGTTCGTCCCTCGGAGGTTCCGAGAGATCGGGCGGCGTGCGAAGCCATCGAGAGAGCTCCTCGCCACCCTTTTCGGTGATGCGGTAGTTCTTCTGGCGCTCGTCCTCTTCGATGTCGTCGGACTGCGCCAAGCCGTCGCGCTCGAGGCGCTGCAGCGTCGTGTAGACCTGACCAACGTTGAGGGGCCACACTTCCCCAGTGCTCGACTCGAACTCCTGACGGAGTTGGAAGCCATATTTTGGGCCCTCGCTCAAGAGAGCAAGCAACGAATGACGAACGCTCATAGTGACCTCACAGAGTTATGCATACTGAGTATGCTACTCCATATACACAACTAGGTCAACTCGTCAACCGCTCCAAAGTTCTCAATAACCCTGAGTCGGATGCGGGTTTTCGTTGAAACCTGTCACGACCAACTGGTTCGTGTCCACAGCGTGCCCCCACTCCGACGATGGCGCTCATTAGGTGCAGCGTACGCAGCGCCAAGGCGTGGCACAATCGGGAATTTCCACTAGGTTTCGCGCGGTCTGGCTTCGTGCGTCGGGGTTTCCCCTTATGACGCATCGACGGGGTTGAGACGAAGAGGTCTTGGCGATCACTACGCGCCAACTGACGCGAACAACGAATCAAAGATTAGAAACGAATGACTCCGCGGATGTTCTCGCCGGCTTCAAGATCGTCGTATCCCTTTTGCACCTCGTCGAGTGAATACTCCTGAGTGACAAGTTCGTCGATCATGAACTTGCCTTCGTGGTGCAGTCGAAGGAGTCGGGGAATCTGTAATCGCGGCGCCGTGGAACCGAACACCGTCCCGCGTATTTCTTGGTTCATCATCGAGAACATGAACAAGTTCAGGTCAATCGAGGCCGTATCCCACGCCGCGATGCTCGCAACCACGATGACTCCGCCCTTGGCGAGGATGGAGCGAGCCTGCTCAACGATCTCGCTCGTAGCCTCGCCGACCGTGATGATCACTACGTCACAGTTCTTGCCCCACGTCAGGTCGGGCAGGATCGTGAACGCGGCCTCCAGCGTCGTCGTGGAACCGTGCGTGGCGCCAATCTTGAGCGCGCGGTCGATCTTCGATTGATTGGTGTCGATCGCGATCACCGCGCGCGCACCGGCATGGACTGCTCCTTGGATTGCGGCCGAGCCGAGACCACCACAGCCAATGACCGCGACGACGTCGCCCGGCTTCACTTCCCCTCGGTTGACGGCAGCACCGAAACCCGTCGAGATTCCACATGACAGCAACGCGGCCGCTCGAAGGTCGTACCAAGGTTCGATGCGAATCACCGACGCCTCGTGGGCGACGACGTAGTCGGCGAAC
>Ga0302187_10005012_pt1 | contig 10511 bp, 7 predicted proteins | sample II_Bog_E1_3_FD_202120 | JGI IMG/M metagenome (GOLD analysis project Ga0302187, IMG submission 202120) | Peat permafrost microbial communities from Stordalen Mire near Abisko, Sweden - II_Bog_E1_3 | ecosystem: Environmental > Terrestrial > Soil > Wetlands > Peat | place: Sweden: Abisko, Stordalen...
CGTCGTCGTGGTGGTGGCCCCGGTCACGTTCGCCCTCACCCGCCGGCTCCACACCCCCCGGTGGGCCTGGGCCCGGCCCGTGGCCCGGGCGAGCGCATCGGCTGTCCTCCTCCTGGGGCTCGTCGCCACGTTCGGACACGCCACGGCGCTCAGCCGGGTGCTCGGACTGACGTATCTGGTCCTGGCCGCGTCCATCGTGTCCCTGGTGATCGCCTGCGAACGGCGGCGGTCACCACGGCGACCCCCCGATTGACCGCCACCGGCGACCGCTCGCCCCCCGATCGGTCGCCGGTGGACAGGGTCGTCCGTAGTACCTATCGTCATACGGGTTGACAATTGGTGCACGGCCCGGGTGCCGTGGACCTTCCGCCCCCGGTCGCGGTGCCCGCACCACCGAGTCCCCCTGAGACGAGGACCCCATGCAGCAGTTCGAGCCGTTCGACGGCGTGATCGCCCGGACCGAGGCCGAGTCGACCCCGTCCTGGCCGACCCCGCCCCATCCGGGACCGGACGTCCCGAACGTGGTGGTCATCCTGCTGGACGACACCGGGTTCTCCCATGTCGGCTGCTTCGGATCCGAGCTCGCCACGCCGCGCATCGACGCGTTGGCCTCCGAAGGACTGCGGTACTCGAACTTCCACGTCACGCCCTTGTGCTCCCCCACCCGGGCGGCCCTGCTCACCGGTCGCAACCACCACACCGTCGGCATGCGGGCCATCTCCAACTTCGACAGCGGCTACCCGCACATGCGCGGACAGATCACCCACCACGCCACGACGGTCGCCGAGGTGCTCCGTGACGAGGGCTACGCCACCTTCGCCGTCGGGAAGTGGCACCTCACCGCCATGGAGAACGCCTCGGCGGCCGGTCCCTTCGACCAGTGGCCCCTCCAGCGGGGCTTCGACCGTTTCTACGGCTTCCTGGAGGGCGAGACCGACCAGTTCTCCCCCGATCTGGTCTATGACAACCACCACGTCGATCCGCCGGCCACCCCGGACGACGGGTACCACCTGAGCGAGGATCTGGTCGACCACGCCATCGCGTTCATCCACGACTCCGTGTCGATCCGGCCCGACCGACCGTTCTTCACCTATCTCGCCTTCGGCGCCATGCATGCGCCCCACCAGGCGCCACCCGAGTACCTGGAGCGCTGGCGCGGTCGGTTCGACGACGGGTGGGACGTCGCCCGCGAACGGTGGTTCGCCCGGCAGATCGAGATGGGCCTGCTCCCTGCCGACACCGAACTGGCGCCACGCAACCCGGGGGTCGCCCCCTGGGCCTCGCTCCCCGAGAACCAGCAGCGTCTGGCGGCCCGGCTCCAGGAGGCCTTCGCCGCCTTCCTCGAGCACACCGACACCCAGATCGGCCGACTCGTCGACGACCTCGAGGCCCTCGGCAAGCTCGACGACACCCTGATCGTGCTGCTGTCCGACAACGGTGCCAGCCAGGAGGGCGGCGAGTTCGGTGTCATGCACGAGATGAAGTACTTCAACATGATCCTGGAGACGCCCGACGAGGCCGTCCATCGGATCGACGACATCGGCGGGCCCCACAGCCACGCCAACTACCCGTGGGGTTGGGCCCAGGCGGGCAACACCCCCTTCAAGTGGTACAAGCAGAACACCCACGAGGGCGGTGTCCACGTACCGCTGATCGTGCGGTGGCCGGACCGCATCGGCGACGCCGGGGGCATCCGCGACCAGTTCCACCACGTCAACGACATCGTGCCCACCCTGTACGACATCCTGGGGATCACCGCCCCCGACGTCTACCGGGGCTACGAGCAGCTGCCGATCTCGGGGACGTCGATGGCGTACACGTTCGACGACCCCGGTCTCCCGACGACCAAGGGTGCCCAGTACTACGAGATGTTCGGTCACCGGGCCATCATCTGGGACGGGTGGAAGGCGGTCACCCGGCACGTCAAAGGCGTCCCCTTCGACGATGACGTGTGGGAGCTCTACCACCTCGAGGCGGACCGGTCGGAGTGCCACGACCTCGCGCCCGACCATCCCGACAAGCTGGCCGAACTGGTCGACCGGTGGTGGGTCGAGGCCGAGGATCAGGGTGTCCTGCCCCTCGATGACCGGAACATCGAGCTCTTCTTCACCCGGTTCCGCGACAACTCGCCCCACCCGACCAGCCGGCACTACGAGTACTACCCACCCATGGCTCCGCTGCCGTCCCAGGTGTCGCCGTCTCTCGGGGGACGGGGCTTCGACATGTCGGCATCCATCGAACGTCGTCGGGGCGAGGGCGGCGTGCTCTTCGCCACCGGCACCGAGAACTCCGGCATCAGCTTCTTCGTCCAGGACGACCGGCTGGTCCTGGACTACAACAGCTTCAACGACCACACCGTCCTGGTGTCCGACGTCGAGGTGCCCGCGGGCCCCTCGGTGGTGTCGGTCGAGTTCCGCCGCACGGGGGCGAGCGCGACGGCCCGCCTGCTCGTCGACGGTACCCGCTGCGGTGACGCCGAGGTGCCCTTCGCCATGCACATTATCTCGAGCGTGGGCCCGAGCGTCGGCTACGACCACGGCAGCCCGGTGAGCGGCCGGTACTCCGGGCACTTCCCCTTCGAGGGCACGTTGCACAAGCTCACCGTCGACGTGGTCCGTGCAGCTCCGGCCCCCGACGCCGCGGCCGCCGCCCAGCGCGCCGCCCTGTCCCAGCAGTAACCCGGGAGCCCTCCGCGGTCGAGGCTCAGGCGGTGAACCGGGCCGAGGCCCCAGCGTCGACGTCGATGACCGATCCGGTGATGTGCCGGGCACCGTCCGAGCAGAGGAAGACGACCGCCGCGGTGATCTCCTCGGCCTCGAGCCAGGGCACCGGCTGCACGTGGAGCGACGCCATCACCCCGGCCACGTCCTCCTTGGTCGGGTGCTCCAGATCCGGCCGCATCAACGTGTAGAGCATGTCGTTGTGCAACATGTCGGTCGAGATGTTGCCCGGGGCGATGGCGTTGACGGTCACGTGCGAGTGCGCCAACTCGTGGGCCACGGACTTGGTGAGGCCGATGACCCCCCACTTGGCCGCGCAGTAGGCCGGGATGAGCGGATTGGCCGACCGGCCCATCATCGACGAGATCGTGATGATCCGACCCCACCGCTGGCGCCGCATGTGGGGCGCTGCGGCCCGCAGGGCGTTGAAGACCCCGGTCAGATTGGTGTCGACGGTCTCCGACCATCCGGCCGCGTCGAGTTCGAAGATCGACCCCAGTGTGGAGATCCCGGCGTTGGCGATCATGATGTCGACCGAACCCAGCTCGGCGGCCACGCCGTCGACGAAGGCGATCATGGCGTCGAGGTCACGCACGTCGGCCACCGCCGAGACACACCGTCGGCCTTCGGCCTCGACCAGTCGGACCGTCTCGGCCAGGTCCTCCGGCGTGGCCAACGGATAGGTGACGGTACCGAGATCGGCGCACCGGTCGACCAGGGCGATGTCGGCTCCCTGGCGGGCCAGCTCGACGGCATGGCTCCGACCCTGGCCACGGGCGCCTCCGGTGATGACCGCCACCCGTCCCTCGAACTGCCCGGCCCCGTCCTGGTGTACCTGCTCGGCCACGGTCTCTCCCCCACTCCGCTCCATCGTCCGGTCCACACGACCGGTCGGCTCGGGCGTCACCCTCGTCCCCGACCACGTGCACCGGGGATCGGACGCCTCGGGCGGCGATCCTACGCCGACCGGGCGGATCTGCCCCAGGCCCGGAGCACCTGGCGGTACCGGCGGTCCCACGAGGTGTAGGTCGACCGGAGCGCGGGACCCGGCCAGTCCCCGGCCAGCAGTGCCGGCGGCAACAGCGGATCGGCCTGGAGGTGGCGGAGCACGGCGGCCGACAGGGCGAATCCCGGGGCCAGATCCTCGGGCCCCCCGGTGGGGCCGGCGTCCAGTGCGGCACGGAGCGCCCGGGCCCGGACCGCCCACCCGTCGAGGTCCCAGAGATCGGCGCACAGGGCCACCGGGTCCCCCTCCGGCTCAGCCGTGTAGACGGCGAGGTCGGGGTCCTCGGTCGGGTCGGGTCGGAGATCGAGATTGTCGGGCCGCAGCCACACACCTTCCCGCTGCTCGGCGAGTCGAGCCCGGACCAGGCGCCTCCGGCGGCTCGCCCGTTCGTCCGCCGTCCGCCCCGTGGTGGTCACCACGACCATGCGCCACCCTCCGTCCCAAGAACGGGTGCGGGCCGCCAGGCTGTCGCCCTGCCGCTCCCGTCGTTCGAGGAGGCGGCCGGCCAGTCGGTAGCGGCCGGCACCGTCGGTCGTGGCCTCCCCCGAGGCGACCATGCGGCTGAGCGCCACCCGTGCCCGGTTGGGATTGATGCCGAAGAGACCGGCGAGGTGCACCAGGTGGGCCACCGGGAGCTCGGGCGGGTCCTCGCCGAGGAGTGCGCTGGCCAGCACCGACCGGGCCGTCATCGGGGGGTCCCCGGCCAGCGGATCGACCTCCGCCCGATCGCGGCCACCGTCCGAGCCGGTGACCGACCGGGACCGTCCGCCGGGGTGGCTCACCCTATTACGCATTTGCACCAGCTGACACAGTTCTGTAATGTAGCCGACATGACGTCCACCATGGTGGCCGACAAGGCCGCCCGACCCGATGTCCTCCCCACGGACCGCCTGCAGGAGAGCGGCAAGGCGCGCCCCGAACTGCGGGCCGACCTGCGTCGTATCGACGATCTGCGCAACGCCGGCACCGTCGCCATGGTCTGGCTCTGGGTGGCGGTGATCATCGGGGGGGCGGTGTGGATCGACCGGTGGTGGTCCTACCTGATCGCCTTCCTGCTGATGGGCCCGATGTACGCCCGGTTCGCCATCCTGATGCACGAGGCCGCCCACAAGCTCCTCTTCACCAACAAGCGCGCCAACGACTGGGTCGGCACCTGGCTCGTCGCCTACCCCACCTGGACCCCCATCGGTCTGTACCGGCGCGGACACTTCGCCCATCACAAAGAGGAGTTCGGACCGAACGAGCCCGACATCGCCTTCTACGGGGGGTACCCCTGCGATACCCGCACCCTGACCCGACGCCTGGTCCGTGACGCAGTCGGGATCTCGGGATGGAAGAACCTCGTGCCACTGCTGAAGTCGGTGCGGGTCGCCGCCTACCGGCGGACGTCGTTGTCGATCCTCGGGGTCCAGGCCGTCCTGTGGGCGGTCCTGTGGGCCGCCACGGGGCGCTGGTGGATCTACCCCCTGCTGTGGTGGCTGCCCTGGATGACGCAGTGGCGGGTCATCAACCGTCTCCGGGCCATCGCCGAGCACGGCGGCCTCGAGGCCAGCCCCGACCGGCGGGTCACCACCCACAACGTGCGTCAGGGCTGGTTCGCCCGGTTCTGGTTCGTGCCGTACAACACGGGGTGGCACCTCGCCCACCACGTCGACATGGGCGTGCCGTGGCGGAACCTGCCGAGGTACCACGCCGAGCTCGAGCGGGCCGGGTACGTGACCGAGGGGATCACCTACCCGAACTACCGGGCCCTGTGGCGGGCCCTCGCCGGCGCCTGACCGCACCCGGGCCGACTCGCCCGTCGGCGGGGACGGGTGGTCGTCTAGCGTGCACGGAGGGGCGCGGACAGCGAGGTGGTGCCGGTCGTGACTGACGCAATGGCGATGACGGGGCCGCTGCAGTTGCCGAGGCGCAGGGTCCTCACCATCATCGGTGCGCTGATGCTGGGTATGTTCCTCGCAGCCCTGGACCAGACCGTCGTCTCGACGGCGCTCCCCACCATCGTCGGCGACCTCCACGGCGGTTCGCACCTGACATGGGTCGTGACCGCCTACCTCCTGGCGTCGACGGTCTCGACACCCCTCTGGGGGAAGCTCGGCGACCTCTACGGCCGCAAGGTCTTCTTCCAGGCGGCCATCGTCATCTTCCTCGTCGGATCGGCGCTCTCCGGCCTGAGCCACACGATGGTGCAGCTCATCGTCTTCCGGTGCATCCAGGGCCTGGGCGGCGGCGGCCTGATGGTCGGGGCCCAGACGATCGTGGGCGACGTCGTCTCGCCCCGGGAGCGGGGTCGCTACATGGGCCTGTTCATGGCCATGTTCGGCATCACCACGGTCATCGGTCCGCTCATCGGTGGGCTGTTCGTGGAGTATGCGTCCTGGCGCTGGATCTTCTACATCAACATCCCCATCGGGGCCGTGGCCCTCGTCGTGACCGCCGTGGCCCTCCCGGGGACGCTCACCCGGGTGAAGCGGATCATCGACTACCTCGGCACCGCGCTGCTGGCCGCGGCCGCGTCGGCACTCGTGCTCTTCACCAGCCTCGGTGGCACGTCCTACCCGTGGACCTCACCCCTGATGATCGGGCTCGCCGTCGGTGGGGTGGTGCTGACGGTGCTCTTCGTCGTCGTCGAGCGGCGTGCGGCCGAGCCGGTCATCCCCCTCCACCTGTTCGCCAACCGGGTGTTCTCGGCCGCCAGTGCCATCGGGTTCGTCGTCGGGTTCGCCATGTTCGGCGCACTCACCTTCCTCCCCCTCTTCTTCCAGATCGTCAAGGGCGTCAGCCCCACCGCGTCCGGCCTGCGACTCTTCCCCATGATGGGCGGTCTGCTCGTCGCCTCCATCGGCTCGGGGATCATCGTGAGCCGGTGGGGCCGCTACAAGGTGTTCCCCGTGGTCGGCACGGCGCTGATGACCATCGGACTGTTCCTCATGTCGCACATCGGTGTGGCCACCTCGGAACTGGCCATCGCCTCGTTCATGGTCGTCTTCGGGCTCGGGCTGGGCCTGGTGATGCAGGTGCTGGTCGTGTCGGTCCAGAACGCCGTGTCCTACGAGGAGCTGGGCACGGCCACCTCCGGGGTGACGTTCTTCCGCATGATCGGAGGTTCGTTCGGCACCGCCGTCTTCGGTGCGATCTTCGCCAACCTCCTCGTCGGCAACCTGTCCACCCAGCTCGAGAAACACGGCGTGCGCACCATCCCGGGCGGGGCGGCCGGCCAGATCGACAATCCGGCCCTCATCGCCAAGCTGCCACCCGAGATCCACCATGCGGTGTCCGTGGCCATCGCCGACACCATCGACCGGGTGTTCCTGATCGGGGTCCCCATCGCCTTCCTGGCCTTCTGCCTCAGTTGGCTGCTCCCCGAGATCGAGCTGCGCAAGTCCGTCCGCACGGCGGAGCCCGGGGAGGGGTTCACCGTCCCGAGCAGCCGGACCTCCCTCGAGGAGCTGCAGCTCAACCTGGAGCGCATCGTCGCCCGCGAGAACCGCATCGAGCTCTACCGCACCCTGGCGGAACGGGCCGGCCTGTCCATACCCCCGCAATCCTGCTGGTTGCTCTACCGGGTCGCCGACGAGCCCACCTGCACCGTCGATGCGGTGGCGGCCCGACTGAAGGTCGCCGCCGCCATCATCGAGCCGGGCATCGAGGGTCTCGTGGCCTCCGGACTGGTCGCCCGCGATGCCGCGGGTCCCGACGGCCCCGAGACCGCCATGCGCCTGACCAGTGCGGGCGAGACGGCACTGGCCCGCCTCACCGAGGCCCGACGCGACGGGCTGACGGAGCTCCTCGAGGGATGGGACCTCGACACCAACGTCGAGGTGGTGGCCATGGTGAAGCACCTCGCCGAGGTCCTGCTGGCCGACGACGAGAAGATGCTGGCGGCGGCCGGCATGCACGCACACGCCTGACCGGGGGGCCGATCAGACGGTGGTGCCTCCAGTCGGGTCGGTGACACCCAGGCCTCGGCGCAACGCCACCAGGAGCTCCACGTGGGCCCGTCGCGACACGGCCGCTGTGGTCACGGCGGCCGATCCGTGGAACGTCCCGGGGAACGTGTGGAGCTCGACGGACACGCCGGCCTCCATGAGCCGGAGCGCGTAGGTGATCCCTTCGTCGCGCAGTGGATCGAACTCCATCGTGGTCACGTACGCGGGTGGGAGCCCCGCCAGGTCCTCGGCGATGGCGGGTGACGCGTACGGCGACACCTCCCCTGCGTCAGGGCCCAGGTAGTACCGCCAGCTGAGTTCGGCGTTGGCGCGGTGCCACATCGGCGTGTCGACGAACGTCCGCATGCTGGTGGTCCCGAGTCGGTGGTCGAGCTCGGGGATGCCCAGGAACTGGAAGCACACCCCGGGACCACCCCGGTCACGGGCCAGGAGGGTCGTCGCCGCGGCCAGGCCGCCCCCGGCGCTCTGTCCGCCCACGCCGATCCGGTCGGTGTCGAGTCCCAGTTCGTCCGCCTGGTCGTGCATCCAGCACAGCGTGGCGTAGCAGTCGTCCAACCCGGCCGGAAAGGGATGCTCGGGGGCGAGCCGGTACTCCACCGTGACCACGACGGCACCGAGGTCACGCGCCACCTGGACGGCGAGGCCGTGCTCCATGGCGATGCTCCCGACGACGAAGCCGCCGCCGTGGATGTCGAGCAGGCCAGGTCGTCCCCCGTCCGGCGCGACGCCGTCCGGCGAGTAGACCCGCACCGGGATCGGACCGCCCGGTCCCGGCACGGACCGGTCGACGATGGTGACGCCCCCGGTGTCGACGTCGTCGTTCAGCGGCGCGATCAACGAGTCGAGCCACCGGCGCGCCTCGGGGACATCCGTCAGTTCGCTCACCGGGATGAACTCGGCGAGCGGGGCCAGTTCGGGGTCGTAGGCGTACGTCATCCGGTCATCGTGCCATGCCGGGCCGTGTCCGGGCCGGGACACACGCCGGGTCGGCACGGTGCCTCAGACCGGTCGGCCCCGCATCGACCGGTAGGCCCGCACCAGGCCGGCGGTCGAACTGTCCTGACCCGACAGGTCCGGGGCGCTCTCGGCGCTGAGCACCGGTCCGAGCTGTCCGGCCATGACCTTGCCCAGCTCCACCCCCCACTGGTCGAACGAGTCGATGCCCCACACGGCCCCCTCCACGAACACGGTGTGCTCGTAGAGCGCGACCAACTGGCCGAGCACGGACGGCGTGAGTTCGGGGGCCAGGATGGTCGAGGTCGGGTGGTTGCCCGGCATCACCTTGTGGGGCACCACCGCCGCCGCGGTCCCTTCGGCCGCCACCTCCTCGGCGGTCCGACCGAACGCGAGCGCCTTGGTCTGGGCGAAGCAGTTGGCCATGAGCAGGTCCTGACGGTCGCCGTCCTCGTGGGTCGACGTCGCGAACCCGATGAAGTCGGCGGGGATCAACCGGGTGCCCTGGTGGATGAGCTGATAGAACGCGTGCTGGCCGTTGGTACCGGGCTCACCCCAGAAGATCTCCCCGGTGCTCCCCTCGACCGGCGAACCGTCGCGTCGGACCGACTTGCCGTTGGACTCCATGGTGAGCTGCTGCAGGTAGGCCGGAAAGCGCGCCAGGCGCTGGCTGTAGGGGAGGACGGCGTGGGTCTCGGCGCCGAACAGGTTCGAATACCAGACGTTGAGCATCCCCTGGAGGAAGGGGAGGTTGGCCTCGAGGGGCGACTCGACGAAGTGGCGGTCGACCACGTGGAACCCGGCGAGCATGTCGGCGAAGGCCGACGGCCCGATCGCCACCATCAGCGAGAACCCGATGGCCGAGTCGTAGGAGTAGCGCCCGCCGACCCAGTCCCAGAAGCCGAACATGTTGGCGGGGTCGATCCCGAACGCCACGACGCCCGGCTCGTTGGTCGACACGGCCACGAAATGGCTCGCCACGGCCTCGGTGCCCGCGCCCAGTCCGTCGAGCAGCCACGTCCGGGCGGCCCGGGCGTTGGTCAACGTCTCCTGGGTCGTGAAGGTCTTGGAGCTGACCACGAACAGGGTGGAGGCGGGGTCGAGGTCGTGGATCTTGGCGTACAGGTCGACCGGGTCCACGTTCGACACGAACCGGCACTCGATGTCCGGGTCGGCGTAGTCCCGCAATGCCTCGTGCGCCATGGCCGGACCGAGGTCCGAGCCGCCGATGCCGATGTTGACCACCGACCGGATGCGCGCCCCGGTGTGGCCGGTCCACGCCCCCGAGCGGATCCGTTCGGCCACGGTGCCCATGGCGTCGAGGACGGCATGCACGTCGGCCACCACGTCCCGGCCGTCGACGACCAGGTGCGCGTCACGGGGCATGCGGAGGGCTACGTGCAGCACCGAGCGGTCCTCCGTGGTGTTGATGCGCTCGCCCGCGAACATCGCGTCGCGTCGCCCGGGGACACCGGCGCGCCGGGCGACCGCCAGGAGCGCCGCCAGGGCGCCGGCGTCGACCCGGTGCTTCGAGTAGTCGAGTACCAGATCACCCGCCCGGGCCACCATGGACGTCCCGCGCCCGGGATCCTGTGCGAACAGTTCGCGTAGGTGGACCTCGGACAGGCGTCGGAACTGGGCCTCGACGTCCTGCCATTCGTCGGTGCCCCGGAGATCCCCCACTGCGTCGCTGCCCATGCCTCGCTCGCTTCCGTCGTCGGTCGGTCCCTGGAGGGCCGTGCAACCGACTGTAGACACGCCATCCGGTCCTGCGTAGAAAATTCACGAATGATTACCGTCCGATAACAGATCGATCGCGTGTCGTTCATCTGCCATTCGTACTGTCCGGAGCGATGGACGCACATCTCCGTGACCGGTGTC
>Ga0302187_10005013_pt1 | contig 10510 bp, 4 predicted proteins | sample II_Bog_E1_3_FD_202120 | JGI IMG/M metagenome (GOLD analysis project Ga0302187, IMG submission 202120) | Peat permafrost microbial communities from Stordalen Mire near Abisko, Sweden - II_Bog_E1_3 | ecosystem: Environmental > Terrestrial > Soil > Wetlands > Peat | place: Sweden: Abisko, Stordalen...
AGACGGCAAAATAAATGCCGTGAACATGATAGGGCTCGCCCTCGGTCGGGGCGTAGAGCTTGATTTCATGGGCCTGGGGATCGAAATCGTCCGAGGCGAAAATCAGCCTGGGGTCGTCCATGCCCAGCGAGGCGACCAACTCGGGCAGACGCTCCTTGGCAGCGCAGACATAGACGATGACCATGCATTGGCAATCGCTGGTCTTCAGCATCGAGGTGATATAACTGCGGGCATAACGCTCGAAATATTCCGCCGAGGTCGAGGTGGAATAGACCACTTTCGCCTCCAGCTCCTTGCTGCGGGCGATCAGTCCGTCCAAATCCATGGGCTCACCGGTCGCGGTCATGAAATAGGCGGGAAGCGGCGGCAGCAGCTCGGTCGAAGGAGCAAGAACCGCATCCAGATCGATGGTCCCCATCAAGAGGCGATAGAAGCGGTCGAACCGCGCCGCCGGGTCATCGGCATAATCTTCGGCAAACATCGGGCTGACGGGAATGGAGGGGATTTCGCTCAAGAGCGTCTTGACCAACTGGATATGTTCGGGCGTGAACTCCGCCTTATCCACACTGAGAATCCGCGACATCAAAAGCACAACGTTCTGCAGCCGCAGGGCGCTATGGCGGGTCACGTCGTGGGGATGCCGATAGGCTTCAAGCCGATGCTTGATTTCCCCATCCCGATCGGCGACGGCGCGGCAGGCCTCGGCCAGTTCGACGACGGTGTCGTAATGGATCCGCTCATAGTCCATGAACAAATCATAATGCTTCTGCCGCAGCCGCCAGCGGTCCTGCTGCTGGGCTTCGCGGAAGAAGGTGATGTCGGGATAGAAACTGACCAGAGCATCGGCGATCTTGGAAGCTTTTTCCAAATCACCGGTCTCGAGGCAAGTGGAATGCACCTGCACCGCCACATTCAGCTGCTTCTTGATTTCCTCGGTCATGATGGTGGAATCGACGCCGATTCCCTTCATGAACTTAATACGATTAAAAACCCGATCGACCTCCCCCTTCTCGGACAGGATATCGAGGGAGAGAAACAAAAAGTCGGAATCGTCAGGGCTGCCGGAGAGAACTTCCTCACACAGATCAAGCGCTTCATCGCTTTTTCCAAGTCCCCGCAGGGAGGCAACAAGGTCGAGGATCAGTCTGTTCTTGTCATGCAGGTTATTAAAAACCTCTGACAGAGAACCGTCGTCGATCAACCTGGAAAAAACTGTCGAAATATTCGCCACAGCGCCACCCCTTCGAATTTTCTATGCACATCCGTACGTGTTTAACGGATCTGCATCGCCTATTGGCTGTCCCCAGCAAGTTGCTAGTGAACGGACATATCACCTTGAATGCAAGCTGTTTTATGACGTTCGATAGAGCCTGCATTTTTACTTTTTGGAATGCTTTGTTCTTCAAAGCCATTCCCAGGAAAGAGCTACATGGCCTTTTCATAGGCGGCGATCTGCTCCATGCAGACGGCTCTGACATCCTTGCCGTCGCGGAAGGCCTTGTACCAATTGACGATTTTTTCCAAGGTGGTCTCCAGGGGCCAAACCTGATGCCAGCCCAGCTGGGCCCGCGCCTTCGTGCAATCGAGCCGCAGCGACATGGCTTCATGGGGATGGGCGTCCTTGTCCAGCTCCCACCGAGCCCCCTCGCCCCAAAGCGAGGCCAGAGTGTCGGCAATCCATTGGACCGGTCGGGTGCCGGAGTCGTCTGGACCGAAGTTCCAACCCTCGGCGAAGGCTGGGCCCTTTTCATAGAGACGCTGGGCCAGCAGCAGATAACCACAAATCGGGTCCATCACATGCTGCCAGGGACGAATTGCCAACGGATTGCGAATCATCGGCGCCTGTTTGTCCATGAAGGAGCGGACGAGATCTGGCACCAGACGGTCCTGGCCCCAGTCGCCACCGCCCAGAACATTGCCGGCCCGCACGCTGGCCAGGGCCACATGATGCTTCTCGAAGTTGTCGAGATTGAAGAAGGAATTGCGATAGGAGGAAATCGCCAGCTCGGCGCAGCCCTTGCTGTTGCTATAGGGATCGAAGCCGCCCATGGGCTCGTTCTCGCGATAGCCCCAGACCCATTCCTTGTTCTCGTAGCATTTGTCAGTCGTCACACAGACCACTGAGCGGACCGAGGGGCAATGGCGCACGGCTTCCAGCAGATTCACCGTGCCCATCAAATTGACGGCATAGGTCTCCACCGGATGGCTGTAGGAATAGCGCACCATCGCCTGAGCGGCCATGTGGATGACCACTTCCGGCTGATGTGCGTTCATGGCGGCGGTCAGGTCCGCCAGATTGCGCACATCCCCGCGAACGGCCTTCATGCCACGCCCGACCTGGGCCGCCTCGAACAGATTGGGCTCGCTGGGCAGGTCGAGGGAGAGGCCCATCAGGTCGGCGCCCATCTTCTGCAGCCACAAAGACAGCCAGCTGCCTTTAAAGCCGCTATGTCCGGTCAGCAGAACCCTACGCCCAGCCCAAAACGACGGGTCAATCATGGGAGCAGCTCCTTGACCACGGCGACCAGGCTTTCGATCATATAGGCCCGCTGGGCATCGCCGATGCCGGGCCAGACGCCGAGCCAGAAGCTGTCGTTCATAATCTTGTCGGTCACGGTCAGATCGCCGACGACGCGATATTCCACGCCCTGCATGGCTGGCTGGCGGGTCATATTGCCGGCGAACAGCAGACGGGTGCCGACACGCCGAGCCTCCAGGGCGGTGACGACATCGCGGCGGCTGAAGGGCAGCCCGTCGCGCAAGGTCAGCAGATAGCCGAACCAGCTGGGGTCGCTGTTGGGGGTGGCTTCGGGCAGATGGAAGAATTCCTCCAGCCCCTCGCGCTTGAGACCCTCCTCCAGCAGGCGGAAGTTGTCGCGCCGGGCGGTGATGAAGCGGTCCACCTTCTCCAGCTGGCTCACGCCCATGGCGGCCTGCATGTCGGTGACCTTCATGTTATAGCCGAGGTGGGCATAGATATATTTGTGGTCGTAGCCATAGGGCAGCTCGCCCAGCTGCCACTCGTAGCGCTTCTTGCAGGTGCCGTCCTTACCCGGCGGGCACCAGCAGTCGCGGCCCCAGTCGCGGAAGGATTCCACCAGGGTGATCAGCGACTTCTTGTTAGTCATGATCGCCCCGCCTTCACCGATGGTGATGTGGTGGGCGGGATAAAAGCTAACGGTGGAGAGATCGCCAAAGGTGCCGCAGACCTTGCCGTCATAAGTCGCCCCCAGGGCGTCGCAGCAATCCTCGATCAGATAAAGATCATGGGCCTTGGCGATCTCGGTAACCGCCGCCAAGTTGAAAGGATTGCCCAGGGTATGGGCCAGCATGATCGCCCGGGTTTTCGGGCCGACCGCCTGGGCCAGCTTTTCGACGTTCACATTGCCGGTGGCCAGATCCACATCGACGAACACCGGCACGCAGCCGCATTGCACGATGGGGGCGATGGTGGTGGGAAAGCCGGCAGCGACGGTCAGAACCTCGGAGCCGGGCGCTATGCGGCGCTCATGCAGCTTCCAGGAGGTCAGGGCGGTAAAGGCCAGCAGATTGGCCGCCGAGCCGGAAACGGTCAGGCGGGAATGTTTGACATTGAACCGCTCGGCCAGCTTGGCCTCGAAATTGGCGGCATGGGGTCCGGCGGTCAGCCACAGATCGAGGGAAGCATCCAGCAGCCCCTTCAGATCATCGGCCTCGACCACCTTGCCCGAGACAGGAACATAGGAAACGCCAGGAACAAAGGCCGCCGTCTCCTTAGCCTCCATATAGGCATCGGCGAGGATGAGAATCTGCTGGCGAATTTCGGCCTGACTGGACTTACCCGTCATCTATGCACCCCAAACCATATCGGGACTTAACGCCCGGTGAAGACATCATAATCCGGGCTGGCGGCAAGCTTACGCAACCCGGAAAGTTGGCCGGTCTGCAGCCCGGCATTCAGAACCAACAGCCCTCCGGGCTTCAGCAAAGAGGCAGCGGTGGCGGCATCGCCGGCGTTGCGGCAATAAATCAGGTCATAACGGTCAGGCCGCTCTACCAAGCCCGGACCACTGACATAGCGGAAGCTCTCGGCTTGAAGGGCAAAAATCCAGACCAGCAGCCCAAGCTTATCCCTGGCCTGCTGCGACGGGAAGCCGTCGGACTGGGCCATGTCGATGACCACGGACCGCCCCCAGCCTTTGGCCAGCAAAGCCCACAGGGACGCCACATCGGCAGTCGCCTCGCCCATGACCAGCAAAGCCGCAGGACCGTCCGCAGGCAGCCCCGCCAGGACTTCGGCCCAAAGGGCATGACCGGTGACCGAGCCGCCGCCATGTCCATGGGCCAGGATATAAGGAAGATGTGCGTTCAGCAGGACATTGTCGCGCCATTTGGCCAGCAATCCATCCCCATCGCCATCAAAGGCGGCGATGTCACCCTTGGGCACGGCAATGGCCGGCTCCTCAAGCCCGGTCTGGCGGAAGACCAGAGCCTTGTCGGGGAACAATTGATCGGGATCGCGCAGGAACAAAGCCGGATGCTGCTGTGAATAAAGCCCCGACCCGGCCGGCACCGCCAGCATATGCAAGATCGCCAGCGGCGGCAGCCCCGGCAGCTCTGCCTGGAAGGCATTGTCGGCGGGGAACAGCTCGGAGCATTGCCAATGCAGATAATAACCCAGGCCTTGCAGCCGGGTCCGCAAAGCCAGGAATTCGGCGTCGGAGGAAATCTCGATCAGCATCAGGGGGCGGGTGCGGACCACCAATCCCAGCATGCCCTCCAGCACGCGGTCGGCCATGCCGGGTGCGCTGATCTTCACCAGACGGCAAGCATCCAGACCGCCCAAAAGCTGATCCAGCGGCGTCGAGGGCGTGCCGTCCTGGGTCCGGCGCAAATGCCCCCAGACCCGAGCCACACCGGGCAGCGGGGCGGCGAATGGTTCCAGCGACCAGCTATCGCCATCGCCCACCAACTGACCGCGAATCTCGACCTGGGTCAGGCCATTGACCTGCAGATTGGTTTCCAAGCGGCGGGCGAAAACCGGCTGGGCTTCGAAAGCATAAACCCGGCCCTCGGGGCCAACCGCCTTGGCGATGGGAACGGTCATGGCGCCAAGATGAGCCCCGACCTCGATGACCGTGTCGCCGGGTTGAAGAGTGCCCAAGGCCAGGCTCAAGGCGCTGTCCAGCCACTGCCCCACCATGCCCAAAGTGCGAGACACCAGGCAACCCTCGCCGGCCTCGACGATAAAGGCACCATGACGGCCCAGCACCAGTTGAGTGGTCGGAGACAGGTTCTGGACCCTGGCCGGAGCCGCCTCTTTCTGGGCCCGAAGCATCAGGGTGCGCCGCGCCGACAGCCATTCGCCCAGCTGGGTGGCCCGCAGGCTCCAGGTCAGTTGCGAGCGGGCATGGGCCACCGAGGCCTGAAGCTCGCGCTCGATCTCGACGGGACGATTACGGAAGTCCTCGACCACCCGCACCGCCCGGTCGGCAAAGCGCCGGGCCAAGTCTTCGTCGTTCTCGGGATTGATGATCAGCTCGCCAAAGCCGCCGGTGGTTTCCGGCAGGGCGGCCAGATGGCTGGTGATGACCTTGCAGCCCGAGGCCAAGCCTTCCATCACGGCAATGCAGGAGGTCTCGCGGAAGATGCTGGGATAGGCCACGGCCCAGGCCTTCTTCAGATACTGGGCCAGCTCTTTTTGCGGTACGCCGCCGATGTAATCGACGCCGGGCGTGGTGCGGCAGCGGTCGTAAAGATCCTGATGCGGATCTTCGGCATCGCTGCGGCCATAGACCGCCCAGCTGGAGAAAATCTGAAAACGGGCGTCCGGCACCCGATCCATGATCAAAGGAACGGCGTCCATCAAGGGAGCCAGACCGCGATAGGGCGTGCTGGTATAGACGAACAAAGGCTCGGGGCTCTTGGCCGGCAGGATGGCTTCGCCGGGCTGGTACAATTCGTGGAAGACGGGGCTGACCGCATTGCGCATGACAAAGGCACGGTCCCAGCCGATCCCGAAGGTCTCGCGGAAGACCTGGACCTGCCATTCGCTGACGAAGAGGAAGCCGTCGAAGCGGTCGCGGTCCAGAGGGTTTTTTAAAATATGGATGGCGGTCTGGTCGACATCGTAATGGACCCACAGCAGCCACATGGGCTTGCGGCCATAGGCATCTTGCCAGGCGGCCATCATCTCGGAACTGGCGGCGGTGACGATGATGGCGTCCATCTCGGAGGCATCGGTCCAAGAGTTGGTCCAGGGGATGAAGCGAACCCCCTCCTCCATATGCTCTTCGGCGCAACCGTTGACGATGGTCAGCTCGTGGCCTTGCAGGCTGAGCTGGCGGGTCAGATAGCATACCCCAGACTGCAGCCCGCCCATGGGCTTCTCGAACGGCGTGAAGAGGCCGTAATCGCGAGTCACGTCGATGATGAGAATACGCATTGGGCCGCCATTTACAAACCCGGGGGCGCCCTATCCAAGGCGCCCCGGGGGACCGTTCCAATAATGAGTCAAAAGGGTTAAGGAATTACTCCACCGGCCCCCGCCACAAGCGGTTGTCGAAGGGGATTGGCGCATAGGCGTCACGCTTTTTCATCTCGTTGAGATAAAGCGCCTCATAGTCCTTCACCGAGCCCATCTCCAGGTCGTTCTTGTCCAGCGAGACGCCGATATCATTGTAGATCTCGACGTTACGCAGGTCGGGACGCGGCAGATTTCCGCTTTCCAGATCGGCCCACATTTCCTCGAACAGCTTCTCCATGGAGCGAGCCAGCAAGGTGGTGTCGAACAGCACGCAAGTATCGCGGTTGTCGCGCATGCGCTTCTTCAGAGCGGCCAAAGCCTGACGGTCCTTGCCCAACTCCACGGCGCGGGCGACGTAGGAGGCCGAGTCCGGGCAGATCATGTCGGGCATGCCTGCCGCCGAGACCAAGCTGCCGCAAACCCGCGAAGCGAAGCCGCGGCCTTCCAGGGTCAGCACCGGAATCCCCATCCACATGGCGTCGGAGGCGGTGGTGTGAGCCCCATAAGGCGTGGTGTCGAGGAACAGATCGGCATGCTGATAGCGGGCCAGATGGTCCGGATTGCGCAGCTTCTGGGCAAAGACGATCCGCTCTGGCGCAACGCCATGCTGGGCGGCCAGAGCCCGCAGGCGGACGTTGCTTTCCTCGGCGCCCTGCAGCAGCCAAAGCACGCTGCCCGGCACCTGCTTGAGGATGCTCATCCAGCGCTCCCAATGGAACGAGGTGATCTTATGCACGCCGTTGAAGCAGCAGAACACCGTGCCATCCTCGGGCAGGCCCGCCTCGGTACGGGTCGAGGTCAGGGGATGAACGATGCGCTTGCGGTCGTTGGGCTGATAGCAGGGCAGACGCACCACCTTCTCGGTGTAATACATCTCGCTTTCGGGCGGGATGATGTAATTGTCCGAGATGATGTAGTGGTGATAAGGGCTGCCCATGGTGCCGGGATAGCCCAGCCAGTTGACCACGATGGGAGCCGGGCGCATGGCCAGCATCTTGGTCCGCGCACTGTGGGTATAGCCGTTGACGTCGATCAGGATGTCAATTTCGTCATCCATGATCCGCTGGGCGGCTTGGTCATCGGTCAGGCCGGTGACATTGAACCAGGGCTTGCCGCAGGCCTTGATGCGGGTATGGACCACATCGTTGACCTCGTGGCCGCAATAATAGAGGAAGACATCGACGGTGCTGGGATCATGGACCTCCCACAGCTCCTGGGTCAGATAGCCGATGGCATGTTCGCGCAGATCCGAGGACAGATAGCCAACCCGCAGACGGCGCGAGCCACGGCGGTTGCGCACCTCCGGCTGATGTCCATCCACCAGGGTGGGATGATACTTCCCGGCCTCATAGCGGTTGTAGATGGCGGCATTGCCCAGCTGCAGCAGCGGATCGTCGGTATAGGCCGCCAGGGACAGGGGCGAGATGCCGTTCAGCAAGGTTTCACGACTGACCTCGGTCCAGCCTGACATCACCGGCCACTTGCACTGGCGCTGGCGCAGGCTGCACCAATGCTGAAGCACGTCGCGCTGTTCCGGATTGAGGTCGAGGGCGAACTTCAGGGCTTCCTCGGCCTTCTCGTCGATATTGCCGGCTTCCAGCACGCGACCGATCTGTTTCAGGCCGGAAATCTTGAAGTTCAGATTCTCGCCGTTGATGCTGCCCAGGCGGTTGACCAGGGTGTACCAAGTCTGCACCGCATCGCCCCGAGCACCCATGCGCTCCATGATGCGGCCCAGGTTGATATAAGGCGGGTAGAAGTCAGGGAACTTCTCGATGGCCGTGGCCAGCACCTTGCGGGCACCCTCCAGGTCCTCGAGATTGCCCAGCACCACGCCCTGATTGAACAGCACGGCATAGACCAGGGGGTGATCGGCATTATGATCCAACCAAACCCGATAGAGTTCGGCGACATCCCGGCTGCGCCCTTGGGAGGCCAGGCTATCGGCAATGGCGATCAGCTCGCTGACGCTGAAATCGCGTTTTTTGGACCGTTCGATGGCATTGGCGTATGAAACGACGTTCACGGATCATCTCCCAGTACGGGCCGGGCGGAGGCTTTCCTCCCGGCTCTTGAAATCACGAAAGGGGACTAGAGCCCCAAAACACTGTTGAGACGGCGTTGCAGGCCGGCCCTGTCAGTCACCCATAGACGCAGGGACGGAGACCCGTCCAGCGCCGGATAGCTGGCTTCGAATATCTTCAGCAACTGCTGCAAGGCGTCGTCGGTAATCCTGGGCACCAGCAGCGGCAGCATCTGACGGAACAGAGGCTGCACGACGCTGGTCACGAAGACCTCTTGATTATCGACCGGCAGGCCGCGCAAGAAAGTATGCAGGGTTGTGGCGGCAGCAGATTCATCGCCGACGTTGGGATAGAACAAGCCGCCCAAGGCCAAGGCCAGGGGCACGACCGGATGGGCCACCCCTTCCCTCTCGGCTCCCTTGGAGACCACATAGGCCGAGCAATAACGCTTCTCCAGCAGCAGGCGATAGATCAGATAGATCAGCTGCACCAGATTGAGCGGCCCGGTTTCGCCCAAAAGCCGCGTCACCCCTTCGTAATCATCGGGGATATCCAGGCTGAGCGCCCGCTCGATGATGTCCTCGGGTGCGGCTTGCGGCTCGGCGGCCACAGGTGCGACAGCCGCCGGCTCTTTGGCCCACGTCACCATCTCGGGCGGATAAATGTCCGAGTTGTTGAGGATGATCTGCTTGAAGCGGGCCTCGTGGTTGGGCCGGCTTTCCATCTCGTAAAGACCGTCGGCCTTCCACAGGTAATGGAACATCTGCCGCGGCAGATTGACCCCAAGGAAGCCACGGGCGGCACCGGCCACCCACATGTTCCAATCGTCGGCGCCCTTGACGTTATCCATATAGCCGCCGCTCTCTTCCCACAGCTCGCGGCGATAGACGGCGCAGCAGGGGATCAGATTGCTGATCAGCTCGTGGTGGACGTCATAGGCCGGAGCCAGGCGGATTTCCTCGGCGATCCCATGGGTATTGGTGCCCGAATAGGCGATGGAGGCGGCGGGATTGCGCTGCAGCAGCTTGACGCATTCCTCGATATAGGTGGGAGCCACCCAATCATCGGCGTCCAGATACATCACCAACTCGCCCTTGGACTGGGCGATGGCTTCATTGTGGGGGTAGCAGGGATTGCCCGAATTGCTCTCGCGGTAGACCACCTTGCAGCGGTCTTCATAGCCCTTCAGCAGATCGCGGCTGGTATCGGTGGAGCAATCATCGACGACGATGACCTCCAGGTTCGGCCAGGTCTGGCCCAGCAGCGAGTCCAGGCATTTGCCCAGATAACCGGCATAATTGTAATTGGCCACCACCGCCGTCACCAAGGGCTTGGCCGAGATGGGGCGTTTGCCCAGCAGGCGGGCGGTGGCCTCCCTGATCTTCGCGTCCGGAAGACGCTTAACCAGATGGCCAGAAAAATAACGCAGGCGGTCCTTGTCGAGAACATCGCCGCGATCGTCGCCCACATAGGGCACGAACTCATCGGCCCCCACTTGCTGCAGATAGCTGTAATCGATACCGTCGCAGACCTTCTGCGCCGAGCATTGAGCGCATTGCGGGGCAAAGACCTTCATCAGGCCGTTGTCATGGCCGCGACCGATGGCCCGACCGCTGGCCTGATCCACCACCAAGGCGGTGCCGGGCGAAGGCTCACCGCGCTTCATATGCAAGAACCGGCCTTCGCCCGCGCCTAAGCCTGGGCCGATATGCTGGACGCTATTGACCCATTCGTGGGGGTCGTAACGCACGCCGACCACGCCGACGTAATTCTTCTCCATCCCGGCCAGGGTGCAGAGCGGAGCATAGCGGATGTTCACCGCGATGCCGGCCTCTTCCAGGATATCCACCGCTTCGCGCAGATAAGTCGCCACCTCGATGTAGCGGGCGCGCACCGTCGCCGCCTTGCCATCGGCCCATTGATAATAGGCGTTCATCAAGATGAAGTTAGCGACATAGACATTGCGTTTGACGATGGCCCG
>Ga0302187_10005016_pt1 | contig 10507 bp, 9 predicted proteins | sample II_Bog_E1_3_FD_202120 | JGI IMG/M metagenome (GOLD analysis project Ga0302187, IMG submission 202120) | Peat permafrost microbial communities from Stordalen Mire near Abisko, Sweden - II_Bog_E1_3 | ecosystem: Environmental > Terrestrial > Soil > Wetlands > Peat | place: Sweden: Abisko, Stordalen...
CCATGTCTTGCCGTCGTCGCGGCTGATGTCGGAGCCGTTGGCGCCGGCGGTGATCCAGAGTTTGAGGGCTTCGTACCATTGGACGGAGGAACGGTAGCCGTGGGGCGGGGTGGTGGAGGCAGTCCAGGTACGACCGCTATCGGCTGACCAGGCTGCAGTGCCTTCGGATTCGTTGGGTTTGGTGTAGTCGCCGCCGACGGCGACGATCACGCTAAAGAAGGGTGCTCCAGCATACGGTGCTCGACCGAAAATTGAGAAGATGCCCGATGCCTCTGTGCTCTTTCCAGCCGGAACCGCTTGCCGGATCCATTTGTCTTTTCTCCCGTCGAGATTCATCTCGGCTGGGGAACACGCGTCAACGCAAATCTCGGACTCGGAAACTGAGTACGCAAATGCGCCACCAGACCCACCTGAACCAAAAACAGGCCAAGATCTGAAATTGATAATCGAAGAATTGCTTGCCGCGAAGGCTCCTTGTGTGGAAAGAGGCACGCGCAAGCCAGTACCTTTCTGTTTGGTCCAGTGCTGACCGGAGTCATGGGTGATCAGCAGCCAGAACACTCCATCAACTGGATCACCGAGAAGGTATCCCGTGTTCCCTCGACCTTTTCCGTCTCCTCGTTCCCCAAAATAGACTGCATCCCAAAAACCTTCCTTTTCAGGGTTTCGAAGGACAATTCTCCACGTCTTGCAGCCATCGGTGGTTTTGTAGAGGCGGCTCTTGTCGCCCAGCCCCGAGGCCATCACGATAGCGGTATCGGAATCCCAGGCCTGCACGCCCCGAAAATCCAGCGTAGCCCCATCGGTAGCCGCATCCGGCACAGCGCACTTCAGCCAATGCGCGCCGCCGTCAATCGTGCGCAGCACGGTCCCGCCGGATCCGCTGGCCCACGCCACTGTGCCGTCCACCGAATCGATGCCACGCAGCCCGGCGGTTGTGCCTGACTCCTGCACCTGCCATACCGCCTGCTTTACCTGAAGCTGCGCGGAGGCACGAGGTTGCGCTGCGGCAATCGCGACGAGGGCGATGACCAGAAGACGAGATCGGCGCGGGATCATGCTGGCAGTATAGCGGCGCTCGGGTTCACTTCAGTAATCGATCTTGTTAACTGAAGCCGACCACGCGGCAAAGCTGGCCCAGGCCTCATCGCAGAGCAGTTGCGTGGCCGGGATCTTGCGATCGACGCTGTCCTTGCGGAATTCCTGGTACAGTGAGGCGTCGTCGAATCCCGCGCGGGCCGCATCGGCAGCGCTGGCGCCATAATAGACGGCCTCGATCCGCGCCCAATATGCCGCGGCCAGGCACATGGGGCAGGGCTGGCAACTGGTATAAAGGTCGCAGCCCACCAGAGTAAACGTGCCGAGCGCCATGCATGCGGCGCGGATGGCATTCACTTCGCCGTGCGCGGTGGGATCGTTGGTCGTGGTCACCGTGTTTGCGGCCTCGGCAACGATGCTGCCATCGCGGACGATCAGAGCGGCAAACGGTCCACCAGCGCCTGTCAGCACATTCTGGGTGGCCAAATAAATCGCGCGGCGCAGAAACTCCGGGTTGGGCTGGCCTGCCATCAATTCAAGTATATGCAGATATGAATGAAGCGGCTGGCGTATGGTGCGGTGGGTGACTTGACCACGAACGTAAATACGATGATGATGATGATATTCCGTACGCTCGTAGGCGAGCATGTATCCTGCAAACCCCAAAGCGTTAGCTGCGGGGTTTGTTATTTTGGTATGTAGATGAAAAAGTTCGTCCTCATGATCGATGGTGGATTTCTTCGCGTAGCAGCACGGAAAGCCAGTATCCGCTATACCCCTGACTTCATTGAGACGTTCTCGAAGACTTGTCTATTGGTGGACAAAGAGCTTTTTCGAGTACTCTACTACGACTGTGCGCCCTATCAGGGACACCAAAATCTCCCCGTATCAGGTTTAACACAGATATTTGCCGACTCGGGCCAATGGCTGATCGACCTTGCAAAAAGGGACTTGATCGCCGTCAGACTGGGCGTGCTGAAGTTTCGCGGCTACAAACTGAAGGGAAATCGGGTGGCCGGTGTTGCGGCCCTGACCAATGCCGATTTTAGACCCGATTTCGAGCAATGGGTGTCCATATGAGAATCGACCCCGATATCGCCGCCTATTCCGCATTGAACCGTATAGACCGGATTGGCTTGGTTACTGCGGACACCGATTGCGTGCCTCAAATGAAACTCGCTCGGAAGAGCGGGCTTCAGGTCGCTCTTTTCGCGCTGCCGGGCGGAATCACACCCGTCGAGCTTGTCCGACATGCGGATTACGTCCGGGGGGTCGCTTGGCCACCGTAGACCTATTCCGCTTTCCCCTGGCGATTCGTCAGGTACATCGCCACCCTTTGCCCCAATTACGGAGTAACCCCCATGCCCACATTTGAAGAATCGCTCAAGAAGCTTGAAACCATCGTCGCTCAACTGGAAAAGGGAGACCTCGCGCTCGAAGACTCGCTCAAGCTCTTCGAAGAGGGGGTGGGGCTCTCAGCCATCTGCAAGCAGGAACTGGACGCCGCCGAGGGCAAGGTGCAGATGCTGGTGAAGCAGCGCGATGGCTCGCTGAAGCCAGAGCCGTTCCTGACTGAGAAGCCGTTTTAAGTGCAGGCCTGCGAATGGCTCACGGGCCTGAGGCGTTCGCGCAGCCAGGCCATCATGTCGGGGGAGATCCGTTCCAAAGTGGCGAGGTGGAAGATCGGCTTTGGTCCCGGCGCCCCAGTCCCCTGAGCGATTGGCAGACATAGACCGTCGGGAATCACTCTGTCTGCGCTTGCCCGAGTCACCAGCGCATCCGCAAATGGAATGGCTGCGAGGAAAGAAGGCTTGCGAACCAACGGCGTCAGTCCCCTGGCGGGTCCAGCGTGGATCAGCAGGCAAAGGTCCGGCCGCACATGGTGGACAACGATGTTGGATTCGAAGATGAGATTTGTGCCGCGGCCAAACTTTGGCCAAAGTTCGTTGAGCAGTGAGGAAATATCCGGAACCCTGGGCGAACCGCGCAAGATGGGAGTCGCCAGCAGCGCGCGCGAGGCACCGGCGGCCAAATAGCGCGCGGTATCGGTATCCCGCCCTGCTTTCGTCTCTTCCAAGATGGGTTCGGTTTGGCCGTGATCGTCGATGGTGATCTTGACGGCGGTCCAGCGGACTTCAGGGAATGCGGCGATCAGGCCGCAGACCAGCGCAGTCTTGCCGACGCCCCGGTTGCTGCCGCCTACGACGACAATCGCCATTAGAACGATGCTCCGTTTGGAGTTGGCCCCGGAAGACCCAGCACAGTTCCCCCTCTGCGACTGGCTTCAAACGATTCGCGCAGCACCCCGAATCCATGCTTCGATACGCAAATCAATTCGTCTTTGATCTTAATCAGGGAATCCTGTGCGCTGGAAGCGAAGGCAGTTTCTGTCGCTGTCTTTGATGTACATTTCGCGAACGCCCCAGGTCTGATCGACGGGCGGAAGGTCGATGGCGACACCGGCAGCGAGGAACTCAGCATAAAGCGCATCCACGTCTTCGACGAGGAGATTGACTACGCCGCCCGCAACGCCGTCGCCGCTGAACGAGGACAGGATGATCCAGACACCGTCGCGCGAGAGGCCCATGTAACAGGGATCGCCTTCCGCGCCGTGAGGGCCATGGGCATATTCCAGGTGGAAGCCGAGCCGAATGCAATAGAAGTCCTGCGCCGCGGCTGCATTGGAAACGTGCAGCAACGGAACAGCGAGTTTGATCATGGGAGACCTCCCGTTTATCCGATGTCTTTGGCCGGGCCTTTTGCGCCGCGCTTGGCCAGGCGTGCAAGAACAGCCATTTCGCGCAAAACCTGCTTGAGCGGGCGGGCCGGCGTGCCCCACAGGACAGTCCCCGGCTTGAGACCCTCGTTGGTGACCGTCTTGCCGCTCAAGACGCCTGCCTGCCCGCCGAGAATCACACCTGGGCCGACGTGAGCGTGATCGCCCATGCCCACCTGTCCGGCAATCACCGCGCCGTTGCCAATCGTGCATGAGCCGGAGATGCCTGCCAGCGCGACCAGGATGACATCCTCGCCGATATCGCAATTGTGGCCGATGTGGACCAGATTGTCGATCTTGGCGCCGCGGCGGACGCGGGTCTCGGTGAGTGCGCCGCGATCGATGGTGGAGTTGGCGCCGATCTCAACGTCGTCTTCAATCACAAGCGTCCCCTGCTGGGGAAACTGGGTGTAAGCGCCGGTAGAAGAGTCCCGAACGTAGCCAAAGCCATCCGCGCCGAGGACCACGCCGGCGTGAACGATGACGCGATTGCCGAGCGTAGTGCCCGGATAGAGAACAGCGCGTGGGTAGATGCGGCATTCCTCGCCGATGCGGACACCCTCGCCGATGATAGCGCCTGCTTCGATGCGGGTTCCTGCGCCGATGCAGGCAGCCTCGCCAACTACCGCGCCGGCAGCGATGCTGACGTCTTCTCCGAGGTTGACATGCAGCCCGATTACTGCCGCTGGGTGCACTCCCGCTGCAAGCGGGGTCGGCTTTAGCAGCTTGGCCGCCCTTGCAAACCAAAGTCGTGGCTGGTCAGATTCGACGATGCCTATACATGGCTCATCGCGATAGACCGCAATACATCCCGGCTTGACGACGACCGCGGCAGCGCCGCCAGCCAGCGCCATTGCCGCGGATGGCGCATCCTCAGCGAATACGAGGTCGAGGCCATTGGCCAGCTGGGGATCGTCCACGCCCGCAATGACAGTCTCCGGGCTTCCCTGCACAAGTTTTCCACCTAAGACTTCGATCAGTTTGCCCACGGTCATACGACTTTCTCCGTTCGCAGCTTCGTGGGGGCAATTGCCTCAGGGGCTAAAGCCCACAATCGTTCTGCTGCATTTTCGGCATGACTGAAGTCATGCCCTGTTACAGAACTTCTAGTACAGCCCCACTTCGCCCGCCGGCCTCGTCTTCCAGCGGCGGTGAATCCACAGCCACTGGTCAGGATAACGCCGAATCCAGGATTCGATCGCGGCAGTGCAAAGCTGGGTGCCGGCCAGGATATCCGCCTGTGCGTCGGCGGTGCGCGGGATCTCGATCTCAGGGCCGAAGTGAAGAACATAGCGGCGCTCGGTCGACTCCCAGAGCATGAACCCCGGCAGCACGGCCGCGCCGGTCTTGCGCGCCATATGGGCCAGGCCGGTCGCAGTGCATGCCTGGCGGCCGAAAAACTCGACAAACGCGCCCTGGGGCGGGGTCATGTTGGTGTCCATGAGAATGGCAACGGTTTCTCCAGCCCGCATGGCGGTGAGCAGGCTGCGGCCAAATTCGTCCTTGGGGATCATGCGGTTGCCATGCAGGCAGCGATTGTCGTTGACCAGCTTGTCAAGCCTGCGGTTGTCAAGCGGTCGTATGACCACGCTCATGATGTGCCCCATCAGCGAGAGGTAGAAGCCGGAGAGTTCCCACGCGCCCATGTGTCCGGTGACAACCAGGACACCTTTCCTCCGGGCCTGCGCGGCTTGGTATTGCTCCAGGCCCTCGATGCGCATCCAGTCGCGGGAGTTTTCCGGCGTGTAGCGGGCCATGCGGCAAAACTCGACAAGCTGCCAGCCAAGATGGCGGTAGACGCCGCGCAGGATGCGGTATTTATCTTCTGAAGGAAGCTCGGGCAGGGCCAGTTCCAGATTGCGCCAGCCCACGCGGCGCAGGCGGCCAAACGACCAATAGACTGCGAAGGCAAGCCCACCGGCCAGCAGGCGCGCCAGCCCGCGCGGCACGGCGCCCAGGGCGCGCGCCACGGCAAGGACCAGCCAATACTCCAGATTCTCCCGCATGGTGTCTTTCCGCATGGTTGAAGGCAAAGATCAGTTTAGCCTTTGCCGCCGACAAGAAGGAACAGGCTCTGGCCTGCCGAATGTCATTGGAACCGTTTACATGCACGCGCCCGTTGATTTATAGTTCGGCGTTGATTGCCGCGCGGGGTTGGTGTGTAATGCGCCGCGACACTGCATTTGAAAAGAGGACTAACCATGGCTGGCATCTCTCGTCGTGACCTGCTTTGTTCCGGTGTGGCGCTTTCAGCTTCTTCTTTGTTGGCGAGGTCGGCCTGGGGTCGCGCCGCAGCCCTGGTTGGCGGCTATCCGGGCGCCGCATCGGCCGAGGCGTTGGCCGCCGTGGCGCCGCGGGAGCAACTGCTCTTCGATTTCGGCTGGAAATTCCAGTTTGGCCACGGCTCCGATCCGGCCCGCGATCTCGGCTTTGGCAACGGCCAGGGAGACTTTGCCAAGACCGGCGACTTCGCCTTCGCAAAAGCCAAATTCGATGACTCGAAGTGGCGCGCGCTCAACCTGCCCCACGACTGGGCCGTCGAATTGCCCTTTGTGCATGACGATGTCCAGAATTCCCACGGTTACAAGCCCCTTGGCCGCCGCTACCCCGAGACCAGCGTGGGCTGGTACCGCCGCGAGTTCGATATTCCGGCCGGCGACCTGGGCCGCCGCGTCACAGTCGAGTTCGACGGAGCCTTTCGCAGCGTCGTTATCTTTGTGAATGGTTGCTTCATCGGCCGCAACGATAACGGCTACGCGCCTTTCCGCTTTGACCTGACGGACTTTCTAACCTACGGCGCGAAGAATTGCATTGTGGCGCGCGTTGACGCCAGCCTGGGCGACGGGTGGTTCTATGAGGGCGCGGGCATCTACCGGCACGTGTGGCTCACCAAGACCGATGCGCTGCATCTGGGCAAATGGGATAGCACGGTTCGTGCGACCTTGGATGGCGACGCCGCGACGCTGGCTCTGGCCACGGTGGTTATGAACGACGGCAAGCAGGCGGAAAGCGCCAAAGTAAGTTGGCAGATTGTCGACGCCGCCGGCAGAACCGTAGCCACAGCCGACTCTCCCGCGCAATCCATAGGCGTAGACGGAAACGCTACCTTCACGGCGACCGCCAGGTTGGCTAGCCCAGTTCTTTGGTCGGTCGAAGCTCCCAATCTCTATTCAGCAATCGTCACAGTAGAAGCAAACGGCAAGCCTCGCGACGCCGAGCGCGTAAGCTTTGGCGTGCGTACGGCAATCTTCGACGCCGACAAGGGATTCTTCCTCAACGGCAAATCGATCAAGCTGCAAGGCACCTGCAACCACCAGGATCACGCCGGCGTGGGCGCTGCGGTGCCCGACCGCTTGCAGTGGTTCCGACTCGGTGTTTTGCGCGAGATGGGCTGCAACGCCGTGCGTACCTCGCACAACATGCCGACGCCCGAGTGGGTTGAGGCCTGCGACCGCATGGGCGTGATGATGATGTGCGAAACCCGTCAGATGAGCTCGAACCCTGAGGGGCTGGCGCAGTTGGAGGCCATGATCAAGCGCTACCGCAACTCGCCGTCGATCGTTCTGTGGTCCATCGGCAACGAAGAATGGCACTTGCAGGAAGATATGGCAGAGCAGGGAGCCAAGATCGCGGCTACCATGGTGCAGCGATGCCATGAGCTCGACCCCACCCGCGTCGTCTCCGCGGCAGTAAACGGCACCAACTTGAAGGGCGTCAGCGACGCACTCGATGTGGTCGGATTCAACTACAACCTCAAATTCCCCGACGATTTTCACAAGAAGTTTCCCAAGCGGCCGCAATATGGCTCTGAGACAGCCAGTTCGTTCTATACGCGCGGCGATTACTCCACCGATCCGCTGCGCAACACGGAAAGCTCATACGATCTGAACCCGGCCAAATGGGGTGAGACCGCCGAGGATTGGTGGACGTTTTATGCCACCCGCGAGTGGGAGGCAGGCGGCTTTATGTGGACCGGCTTCGACTATCGCGGCGAACCGACACCGTATGGCTGGCCCTCGATCAACTCCCAGTTTGGCGTGATCGATATGTGCGGCTTTCCCAAAGACACGTTCTACTACTACAAGGCTTGGTGGAGCACCGAGCCGGTCTTGCACCTTTTCCCGCACTGGAACTTCGAAGGCCGTGAAGGCGAAGAAATCCCGGTCTGGGTACACTCGAACCTGGATGAGGTCGAGCTGTTCTTGAATGGCAAGAGCCTGGGCAGCCAGAAGGTTCCGCATCTAGGGCATCTGGAGTGGAAGGTAAAGTACGAGCCCGGCTTCATCGAAGCGCGCGGCTCTAAAGACGGCAAAGTCGTTTTGACCGAAAAGCGCGAGACGACCGGGCCGACCGTGTCCATCCGGCTGACTGCCGACCGCACCGAGATCGATGCGGACGGCGAGGATGTCGCAATCCTCAAGGTCGAAGCGCTTGACAAGGAGGGCAGGCCGGTTCCCACAGCCAACAACCTCCTCTCCTTCAAAATCTCGGGCGCGGGTGCGCTGATCGGCGTGGGTAACGGCGACCCCAACTGCCAGGAGAGCGACAAGGAGCCCAGGCGTTCGCTCTTCAACGGTCTCGCGACGGTCATCGTGCAATCCACCAAGCGGTCCGGTGAAATCCATATCGAGGCGGTAAAGGAAGGCTGGGACGGACCTGAGCTGACCCCGGCCAAGCTGATCGTCTCAACCAAAAAGTTGGAACCGCGCCCAGCAGTTGGGTGAAGCGAAGATCGGCGATCAGCCGAATCTCGATCATTGCGGCAAGCGTACGCGGAATGGCTGTCTTGATGAGGCAGCCCTGGGGTTGGAGAGTTTTTCGCTGACGAGCCTCTTGCAAGATTAATTCAGACAATCGACTGTGTCAGGGCACGACTTCACAGGCTGCGGAAAGACTCTGCTCTGGATGAGCTTTGTAAAAGGGGCACGACTTCAGTTGGGCCGCAAATTGCTGAAAAGAAACGACGGGATTTAGCACATGAGGCACACTTTTCAGTCGAGTACGTGACGGCCGGACCCTACCTCTGCATTCCCCGCGTGAGCAGGCCCAGCACTGGCAGCGCCATGGTCAGGCAGAAGATAATGCTCAACACCCAGGTCACCCACTTCTTGCCAGGTTTGTTCACCCAATAGCAGAGGAACGCCGACAGCAGCAGCGCCTGCGGCACAATCTCGAGGTAGCCGCGCAGCTGTATCCAGACCGGCACCGTCGTGTAAATGAAGCCTTCCATCGATCCAGGAGGCGCGGCAAAGGTTCCCAGGATCCCCAGAGCGATCAACATCCAGCCCATCAACAGCCAGCCATACCTGCCGCCAAAAAGGCGCTCCCGCAACGGGTAAAAGACCGATGCAAAAGGGATGCCGCGCAGCGGTTGCTGCATCGGCCCCGCGATAATCAGCGGATCGCTCATCGCGCGCATCCCGGTGCCGGGCTTGCCCATGATCTCCGCGTAATGCAGGAAGTGATAGGCCAGCGCCACATCAGGAAGTATGTGATTGTGTGGCAGACGGCGGTCTTGGCAGCCAACGACACGAAGCCCGGCTGCGGAGCTTTCAAAAGCGGTTCCGATGACATAAGCACCTCGACTTTCACAGGGCTGTCGATTCGTTTAACAGGGTGTGATCGATGTGCCCAGGCAGGAATCGCCTGGGCTCATCGCGGGCAGTTACTTTGCAGGATTGGGCGCAGTTGTCGGGTCGGCATCCAGCGTAATCTGCCGCCGAATGCCGTAACGTACCGGCGATCCGCACACAGTCAGCGCCGCATCGTCGCACTCGCGCTCCAGAACATCGACGGGATTGTCCATCGTTGCCGAGATGATCCGGCCTGTCTCCAGCGAGATTTTAATGTCCGCCTCGAAGGTTTCGCGGCCCACAGCGGCGGTGAACTTGCCGTTCTGTCCCTTTTCAACCTCGACCCAGTTGTTTGCGGATGCGCCAACGGGAGTGAGCATCCAGGCCGCGGGCATCTTGATCTGCGACTCCGCGGGGGGCACATGGCGGACCACCACGGTGGCAATCTTCGCCGCTTGGTCGACCGATTGGAGCGTGATATCGAAGTCGATGGCGTCCTGGCCAAAGACAACGCGGAAGCCGTCGGCCCAGGAATTGGGCGTCCCGTTCTTCACGTAGACATGATCCCCCGCGTGAACCAAATCCTTCTGGCTCATGGACAGCATGGTGTCCGCATAGAACGCCAGCAGATCGGTGATCGGCCCAATCAGGATAGGCTGCGGTTTGCTGAGATCGGGAATGGCAAAGGGAAATGCCGGCGCCAGCGACACAGACTCCCGCAAATCCTGGCTGGCCTGCGAAAGCGCAAACGGCTGACCATTTACTTGCAGGTCTTTCCAAGCAAATTCTTCAAAGAAGATTCCCGATGCGGCTTTCTTCACCACGCCCTCTGCGTGCGCTTCGTAGCGAATGGTCCCTTGATGCCCTTGATTGACGCCGGTCATCTTGTAGGCGATCGTCTCGCCCTCCTGGTAATGCCTCGTCAGTGCTGGTTGGGAAACGGGCGCAGCGCCCGGCCCCGCGGGCTTGGGACTCTGTGCAAAAAGATGGGCGGGAACAGCAATACTGAATGAAAACAGAATGAAAGCCGGCACGAGCGTACTCTTCATGCAAGCGGCGGAAAGGCTGATCGCCTTTTCTGCGGTTATCGACTGGAACACGGGCCGTTTCATTTTGGATT
>Ga0302187_10005027_pt1 | contig 10492 bp, 8 predicted proteins | sample II_Bog_E1_3_FD_202120 | JGI IMG/M metagenome (GOLD analysis project Ga0302187, IMG submission 202120) | Peat permafrost microbial communities from Stordalen Mire near Abisko, Sweden - II_Bog_E1_3 | ecosystem: Environmental > Terrestrial > Soil > Wetlands > Peat | place: Sweden: Abisko, Stordalen...
ACGGCGAACCCACGATTTGCCGCCGCTGATTTGCTCGCGCAGGCGGAACACGGCTCCGGCCACGAACGCGTCTGGCTCGTGACGACCTCCGCGAAAATTCTCAAGGCGGTTGAAAAGGAAATTGCCGCGCAGCTGCCCAAATTACCGCGCCGCGAATTCATCCGGCGTGTGCTCGACCGCAACACCTGGCTGATTCAAGTGGCGACCGTGGCGGACGCCGTGGCGCTGGCGAACCAGCTCGCGCCGGAGCATTGCGAAGTCATCACACGCGAGGCGCGCAAGGTGAGCGCGGGCATTTTGACGGCGGGCGCGATTTTTCTCGGCAACTGGTCGCCGACGGTGCTGGGCGATTACGTCGCCGGGCCGAGCCACGTGCTGCCGACTGACGGCGCAGGCGCGTCGTTTGCCGGGTTGACGGTGGATCAGTTCCAGCGCAGGACGAGCGTGGTGGAATACAGCCGCGCGTCGCTCAAGAAAGCGCTGAAGTCCGTGAAGAAATTCGCGGAACTCGAAGGCCTCGGCGCGCACGGCAAGAGCGCAGAGCTGAGGAAGTGACAGTAATCAGTGATGGAAGCCGCCGCCGCGAAAACCACCACCGCCGCCGTGGTAACCTCCGCCACCGCCATGCCAGCCGCCGCCCCACCCACCGCCAAACCCGAATGACAGGGAGACGGGTGCATAGCCATAATAATACGGATAATAGTATGGCTGATAATATGCGCTGTTGTAGTAATAGGTTTGCGTGTCGGGAATCACATAGACAGTCGAGGCCGGCGCGGATTGCACGTAAGATGTTGCCGGCTGTGATGCGGCGACCGTGGTTTGCGCGCTGGTGTTGTCCGAAGAATTATTCTGCGCCGTCGCAGCAGGTGCCGCAGGCGCGGTTGCTACCGTGCCGTTCCGGGGCTGGTTCAACATCACGTTGACGACGGCGTCTGAAACTCCCTGCTGCCGCAGATAAATGATTTGATTCGCGTCGAGGGCGTAGCTGTTCGCCGAATTGCGAATGTAGGAGATGATGGTGTCGTCGCTGACCTTGGCGTGAGCGAGTTGGACGATTTGCGACGCGCCGTAGGACAGGTCAACCGGCGCGGGCTGGCTGGCGGCGGGGGCGGCGGGGGCGGCTGAATCTTGTGCCGCCGCCGTCAATGTCGAGAATGCCAGACCGGTGGCTGCGGCCACGGCCAGAAACGAAGTTTGAAATTTGATATTTTTCATAAATTTATCCTTTCCATTTAACACCACACGCTCGCCCGAGTTTCGGGGCGTGTCAAATGGCCTCATCTGGCTTTCCAACTGGATGCCTTGCGCTGGCCAAACGGCTTGATTTGGCCGGTCAACGCCGGCCTGTTACTTTTTATACACTTAAGGGCAAAATACGGGAATACCCGCATAAAATCTACCTGTTCATCCGAACGGTAAATGACCGGTTGGGGGGTGTAAATGGCTTCTCGTGGGGTGTAAACGACCGGTTGCGCCTCGTAAATGACCGGTTGGGGGTAGTAAACGGTCGATCGGGGGTCGTAAACGACCGGTTGCGGCTTGTAAACGGTCGATCGGGGGTCGTAAACGACCGGTTGCGGCTTGTAAACGGTCGGTTGCGGGTGGTAAATGGCTTCGTGCGCTGTGTAAACGACCGGTTGGCCTGTGTAAATGACTTCGCGGGCCGGATAAATGGTTTCTGGCAACCAACCGACCGTGTTTGGCATCTTAATCGGGACACATATGCAGTTTTTTGTAGTGTTTCTCTCGAAAGATTGGTTTAGTAGGCACATCCATCTGTTCACCGGGCATACGCGCCCGCTGAAATGTCGGGCATATTGATTATGAAAACACGTTTCACAACATTTGCATCAGTCCTGTTCGTTGCGGCGCTGCTCGCCGCGGGTTCGGTGTTTGGCGCGGACAGCATCGGGCAGTTGCAAGGCAGTTTTGACCAGCCGCCGGACGATGCGCGGATCATGGCGCGCTGGTGGTGGTTCGGCACGGCGGTCACCAAGCCGGAACTAGAGCGTGAGATGAATGCGATGAAGGCCGGCGGGTTCGGCGGCTTTGAAGTGCAGCAGACTTATGCCCTTCAGCTGGATGGCGAACTGCCGGGGGTGAAGAACAACAGGTTTTTGTCGCCGGAACATCTGGAGGCGCTGCGGTTCACGGCTGAAAAGGCGAAGGAACTCGGCCTGCGCATGAACCTGACGCTGGGCAGCGGATGGCCCTATGGCGGTCCGCAAATTACCCGGAGCGAAGCCGCAGGCGCGCTGCATGCTTTGGCGCCGGTCAAGGTGTCGGCGGGTCAAACCAGTGTGGATGAGCCGGCGACGCGTGGCGGGGACGCCGGCGAAATTGTCGCGGCGCTGCTCGGCCCGGTGACGGGTGCGCCCGCTGGCGGGAGCCCGTATGTGCCGCTGGAGGTGCGCAACAACACGGCGGTGCTGCCGTCAGATTTGCAGGGGGCGTCGCAGGTGACATTCTACACGCTCGGCCTGCCGGGGTTGGTCAATGTGAAGCGCGCGGCGATTGGCGGCGAGGGTTTCATCGTGGATCATTACAGCCCGACCGCCATCGGTAAGTTCATCAGCGAAATTGCCGAGCCGGCGATCAATGCGTGCGGGCCGAATCCGCCGTATTCCATTTTCTGCGACAGCCTGGAGGTGGGCGGCGAAAATTGGACGCCGAATTTCCTCGCGGAATTTCAAAAGCGTCGCGGCTATGACTTGAAGCCGCTGTTGCCAGCGCTGTTCGGCGACTTCGGACCCAAGACTCTCGACATCCGTCATGACTGGGGCCAGACGGTCACGGAAATTTTCAATGATTACTTCATCACCGGGTTCAAAAATCTGGCGCAGGCGAGCAACAGCAGGTTCCGCATCCAGGCCTACGGCACGCCGCCGGCCGCGCTCTTCAGCTACGCCTACTGCGATTTGCCGGAGGGCGAATTGGGCGGAAGAAACACGGAGAAGGAATTCTCGGCCACGCGCTGGGCGGCGTCGGCCAGCCATTTGCTCGGCAAGCCGGTGACTTCATCCGAGACGTTCACCTGGCTGCATTCGCCGGTGTTCCGCGCGACGCCTTTGGACATGAAGGCGGAGGCTGATTTGCATTTTCTCTGCGGCATCAACCAGATCATCTGCCACGGCTGGCCTTACACGGCGGAGGGCGCGCCGTATCCGGGCTGGAGCTTTTACGCTGCTGGAGTCTTCGACGATAAGAACCCGTGGTGGATCGTGATGCCCGACGTGACGAAATACCTCCAGCGCGTCAGCTATATTCTCCGTCAGGGAACGCCGGCCAATGATGTCGCGCTGTTCATGCCGAACAGTGATGCGTGGACGGACTTGGGAAGGGATTTCAGCATGAGCAAAACGCTGGGGGCCAAAGTGGGCAGTTCCGTCAAGCTGATCACCGATGCGGGCTACAATCTCGATTTCTTTGACGACCAGTTGCTCGCCATGCGCGGGAAGGTTTCGGGCAACACGCTGGCTTTCGGCGATGTGCATTATCGTGTTGTGGTGCTGCCGGGGGTTGAGCGCATCCCGCTGGCCACGATGAAGACGCTGGAGGAGTTTGCGCGCGGCGGAGGCATCGTCATCGCCACGCGCCGCCTGCCGGACCGGGCGCCGGGCTACATGACGCCCGATGCCGACACTCAGGCCGTGCGTGACATCGTCCAGCATCTGTTCAAGGATGCGGATGCGCCGGGCATTTTCATCGAGGACGAAAATCAACTGGCCGCGGCGCTGGCCAAACGCCTGGCGCCGGACGTGGCGATGTCGCCCGCCGCACCGGATATCGGCATTGTCCACCGCCACACCGATGCCGGAGAAATATATTTTGTCGCCAACACGAGCAACGAACCGAAGAACGTGCAGGCGGCGTTTCGTGTGATGGGATTGCAACCGGAAATCTGGGATCCCATGACCGGCGGCGCCAGCCCTGCGGCCATCACGGATAAATCCGACGGCTCAACCACCATCAACTTGAAGCTCGAGCCCTACGCTTCGACGATTGTTGCGTTCACGACACGCACTTTGCCCGCGCCGAAAGCTGCCATCTTTGAGGGCGAATTGCCGTCGCCTGTTGATTTGAGCACTGGATGGACGGTTCGTTTCGGCACAAATGCCGAGCCCGTGGCGATGGACACGCTCGCATCCTGGACGACGCTCACGAACGAGATTAATTTTTCAGGCGTCGCGACCTACGAAAAGACGGTCACGGTGGCGCCGGGAATGTTGCAGGATGGTTTGTCCGTGAGTTTTGATTTCGGACAGGCAACCCCCCTTGAGGAACGGGGCGGACAGGGTTATCGCGCGGAGTTGACCGCTCCCGTCCGCGAAGCCGCGGTGGTTTATGTCAACGACCAGCGTGTCGGCTCGGTGTGGTGTCCTCCGTATGCGATTGATGTGACCGGCAAGCTCAAGGCCGGCGAAAATAAAATCCGCATCGATGTCGCCAACCTCGCCGTCAACTACATGGCGAGCATCAAGCTTCCGAATTATGACTACGAGGGAGTGACCCGGCAGTTCGGCAACCGTTTCCAGCCGCAAAACTTGAATCTGATCGAACCGCTGCCGTCCGGCCTGCTCGGCCCGGTGCGGCTCGTGGCTGCACCCGCAAATTTGAAATGAACGCGACGAATAAATTGATTCGTCCGCTTGTTCATAACCTGCACGCCTATGTTCCCGGCGAGCAGCCGAAGATCGCAGGGTTGATCAAACTCAATACCAACGAGAATCCGTATCCGCCGTCGCCGGGCGTGCTGGCGGCGGTCCGGGCGGCGGTGGACGGGCGGTTGCGGCTGTATCCGAACCCGACGGCGCAGGTGCTGCGCGAAAAGCTGGCCAGGCTGCATGGCTGCCGCGCGGAGAACATCATCGTCGGCAACGGTTCGGATGAATTGCTGGCGATGGCGATGAGATGCTTCGTGGAGCCGAAACCAAGCACGCCCATGGCCAAGATCTCCAAACAAGTGGCGTCCACGGTGCAATATTTCACGCCGAGCTATTCACTGTATCCGGTGCTGGCGGACATTCATGGCGCGAAGAAGAATGTGACGGCGTTGAATCCTGATTTTTCGATGCCGAGGGTCAGCGAATTGAAGCGTGGCAGGCAATGGAATTTCAACGCGGCGCTGACCTTTGTGACGACGCCGAACGCGCCTAGCGGGCGCGGTTACAAGACGTCTGAATTGGAAAAGTTTTGCGCAGCGCAAAAGGGCGTCGTGATTTTGGACGAGGCCTACGTGGATTTTGCCGAAGAGAACGCGCTGAAACTGGCGCTGAAATTCCCGCACGTTCTTGTGGCGCGGACCTTTTCCAAGGCGTATTCGCTGTGCTTCCAGCGTGTCGGCTATTTTGTCGGCCACGCCGAACTCATCGCGGCGCTGGACAAGATTCGCGACAGCTACAACGTCAACGGCCTCGGCCAGATCGCCGCTGCGGCGACGCTGGACGAGATCGATTATTACCGCGCCAATATTCAGAAAATCATCGCCACGCGCGAATGGTCTGACTCCGAGTTGACGAAGCTAGGCTTCCGTGTTTTTCCGAGCCAGACGAACTTCATTCTCGTGCGGCCCCCGAAATTTCCTGCAAATGACTGGCTGCAGAAATTGCGCGAACAAAAGATTCTCGTCCGCTGGTTCAACGCGCCGGAAGTCCAGGATTATTTGCGCATCACGATCGGCACACAGGCCGAGGCGGAAGCGTTGGTGCAGGTAGCGCGGAAAATTATTTCCAAATGACCTCTGGTCGGGAACTCCGTCCGGTGGATCGCGGCCAAAACCTTTTCTTTGCGGCGCGCGGAGTTTTTTGTTAAAAGCCGGACGTGTATCTGGAGTTTTATGGATTGAAGCAGGCGCCGTTCGACCTCACGCCGAACCCGCGTTTGCTTTTCCACAGCGGAAAGCACCGCGAGGCGATCAACCATCTGCTTTACGGCATCCGCGAGCGCAAGGGCTTTGTGCAGCTTACCGGGGAAATCGGCGCGGGCAAGACGACGCTCTGCCGCGCGCTGCTCGAACAGCTGGACGGAAAATATTCCACCGCGCTGATTTTGAACCCGGTGCTGAACGCAAACGAACTGATGAAGGCCATCGCGACGGAGTTCGGCCTTGAAGTGCGCGGACATGACCGGCTGGAGACCGTTGCGGCCATCAGCGAATTTCTTCTGAAACAAATCGGCCAGGGAAAGGAAACGGTTTTGATCATTGACGAGGCTCAAAACCTTACGGAGGACCTGCTCGAACAAGTCCGCCTGCTTTCCAACATCGAGACCGACGACCGGAAACTGTTGCAGATTGTATTGATGGGCCAGCCCGAATTGCGCCATCGCCTGAACAGCCCGCGCCTGAAGCAATTGCGCCAGCGCATCACCGTGCGTTATCATCTCATGCCGCTCACCCGATACGAGGCGGGTCAATATATCCAGCACCGGCTCGAACTCGCCGGCGCCCGTGGCGTGCCGTTCTTCACGCAGCCCGCGCTTTGGCGGGTTTATCTTTACAGCCGTGGAATTCCGCGTCTGATCAACGCCCTTTGCGACAAGGCGCTGCTCGCTGGTTTTGTCGAGCAGAGTGATCGCATTAATTATCGCATGGTGGGACGCGCCATTGACGAACTGGAAGGAAAAATCAACGCATGAGCCTTATCAACGACGCGCTGAAACAAGCCCGGCAGTCGCAACAGCCGAATCCGCCGTCCGGTCAGCCGCCGCTGCGACCGGTCGAACCTGCTCGGCGCGGCGTAGCGGACTGGCTTCTGCCAGTGGCCGTGGTTGCTCTGGCTGGCGCAGCAGCATTTTTCATCGGGTTGGCGCTGGTGAAGCACAAGCCGGCGACTGTGGCGAAAGCCTCGGAAATTTCAACGACTCAGCCGGCGGCACCTGCAATCGTTGCGTCTGCCGTCGTCCTAGCCACCAATGCGCCAACAACTTCAAACACCGTTGCAAAAGCTCCACCTTCATCATCAGGCATGAAATTGCAGGGCGTTGTTTATGGGGAGAAATCCTGGGCCATTGTGGATGGCAAAACCGTCTATGTTGGTGACAGCGTGGGCGGCTTTCGGGTGAAGGAAATCACCTCGAACGGCATCACGCTGGTAAGCCCGGACGGCTCGGAACAGAAGCTGGGGCTTGGCGAATAAATATCCACCGGAAGATTTGCGTGCGCTTTCTGGAAAAACAATTCTCTGGCTCGCCCGCAACGGTTCGCGTCGCCCCGTTCGTGATTTTTCTGGCGCTGACAGCCTGCCAGGGAAAATTAGGTGAAACATCGGCCTACTGGCTTTATTTTGCGAAAACCTTGGCCGGTGCCTGGCTCATTTGGGAAATGTGTCCGCTCGTCGCCGAAATGCGGTGGGCGATTTCGTGGGAGGCAATTCTGGTAAGCGTGGGAATATTTGCGGTTTGGGTCGGGCTTGATCCGTTTTACCCAAAATTTTCCAGCAAAGGTGCGACGGGAAACCCCAATGAGGCTTTTGGACAAAATTCACCGCTCGCATGGTTTTTCATTGCCGTTCATGTTTTAGGAATGACATTCGTGGTCCCGCCGCTTGAGGAAGTCTTTTACAGGTCATTTTTGCATCGCTACTTCGCCAGCCAGAATTTCCTGTCCGTGCCGCTCAATAAATTTCTGCCGCTGCCGTTTTTTGCGACGGCGCTCGTCTTCGGGTTTTCACACAACGAATGGCTGGCGGGAATTATATGCGGCGTGGCTTTTCAATGGCTGGTCATCCGCAAAGACCGCCTCGGCGACGCGATGACGGCGCACGCGATCACGAATTTTCTGCTCGGCTTGTGGATTGTCTGGCGCGGCGCGTGGAATTTCTGGTGAGCTGGAAATTATTTCGCATCGATGTCAATCCCGTTGCGTTCGATCGTGCTGCCTTCCTGCTCGGCGAGATTGGCGAGCGCCTCCTCGTAATTGGCTAGCGCGCGTATTTCCGCGCCGCGTGCGGTGGTCAGGGCGCTTTGATATTGCAGGACTTCAAAGGTCGTGGCCTTGCCGACAGCGTAGGTCTTCTGTTCGGCGTCGAGCGCTGCCTCGGCGTAAATGCGGGCCTCGCGCGTGGCATCCACGCTTTCGTAGCTGGATTGCGCCTGTTTCACGGCATTGTCAATTTCCACCATGACGTTTTGCTCGAACTGTTTGAGCTGCAGCACGACTTGCTGCATCGTCGCCTTGGCGGTCCTATATTGGTTGCGTGGCGCTGTGCTGGTCAACGGAACTGAAATCTGCGCGCCGTAGGTGTAAAACGGACGATCACGCGATTCGATCTGGTTTCCGGTGTTGTCGAAGCTCTGCCCCGCGCCGTTGTAACCGTAGGTGCCGATCAAATCCAGTTCAGGGAAAAGCTGGTTGAAGTAAAATTTCAATTGGATGCCCTGCTGTTCCACGTTGAGACGCGCCTGCAACAAATCCGGCCTCTCGCTCATGCCCTTGTTCCAGCTGTCCTGCAAGTCGAACAATTGCAGCGGTGCCTCGAGAGTCGCGGTCGGCTGGATGTTCGTGCCGTGCGTTTCGGCATACGAATCGGTGATCAGATTTTTCAAGGTGTTCTGGTCAATGGAGAGTGTGTTTTGCGCGGCGATCAAACTCGCCCGGCTTGAGGCGACTTGTGATTCGTCCGACTGGACGCTCAATTGGGCCAGCGTGCCGATCTGGACTCGCTCTTTGTCTTGATCCAGCTGCGTTTGCGCCAGGTCAAGCGCCTCCTGCTGCACCGTCACGTTGTCCTGCGCGTAAATCAGCTCGTAATAGGCGTTCTCAACTGCGGTGACGCTGGTGATGATTTGAAGGCGCAAGCCCTGCTCGGAATATTTCAGACGGTTTTTGGCGACGCGGATTGTCAGCCTGTTGTTGTCCACCCAGAAATTTTTCAGCAGCGGTTGTGTCACGTCCAACTGGACCGAGCCGCTGGAGCTGTCAAAAAAGTTTGTCTGCTCGTAATTCTTGGATGCGTTGGCGCTCAAACCGTAGGTCATGCCCCATGGGGTTGCGCCATCGAGGCTGGATTTGAAGGTATTCCCGTCCGAAACGCTGACCGATGCGCCATCGGGCCCGGATTCATTGTGATTGTGCTGGCCGGAAACACTGAGCGTCGGATCGTAGCCGCCATAGTCCGCTCGCAGATCGTAAAGCGAAATCTGCGGATTGATGCGTTCGATTTGGACGTCGAGATTGTGCGTCAGCGCCTCCTGAATGCAGTCCTGAAGCGCCATCGCGCGCACCGGGACGGAATCCGTATTCGTCTGCGCCGCGACCACAAGGGCGGCGAAGAAAAAAGCACAAAGAGCTGCGCTGGATTTTTTCATGTTGCTGAAATCATGGGGCTTTTGCCGCCATTCGTCAAACACTAGACGCGCGAAGTAACCGTTTGGTTAATTAAAACTGTATGTCGATAAAACCCGCGCCCGGCCAAAGATCCGCTCAGCTTTTTGCTTCAGATGCGGGGATGTTCTCGATTTTGGCGTTTATCTCCAAAAATTCGAGGACTTTCTCATGGGCTATCTGGTCGTAAAGCTCGTTCACGCCATTGCGCTTCTGCAAATCTTTGATGAATTTATCGAGCGGAATCTGATACATCTCCGCCAGTGACTGCGCTCGCTGAAAGACTTCTTCCTGTGTGACGGAAATTTTTTCCTGTTCCGCAATGCGCTGAATTAGGAACGCCATGCGCACGCGCTCCTTGGCGGTGTTTGCGGCGGAGGAATAAATCTGGTCCTTTTGCTTCTCGATCAATTCGCGCGGTACGCCGCGCTTGGAATTTTCCTGCACAATGTTGTAGACCACGTTCCGCGTCTCGTGGGCGACCGCAGTTTCCGGCAGTTCAAAATTCGCGCCGCCGAGCAGGGCATCAATGATCTGGGTGCGGACTGCTTTTCGTTGCGAATGACGCAGCTCATTTTCCAAATCCACGCGGACGCCCGCGCGGAGCTTCTCAAGGTTTTCCGCCGCGAATTTTTTCGCCAGTTCGTCGTCAATCGGCGGCTGGATTTTTTCCTTCACCTCGATGACCTCGACCTCGTAAACACCCCTTTTGTCCACGAGTTGTTTCGTGACAAAATCGGCGGGGAAATCCACATTGACCGTGCGCTTTTCGCCGGCCTTTGCACCGACAAGCTGGTCGGCAAATCCGGCAATGAATGTGTTTGGAGCGATGTCCACCCAGAAATTTTTCTGCTCCGTCAAACCCTTCGCCGTCGGCGCGGTTTCGGTGATCGGTTTTCCGTCGCAGGTGCCGGTGTAGTTCACCACGGCCACGTCGCCCATCTTCAGCTCGCGCGTGACAGTCTCATATTTGACGTGCTGCTGCGCGAGCAGGTTCAACGCCCGCTCCACGTCCTCGTCCGTGACGGATTTGGTCTCGCGCTTGACGGGCAGGCCCTTGTATTCCGGCACTTGAAATTCCGGCGCAGTCTCGATGGTCGCAGCGAACTGCAAAACCTGTCCGCGTCCGAACTGGATTTCCTCGATGTCGGGCTGGCCGATGGCGGA
>Ga0302187_10005032_pt1 | contig 10486 bp, 12 predicted proteins | sample II_Bog_E1_3_FD_202120 | JGI IMG/M metagenome (GOLD analysis project Ga0302187, IMG submission 202120) | Peat permafrost microbial communities from Stordalen Mire near Abisko, Sweden - II_Bog_E1_3 | ecosystem: Environmental > Terrestrial > Soil > Wetlands > Peat | place: Sweden: Abisko...
ATAGGGTGACGGGGACAGTGACCGTGACGGCGGAGTCAATCGCGATGGATTTCGAGAAGTTCTGGAAGCCCGCCGAGGTGGCGCTAAGGGTATAGCCGTGGAAGGGCACGTTGGGAAACTGGAAGTTTCCCTGCGCGTCCGAAGTGGCGGTCTTCGAGTAGCCGGTAACGGCATTGGAGAGCTTGAGCGCGGCGCCTGGAATGGCGGCGCCGGTGGAATCGGCAACGGTGCCGGAGATGGTGCCGGAGTTCGACTGCGCGGAAGCGGCGATCGCAAAGGTGGCGAGGAAGAGTACGGCACTGAGCGCGCGGAGATGGCCTCCGAGCTGGCGTCGGAGGTGGGACCAGCGGCGGTCATAGAAAGAGTGGTGCAAGCTCAACAAGAGACTCCTGTCTGGCCGACTGCGGGCGCATACGCTTCGCAGGTGCGGCGTGGGGCCTGGAGCGCGGGTTGTACAGATTCGCGCGAGGGCCGGAACTGCGTCGGAGAAGGCCGTGGAAGCTGAACTCAAGGCTGAGCCCGAATACAGCCCTGCGGTCCTTCCGGCGGAGGGAGTTCAGCGCCTGGTTGCGGTAGAGGAAGGGCCCGCCAGAGGAAATCTCTGCGGTACGCCTGTACGGATGCGTGTGGCACAACCGCCTGCTGCCGGCAACGGAAGGAGCTATCCCAGGAGGACGGATGGAACAGGCGGCGGCCGGGAGAAGCCGGCAAAATGCTCGACTTCGGGCACGATGGCGAGGTGCCAGGGGACGCTCTCGGCGACCAGGAGGCATTCCAGCGGCACGGCCTGGGTGGCTGCGACCGGCAGCGCCGAGTGCATCGCGGCGCAGAGCGGGCAGACCGAATCGTCCGGAGAGACGGCGCCAGGGTGATGCTTGTCGACGTGCGCGATGCGGCTTGGAAGCCCGTTGCCATGCACGTGGACAGCCTGTGCCGTGCTGGCGAGAGCCACGAAGAGCAGGCAGACCAGCGCAACCCATTGCGTGCACCTTCCCACGCCCGTAGAGGACGGGCGGTCGGAGCTCAGACGGGTTCCGAAGAGGTGTCGCATGCCGGTTTTCGCGCGGGTGGCCGCATGGCCAGTCTTACAGGGTTGGACGCAGGATGCTACCGGAAAGTTCTCTGGGGTGGGGCGTTGCGGATGAAGGATTTGTCATGATTCCCGAAGATTGGCTGCGGAAAAGCAAAGCGGCGAGCCTTGAAGGCTCGCCGCTGATGTCGTTTTGTGTCGCTCAGTTCGCCCGATGCCGAGGCGCTGGCGGGTCAAATGTTAGTAGCTGAAGAACTCGTTGCTTCCGCGACGCAGGCGGAGGCCGTTGACGAAGGCGGTGAGCGCAGCGGTCCAGAGGAGGAGGTCCCAGTAGAGGACCGGATGAACCCAACCCGGGCCGTAGGTGGCGTCCTGGCCAGCCCAGAGGGTGACGAGGGTCGCGATGATGGTGAACTGGAAGCCCATGACGAGCAGGAGATGGCCGCGGCGGCGGCGGCGGTCCAGGGCCTCGACCTCAGCCGGGGTCAGGGCACGTTCGTTCACGGGAATCAGCATGTTAGCCATCGTGTTGCTCCTGAAGGGGTGATGCAGGAAACTGCGGCATCTCGCGTGCGAGGCGAGGGGAGCCTAGCCACAATTAGATCATAAAAGGCAGTGTCGGGGGCGGCCGGTGACCGCACAGTGCAGCGTGCTTAGCCGCCGATGCGGCTTTTGCCGAAGGCGGAGCGGAGGCGGGCTTCGCGGTCGGCGGTGGTGCCGACGGGAGCCTCCTGCAAGGGGACGACGGACTGCAGGCCTGCGACCTCAAAACGCTTGCGGCAGCGGATGTTCTTGCAGCCCAGCATGTCGTCGCGGCGGACCATGTAGCTCTGGGCCTTGGCGAACTTGGCGCGGTCGAGCTCATCGGCGCCGCGGGGGGCCTGGGCACGCTTGCGGCGAACCAGCCAGGTGACCTGATACTCGTTGGGCTGGTTGCAGTGCGGGCAGGTGAGCTGGTGGTTCTTCTGCTCGGTCCGTTCCTCAAAAAAATCGCGCTCTTCCATCAGACTTCCGGACTCCTTTGCGCGGTGCGCCTTGCGCGGCCGGAGCAAAACTGCCCGGACCAGCTTTCAACGCTCGGGCAAGTATCCCATATTCAGTGGTGAGGTCGTGTGGCGGAGAGCACGGCGCCGCCGATTGTGTAGGCTGGAGTACCCAAGGAGGGCGTATGCCCAAGGCGAAGAAGAAGAGGGTGTTCTCGGTGACAGCGGAGGTGAAGGCTGCGGCCCGCGAGCATGTGGGTACGCCCCCGGCCAGCAAAGTGCTGCCTGACCCGAAGGCCAAGGCGCTGGCCAAGCCGAAGCACAAGGAGACGCTGACGGACCTGCTGAGTAAGGACCCGGAAGAATAGCTTGGCGTGGGAGGTTTTTCTCTCGCGACTAGTGGTTGGGGATGGCGTCTAAGTCTTCATCACAGAGACGGATACGTCTACATCCGCCTCAGGAGAAACACATGACGAGCACTTCCCGGTTTTCCTTTGCTGCTGCCCTTCCCTTTGCTCTTTTTCTCACGGCGATCTCTCTTCCAGCTGCGGCCCAGATGAGCCAGTCCCCTGCGCTGGCGATCTCGAAGGAGAATCGCACGCTGACGATCTCTGCCACCGAACATGCTGAGGCGGATGCCGAGGTGGCGGACCTTTCCGTTGGCTACACGGTGTATGGAGCGACGCTGCAGGCGGCGTACAAGGCGGCGTCCGAGAGCTGGAACGGGATTGTGAAGGCGATGCTGGATGCAGGCGCGACGAAAGCGGAGATGCAAAGCCGGGCGCAGCAGGTGGCGCGGCTGAACGACTACGAGCAGAAGCAGCAGAAGGGCGCGAAGTTCCGCGTGAGCCAGACGTGGACCGTGAGCACGGAGCCGGGCAAGGCGGCGGTGGTGCTCGACGCGGCGGTGCAGGCGGGAGCGAACCAGAGCGGAGACATCACCTGGCGGATGAAGAGCAATCTCGCGCTGGATGAGGAGGCTCTGCGCAAAGCGACAGAGCATGCGAAGGCGATGGCGATGACCATGGCGCAGAGTCTGGGAGCGACGCTGGGCAAGCCGGTGTATGCGACGAACAACGTGACGCAGACGGTGGTGCGGCCGATGTACGCGATGCGGGCGATGTCTGTGCAGGCCGAAGCGAATGGGCCAGCGCCATTGGCGATTTCGCCGGAGCGGGTGCAGTCGGAGGCTACGGTGCAGATTGTGTTTGCGATTGAGTAGATGGCTGAAGTGAGCATCCTGCAAACCCACGTCTCAGAAGCGAGGCGTGGCGCACCCGGGTTGTGGTTGACCTGCAGCATTCGGGGCGGCGTTAGCCCGGGTCCCTTGAGGGACCTGGCCCCCCGGGATGGAGGCAGATCGATACACGAGTGTTCGGCGTGAGATTCCCGTATTCTTGTTGGCATGCCGCAGAGTCCCGTTGCCCTGGCCATCATCGTCTTCACGCTCGTGATGATGGTGTTTTCGATTTCACTGCATGACATGACGCAGGCCTGGGTGGCGAACCGTCTGGGCGACCCGACGGCGCGGATGCTGGGCCGCATCACCATGAACCCGATGGCGCACTTCGATGCGTGGGGCATGGGGCTGTCGCCGCTGCTTTCGATCTTCATCTTCCATAACCGGCTGCCGCTGGGCTGGGGCAAGCCGGTGCCGACGACATATCGCAACTTCCGCTCGAAGAATGGCGAGATGCTGGCGGTGCTTTCGGGGCCATGTGCGCAGTTTGCTGCCGCGGTGGTTTCGCTGATCGTGATGGCGGTGCTGAAGCACCATGCGGAGGGCGGGATCATCTCGCTGCAGGTGGCGCAGATTCTGGGCAAAGGGGTATCCGTCGATGCCCTGCCGCCGCTGCCCGGGATCTTTCCGGTGATGCTGCTGCTGTATCTCTCCATCACGATGAACCTGATGCTGCTGTGCCTGAACATCCTGCCATTTCCGTTCTTCGATGGTGGCCGGCTGCTGCTGCACTTTCTGCCCTACAACGCGGCCAAGAAGTACGAAGAGCTGGGCATGTGGTTTCTGCTCGGATTCTTCCTGCTGGCGGGGCCTCTGATCTCGATCATCTTCTCGCCGCTGATCGGGGTCTTCGATGGATTGCTGTCCTGGCTTTAGTTTCGGGGCTCGCACGACAAACGAAGGAGCTGCACATGGCTGGATTGCCGCGGGAGTGGGTTGCTGTCGATGACTATGTCGGCGAGGTACTGCTGGGCGCTGATGCGGTGCTGGAGCAGACGCTTGCCACCAACGGCGATGCTAGCCTGCCTTCGATCGATGTGTCGCCGGCGCAGGGACGGTTTCTGGAGCTGCTGGCGCTGTCGATGGGAGCGAAACGGATTCTTGAGCTGGGGACGCTGGGTGGGTACTCGACGATATGCCTGGCGCGGGCTTTGCCGAAGGGCAAAGGCAACGTGATCTCGCTAGAGTTCAGCGAGCGGCATGCGGAGATTGCACGCGGGAACATTGCGCGGGCGGGATTTGCGGATGTAGTCGAGGTGCGCGTGGGCCCGGCGCTGGAGTCGATGCGGGCGTTGCTTGCGGAGAAGCTGGAGCCGTTCGACCTGGTGTTTCTCGACGCGGATAAGGACAACAATCCCCACTACCTCGCGATGGCGATGGAGCTGGTGCGGGTGGGGTCGGTGATTTTGATCGACAACGTGGTGCGCGAGGGTCAGCTGGCGGATGCGGGCAGCGATGATGTGCGCGTGCAGGGTCAGCGGCAAGCGATCGAGCTGATGGGGAAGCATCCGAGGCTGCGTGGGACGGTGCTGCAGACGGTGGGCGACAAGGGCTATGACGGGTTCGCGATGGGTGTGGTGATCGCGTAGGGCTCTGGAAACCCAGATCTCTTCGAGATAGGGGCACCCTGTGGTGGTTCACCTGAGGAGTTCTGGGCGGCTTAACCCGGGTCCCTTGAGGCGCCCGGGCACCCGGTTTCGAGAACAGATTCCAGATGCCAGTGGGTCAGATGCCAGAAGCTACTTGCAGGTGTGGGTGCCGTCGGCATTGGGTGCGAGCGCTCAGCGAGCCGAGCCAGTGAGCCGAGCAGGGGTAGCTTCGCTGGCGGGCTCCTGTATTCTGAATGTTCCACGCCCGCGGCTGGTTCCTGGCAGGAGCTGAGCTGGTCGGCGGCGTCCCCTGACATACGCATGAGTGCTTCCACTTCCCGAATCGTTCCTCGCCCGCGCGTGCTCTCCGGCATGCGACCCACGGGCCGCCTGCATCTTGGCAACTACATGGGCGCGCTGCACAACTGGGTGCAGCTGCAGCAGGACTACGACTGCTTCTTCTTTATCGCCGACCTGCATGCGCTGACGACGGACTATGCCGAGCCGGGCGATGTGACGTCGAAGAGCTACCAGATCGCGCTGGACTTCCTATCGGCGGGGCTCGATCCGGGCCGCTGCGTAATCTTCAAGCAGTCGGACGTGCCTGCGCACTCGGAGCTGTTCCTGCTCTTCGGCATGTTTACGCCGCTGAGCTGGCTGGAGCGCGTTCCGACTTACAAGGACCAGCAGGCGCAGCTGGCCGAGAAGGACCTGAACACCTACGGCTTCCTTGGGTATCCGCTGCTGCAGGCTGCGGACATCCTGCTGTACACACCGGACTTTGTTCCAGTGGGTGCGGACCAGGTGGCGCACGTGGAGCTGACCCGCGAGGTTGCGCGGAAGTTCAACCTGCTGTATCCCGGCGAGTTTCTCTTGACTCCCGATGCCGCGCCGTGGGAGATGCCGGCGATCCTGGAGAAGGCGCGCAAGCTGGCGGGCGAACCGAAAGATTCAACGCGCACGGAGTTCAACGCGAGCCATCTTTATGCAGCGGCGCAGGCGACGAAGAAGATCTCGAGCTTTGGACGGCGGGAGATTCTGCCGGAGCCGCAGGCGTTGCTGACGCCTTCGCCGAAGCTGCCGGGACTCGATGGACGCAAGATGTCCAAGAGCTACAAGAATCACATTGAGCTGAGCGAGAGCGACGAGACGTTGCGCGCGAAGATCAAGGGTATGGTGACCGACCCGGCGCGGGTTCGGCGCGATGATCCGGGTGAGCCGGATATCTGTCCCGTGGGCGACCTGCACAAGGTGTTCTCGAGTGACGAAACGATGCTGAAGGTGTACGACGGCTGCCGGTCGGCTTCGATCGGCTGCATCGAGTGCAAGGGCTGGGTCGCGGATGCGATCATCAAGACCATCGCGCCGATCCGCGACCGCCGGGCCGATCTCGAGCGGCGGCCTGATGTGGTGATGGATGTGCTTGCGAACGGGAAGGATCGTGCGAACAAGCGCGCCAACAAGACGCTGGCCGAAGTAAAGCACGCTATTGGGATCGCATGAGCATGAGCGAAGAGCTACAACACGAAGAGCTGCAGGAAGAACAGCAGGGCGAAGAGCCGATTGTCTCGGCTGAGAACGAGACCTCCGCTGCGTCTCCAGAAGAAGCGACGCAAGACGTTGCGACGCAGCGAGAGACTCTGGTGCTGGCGCCGAAGCCTGTGCCTCCTGCGCCTGAGCCGAAGAAGGTTGCGAAGGAGAAGCCCACGCCGGAGCAGGCGTCGCAGTCTCCGTTCTCGATCACCATCGGGCAGGTGTATGACGGGCCGTTTGATTTGCTGCTGGACCTGATCCGCAAGCAGAACCTCGACATCTACGACATCCCGATGTCGAAGATCACGGCACAGTTTCTGGAGTACACGCACCACCTGCGCGAGGCTGACGTCGACGTTGCGGGTGAGTTTGTTTACGTGGCGTCGATGCTGATCCACATCAAGAGCAAGACGCTGCTGCCGCGCGACCCGATGGATGTTGCTGCGGGCACGGATGAAGATCCTCGGCGCGAGCTGGTGGAGCGGCTGCTGGAGCATGAGCGCTTCAAGTCCGCGGCCCAGATGCTGCAGCAGAAGCAGATGCTCGAAGATGCGAGCTGGTCGAAGCCTGGCATGCGTGCGTTTCTGCGCGAAGAGGGTTTGGATTCGCCGGACGGTGAACGCGAGATTGCTGCGACGACCAACGATCTGCTGCTGGTGTTTCGTGACATTCTGCATCGGCTGCGCGAGCGCCCGGTGCACTCGATCAACGAGGACTCGGTCACCGTGGCGCAGATGATTGACTTTGTGAAGCGGCGGCTGCTGATGGAGGAGAAACCCATCAGCCTGCGGCGGATGCTGAGCAATGTGAAGAGCGAGCGAGCGCTGATCTGCACGTTCCTCGCAATGCTGGAGCTGGTGCGATTGCAGGCGCTGATCCTGCGCCAGACCGAACAGCTGGGCGACATCCTGCTGAAGAAGACGGAACGGTTCGACCAGGTGTTTGCGGATCAGGCTGCGGTGCGGGATGACTGGGGCTGAGAGCTTTCCCGCATAAGGTGACGTGGTCCCCCAGGGGCTGAAAGCCCCTTTTGATTGGGTGTTGGGATGGCCTGGCTGAAGCCAGGCCCTACCGTTCGTCGCCGGTGTACAAGAACAACAAGGGCATGGCCTCAGCCATGCCCTTGCTGTTTCTGCGGAGGTCTGGGGCTACAGGAAGAGCTCCATGAAGACGTCGGCGCGCTGATAGGGCGAGGGCTTGAGCTGCTCCTTGGGGACATCGCGGAAGCCGGCGGCAGTGTAGACGCGGATGGCAGGTAGCAAGGCGTGGTTGGTCTCGAGGTAGAGACGTGTGGTTCCGCTGGCGCGTGCGGCTTCGACTACGGACTGCATAAGCTGATGACCGATGCCGAGTCCACGAGCGGTGGCGGTGACGCCCATCTTGGCGACTTCATACTCATCCGGCGCGATGGGGATGAGCGCGACGGTTCCGAGCGCGACACCTTCGCGGATGGCGAAGAAGATGCGGCCGCCCCTGGCGAGGATCGTCTCCTCGGGATGCTCGAGGGTGTAGCGATCCTTGGGCTCGAGCTTGAAGTAGAGCGTGATCCATTCCTCGTTGAGGCGGCGGAAGTCCACGGTGTCGCCGGGCTGGAACTCGCGGATGGTGACCTCGCTGCGCGTGGGCTTCACGTCTTCGGTCAGCATGGGCATGGGTATCTCCTCTACCTCCAAAGCTACGCACTCCAGATGCGATACGTCCAATCACTGAGATGTCTCTATTGATATGCTTGGCTTATGAGTGAGGAGATCGAGCTGCGGCACCTGCGGTACTTTCTCGCGGTTGCGGATGCGCTGCACTTTACGCGTGCAGCGCAGCAGCTGAAGATTGCGCAGCCAGCGTTGAGCCAGCAGATTCGGCGGCTTGAAGATCTGTTGGGACATCCGCTGTTCCTGCGCACCACGCGTGGTGTGCAGCTGACTCCTGCGGGCGAGGTGCTTGCAGAGCGTGCGCGGACCACGCTGGCGCGTGTGGAGGATGACCTCGCCCAGGTACGGCGCGTGGGGCGCGGCGAAGAAGGCACGTTGAGCGTGGGTTTCAGTGGGTCGGTGATGTTCACGGAGCTGCCTGCCGCGATCCGGCGATTTCGGAAGCGGTACCCCAAGGTGGAGCTGCAGCTGCGCGAGATGTGGACCTCAGCCCAGGTGGAAGCGTTGCGCGACGGCTCGCTGGACCTTGGGTTTCTGCGCGATGGCGAAGGCAATGAGGGGCTGGTGACGCGCACGATGCTGCGCGAGCGGTTCGTGGCAGTGCTGCCGGAGCGGCATCCCCTGGCTGCGAAGAAGACTCTGCGAGTGGCGGACCTGAAGGGCGAACCGTTCATCCTGTTTTCGCGCGTGATGGGGCCGCTGGCCTACGACCGCACGATGGCGTGCTGCGAACAAGCAGGGTTTGTGCCGGAGATCGTGCAGTTTGCGCCGCAGTTCCCTACGCTGTTCCGACTGGTAGCGGCGGGCATTGGCGTATCGCTGGCACCATCGTGCATGGCGAGGTTGTCGGTGCCGGGCGCGGTATATCGCGAGGTGCGCAGTGCGGCACGGAGCACAGTGGACCTGGCAATGCGAACGGGATTTGCGAGTCCGCTGGCTGACAATTTTATTGCGTTGCTGCGGACGCAGATTGGCCAGCGTGAGGGCGACGGCAAGTAGCGGCGGCCTGGCGCGGCTTCTGCTTCGCAGCCGGCTGCGATACCCTACAGCAACCGACCTTCAGCAACAGGGAGTCTTCATGCGCCTCCGCACACCTGGTATCTCTTGTCTCGCCACCATGGCGATGCTGCTTACCTCCTCCGCTCGCACGCAGAGCCCACAGAAGCCGTGGCCGATTCAAGCGGTGGTGATTGCCACGTTCGAGGTGGGCAAGGACACGGGCGATGTTCCGGGCGAGATTCAGTATTGGGTGGACCGTGAGCATCTGGACGAGGTGGTGGACTTTCCGGGGGGAGCGAATCTGCCTCCGGGGCAGCATGCGCTGCGCACGAACAAAGAGCACACGGTGCTTGGCATGATCAGCGGGACGACGCTGGTGAATGCGACGGCCAGCATGATGGCGCTGGGGCTGGACCCTCGATTTGATCTGAGCCACTCGTACATCCTGATCAACGGCATTGCAGGTGTGGATCCGAAGTGGGGCTCGATTGGCTCGGCGGCGTGGGCGCGGTATGTGGTGGGCGATGTGGTGCGCGAGATCGATCCGCGCGAGATGCCGAAGGACTGGCCGTATGGCTGGTTCCCGACGGGGTCGACAGAGCCCAACCCACCGCGGACGGATGCGCCGACGTGGCATCGCTCGAACCTGTATCCGATGAACGCAAAGCTGGCGGAGTGGGCGTACGCGCAGACCAAGGACCTGAACCTGGGCGATGACGACAAGGTGAAGGCGTTTCGCGCGGACTATGTGGGCTTTCCGAATGCGCAGAAGCCGCCGTTTGTGGGACTGGGCGAGAGCTTTGCGAGCGACTACTACTGGCATGGCGCGATCATGAACGGGTTTGCTGAGGACTGGGTGCGGATGTGGACCGACGGCAAGGGCGTGTTCGCGATGACGGAGATGGAAGACTCGGGCTTTATGGGGGCGATCGAGCGGCTGGCTCCGCTGCATCGCGTGGACCCGAAGCGCGTGATGGTGCTGCGGACGGGATCGAACTATGACATGCCGCGCCCAGGGCATGAGCCGGTGGAGTCGCTTACGGCGCCTTATATTGGCGGCAAGCTGGCGCTGGAGTCGGCTTGGCTTTGCGGGTCGACCGTGCTGCATAAGTTGATGGCAGACTGGCCGAAGTACTACGCGCATGTTCCGGGGGAGTAGGAGGCAGTCGGCTATCTGGGCGATCATAACCTTGGGCCGCCACTGCCACAATCTGCACTGATGAGAGATTTAGCGGAATTACTCGTGGACTCCGCAACGCTTGCGTGCAAAGATATTGCAGCGAATATCTGATTTACCTGCCTCGCATGTGGCAATGGCGAATGCATCCGAAAACTGTGCGGCTGTGCATAGATTGAGTCTCGGGCCCGTTGCAAGTCGATTCTCAAGATAGGCGCGACATATGACCGACGTTCACCGCTCTGCGTCAGAACCCGTCAAGCATCCCAGCAAACAACTCGTAGAA
>Ga0302187_10005039_pt1 | contig 10475 bp, 5 predicted proteins | sample II_Bog_E1_3_FD_202120 | JGI IMG/M metagenome (GOLD analysis project Ga0302187, IMG submission 202120) | Peat permafrost microbial communities from Stordalen Mire near Abisko, Sweden - II_Bog_E1_3 | ecosystem: Environmental > Terrestrial > Soil > Wetlands > Peat | place: Sweden: Abisko, Stordalen...
CCCGCCTGCACGCGCGTGAGTTCGAACGCGCCGGTGTCGAGGCGCAGATCGTCAACGTCGCAGGAGCCGCCAGCCACAAGTCGCTCATCCTCGTGGACCACGACGGCGAGCGCACGGTGTTAGGTCGTCGCGACCCGCGACTGACCTTGCAGCCCGAAGAAGTGCAGCGCGAGCTGATCGTGAACGCCCGTGCGCTGCATGTGGACGGCTACGATACCGCCGCAGCCACGCTGGCTGCGACGTGGGCGCGCGAGGCCGGAGTTCCGGTGATCGCAGACATCGACGAGCCTTATCCCGGTGTCGAAGCGCTGCTCGAAAAGATTGACTACCTCATCGTGAGCCGCGACTTTCCCTGTGCACTGATGGGCGAAACCGACTACGCCAAGGCGTTGCACGCGATGCATGAGCGCTTTGGCAACGTGCTTTCGGCTACTACGCTGGGGCCGGGGGGCGTGCTGGCGTTCGATGGCAAGCAGTTCTTCTACAGCGCAGCCTTCAACGTTCCGGTGGTGGACACCACGGGTGCAGGCGATACCTTCCACGCGGGCTTTATCTTCGGTCTGCTACAGGGCTGGAGCCTCGACCGGATACTCGAGTTCTCCTGCGCGGCAGCTGCGCGCAACTGCATGTTCACCGGTGCGCGCGGAGGTCTGGGCACCGTCGCCGAGATCGAGTCCCTTATCGCGACGACCCCGCGCCACACAGCACCGGCGTATGTCACGCCGCTGCTCGCGATTCCTGCTTAATCCAACGAAGCTCGCTCCTTCCAAGTCGGTCTAGGTAGAATGCTCCCCGTCCTTGGGGAAGGCATTTGTGCGCAACGGAAACAGCACGGAAGAGATCGAAGCCATCCGCCACAAGCACCGTTGGGACGAGGTGCTGGCGCAGACGCGCATCATCGCGGCGGTGCGCAATGCTGACGGCCTGGAGCGTGCGCTCGCGTCTCCGGTGCGCATCGTGTACCTGCTCTTCGGCACGCCGATGAATATTGCATCGATGGTGAGCGCGGTTCGGGAGCGTGGCAAGATTCCGCTTGTGAACGCCGACTTGCTGCAGGGATTCTCTCGCGATGCGCATGCGGTCGAGTACCTCGCAAGCTGCGGCACCTCTGGCATCATCTCCACCAGCCACGAGACGCTACGTGCGGCGCGGGCACAGGAGTTGATCACCGTTTTGCGTACCTTCATGATCGACTCCGCCTCGGTCGATTCCGGGCGACGCTTCCTCTCGAACTTCCAACCAGACGCCGTAGAGCTGCTTCCTGCGATCGCTGCGCCGATTGTGCTTGATCGCATTCGCGAGGGACACCCGGCGTTGCATGTCATCGCGGGTGGGCTGGTCACAACGCTCAAGCAGGTGGAGGCACTCATCAACGCTGGAGTGGATGCTGTCTCCCTCAGCGACCCGTCGCTATGGGTAATTTAGTCAGCCGACGGCCGCGGAACTGACGCAGCGCATAGAGCGTTCATTTCTATATCTCCCCTTGACAGTCCTCACGTCACCGCTTACTGTTCTGTTCGCGGCAGAGCCCAAGAGACCGTCCGCTTCCAACGACAAGTATTCGATACCCACAGTGTGGTGCAACCACGCTGCCGGTACCGGCTTGCGTTCGAAGCGGACGTTTTGCGTTAACGTGCTGTGAAATTGGGCGCACGTTGCACACCGGAGGTCATGCCCTTGTGGATGCATGTTGATGGAACCGAAACAATCCGGCGGCATAGTGGGGTCACCACCTGTTGGGCCACACCTGGACCGCGCCGTGCGCCGGCAGCACGCTGCTGCGTGCATGCGATGCCCGGCAGACACAACCGATCCGCTGTGCTGAATCCATGACAGCGGACGCCATCACTGCATTCCCAATGATTTCCGGAGGCACATTCGCCATGCAACACACCTCAAACAACAAGACGCAACGCAGCCCACAGCGGTTCGTGGCATTCCTGCTGACGCTCGCCGCGTGCGTCGGGATTCTCAGCTTCACGCCGTCCGCACGCGCGCAGTATGACAACGGCAGCCTGCTCGGCACCATCAAGGATCCCAGCGGCGCTCCCATCGCGAATGCATCGGTAACGGTCAGTGATTCGGCGACGGGGCTCACCACGCAGACGAAGACCAATGGCTCCGGTGACTATGAGGTCCCGACGCTGCACGTAGGCACGTACCGCATCAGCGCCACCGCGCAGGGCTTCTCGGTGGCCGTTGCGCAGAACATCGCCATCTCGGTCGGCGGACGTCAGCGCATCGACCTCACGCTGAAAGTCGGTGGCGACACGACCACGGTCGAAGTCTCCGACGTCGCGCTGCAGCTCGAGACCGAGACCAGCGAACGCGGCCAGGTCATCACCGGCTATCAGAGTGAGGCCTTTCCTCTGGTAAGCCGAAACTACTCGGACCTGCTCGCGCTGATTCCGGGCTCGCGCCAGGCTCCTACGGCGGCGACCACCAGCTCGATCAACTCGCTCGTCCGCGCCGGCGCTTACAACATCAACGGCCAGCGCTCGATGTTCAACAACTTCATCCTCGACGGCATCGACAACAACGCCTACGGCGAGTCGAACCAGGGCTTCGATAACCAGATCATCGCGGTTCCGCCTGACTCCGTCGCTCAATTCCAGGTTGTGACCAACAATGAGAGCGCCGAGTATGGTCGCTCTTCAGGCGCGACCGTCAACGTGGCTTCCCAGAGCGGCACCAACAAGTTCCACGGGACTGTGTACGAGTTCATCCGAAACACGGACCTGAACGCGGCAGGCTTCTTCAAGCCCACCGTCGTCGGTGGCACAGGCATTACGACCTCCTTCAAGAAGCCCACGTTCAACCGCAATCAGTTTGGCTTCGACCTTGGCGGCCCCATCGTCAAGAACAAGCTCTTCTTCTTCCTCGACTATGAGGGCTTCCGCCAGGTGCTCAAGCCGCTGAGCGTGCTTACGCTCCCCACGCAGAATGAGCTTAACGGCATCCTCGTAGTTCCCGTGAAGAACGCAACCACCGGGACGGTCTACGCGGCGAACACTGCGATTCCGACCTCGGCTTTCAATCCGCTCTCGCTGCAGATCGTGAATGCGTTCAAGCAGATCTCTGCCGGGCTGCCCACCTCAGGCCTTGCCACCACGGGTCTCGCGTCGAACGACTATGCCGTGCAGGTCCCCTTCACGGACAACGCCGACAAGGGTGATCTTCGTCTCGACTACCAGGTGAACCCCAAGCTCAGCACCTTCCTGCGCATCAGCGACCGCAAGGAGAACGGCGTCAACTACACGCCGATTCCGTTGCCGCTCGACGGACAGGCGAACGGCAAGATCCGCATCCTCGATCAGCAGATTGCGCTCGGCGCCATCAAGCAGATCGGCGACAACAAGGTGCTCGATGCTCGCATCGGCCTGAATCGCACCAAGGCAGGGAAGTACACGCTGTCCATCGGCAACAACGCGTTTACGATCCCCGGTTTGCCCAATATTCCGTCGATCAGCGGAGGTCTGCCGGCCGTCGGCATCACCGGTTTCACAGGCTTCGGCCGCCAGAGCACCAATCCGCAGTGGCAGAATCCTGCGTTCCTCGATCCCAAGCTGAACTTCTCCTGGGTCAAGGGCAAGCACTCGATGAAGTTCGGATATGAGTTCGAGCACATCTGGATGGCGGTCAACGATAACAACCCGCTCTATGGCTCCTTCACCTATAGCGGTGGTTACAGCAACGCCGGCGGGTCCACCGTCTCCGACACCTACTGGGCCGACTTTCTATTTGGTACGACGAACGCGTACTCACTCGCCAACTACTACGTCGCTCACCTCACGCAGAACATTGAGAGCGTCTATGCGCAGGACGACTGGCATGTGCTCCCAAACCTGACGCTGAACATCGGCCTGCGTTGGGAGTATGGCTCACCCTATGGCGATCTCCACAACTCCGTCTCGAACTTCGATCCCACCACGCAGACGGTGCTGACCACCACCCCCGGAGCGGTGCAGGGCAACGGCATTACGCCGATCGCTGCGGGTGGCATATATGGCCGCACACTGGTCAACCCCGACCTCAACGACTTTGCTCCGCGCATCGGCTTCTCCTATGCGCTCAATCCGAAGACCGATATTCGTGGCGGCTTCGGCACCAGCTACGTGCACTACACGCGCGCCGGTTCGGGCGACATCCTCAACATCAACGCTCCGCAGGCACAGTTCGCTTCGGTTACGCAGATCACCCCGACCACGACCAACCACTGCTCCTCGCCCCTCCCGGCGCAGATCATCGCCGTTGGAACGACGACGCCCTCCTGCTATGCCACTGCCGACCAGGGCTATCCCAGCGGCCTCGTGACCAGTTTCAACTCTGCGACCGACAACATCACCTGGGTTCCGAAGAACACGCGCGACAGCTACGTGGAGAGCTACTTCCTCAGCGTGCAGCGCACGTTGATCAAGAACTCGGTGCTCGACGTCGCGTACGTCGGCAATCACGGCCTGAAGCTGCAGGGCTTCCTCAACGGCAACCAGAAGAATCCGTCCAACGGCTTCGCTCGCCCCTTCGGCAACTGGCCTTCGGACATCACCGAGGCGCTGAACGAGTTCTACTCCAACTACAACTCGCTGCAGGTCAAGTACGAGCAGCGCTTCACCGGCGGCCTCACGCTGCTGAACTCTTTCAACTGGCAACACTCGCTCGACAACGCCAGTGCATCGCTCGAAGGCAACACGCCTTCGCCGCAGGATGGCAACAATATCCGTGCGGACTACTCGCAGTCGGACTACAACCTGCCCGTATCGAACATCACCAGCCTCGTGTACGAACTCCCCTTCGGGCGCGGCAAGACGTTCGCCACGAACACCAGCGGCGCGATGGATTCGCTCATCGGTGGTTGGCAGCTGAGCCTGATCAACACAGCGCAGGCGGGCACGCCGTTCAATCTCACCTACTCCCCTAACTCGGCGCAGGCGGTCTCTCCGCAGATCTCTGCGACCTATCGCGGAGCCAACGAGTATCGTCCGAACCGCGTTGCGGGTGTGCCCGTCACGCAGGGTCGCAGCAACCGCGCGGCGAACACGGGCTACGTCAACTACGTAAACCTCAGCGCGTTCGTCCTGCCGCCCATCAAGGACGTCAACGGTGCTGTGCTGAGCCCCTTCGGTAGTGCGAGCCGCAACCCCGGTCGCACGCCGACCTTCTACCAGAGCGACTTCTCGGTGAACAAGAAGTTCTCCACGCCGCTTGAGGGCCTGAAGGTCGAGTTCCGCACAGAGTTCTACAACCTCTTCAACCACACCAATCTATACCTGCCGGGTACGGTCAGTGGCACGCAGGGCACCACGACTGCGGCGCTTGGCACGGGCGGCAGTGCGCCAATCAGCGCCATCACCGGCGGTGTTCCCACGGCCGGTGGTCAGATCACCAGCACCTTCACTCCGCGCGTCATCCAGTTCGGTCTGAAGATCCTCTACTAACCCTCAACCGCGCGGCCCGGGCTTGCCAACAGCCCGGGCCGCGTCGTTCTTAGGCCTCAGTTGGCCCTCGGCACGCGAACGAGGTACGCTCTTGCAGCGCGCGCAAGGTACAGTTTGCGCGTCGGGAAAAGGACAGCAACGATGGCAGACAAGCAATACATACTCGCGCTCGACCAGGGAACGACCAGCTCGCGCGCGATGGTGATCGACGCAGCAGGCAACGTCGTTGCACTCGCGCAGCGGCCCTTCGAACAGCACTTTCCCCAGCCCGGCTGGGTCGAACATTGCCCGATGGACATCTGGTCGTCGCAGAGCGGGGTGCTCACCGAGGCCCTCGCTGCCGCGGATTTGGAAGCTCACCACATCGCCGCCATCGGCATCACGAATCAACGCGAGACCACCGTGCTTTGGGATCGCGAGACGGGCGAGCCGGTCTGCAATGCCATCGTGTGGCAGGATCGCCGCACCGCGGCATGGTGCGATGCTCTCCGCGAGCGGGGACTCGCTCCCAAGATCCAGGAGAAGACCGGACTGCTTCCCGATGCATACTTCTCGGCAAGCAAGCTCGTCTGGATGCTCGACCACGTGGAAGGCGCACGCGCCAGGGCTGAAGCGGGGAAGCTCGCGTTCGGCACCGTCGATAGCTGGCTGGTGTGGAAGCTGACGCAGGGCGAGACGCACATCACCGACGTCACCAACGCTTCGCGCACTATGCTCTTCAACATCCACAAGCTGGAGTGGGACACGGAGCTGCTTGAGCTCTTCAACGTGCCCGCGTCGCTGTTGCCGAAGGTTGTTGCATCCAGCGGGGAGTGCGGCCGCACCAAGGGCATGCTCGATGGCATCGCTATCGCTGGCATCGCTGGCGATCAGCAGGCTGCGCTCTTCGGCCAGATGTGCACCACGGCCGGCATGGCGAAGTGCACCTACGGCACGGGCGCCTTCATGTTGATGAACACGGGTGAGAAGCCAGTGACCTCGAAGAGCCGCTTGCTGACGACCATCGCCTGGCAGATCAACGGCCGGACCGAGTATGCACTCGAAGGCAGCATGCTGATGGCAGGCGCCGTCGTGCAGTGGCTTCGCGACGAGCTGCAACTGATTCGCAAGTCTTCGGAGATCGAGGAGCTCGCAGCATCGGTGCCCACCTCGGACGGAGTCGTCATCGTGCCTGCCTTCGCAGGCCTCGGCGCACCGCACTGGGACCAGTACGCTCGCGGCACCATCGTTGGCCTTACGCGCGGCACGGGCAAAGCGCACATCGCGCGCGCCGCCCTCGAAGGCATCGTGCTGCAGGCTGCGGATGTGCTGGAAGCGATGGAAGCGGACGCAGGCATGCCGCTGATGCAGCTTCGTGTGGATGGCGGCGCCGCCTCGAACAATCTGCTGATGCAAATCCAATCCGATGTGCTGGGCATCGAAGTGGTACGGCCGAAGAACGCAGAGGCCACTGCGCTGGGTGCTTCGTATCTCGCGGGACTCGCCGTGGGATACTGGGCGAACACCGAGGCCATCGCGGAGCAGTGGCAGGTGGATCGCGTCTTCAAGCCGGAGATCGATGCGGAGCAACGCCAGCGTGTGCGGGCAACCTGGCATCGCGCGCTGGATCGGGCCCGCGAGTGGGAGCAGGCGTGACGACAAGAGAGGACAGGCTGCGCGAACTCGGCGATGCTTCCATCACCTGGGATGTGCTGGTGATCGGCGGTGGTGCGAGCGGCTTGGGCTGTGCCGTGGAAGCAGCCTCGCGTGGCTACCGCACAGCCTTGGTCGAGCGCACGGACTTTGCCAAGGGGACCTCCAGCCGCAGCACCAAGCTCGCGCACGGTGGCGTGCGTTATCTCGAGCAGATGAACCTGACCCTGGTGCTGGACGCACTGCAGGAGCGCGGCCGCATGCTGCGCAACGCTCCCCACCTCGTGCACGATCTCAGCTTCGTCGTGCCAGCGTATGACTGGACCGCGCTGCCGTATTACGGCTTCGGCCTCAAGGTGTACGAGTGGATGTCCGGCAAGCTCTCGCTGGGCACCTCGCACCTGCTCTCGCGCGAGGAAGCGAGCAAGCTCCTGCCCGGCGCAGCCCGGCACGATCTTCGTGGCGGCATCCTCTATCACGATGGTCAATTCGACGACTCCCGTTTTGCAATGGCCTTGATGCGCACGCTGGAAGACCTCGGCGGCGTCGCATTGAACTACTGCGAAGTCACGAGCCTCATCGAGGACAAGGGGCAGATTCGCGGAGCGTATGTCCGCGACCGTGAGAGCGGCGCCGAGCTTGAACTGCATGCACGCGTCGTCATCAACGCGACCGGCGTGAACGTGGGTACGGTGCTGGCCATGGATGGCCAACCGAACCAGGCGCTGCTCAGCGTCAGCCAGGGAACGCACTTCGTCCTGCCCAGCGACTACCTGCCCGGGAACACGGCGATGATGATCCCCAAGACCAGCGACGGCCGCGTGTTGTTCGCGATCCCATGGCAGGGCGCGACGCTGGTGGGGACCACCGATGAGCCTGTCGAACAAGGTGCGGAGGAGCCGCGTGCCCTTCCGGTCGAGCGCAACTTCCTGCTTGAGCACATCGCGAAGTACATGGGTCGCACGCCGCAATCGAACGAGATTCAGAGCGTATGGAGCGGACAGCGCCCGCTGGTGCGGCACGGCAGTGGCAAGACCTCGCAGCTTTCGCGTGATCACAAGGTGATCCTGTCGCCGTCAGGATTGGTGACCATCACCGGCGGCAAGTGGACCACCTATCGCCGCATGGGCGAAGACACGATCAACAAGGCCGCTGAAGCCGCAGGCCTCGCCAAGCAGCCTTCTCGCACGGCAACGTTGAAGCTGCACGCAGCGCTGGATGTGCCGCTCGCGGAAGCTTCGAAGTGGGAGCAGGTGTATGGCTCGGATCTCCCTTCGCTGGTCGCTCTCTCCGACGAACGCCCCGAGCTGAATGAGCTTTTGCATCCGGCGCTGCCGTACCGCGCGCGGGAGGTCGTATGGGCTGCGCGGCATGAGCTCGCGCGTACGACAGAGGACATCCTCGCGCGCCGCACGCATGCGTTGCTGCTCAACGCTCGCGCGGCTATCGAGGCCGCGCCGAAGGTGAGCGCGCTGCTGGCCGCCGAGCTTGGACGTACTGCCGAACAGCAGCAGGCGGATCTCGACGCGTTCCTCGCCAATGCACAGGGCTATGTCTATCGAGAGGCCTGATTCAAAGCCAATCTCCGCACAACGAGTCATCCCCAAGCCAAAACTCGAGCCCAAGAGCGCTCGTCAGACGAAAGGATCACGCTGTGTCTTTGAATCCCCCTGTGTCAAACGCTGCGCGCGTGGGCTATAAAGGTCGCTGCCCTATGTCGCTCCTTCTGCTCACGTTGCTTGCCGCTACTATCTGCGCCCCGTTGCTGGTCGCGCAGAGCAGCAGCACGTCACCGTCAGACCCCTATATGGAGCTGATGCAGAAGGCTGCGGCGCAAGCGAAGAAGCACCACACGAAGTATCCGCCCGCGTTGTCTCCGATCTTCGGCACCTTGCTCGGACCCAACCCCGAAGTGCACGTCGCCGATCTTCAGAAGGCAGGCTTCAAGGTCGTGCCGTGGACGACGAACGATCCCGAGCAGATGAAGCAGTTACTCGCGCTCAAGGTCGATGGCATCATCTCCGACCGCCCGGACATGTTGCACAAGGTGATCCTCGAAGCGCGCAAAGCAGCGAAGGGCGATGCCGCGCAGCTCGCTTACCTCGAGCGGCTCGACGCGGAAGGCCATCGCGGAGGGCGCGGCAATCGTCCCGAGAACACGCTGCCCGCCTTCGAAGGCGGCCTCGACAACGGCATTCACACCATCGAGACCGACACGGGCGTGACGACGGATCATCAGTCGTTGATCTGGCATGACCAGTTCCTCAATCCACAGTCCTGCCGTCACGCCGATGGCACGCCGTACACGCTGGAGAATCGCGTCTACACCAAAGACATCTCCATGGCGGACGCGCAGAAGACCTTCATCTGCGACAAGCTGCACTTCGGCGCGGAGCAGAAGAACGATCTCTCGCTCTCGCCGGTCGCGGTTGCCTTCGCGAAGCACGAGGGCATGATCAGCCCCTATGCTCCGACCAACGCTGCACAGCTCTTCCGCTTCGTGAATTTCTATGAGAAGTACTACGAAAGCGGAGAAGGCAGCCACCTGCCCGAAGCGAAGGAGCGCGCGTATACCGCGAAGCACGTGCACTTCAATCTGGAGACGAAGATCGTTCCTCCGGGCATCAGCGAAGCGTCCATGATGGCGCAGATGACGGGCCACACCCTCGCTGAGCTAAAGGCCTCCGGCAAGGTGCCTGAGAGCGCGTTCGCGGAGAACCACACCGTCGATCCGGTGACCTTCGTGGACACACTGTGCGGCTTCATCCGCGAGTACCACATGCAGGAGCGCGCCGACGTGCAGAGCTTCGACTTCCGCACCCTGCTGCTGGTGCAGGAGAAGTACCCCGAGATTCCCACCTACTACCTAACACAGTCGGCCAGGCTGCTGAGTTCGGAGATGGTGCCGGAGGAGTTGCGCGTCAGCCAACGCTGACGGCAATCCACGCCCACCCGCTGCGGCTGGTCAGGAGAAAACGATGAAGCGAGAGTTCCTTGGACAATTGATCTCCGAAGCCACCGCGATGTTCATGATCATCGCCTTTGGAGATTCCGTCGCAGCGATGTACACGCTCTACACGCCGAGCCCGTATCAACAGGCGTACTGGGGTGTGTGCATCGCGTGGGGCCTTGCCGTCACCATGGCCATCTACACCACGGCTTCGGTGAGCGGCTGCCACGCCAATCCCGCTGTCACGCTGGCCCTCGCCATCTATCGCAAGTTCTCCTGGCGCAACGTCGTCCCGTACTGGGCAGCTCAGGTCGTGGGCGGCTTCGCGGGCGCGGCGCTGGTCTATCTCCTCTTCTCTCCGGTCATCGACAACTACAACGCGGCGAATCACCTCACGCGTGCAGCAGGCGGCGCAGCGGGCGTCTTCTTCACTCATCCGGGGCTGGCGATCACGCCGA
>Ga0302187_10005058_pt1 | contig 10454 bp, 10 predicted proteins | sample II_Bog_E1_3_FD_202120 | JGI IMG/M metagenome (GOLD analysis project Ga0302187, IMG submission 202120) | Peat permafrost microbial communities from Stordalen Mire near Abisko, Sweden - II_Bog_E1_3 | ecosystem: Environmental > Terrestrial > Soil > Wetlands > Peat | place: Sweden: Abisko...
AGAAACTGCAGAATGTGCTGCTGCTTTCGGGCGGCGAGAAGGCGCTGACGGCGCTGGCGCTGCTGGTTGCCATCTTCCAGTTCCAGCCGAGCCCGTTCTGCATCCTTGACGAAGTGGATGCGGCGCTCGATGAGACCAACGTGGGACGACTGGCGGAGCTGCTGCAATCCTTAAGCAGCGACACGCAGTTCATGCTGGTGACGCACTCCAAGCGCATGATGCAGTGCGCCGATATGATTTATGGCGTGACCATGCAGGAGCCAGGCGTGTCAAAGATTGTGAGCGTTCGGCTGGGCGGGCAGGAGCGGCAGAGGGCTACAGCGTGAGGCAGCCAGTAGGTGGTAGCCAATAGCCAGTAGACTTAGGAACAGGCAACAGGTTGGTAGTGGCGACACCTGCTAGGGAGGCACCACGCGCGCCCAGGACGCGATGCGCCTTCAATCTGCCCAGGAACTGACCCCATGAGCAAAACAAGACTCGAAGCATTCAGTGACTGTGTTCTGTCAATCATCATCACCGTGATGGTGATTGATCTTCACGTCCCTCATGGCGCTGACTTGGCGGCTCTCGCGCCGGTCGTGCCGCTGTTTTTCTGCTATGTTGTCAGCTTTGTGTGCGTCGGCACTTACTGGAACAATCATCACCACATACTGCAGGCGGTCCGTCACATTTCCGGCGGGGTTCTCTGGGCGAATCTGCACCTTCTTTTCTGGCTGTCGCTGCTGCCGTTTGTGACAGCATGGATGGGCACAAACAACTTCGCCGCTTTGCCCACAGCACTTTATGCTTTTGACCTGCTCATGTCGGGAATCGCGTACTCTGTGCTCACCCACGTATTGATTGCAGCAAACGGAAAGGACTCGTTGCTGGCAAAAGCAGTTGGCAGCGCCCTCAAGGAGCGAACTTCTCTGGTGTTATACGCCCTGGCCATACCCATTGCCTTTTGGAATCACTGGGCATCGATAGCGATTTTTGTGCTGGCCGCTCTCTTTTGGTTCATTCCGGACCGGCGCATCGAATCGAGGATGGGAACTGGCTCGCATTGAGTCGTTCCGCATTTTCGGTCGAAACAAACATTTGGCACAAAAAAAGAAATCGCCTCCGAAGGAAAACTTCGCTTCGGAGGCGCTTGTAGTATCACAAGATAATAGTGGGAACCAGTAGCCGGCACTGGAGGTCGGTAGTACGCGACTACTGGTGTTCCCTGCACAAAACGAAGCTAGCCGCGGCTTCCCCTTTCCACTGCTGCCTCGTGTCGCCCGGCTCAAAGAGGGCCTTCTTACGTGCCTTCCGAACCATGTTGACAATTGGAGTGTCTCCGAAGTGAAAAGACGGGGCCGTGATGACGGTCACACAAGATTTTCACAGCGGATCATTTCCGAAATCACTGCCAAATTGGCGGACAGTGGCTCGAAATTCGGTTTGGCTCCGGAGGCGCACGGCAGGTTGATCGGGATTGATTGACAAAGCCCGGCTTCGGCTCGACAATCGGAGTTTCAGCCTCTTCATTAAAGAAAGCACCCCTTGTCTGCCTTATTGAATACTCATCTCGGCGCAGTCCCCTTGTTGGGGCGCGGCAAAGTACGCGATCTATACGAAGTGGATGGCGCACTACTGTTAGTGGCGACCGACCGAATCTCGGCATTTGATTTTGTCCTGGGAACGGGAATTCCCGGCAAGGGCAAGATTCTGACGCAGATTTCGCTGTTCTGGTTTAAGCTGCTGGCCGACCTTGTTCCCAACCACCTGATCACAGCGGATGTGAGCGAATATCCGGCCGAGTTGAAGCCCTATGCCGACCAGCTCGAAGGCCGGTCGATGCTGGTGAAGAGGGCCACGATGTTCCCGGTGGAATGCGTGGCGCGCGGATACCTGGCGGGCTCGGGCTGGAAAGAATACTGCGCCTTCGGGACGGTGTGTGGGATTCCGCTGCCTGAGGGGCTGCAGGACGGCTCACGGCTGCCAGAGACCCTGTTTACTCCAGCCACCAAAAGCAAGGACGGAATGCACGACCTGAACATTTCGTTTGAGGAAACCGAAGCGATTGTGGGAGCCGAAGACGCGACTGAGCTTCGGCGGCTAACTCTTGCGATCTACCAGAAAGCGGCTGATCATACCGAATCGGTGGGCCTGATCCTTGCGGACACAAAATTTGAATTTGGAAGAACGGGTCAAGGCATTATCCTTGCCGATGAGGTATTGACACCGGACTCTTCGCGATTCTGGGAGGGCGCTGCCTGGAAGCCAGGTGGTCCCCAGCCTTCCTTTGACAAACAGTACGTACGCGATTACCTGGAATCAATTCAATGGAACAAACAGGCGCCTGCTCCCAGCCTACCCCCGGAGGTGGTGGAGCGGACACGGCAAAAGTACTTTGAGGCATACCGCCGCTTGACAGGACACAGCATCGAATTTTAGTGCGGAGAGAGACAGACAAATGACGTGGATCGACTGGGCCATAGTTGTAATTATGCTGGGGGCAACGATAGGAGGACTGGTGCAGGGATTCCTGCGCACGGCCTGCTCATTGATTGGGTTACTTCTTGGACTCTCAATTGCTTCATACAATTACAAAATCATAGCGAGTACCCTGCTGCCGCTGATACACAGTGACGCAACGTCAAATATCATTGGCTTCATCGTGATCGCAATACTGGTGATGGCGGTATGCAATGTATTGGGGAATGCGCTTGCCAAGACAATGGAGTGGATGGGGTTGGGATGCCTGGACATGATGCTTGGGGGCGTGGCGGGCGTGGTGCAGGGCTTCCTGATGGTCACGATATTGCTGATTGGAATCGTAGCGTTTTTCCCGAAAACTGATTGGATGGCGGGCTCCAAATTACCTCCGGCGTTCTTCGGGGCGGCCCACCTGAGCACTCACGTTACGCCTTCAGAGTTGACTGAGAAAGTGAGCGAAGGACTCAGGACGCTGGAACTTGAAACGAAATCGTTGCTTCAACAGAAGAACGGTGTATCTTGATTGAATGTAATTTTTTTGATTCCCGAAGGGCCAACTAAATCCTGACGGGCAAGTAAGAGGTCGATGTGAGAAAAGAACTGGATAGCCTGGTGACACAAATGCATTCCAGCGGCGTCCGCTACGAGGAAGCCGTGCGCGAATTCAAAAAGCAGTATCTGCGCGAAGTTCTTGTGGCGCACCGGGGAAACCAGTGTAAGGCGGCTGAAGAGCTTGGGATGCACCGCAATACGCTGAGCCGTGCCATGGCCGAGCTGGGCCTGGAACTGGCTGAAGTACGTGCTGGGCTCAAGCGCCCACCGCGGTCGGAGCGTCCTGTATTCAGCGCATTCCGGCAGGGCTATCGCTGAACCTGGAGCGAGAACGACAAAACCCGCGAAACCTGTTGCAATTAGTATGGAGCCTGTGTGACGTCGTGCGCTCGGAGGGGAATGCTGTGTCCCCCTTCCGTAATGACGTGACGTTTACGAGGGTATCTAGACATACATGCTAAACGCGACGGAACAGCGCGAATCGCGCATTTATATTGAGCCCGGGTTCGAATGGGATGGGCAGAATGCCTATCTGTTCGACATTGACGGCACGCTGCTGCGGAGCCGCGATCGCGTGCACGTTGAATCATTCGCAACCAGTGTGGCGCGGGTGACGGGTTTCGAAGTGACGCTGGCGGGCATTCTGCTGCACGGGTCAACTGACACGGCGATTCTGCGCGAGGCATGCCGGCAGGCGGGAGTACCCCCCGACGTGATGGAGGCGCGGACGGAAGCAATTCTTGAAGCGATGCGCGTGACGGTAGCTGAGCGGCGCCACGAACTGGATCTGATCCGCATGCCTGGCGTGGAAGAAGCGCTGAAGCACCTGGCGCGCAAGGGAGCGGTGCTGGGCGTTGCCAGCGGCAACCTGGAGATGATTGGCTGGATAAAGATTGAACAGGCGGGATTGCGCGAGTGGTTCCGGTTCGGCGGATTCAGCGACCACTTCCCTATCCGCGCCGAGCTGATCGGGCAGGCAGCTGCGAAGGCGCGCGAGCTAACGGGCAAATCAAATATTTGTGTGGTTGGCGATACACCGCGCGATATTGAAGCGGCGCGAGCGAATTTTCTTTCCGTGATTGCGGTGGCGACGGGACATTACAGCTTCGATGAGCTGGTGAAACTTCAGCCCGAGGCGTGCGCGACATCTCTGACCGATTTACTTAGCTACACACGGAGCGAGCCGTGAAGGCCGCGCGGGGTAAATGCAAACAGCAACGATCGCATGCGAGGTGCTTCATTTGGGCGTGCGGATTGATTGCCTTGTGGCCATGCGCCGCCATGGCTCAAACGAGCAGCACGCCTGACCAAAGCACCGCCAGTGGACAAGTCGCGACGCCAACGGTAAACGCACCCGCGGGAAAGACAAGCACCGCCGGGAACGCGCAGGCCCAGGCGGAGAAACCCAAAGAGCCAACGAACAGCGACAAGCGGCGCGCTGCGAAGGTTTTTCTCGAAGCAGGTCATCTTTTTGTCGACGGACGATTTGAAGAAGCGATGGATCGGTACAAGCTGGCCGCCGAACTAGATCCAACCAATAACGACTACAAACTGTCGATCGAAGTAACGCGAAGCCATGCGGTAACGGGTCTGATTCAGGCGGCGGCCAAGGCACGGCTGGTGGGTGACGAGGGGACGGCCCGTGCGGACCTGGAGCGAGCGCTCAAGTTCGATCCAAAGAACGCCGATGTGACGCAGCATCTCTACGAGTTGGGCGACGATGTAGTCCGCGGGGAGAAGAAGCCCCTCTACGGCGATACGGGAGGCGACCTTGGCGCAGCACCGGACCTTGCGCCGCTGGCGACCGCACTTAGTTTTCATTTGCATTCCGACCAGGTTCAGGTCCTCCGGCAGGTGTTCAAGTCGTTTGGCATTGAGCCTATGTTCGACGCGAGCGTGACTGCACGGCCGGTGCGATTCGATGTCGATGACGCCTCTTTCACGGAAGCCGCTCGTGTGGCGGGTATGGCTACTGACACGTTCTATGTGCCACTGGATGCGCACCGGGTGCTGGTGGCCAAGGACACGCGCGAGAACAGGCGGCAATTCGAGCGGGAGGAAATGGAAACGCTGTATGTGCCGGGACTGAGCGACGCTCAAATGACCGAGGTGGGCAGCGTCGCCAAGACTGTCTTCAACATGCCGGCGGCCAGTGTCGATCATGATGCCGGCTCGATTACTCTTCGGGCGACGCCGACGATGCTGGCTGCGTTCAATGCGACCATGCGGACGCTTTTGGACGGACGCAACCAGATTGTGCTGGATGTGCGGTTGATCCAGGTGGCACACACGTTGGCACGTAAAACGGGAGTGCAGCCGCCGCAGTCGATCCAGGGATTCAACCTGTACGCCGAAGAACAATCGATCTTGAACGCGAACCAGGCCCTGGTGCAGCAGATTGTTTCTTCAGGACTGGCGAGCGCGAACGACATTCCCGCTATCCTCGCGATCTTGCTGGCGTCAGGCCAGATTTCGAGTTCACTTTTCTCAAATGGCATAGCGACCTTCGGCGGAGGAAAAGAATATTCGGCAATCGCGCCTGGATCATTCACGCTGAATCTCGCGCTGAATTCGTCGGAGTCGCGGGAGCTGGATCGCATTCAGTTGCGGCTGGGCGACGGCGAAGACGGCACGATTAAAGAAGGCGAACGATACCCAATCCAGACCGCATCGTTCTCGAGCCTTTCTTCAGGGCTTGGCAGCATTCCGGGGCTGACCGGAGCAGGCAGCTCGAGCAGCCTCACTTCCCTGCTGGCTTCGGCGGCTAGCGCGGTGCCCAATATTCCGATGGTGCAGTACCAGGACCTTGGGCTGACGCTCAAGGCCAATCCAAAGGTGATGCGCGACGGCACGGTTGCGCTTACGCTCGACATGAAGCTGGACTCGTTGTCGGGCGCGTCGGTGAATGGTAATCCGATCTTGAACAGCCAGGCCTTCAGCGGCGTGACGACGTTGAAGGTGGGTGAATCGTCAGTGGTTGCGGCGGAGCTTAGCCGGTCGCAGAGCCTGGCAGTGAGCGGCACGCCCGGTCTGAGCGAGATTCCCGGGATGAATAACCTGACCAGCAAGGACAACCAGTACAACTACGCGACGCTGTTGATTGTGATGACTGCGCACGTGGTGCGAGGAACGCAGGCGGCCGGACATACGCCGATGATGGTGGTGGAGAGAAACCAGTGATCAGTGGTCGGTTGTCAGGGAATGAACCCGCGCACGCGCCTTGTCTTGAGTCAGATTTCGCATAAGCACTTTCGATCAGGTACCCCCAGTTCCCGAATGCGAGGGACCGGGGGACGCTCATTTGTGACTGGAAATATCCCGGGATCGGAGCTGCCCGCCGGTGGGTTGATGGGATTGGTGGAATGCATATCTTCCGGGTTGCCGGTAACTCGATTGCGACTGTTCAAAAGTATTCGTGTCTGCCCCTCCCAATGCGGCTATTATGCTAGACGACTCCGTTCCATCCGTTTGGAACGCATAGAGTAGTGCCCTGAAGATGAGGATGGGTACGACTGAAATCGGATTAAAGAGATGGTTGGGTGGCGCCGCTACCAAAGACACCAACTGGCAAAACAACCGTATCGCTCAGGAGCACGATTTCACGACGCTGGTCTACTACGGCCTGTGAGGCTGTGATGACTTTGGCAAACTCCAATTCGATGCAAGGCAGAAAGATGACAACTATGATGAATCGCCGCAAATTTCTTGAAACCGCAGCCGCATCCGCTTGTTTCACAATCATTCCGAGGCATGTACTGGGCGGACCCGGGGTTGTGGCGCCCAGCGACAAAATCACACTGGCTCACATTGGCACAGGCACTGAGGGGCTCCGCGAGATGACGAAATTAATTGCCATCCCGGAGATCCAGATTGTCTCAGTCTGCGACCCTTCGAAGCACGCGGTTGGATACCGGGATTGGGGAAGAGACGGGCTTTTGAACGACATGCGCAAGGCCCTTGGGAAGCCGGACTGGATGGCGGGAAGCGAAGGGATTGTTCCGGGAGGCCGCGACGTCGCCAAAGACTTTGTTGAGACTTACTATGCAACCAATCGGCCCGGCGGCACGTTCAAAGGCTGCTCTTCCTATGCCGATTTCCGCGAACTGCTGAGCCAGGAGAAGGACGTGGATGCCGTCAAGATTATGACGCCGGACCATCTTCACGGCGTAATCAGCATCGCCTGCATGAAGAGGGGCAAGCATGTGATGATGCATAAGCCCATTGCCAATCGATTGGAGGAAGCGAAGCTGGTGATGGACACCGCTCGTGAAAAGGGTGTTGCCACGCACTTTATGCCGTGGGACGCGAATGGATCGATGGAACAGGTGATGGCCTGGATCAACGAGGGAGCGATTGGCAAACTGCGCGAAATCCATAACTGGACGAACCGTCCCGTATGGCCGCAATACAGCAATCTTCCCACCGATACGCCTTCTATTCCGGAAGGCTTTGACTGGGATTTGTGGCTGGGTCCGGAGGCCGTCCGTGCCTATTCGCCCGACTACACGCACATGGTATTTCGCGGATGGTATGACTTTGGCGGCGGTTCGATGGCCGATATGGGCCATTACAGTTTGTGGACGGTGTTCAATGCTTTGGAACTGGGGTCGCCCACCAGTGTGGAGCCGATGCTGAGTCACACTTGTGGTTTCAAAGATAGTGTTGCGATGACTGTGAGAAATGACTTCTCGTTTCCGACTGCCTGTAGCGTGCGGTTTAAATATCCGGCTAGCGGAAGCAGACCGGCGGTGGATCTGATTTGGTACGACGGTGGCATGCGGCCTCCCACGCCGCCAGAGCTCGAAATGGATAACAAGGAACTTCCGATTGAGGGCATGATGTTTGTTGGCAGCAAGGGAAAGATACTGGCGGGCTTTCTGGTTGAAGAGCCAAAGCTGATTCCTGAAAGAAGAATGCGCAAGCATCGGGCTGCGCCGGCGCCGGTGAAACAACAGGAGCAACAGGGCGGAGCTTCAGCAGGCGTGCGCCAGTGGATTGCCGCAGTGAGGGGCGGACCGCAATCGCCCTCGAGTTTTTTGAACGCAGGCCCGATTACAGAGGCTGTCAACCTTTACGCCGTCGCCCTGCGCACGGGCAAGAAACTGGTGTACGACAGTGAGTCCCGGAAAATTACCAACGTAGCGGAAGCCAACAAATATTTGTCCCGCGAATACCGAACGGGTTGGGATCCCCAATCCATCTGAAAGGTGAATCGACGTGCAGACAATTTCAAGAAGGCAATTTGTTTATGGCAGCGCCGTGTGCATGGCCGCGTCGGCGATGAGGGTGGTGGCCGACCCGTTGGGAATTCCTATTGGGTGCCAGACTTATCCGCTTCGCGAGTCGATTGGAAAGGATTTCGAGGGGACCCTGCATCAGATCGCGGGCGGTGGATTCCAAATGATAGAGCTGTGCTCGCCAGCCAGTTTCGCGCGCGATGGCTTTGGTCCCCTGGTGAGCATAAAGCCCGCGAAGATTCACGGGATGATAAGGGATGCGGGCCTGGGTTGCATTAGCAGCCACTTCAGATTCACTGAGCTCAAGGAACAGTTAGACGACCGGATTGAGTTTGCCAAGGAACTGGGCCTGGAGCAAATGATTTGCGCCACGCTGGAAGTGCCGGACGACGCGCCGATGTCAGCGTGGCAGAAGGCTTTCGACAAAATGAACGAGATCGGCGCGAAGGTCCAGAGCGCCGGTCTCCAGCTGGGCTACCACAATCACCACTTCGAGTTCAGGGAGATTGATGGAGTGCTGGTTTACGACGAGTTGATGAAGAGGTTCGATCCCGAGTTGATCAAGATGCAATTCCAGGACGCCATTCCGCCCCAATACGATCCCGTCGCCTTCCTCACCAAATACCCCGGCCGGTTTATTTCTCTTCATCTCTCTGACTGGTCGGCGGAGAGAAAAGCGGTTGCCATCGGAACGGGCACCATCGACTGGAAGAAGCTTTTCGTTGCGGCCAAAGCCGGAGGCGTCAAGAATTATTTCGTGGAAATGGATTGGGATTTAATGCAAGCCAGTGTTCCCTACCTACGCAAGCTGACGGTGTAGCGAAGCGTTTTTGCAGTTAGTAATTAACGAGCTGCTTCTTCAGGGTTGTGCTTTCCCATGTTCCTCCGCCGGCGGACAAGGGAGCGGAGTACCCGGCCTGAAGCAGAACCTTTCGAATCGTTTTCGTGTTAATAACGGCGTCGGGGCGGGAACTGGAAGGTTCGCATGCCCGTATCACTTCCACAAGGAGTCCTACGCCCATGTTGCAACCCTTGTCTCGTATCGCCCAGCGACATACCGGTTTGATTGCGGCCCTTCTTATCTTCCAGTGCGGCCTGTATCTTCGCGCGCAGGCTCCCATCGTGGAAGAGCCCAACTACACGCCCACGCTTACCTTTGACGTTGTCACCATTCGCCCTTCGCCGCCGCCGGATGCCAATTTCCACTTAACCATCTCCAGCCCGCCTCACTCCAGCCGTTTCGAAGCCACGAACTTTCCGATGAAGGCTCTTCTGCAGATTGCTTACGGCTTCGATGCCCCGGTGGTCGGCGCGCCGGACTGGGTGTCGAGCACGTTCTATGACATCAAGGCCCGCTCAGACGAAGCGGCCGATGCGAGGCTCGCGGGGCTGACCGCAAACGAGGTCCGGCTTGAAAAGCGTAACGCGATTCGCGTGCTGCTGGCAGAACGCCTTGGCCTGAAGACGCACCTTGAAACTCGCAACACCCAGATCTACAACCTCGTGGTGGGTAAAGAGGGCGTCAAGATGGAGGTTGTGCCGCCTCCTCCGCCTCCTGCGAATGGAGAGGCGCCGCCTCCGCAGCCGCCCACCGACGTGCAGGCGCATGGGTCGCAGCATGGCCTCGAGTTCGTCGGATCGAATTCCGTAATGCGTGGCCTGACCGGCGTGCTGAGTTCAATGCTAGAAGCGCCCGTCCTCGACAAGACCGGTCTCACCGGCATCTACAATTACAAGCTGCAGATTGGCCGCCCATGGTCCGATCGCGATCCGGATAGCTGGCCAGAAATCACTACCGCGGTGCAGGAGCAGCTTGGGCTGAAGCTCGAAGTTGTTCACGAGTCGGTGCCCAACCTGGTGGTGGATCACATCACGAAGCCAACAGAAAACTGAATTATGCAATTGAGGCTTCGCTATGCGCGCCCCTCGCGTGCATAGCGAAGTACGCATTTCCCCGGTCCCCACCCGCAGGGGACCGGGGCACCCCGCAGCCGGCACCGGTCCTCATGCCAGCAGAGATCTGAGAACAAAAATCAAGAATCGCAAGATTCATACTTGACATTCGCCGAGAATCCACTACCATTTGGTTGTGGATCAATTGGGCACAACATTTACGGCTTTGTCTGATCCAACCCGGCGGGCCATGATCGAACGACTCAGCCATGGGCCTGCCTCGGTGCATGGGTTGACGGAACCGTTTGCACT
>Ga0302187_10005094_pt1 | contig 10414 bp, 8 predicted proteins | sample II_Bog_E1_3_FD_202120 | JGI IMG/M metagenome (GOLD analysis project Ga0302187, IMG submission 202120) | Peat permafrost microbial communities from Stordalen Mire near Abisko, Sweden - II_Bog_E1_3 | ecosystem: Environmental > Terrestrial > Soil > Wetlands > Peat | place: Sweden: Abisko, Stordalen...
GCTGAACCACATTGACGTGTTGGGGAAGGCTGTCCAGCTGGTTGCAATCGCGGCGGGAGAGGGGAACGCCGAACATCTCGCCTCAGCCTTCGATTACATGGACATTGCCCGGTCCAGGATTGCCCTTCAAAGCGAACAAGATGCCTGGTTTGAATATTATTGGGGGGATAGGCTCCCGAAGACGCCGCAACCGGTGGCTCTCGCCCCTCAAGGTGCGAAGAAGCCACCCCGGAGTGTGCAACTGCCCGTCACCAGCCTTGCGCCTAGTCGGTATTACGCCGTCCAGGCTCCCACCCTGCCGGTCTGGGAGCCGCTCCTGTCCGCTTCCGAGGCGGGCGAACTGCTTAAGGTGCACGAGAAGACCATCATCCGGCTTGCACGGGCGAATAAGTTGCCTGGCTTCCAACTCGGAGAGCGCTGGCGATTCAAACTCTCAACCCTTGCAAAGTGGGTCGACGATCAAATAAAATTGGGGGGCCAGCCCCTCGGTCGCATGGAGAATTGACCATGCCTCGAGTTTCTTATCAAAACGGATGTGTTTTCCGTCGTCAACACGCCACCGGGCCGGACACTTGGTCCTTTCGCTGGCGTGAACCCGGGCCTGATGGTACGTCTGTGCAACGCAGTCAGACCATCGGCACGGTCGATCAGTACCCCAACAAGGCGGACGCCCAACGAGCAGTTGAGAGCTTGCGCCTTGAAATAAACGCCAGTCCTGAGGTTGTTAAGATCCCTCCAATGACAGTGGCTGATGCGTGGGGCCACTTCCAGGCCAATGAACTCCGTGACCCCGAAATCGATCGGTCGCCCACAACAATTCTCAACTACCTCACTTGCTTCAAGGCCCAGATTCTCCCCAGGTGGGCCAGCACCAAGCTCATTGATGTCAAGGCGCTCGCTGTCGAGAAGTGGCTCCGTGGGTTGGACATGGCCCCTGGTTCAAAGGCGAAGTTGAAGGGCTTGCTCAGTGCGCTGTTTCGCCACTGCATCCGGCATGAGCTTTACGACAAGCAGAATCCCATCCAAACCGTGCGTCAGGGAGCCAAGCGCCAGAAGGACCCCGATGTCCTGACGATGGATGAAATGAAGTCTCTGCTCATTCACATCATATTGTTAGCCGCTCAGGTCATGGTCAGTGTTGTGGCCGCTTCCGGTCTGCGCCGAAGCGAGATGTTCGGACTTAAGTGGGAAGATCTGGACCTGGAGAAGTGCTGGTTCCACTGCAAGAGGGGCCTGGTGGGCATGAACCAAACCAAGATGAAGACAATCGCATCCCGCAAGTCCTGCGAGATGAATCCTGCGCTGGCAGAAATCTTGATTGCCTGGAGAGAGAAGACCCCCTACCCAGAGGATTCGGACTGGGTCTTCGCATCACCACATACAAACGGGGAACGTCCTTACTGGCCCGACTCTATCCTCAAGAACCACGTGAGGAAGGCCGCCAAGCTGGTCGGAATCAAGAAGATGATCGGCTGGCATACGTTCCGTCATTCCCTTGGCACCTTCATGGGCAACGAAGGGGAGAACATCAAGACCGTTCAGGAACTGCTGCGTCATGCGTCCCCGAAAATCACAGCGGAACTTTACCAGCAGGGGGATACTGCGACCAAGCGCTCTGCCCTGGACCGGATGTCCGGCATCTTCGTGGTCCAGGCGAAGGCATCCTGACAGCATTTGGGAACAGTTGTTCCCAAGCCACATCGGGATTTGCATCCATTCTCAAACCATCCAAACGCAGAAAAGGCTCCCTTTCACGGGGAGCCTTCTCTTTGCTCTGAAAAGAGCGTATATTCCTAAGTGTTCCCTTCGTGTTCCCAAGCTTTTTCCGTCAGATTGGACCTAAGTTGTTGAAAAGATTTGGTGGACCTGATCGGGATCGAACCGATGACCTCTTCCATGCCATGGAAGCGCGCTCCCAGCTGCGCCACAGGCCCACTCTTGGTGGGGACAACTTCTCTATTTTCGCCGCTGGGGCTTGATTCGTCAAACGGGATGGCGGCGGCGCGGGCTCAGCGGATTGGGGAGCGAGTCCTGAGGCGCGAAGCCGCCCAGGCCAAGGCGCCCGCAGCGGCTCCGAGCACGGCGCTGGCTGGGAGGACCGCTGTGTGCCAGGCGAGGATATGGAGGGTCTCGAAGTTGGTGCAGTGGAGTTCGAGGAAGACGACCCCGGCTAGCCCAGCGACCGCGCCGGCGGTTGCTCCGGCGGCGACCGGGTTGATGGCGAAGCCGCGCCGCATGAGCAGCCAGACGAGGATGCCGGCAGGAATGGCGCGCTCGAGGCCGGCGATGAGGCAGGCGATGCCGGATGCGACGAAGCTGGTGGTGCGGTAATCGTGGAACTCGGCGGCGAAGAGAGCCGCCAGGGCGAGGCAGCAGGAAAGGACAAGAGGGAGCGGACCGAGCAGGTGCCGGCTGCCGGGAATCATGGAGTGGACCTGCTCTGTGGCGGCCAGGCCGAGCAGCAGGGCGAGTGCGGCGAGGATGACCGTGGCCCGTAGGATACCCAGGCTTTCGACCCCGGCAAGGCCAGCCGAGGCAGCACTGACGAAAGCGACGCCAGCAGCGGCGAGAAAGAGCCGGGTTGCGAGCACCCAGGTGGGGGCGAGGGGCTTGACCGGACGCATTGCGGGTTTCAATCCGGCGGTGATCGAGGTCAGGAGGGCCGGCGAAACGACGGGAAGGGCATCGGCGGCTTTCCTGATCCTGGTGTCGAGTTCCTTTCCGTTCACGCTGTCCCTCCTTTCCGGTCTTTGCCGAGGCCCATGGCACTCAATCGCACGCGCAAGGTTTCGTAGCCGCGATGCGCTTTCTGTTTTACCGCCCCGACGGTGGAACTGGTGGCGCGGGCGACTTCTTCCAGGGTCATTTCGGCCACTTTCAGCATGGCGATGACTTCGCGCTGGGCTGGCGGCAGCGGCGCAAGGAGGGCTTCCCATTCGCCCTTCCCGGCCGAGGCCGACGCCGGAACCCCCAGCTCGGAGATGCTCTCGACTTGCTCTTCCCGGGCGGTGGTACGGAGCGACTTTCGATAGTGGTCGATCCGTACACGGCGGGCAATCGCAAACAGCCAGGGGAGGAGCGGGTCGCCGGTACGCCAAGTGTGCCGCACCCGGTGAATGCGCATCCAGGTTTCCTGCAGCAGGTCGTCGGCGTCGCGCCGGCTTACGGATTGCGCCGCGAAGAACCGGTGAAGACGCGGGCTCAACTCTTCAATCAAGGCCGTGGCCGCGGCAAAATCCCCGGCTTGATAGGAGTTCATAAGAGGTCCCAAATCGGATTCAGGCGAGATTGAGCGCGAGGGATCCTGGCGGGGTCCGTCTCCGCGCGACCTCTCGTCCGCCCGATCAACCACCGACATATCCGCACCTGAACTGAATACTCTCAATCGTACCTGGTCTCGTCGAGGAGACGGAACGCAGTGCCCGGTTCCCGGGCGGCAGACCGGCTGCCAGCGTGCACACTCTGTTCTCTGCAATTGGATTCGACCGGAAAGGGAGAAAAGTTACGGAGGGGCCGATCTTTTTCCATTTCAAAAAAATGGGCATTTCTCGCCACCTTGGCACAATCTTTCGGGGAAGCGTAACTTTCCCTGGGCCGTTGGCGAATACCCGTGCAGTGACCCTGCTCCGAGCTGGGGAGTTGAGTACCATCTTCGGCCGGCATGGGCATACCCCTTCCAATTCAAGGAGAATTCTATGATGAACCGCAAAGTTCGGGAGTTCGGGCTGCTTGGCCTGAGCGTCCTGCTGTCCGGAGCCATGAGCCCCCTTCATGCCGAGAGTGAGAAGACCCTGGTGGTGACCACGTCCAACGCCGCCGCCAACCAACTGCTGGTTTACTCGACCTCCGGCAATCTGCTGCAAACGATCGCCACGGAAGGGAAGGGTGGCGTAAGCGGGAATGCAGGCGGGATTGCATCGGATGGCGCGATGCTCGCCGTGGTGAACTTTGGATCATCGAATGTATCCGTCTTTGAGCGCCATGACGACCGGTTTTCACTGCGCGAGGTTGTGCCGGCGGTTTCGGCGCCGGTGAGCGTGGCCTTTGGCCGGGATCATCTTTACATTTTGGGGACGACGACGGTTGAGTCTCACCCGAGGTGGGCAGACAACGTGGGCAGGAGCCCGGATGGGGTGACGGGGCTGATCAAGGCCGACGGCTCCGCAGCTCAGGTGGGAGTGCTGCCCGACGAACTGGTGATCTCTGAAAAGAGCAATGCGATCGAGACGGTGGTGCTGGCGGATGGAGCGGTGAACGGCTCAGCGGCGCTTGTGGCCAACATTCCGGCCAACGTGAACGCGCCTTTTGGGATGATTACGCGCGGCAACGATGCCTATGTGACGATTGCGCACGCCAACGAGATCAGCCTGGTGCGGAATGACGCAGTGCTGACGGTGACCGGTTCCGGAACGCAGTCGGCGCCGTGCTGGCTGGCGCTGGATGGGCCGTTCCTGTATTCCGCGAATTCGCCGAGCAAAACCCTTTCCCGCTACGGGGTGTACGGTCGGCAAATTGTGCAGGATGAGGCGGTGGTGGCTTCGTTTGCCGGGGCGGTCACGGACGTCGATACGCATGGGGGAATCCTGGGCGCGCTGGACTCGACCAGCACAACGACGAACAATGTGACGACGACGGTCTCACGGCTGACGGTCTTCAGCGAAGACGAAGACGGCAACCTGACGCCTTTGAGCGTGAGCACGATCAACTCCGCCGCGAATGGCGTCGCGGTGATGGGCGATGCGGTTTCGCCGGTGGCTGTCAGCTACTAAGACGGCTTTCTCCTCCGGATGAACGGATGCCGCGCCCAGTGACTCCAGACCGGGCGCGGCGTTTGTACGTTTGGCGTGCGGGACGGATTCCCAGTGGTCTTCTGGGTGTGGTTGTGTGACCGGGAACACTTTCAGGGGTATCCGGTGTCTAACTACAATAGAGCCGACCCGCGCCGCCAGGTTTTGGCGACCATTTAAGGGCTTCCGGCTGAACGGATTGCGGTTTTCGCTGCCAAATTCACGCCGGTTGCGATAAAGTGGAGGGCATTCACTTGCAGGCGGATATCACATTGGGAAATATCGCTAGTGCGCTCAGCTTTCGGACACAGGAGTCGGCACTTGTGGCCGAACTGCAGGCCGGTTCGGAAGAGGCTTTTGCCTGGTTGATCAACCGGTATCACCAGCCGATCTACGCGTTGCTGGCGCGGACGGTGCGGGACCCGGCGGATGCGGCCGACCTGACGCAAGAGGTCTTTGTGAAGGTTTTCCGGGGAATTGGCACATTCCACAGCGACTCTTCGCTGCGGACGTGGATCTATCGGATTGCGCTGCACGAGGGGTTGAACCAGCGGCGCTGGTGGAGCCGGCACAAGTTTCAGGAAGTGACGATCGAGATGGAGACGGTGGACTGCGAAGACGGCGAGCCGACCCGGCTGAAGGAGATGCTGGTGGATCCGGGGGAGTCTCCGCTGGAACTGGCGACTCATACGCAGACCCGGGAGCGAGTGGAAGAGGCTTTGCGGCAGGTGCCGGAGCCTTTTCGGAGCACGGTGATTCTGCGGGACATTGAGGGATTTGTGTACGAGGAAGTGGCCGAGATGCTGGGCGTGAATCTGGGGACGGTGAAATCGCGGCTGATGCGCGGGCGGGCGTGCCTGAAGAAGCTGCTGGTGGCCAGCAACGCGGAGCGCAGCGACACGGCGCGGGCGGCGCAGGCGCAGCATGAGCAGGCGGGGCTGGAGCGGACGGGTCTGGAACGGCTGGGCCGGGAATGGGCGGGCCAGGAATGGGCAAATCGGGAGTTGCCGAGGCAGGAATGGGAGGCGCAAGGATGATCGGCGCGATCTTTGATCTGGGAAAGGGAACGTGCAGCGGGGTTCGGACCAAGTGGACGGAGTATCTGGATAACCGGCTGACGGGGCGCGAGATGCAGCGCATTTCAGAGCATCTAGAGAGCTGCGGCCCGTGCGCGCAAAAGATGGATGAGGATCAAGGGATGCTGCGCGTGCTGGGCGGGTTGTCAGCACCGAAGGCGCCGGAGGATCTGCTGCTGAAGATTCGCGTCTCGCTGAGCCAGGAACGGGCACAGCGCAATCGCGACCGGGTAGCGGAGTGGCAACTGACGTGGAGAAATACGTTGGGGCCGGTGCTGCTGCAGATGTCGGCTGGATTGGCGAGCGCTGTGCTGCTGCTGGGCTCGGTGACGCTGCTGGTGGGGATGTTTGCGCATCCGGAACAGGCCTCGGCGCAGGATGAGCCGATTGGCGAGCGGACCGCGCCACGCTTCCTGTATGAATCGGGGGCGGCTTCGGATGTGCAGAAGATTGGGACGGTGAATGGGCCGGTGGTGGTGGAGGCGTATGTGAACGGGTCGGGGCGGGTGTACGACTACCGGATTGTTTCCGGGTCGAATGACGCGCAGACGCAGGCGCAGGTGGAAAGCCTGCTGCTTTCGAGCGTTTTTGAGCCGGCTCGGTTCTTTGGGCAGCCTGTGCGGGGGCTAGCGGTGCTTTCTTTTGCCGGGGTGGCTGTGCACGGGTAGAGGTTCCTGGGGAATTTGCGGACGGTATGAAATTAAGGCTTCGCGTCAGGGAGCAGCAGTTCAGTCGATTCGCTTCCCGTGCACAGATTGTTTGCGAGGATGACTCCTGGGTTAGGAAGTAGCGGGTTAGCCGGCAAGCGAGTTAGCAAGTTAGCCGGTCGTTCACTTATCTCAAGCGCAATCCGCCCAATCGAGCTGAACCGCTCGAGATGACGACACCTGTGAGATTTGAAGAGAAAACAAGCTGCTCCCTCGCGCGGCAGGCGTGACACTCTCCGGGCGGGGTGGGGTGACGAGCCTTCCGATTTCACCAGGTTAAGTGCTTAGAACGGGTTATTTATTTTCCCGAGCCGCTGGTTTCACGATCCAATTCCATTCTTGCTGGGAGCGGTCGATCAACTGCTCCCTGTCCTCTTCCAAAATGTAATGGTCTTTGATGAGGGAGTCGAGCGCCTGGCTGAATCGTTCGCGGTAGTCCGCGTAGTCTTTGTAGCGGGCGAGAACGGCGGGCCGGGGGTCGTGGGCGGATGTGGCTTCGGCAGCGGTGGCATGGAGCGGGACGAAGGAGCCGAGGAAGGCCGGGCGTTCGGAGGGTGCGCCGATAGAGGGCGCGCGGAAGTTCCAGCCGGTGTAGGTGGCGAGCGGGACGGCGATCTCAGGCAGGGCGATGCCGCCGCGGTCGTTGCCGTCGGAGTCGACCTGGGGGACGCGGACGGGGAAGGGCGCGCCCGCGATGGGAGGCTGCTGCGTGAGCTCACCCTTGCGCCACTCCGGTCCGAAGTCGAGACGCCAGCCTTTGTTGGCGGATGCGGGTGGAAAGAGGCCGGGGATGGCGGGAAAGGCCAGCTTTTCGATGGGGACGAGGGTGCCATCGTCGATGTGGGGGTAGCGGCTGGGGGGTGGGGCTGTGCCGGAGCGTACCCAGGAGTCCATATTGGCGATCATGGCGCGCCAGAACCAGCGGATGGGCAGGGGGCTGGGCAACTGCTGGGCGGCGGCGCCGCCGGTTGTTGGCTGAGGCGGGAATGGGACGCTGTAGTGCTGGAGGCCGGAGTAGAAGTAGATGCGGAGGCTGGGGTTTTGGGGCGAGTCGGCGAGGCCGTCGGCGGTTGTATGGATGAGCGAGGCGGCGCGGCCCCAATACTCGTAGGACGTGTGGGAAAGGAAGATTTTGGGGACGACGCGGTGAGCGGTGGCTGAGTCGAGTAGGCCTTCGGCGGGGGCCTTTGGACTGAGGGGGTCGCGCTCGGGGGTGTCGGTGAAGGGGAAGATGTCGGTTGGGTAGTCGATGGAGGACATGGGCTGTCCGTCGCGGGAGGGCTGGGCGAAGCGGACATTGAAGCTTCCGCGGCCCGCGCCGCCGACGTGGGCGAGGACGCCATCGAGGGCGATTTGGTCTTTTTCGTCGGCGTTGAAGCCCTGGTAGAGGAGGTCGCGGAGGAAGCGGCCGCACTGGGAGATGCCGGCGGCGTAGACCTGGTGGACGGGGGCGATGGCGTCGGGGGCGTGCTTGAGCCAGGAAGCGAAGTCGCGGACGGCGGCGAAGCCGAGGCCGGCGACGACCGGGTCGCGGACAACGTAGATCAGTTCGTAGATGCGGCCGGGCTCGAAGCCCTGGTCGAGGTGGACGAAGCGGTCGCTGGGGGCGAGGACGCCGTTGACCTGGTGGGCGAAGCGCCACTGGGCGGCGGGTATCGTGTGGCGTGGGCCGTGGGGTGAGTCGCGGACGGTGAGTGTATTACGCGTGTCGGACGGATTGGCGACGGGGTATTCGGTACCGCCGAGCCAGGCGCCGGTGATGTGGCCGAGAGGTTCGTCTTTGGCTGGCTCGAAGGGGGTGAAATCGTCGCGAAGGAGGCCGGTGATGTGGCCGGTGGCGGCTGCCGGTTCTTTTGGCGGTTGGGCGCCTCTGCGGCGTCGGGGCGGGGCGGCGGGGGCTCTGGCGAATTCAACCGCGACTGGAGCGTAGAGGCGGAGGGCGCCGGGAGTTTCGACGACGTCCCATTGCCAGCCGAGGGAGGCGAAGGTGAATCCCTGGCGGAGGAGCCAGGCGTCGCCGAGATCGCCGGGTGTGGCGGGGTCGGGTTTGCCGCCATCGATGAGGGAGAGGATTCCTTTGCCGCCGCGGTTGGGGATCTCGAGAAGCAGAGAGCCGTTGGATTTGTCTTTGTCGAGCGGGCGGAGGAGGAAGAGGTCGGCGGAGAACTCGACTTCGCCCTGGGGGTTGCGCGGGGCTTTGTCGAGGTCGACGATTCCGCGGTTGTGCGCGTCGGTGGGGCGGACGGCGAAGTAGACGATGGCGGCGATTTTTTCGTAGGCCGGGCTGCTGGCTGTGGCGTCGAGCGCGGTGCGGTTGAGGACTTCGACGCGGAGGACGCGGGCGGCGGCCGAATTTGACCAGGCGAGCAGAAGTGCGATGAGAAGCGCAATCGGGTGCGTGTGCTGGAGTCGTTTCATCTTTTCCGCAGTATATAAAGGGCGGGCGGATTTAGAGTGGCATTATGTTCACTCGACGCCGCTTTCTTGCCGCTTCCGCCGCTCTTCCTGTCTTTCCCGTACTGCGAGGGGAGGCGCAGACGACCTCCGCTTTGCCGCCGGCGCTGGCGGCGCTGACAAATCGCCGGGCGGAGGCGCAGCCGATCACCATGGCGGAACGGGCGCAGCGCTTTGAACGGGCGCAGGCGCTGATGCGGCGGGAGAAGATCGATGCCGTGGCGCTGATTGGCGGGACTTCGCTGGTGTACTTTACAGGGGTGCGGTGGTGGAACTCGGAGCGGCTGTTTGTGTGCGTGCTGCCGCGGGCGGGCGCGCCGTTTTACGTTTGCCCGGCTTTTGAGGAGGAACGGGCGCGGGAGCAGATGCGCGATGCGCCGGGTGGGAAGGACTCGCGGGTTTATACGTGGAATGAGGACGAGAACCCGTATGTGCTGGTGGGGAAGGGGCTGGCGGATCTGGGGTTGACTGCGGGCCGGCTGGGAGTCGAGGAGCGGGTGACGTTTGTTTTTTCGGATAGCATCCGGAAGGCCGCGCCTGGGTTCGACTTGGTGAGCGCGATTCCGGTGGTTTCCGGGTGCCGGGCGGTGAAGAGCGCGGCGGAGCTGGCGCTGATGCAACTGGCGAACAGTGTGACGCTGGCGGTGTATGAGGCGGCGTGGAAGTCGATTGGGGCAGGGGTGACGAACCGTCAGGTGAGCGAGTGGATTGGCGCGGGGTATGAGCGGGCGGGTTTTCCGGGGGACGCGAGCTGCCAGGTGGATGCCTACTCGGCGCTGCCGCATGGGTCGATTGAGCCGCAGACGATTCGTGAGGGGAGCCTGGTGCTGATTGACGATGGGTGCACGGTGCAGGGGTACCAGTCGGATATCAGCCGGAGTTTTGTGATTGGGAAGGCGAGCGACCGGCAGAAACAAGTGTTCGATGTAGTGCATCGGGCACAGGCCGCGGCGCTGGGGGCGGCGCGGCCGGGGGTGGCTTGCGAGCGCGTGGACGCGGCGGCGCGGAAGGTGATTGACGAGGCTGGATTTGGGCCGGGGTATGCGCATTTTACGCACAGGGTGGGGCATGGGATTGGGATGGATGGGCACGAGTGGCCGTACCTGGTGAAGGGAAATGGGCAGTTGCTGGAGGCGGGGATGACTTTCAGCGACGAGCCGGGGATTTATCTGCGCGGGGAGTTTGGGGTGCGGCTGGAGGACGATATGCATATTACGGAGGATGGGGCGGCGCTGTTTACGCCGCAGAGCGCTTCGCTGGAGGAGCCGTTCGCCCGGGGTTGAGGCGCGAAGGCCCGAGAGCGGTTGAGGCCCTCCGGCGGTCAATTGCCGCGCTCGAGCAGGATTGCGTCGAATGGGCCAAGCGTGACCTCGGGGGCAGCAGTCCCGTC
>Ga0302187_10005099_pt1 | contig 10408 bp, 7 predicted proteins | sample II_Bog_E1_3_FD_202120 | JGI IMG/M metagenome (GOLD analysis project Ga0302187, IMG submission 202120) | Peat permafrost microbial communities from Stordalen Mire near Abisko, Sweden - II_Bog_E1_3 | ecosystem: Environmental > Terrestrial > Soil > Wetlands > Peat | place: Sweden: Abisko, Stordalen...
CGCACGCCACTCATGTTTCCGATGTAGGAATCATTTTCCGGCATGTAGCCGATTCCCGCACGGATCTGGCCCCGATCGCGGTGCGAGTCGAGGCCAAACACCCGAGCCGTCCCCTTCGACGGAAGATGAAATCCCAGGAGAGTATTGATCAGTGTTGACTTGCCCGCACCGTTCGGTCCGAGCAGGCCAATCGCATTTCCTCGCAATTCTCCGGTCAACCCGTTCAATACGGTGCGATTCGCTAGCCGGACCTCTAAGAGATCAAGATCAATGATGCCCATGTCATTCTTTTACGTTGGTTGTGGCGCGCCTGTTCCCCATATTCATCAAGGTTTCGAGAGTTGCAAAATCGAACCCGAACAGATGGCTGTCGCTGGCAACTGCGATGCGGCTCTCTTCTCCCCGTGCGCAGATTACGGTGGGTCTCGCATCCGAGGCTAGCTGACGGAGAGCATCCGCTGTGTCTCCGGTGAACTGCGAAAGAAGAGGAGTGATCACCGGGGTCAGGTTCTGGTATGCGATGGCGGAATAATTCTCGTCCTGGTCCTTTGGAAGCAAGGCCCTGAACGCTGCTGAACGAGCCAGCGAATCTCCCGTCGAGTATGTGTGCATTGCGTCCATGACAAGCGCGCGGCTCGGCGCAACGATCATGTACCCATTAGAAAATGTGTAGTTGGCCACGATATTTCCAGAAGTCAAATCGTGGACCGCATAGAACCGCTGACCATTCACATCGTTCGATTCAATCGAAATGGAATGAGCGCTTGTACCCTGCGTTTGTGCGCGAATGGATGCAGTCAGTTTCTCCAGCGTCTGTTCGAGGCGCTGCGAGTCGTTGACTTCAATCACGGCCTTCCACGAAGGCGTCGGCAGCACAGGCCCGTCGAGCGAAAGCAGAAAGTCACCGCCAAGCGTGGCCGCCAGGTCATTGCGGAAGTCGATTTGCAGCTTCGCTTCAGCCTCAGTCCACTTCGAATCCTGCTCGCCGTCTTTCGGCATGGTCATCGCCATGATGTCGTCGGCAATGGCTGCGGGATCCTTTGAGAGCATCGCCACTGCAAATCCCGCATTCGGGCTCACAAACTCAAGGGAACCAATCGGAGCGGGTGCAGCTAACCACGAAGCAACCCCTTGTCGCGTTCCTGAGAATTGCAGATGGAGGCGGTTTTCCGGCTGCCCATTCACCTCGCGATGCTCTGCAATCAGATAGCGCGCGTCTTCTATTCCGCTCTTCGCCATTGCCTCTTTGCCATGGTTGCCGGCGTGCGTTAGAGCAGCGTTGTTTCCGATCATCTGATGGAGATCTGCGGCCAGAATAATTCCCGCGCCGCGTGTATACGCAGAGGCAATCTGCTTTCCAAAGTCTCCCGTCGCAAATCCGCTGCTGCCTGCATTCAGTTGAGCATCGATAACCTTCAAGGTTGCAATGCTGTTTGAAAATGCCACCTGTTTCTGCAGTATGAGAGCGAATCCACCGGTTCCCGCGTTCGAGGTTGAGTTAGCAGTGGCCAGCTCGCTTTCGCTCAGAACTGTTATCCCTGGGTGTGAAGCAGAAGCCGGAAACTGACTACTCAGGAAATCGCCAAGACCGCTCTTTTGAACATCGGCAACAATCGCGAAACCAGGTTTCCCGGCCTGCTGCACACCGACAATTACGATTTCATTGCCGAGATACTGACTCATCTCATGGATCTTTTCCACCAGCGAGTCAAGTTCCGCCGTGTTTTGACCGTGTCCTTGATTCCACCACTGCTGCAGCACCGGGCTCTGTTTGAGTTGATCGTGGAAAATCTGGTTGGCCTCATTGAGAAAGTCGCCGAGGTTTGGAATGCCGATGTACATCAGCGTGTCAGCGGGAACCTGCGCGAGCAAATCGCTGCTATATCTTGCTTGCGGAAACGGAATCTGCTCAAAGCGGCGCTCGAGCATTGAGAATTGCGCCAGCAGTGGAAGATACTTCTCGCGATCGTGGCTCCAGGCTATCTGTTGCGCAACCGGAGCCGGGCTCAGATTATCGTTCGTTGTAACCTGATCGCCTGCATGGATCAGCGTGTTGATTCCTGCGTGCAATACATTGACCGACCCCTCAAGCACAGCCACGCGTGAGCCCTTGATTCCAGAATTGACAGAGAAGACAGTTCCGGTAACCGCGACGCGGCAATCGGGTGTCCGTACATACAAGTGTCCGGAAGTGCGCTTGGCAGCCTGCACAATCACATCGCCATCGTCGAGCGCGATCGTTGTGTTATGGCCTCTTGCCCCAACTCCCAGCACGCTTCGCTCGTTGACTTCAATCGTCGATCCATCCGCGAGGCGAAGAACGGCATGCGCTCCTCCACTCGTCCGCAGATGTTCGCCCTCTGCAAGTTTGTCGCCGGGAGCGAGCTGACGATCGCCCGCGTCAGAAATGCGATAAGCCGCGCCGTCAATAGACTGCACCTCTGCGCGCACTCCCGGCGGAATCTCCCAATACGCCTTGTAGACGAAGAGCAGGCAAACGAGAAGCGCGGCCGCAGACGCGAACGTCCAGCCAAAAACCTGAGGGCGCCAAACGGACGCGTGGGCAGTCTTTGGAACGGACCAATTCACCGCCTTTGCCGACCCACTCTGGAAGTAGCGGTGACACGCGCTGCAGTCATGAATATGCGCCTTGATCAACTGCGAGCGCGCACTCGAGAGATTACCGGCCCGATACGCTGCCATTAATTGCCGCACGTCGTCGCAGCTCCCGATGGCATGGTCCAATACCTCGTCCACACCGTCAATGCCAAGCCGGTCAGCCACTCGCGTGGCGGAAGCAGCCAACTGCGCAGCATTCGGTTCAGCGGATTGCAGCGCCTGGATTCCTTTGTTCAAAAGCATTTCATCTCGTCTCATCGTCTTCCCCATTCAAATTCTCTGAGTCGCTTTTTCAGCCTTGACCTGGCGTGATGGAGCGTCACAGCAACAACAGCCTGCGAAGTCCCCATCAATGCGGCGATCTCGCGATTTCCCAACTCTTCCAGATATCGCAAGGTGAACATCTCAGCAGCGCGAGGGGCCAATTCTGCGATGGCCATCCTGAGAAAGTCTCCAAGCTCTCTGCTTGACACTTCTCCCTCGGGAGAACTGCCGGGCCCCGTCGAAGCAACTCCTGCGGCGCCTTCGAGCGGCTCCGTTGAAGCGGCCTTCCGCCTTCGCAGCAAGTCGAGCGCTCCATTGATGGCGGCGCGGTAAAGGTAGCTGGCGGCATTCGACACCGGCTCATGGGCGCTCGCCAGGCGCAGAAACACGACCTGCGCAACGTCCTCGGCATCGGCCATGTTGCCCGTAATGCGATAGGCCGCTTTCAGAACACGCATGTGATGCTCTCCAAACAATTGGGAGAGACCTTCTGTTACCAGCAATGCTGCGCTGCCGACGGCCACTTGATCACCTTTTTGGCTCTTCATAGAGATGACGCTTGAACCGGCTGATTATTAACCGGAATGAAAGTCTTTACGCGCGCGGAGCGCCAGGTGTTCCGGATAGGAGAAATTAAGACGAGACCGTCGAATCCGGTCGACATCCCCATCGCGCCGGAAAAGGATCTGCTAACAAGGGCAGCGTATGCACACTGCCTAAGTCAGATGAGATTGCGCTTCGCCAAATCCGTGTTCATCAATGCGTTTCAGGTAGGTTGCAGCTTGCCGCGACGGCCCCAGCCGGCACTTCGTTGGATGTGTCAATGCCTCGCTTCGATCCGCGCAGATCGCATCCGGATAAAAGGATCGACTTGGATTCACGGCCTTCGACCGCCAGGTAGGCATTCGACCCCACCGGAGCCGCGGACTGGGAGATCCATGCATCTTCGCATTGAACAAGCTTCACAACGGGCTGTTCTCCGTGAGTTGGCGTCGAACTGAAACCGGAAATCCGCATTCCGCGAACGTCGTCGCAAATAATTACCGGGCGTTGCTCGCCCGCAGGCGAACGAAATGTTATGTCAGACAGTCGAAGACCGCGGACGTGGCGGCAATACAGCCCGGAGGCCGGCAGCATTCCAAACATCCGGGCTTCGGGATACTTTTCGGGGATTTCAGGTACGGGGCGATTGACCCAGTCCGAGCGGCCGGCCACTACACTGTCTATCCGGATACTCGAGAGAGTCACGTCCTCCACGTACATGTTATCGAGCCCCGTGATGGAACTGGCGAGAACCGATTCCGATGCATGGATGTTTTCGATGGTCACTCCGCGTAGTCCATGCTGGGGATTCTCGTACTTCTTCGAGCGGTTACCAAGGCGGATGAAGATGGGCGTGCGTGTACGCTGCATCCGGATGCCCGAGACGAGAAGGCCGTCAATCCAGCCACCATCTACCACCTCCAACGCGACTCCGGAAATTACGCGCTGCGCCAAGTCGACCGCATTGTTATAAATGATGGAGTTGGAGAAAGTAATATTCTCGAATCCAACCTGCGTGGTGGTCCCAAGCTTGAAGCCGTTACAGCAGGTGGTAAGGGCACAATTTGTCACCATAATATTTCTGTTGACGAGAGGCTGGTTGCCGTACGGGTTTTCGCTCTTCAGGCATATTGCGTCGTCGCCGGTATCAATGGAGCAATCGGAAACAAAGACGTTTGTGCAGCCGGCTATGTCTATCCCGTCGGTATTGGGACCATAATTTGGATTTTTGATAGAAATGCCGCGGATGACGACCTGCTCGCAATTCATAGTCCGCATCGTCCAGCTAGCCGCACCTTCGATGCGGAGGTCCTCGATGCGGAGACCTTTGCAATTGACGAACTCCAGCATGGGGCTGGGACGGCGGCCATTTGGCGCCCAACCGTGCGCGATGACGTCGGCCCAAGCCTCCTCGGCCGGCAGTGGAGCCCGGTCGGAACGCTTCCAGAAGGCTGAACCCTGGCCGTCGATACGGCCAGAGCCACAGAGCGTTACGTTCTCCGCATCCTTGGCTAAGATCAGGTGATTCTGGTCGGCATCGCCCTTGAGGTTCAGTCCGGAGTGGGGCGCATAATCGTCAATGTTTGTGCTGCCCAGAATGGTCGCGCCTGCTTCGATGTAGAGCGTGACATTGGCCTTGAGAGTGACATTCCCACAGCGATAAATTCCGGGCGGAACACAGACAAACCCGCCGCCAACTCCAGTGCAGGCATCAATCGCCGCGTTGATGGCTGCTGAGTCGAGAGCTTTACCGTCGCCTTTCGCTCCATACTGTCGCGGATCGAAGATCGTCGTACGATCGCCGTCAGGCCTGGGGGACGCGAATGCCGCCACGGGAACTGCGGCGGCAGCGGCCAGGCTCAGGCCTGTCAGCAGCCTTCTGCGATCGACGTCGATCATCTATTTTCCTCTTCGAGCCAGCCGCGATATTCAACCGCTTCAGAATTGGATTCGCATTTGCACCGCCGTTCGAATCCGCATCGAAGGCGTAAATCGAGTCGTTCTCCGTGGCAACGAAGAGGACATTATGCACAAATCCGTCGCTCATCGTCAGCCCGGGGACATAGAGCGGCAATGAATATACGGTGCTATCCACTGCAACTGAGAAGAGCCTGCCAAACGAGCTCACGTTCACATTAGGCTGCGTCGGCGCGGTCTGATTCGTATTCTGTCCCGCATGCGTCAGGTCATAGCGTCATGTCGGCACTGGCGCCGGAGTGGGCGATTGTGCCATCGGCGTTGCCACCGGCATGCGGCCTTTCTTCAGCCTTTGCTCCCGATTCCTGTATCCATTGAGGGCTCTTCCTTCGGATCGGATCGGCGCGAATACACGGGAATTCCGCTGATAAGGCTCTGATATTCCGTGAGGCGCTTGCCCAGAATGACTACTCCCTTGGAAGTGATTTCATATTCGCGAATATCCTTGGCATGATTCCCGCCCCGCATCTTGATCACCACCATAATCTTGCGAAGCTGGCCATCGATGGATACGTACCGCATCCGGATGATGTCATCGCAAAGGAAAGAAATGGAGTAGGTGCTGAACGGAAACTCGGTGAACGACTCATCCACCTCAACCGTGCTTAGGATCGTCACGCCGATTCCTGTCAGGGCGAATCGCGAAAGTCGGCGCGGAAGCCGGGCGACAGAGCCATTTCAAAGCCCGCCAGGGAATCGATCACCAGGCGCTTGGCGCCAATCTTCTGTACGGCGTCGAGAATCGACTGCATGGTTTCATCCACCGAGAGGTCAAGTGGACGGAGATAGAGGATTGTGAGTTTCCCCTCTTTCTGCGGCGTTTCCAGATCCAAACCTAAATTGGTGGCCCGCAACGCATACGCTTCCGGGCGTTCTTCAAAAACCGCTATGATTCCTGGTTCCCCGTGGCGCGTGCCTTCCGAAATGAATTGGGTTGCCAGGACCGATTTCCCTGTTCCAGAAGACCCTGCCACGAGTATGCTATCGCCCTCGGGCACACCCCCATCCAGCATCTTGTCCAACTCCGGAACGCCGAACGAAAGGCGCCGGCCGCTGGGCGGTTTTCTCTTGCGGGCCGTCAACCCAAACGTACGCGAGAAGGCTTGCACTCCGGCATCGGTTATGCGAAAGGTGTGCAACCCCGGCACGGAATCCTGGCCGCGCAGTTTGATGACCTGCAATTTCCGGACAATTGAATTTCGCTCCGTTGTTTGGCGCAGCCAGAACAGACCATCGGCGACGGTAAATATCGGATTATCACGCAGTTCCTCCTCCGCATATTCACCGATGAGGAAAGTTGTCGCCTGCCAGCTTGCGAGGAACAGGGCTAATCGCTGAATGAACGATTGCAGGTCCATGTCACTTTGCGGCTTCCGCACCATGGTGCGGAAGGAATCCACAACGACGACGGCGGGGTTGGCTTTTTCAACTTCCTTGGTAATCTCCACCAAGACGGCGCCCAGGTCCTTTTCCAGGACAACCTGGCTCAGGTTGATAAAGCGGATGGAGTCCGGGAGCTTGGCCGGATCGAAGAACGTGTACTGTTGCTGGTATCGCAGCATCTTTATGGCGGATTCGCCGAGCACAGTGAAGTAGAGAGCAGGACGTTCCGAGCTCGCATTGGCAAACACGAACTGGTGAGCCAGCGTCGTCTTGCCGCTTCCGGGTGCGCCCGCGATGATGTTGAACGAGAATTCGGGGAGGCCGCCGCCCACAATTTCGTCGAGGCCCGGAACTCCGGTGGATAGTTTGTTGATCTTGACTTTGTCTTGGGTGCTCACGCTTTTATCCCCTTTTCGGAACTGCGATCGTCAAAGGCCGCACCTGGCCACGCATTGCGCAGCAGGCTTAACGTAATAGGCTCGCCGAGGAAGATCAGAAGCAGGCCGAGTAACCGGCCGATGACAACGATTCCTTCGTCGCCAACCCGTTGCTCAACAGCTTCATCCTCTTCAATGTCAATTTGGGGCCCGAACTCGCTCAGGCCGTGTCCCAGGCCGTGTCCCAAGCCCTTTAGCGCTCCGTCCGCGGAGACCTGCGCCGTTTGAAGACTGGGTATTTCCGATCTGGCCATCGCCAAAGCACGGGAGGCCAGCGAATGAAAAGCGGCGCTTCCAGCAAACTCACCAAGACTCTGGCGCAGCTTCTCATAGACGCGGAGAATTATCGACTCCACCGGCTCGGAGGTCTTGCCCGCGTTGGCTTCGTAAGTCAGGAGCCTTTGAGCCAAGTCTCGCATTTCCGGGGGAATCGTCATGTTCAAGCCCGCATCGCGGAATTCGATGCCCATTGCGCGCTTCGTAAGGGTTTGGGGGGGGCGATTCCTTCTTTTCGGAAGCGCACCCACGGTTGGGGTGTTCTCCATCCAGTTCCATAACGGGTCGCTCTGGAGGTAGCGTTGACGGAACTCAATTCATATAGCGATTCGTTTCCGAGCTAGGTGCGTCTTCTTGCGGGCCGCCGGCCTTGCTTCGGATAAGCGTGAAAACGTCCAAGACCGTGGCAATACTGCGAATGTTTCCCGCAACACTCACGAGTCCATCTTCCATGCTGGGATGTTTGTCCGCCAGGATTTCGATATGTTTGCTGACGCTCCGCAGCCGGTCGATTTCCAACAGAAGGTCTTCGAAAGCGGCAGTCATTGCCGGTCCATCGGTCGCCAGGACTATCGTGTCTGCCGTGGTCGTAGCCGCCTCCGTCCCGACCTCGACCTGAAGGCGCAAATCCTCTATCAAACGCAGTGTCGTTGCCTCGCCGAGGAAAGTAAGAAACAGACCGAGTAGCTGCGCAATCAGAATAATTCCGGCCTCGCCGCCCTCTTCCGTATCCGTTTGGGATTCAACTTCGTCGAGCCCGTGCAAGCCTCCATTCGCCGTTACCTGCACAGTGCCGAGCCGGGGAGACTCCGATTTGGCCAAAGCCAGGGCACGAGAAGCGAGCAACTGAAAACCATCAACTCCCACGGGAGCGCCAAGTTGCCTGCGCAGCCTCTCATAGACGCGCACAGTCGCAGGTTCTGTTTGCAGGGATGTCGTAGCCGCATCGGCCTCGCAAGCAACGAGGCTGCGGGCCAAATCACGCGTTTTTTGTTGAGGAGTCATCGGTTCCGTTCTTTCCTTACGCGCTACGCCCTTGCCTTGAACGTGAAGCGTTTGCCGCTAAGACACGATCATGGCGATTGCTTCCGTGGTCAGATTCCCGGCACGGTTCATCGGACTCGATTTGGCGTCATGCGATCCAAAAATACTCTAAATGTCTCGGGAAAGATGAGCAAACTTGAACAGGTTGCCGCGCCGCCGGAGGAATCTCATCGTGAAGTTCGATTGAAGTGCTCAATCGCACATGCTGCAACGGGCGTTTCGCCGAAAGGGAAAGATCCGGCATCCCGATCGGGCCATCGCCTTTTGACCGACTGGAGGGTGCCCGGGCCGCCAAATGCATGTCGAATGAACTAGGTACCCGCTTGACTCAGGTAGGCCCAACAGGTTGCGGAGCGAGGTCGCTCTGTAAACGATGTAAATCGCCTTAATCCGCGCCCCATTTGGAATTGCTGGTCAGTTTCCGAGTTTCACAATTTCGTACTGTAGCCGGGGCTGCAGTGCAAGACGCCGATTCTACTCTTGGAGTGGCTTCCTTCCGTTGGCCTGTTATAAGCTTGGTGCATCCCCCGCCTTTCCGACCTTACTGCAATGGGAGGAATGCCGAATGCTCAACGCCCGCGCCAATTCCCGACTGTCTATCGCTGGTCTTCTGCTGGTCATGGCTGGGTGCCTGGTTCTGCCCTTTGAGCTGAACGGCCAAACGGCCCTGGCTCCAGCGCAGTCCCCAGCGCCAGCGAAGAGCGGTCCGGCCGCGGTTCAGGCGCGGTTGGACATGCTCGCAGACGCGCTGAAGGCGGCGCGGGCAGTGGGCGACGCGATGACCGAGGCAAAGACCCTTAACCAAATCGGCCGCCTGCACTATCAAATTTCGGATTTCCAGAAGGCGTTGGACGACTACAACCAGGCGTTGGCGCTGGCCCGTTCCGCGAAGGACGCCGTCGAGGAGGCGGAGGCGCTCAACGGCGTGGGGAGCTGCTACCGCGCCCAAGGACAAAGCCAAAGAGCGTTGGAGACCGCGCAGCAGGCGCTGGATGTCGCCACGGCCGCGGGAGATGAAAGGGGCCAGGCGGAGGCGCTGAACGGTCTTGGGTGGGCAAGCTCCAACCTGGGCAAGAACCAAGAGGCGCTGGAGTTCCATCACAGCGCACTGCCCCTGGCGCAAAGGTCGGGGGATAGCGACCTGGATGCAACCGTTCTGCGCCGCATCGGCTCTGTCACCTCTGCTCTTGGGCAGCCGCAGAAAGCGCTGGAGTTCTACGATCGGGCTCTCGAAATCTTTCACCGCGTTGGCGACGACGCCGGCGAAGGTTCGACGCTCAATAACATCGGCGCCGTCTATTTGGGCGAGGGGAACAAGGACAAGGCGGCGGATTTCTACAACCGGGGTTTGGCCCTCGAAAAACTGGCCGGCGACCGCGCCACCGAGGCCATTACGCTTTTCAACCTCGGCGTCCTCTCGTTCAATCTTGGGGAAAAGCAGAAGGCGCTCGATTTCTATGGCCAGGTGCTTGCCTTGCGGCAAGACATGCACGATCGCACTGGCGAGGCTGGGACGCTCTACACAATTGGCAGCGTCTATTCCGGTCTTGGGCAGTCGCAGAAGGCGCTCGAGTCCTACAGTCAGGCTCTCGCAATTCGACGGGAGATTGGCGACCGGAGTGGCGAGGCCGCGACGCTGAACAGCATCGGCGCAGCCTATGGCGAACTTGGCGAAAAGCAAAAGGCGTTGGACGCCTACAGTCAGTCCGCGCAAGTCTATCGCCAAGCCGGAGACTTTAACAACCAGGCCGTGGCGCTGGCCGGCATGGGCGAAATGCTCCTCGCTCTGGGTGACAAACAGAAGGCGGTGGACTCCTACAACCAGGCCGTCGCAATCTTCCACCAGTCAAAAATCCCCGCGGCCG
>Ga0302187_10005101_pt1 | contig 10407 bp, 10 predicted proteins | sample II_Bog_E1_3_FD_202120 | JGI IMG/M metagenome (GOLD analysis project Ga0302187, IMG submission 202120) | Peat permafrost microbial communities from Stordalen Mire near Abisko, Sweden - II_Bog_E1_3 | ecosystem: Environmental > Terrestrial > Soil > Wetlands > Peat | place: Sweden: Abisko...
GCGCTGCGCGGCGTCAGCCTCACCATCGCGCAGGGCGAATACGTTGCCATCATCGGCCCATCCGGCTCGGGCAAGTCGACCCTGATGCACATTCTGGGTTGTCTCGACACGCCGAGCTCGGGCGCCTACCGCCTCGCCGGCGAGAACGTCAGCGGCATGAGTGAAGCGGCGTTGGCCGAAGTGCGGAACCGGCGCATCGGCTTCGTGTTCCAGCAGTTCAACCTGCTCTCTTCCATGTCGGCCTGGCAGAACGTGGAGCTCCCTCTCGTCTACGCCGGCGTGCCGCGCGCGGAGCGCAAGGAGCGGTCCATGCATGCGCTCGCCAAGGTGGGCCTGTCCAGCCGGGTGTTGCACCGTCCCGGCGAGCTCTCCGGAGGGCAGCAACAGCGCGTGGCGGTGGCCCGCGCCCTGGTGACCGAGCCCGACCTGATTCTGGCCGACGAGCCGACCGGCAACCTCGACTCGGTTTCCGCCGCCGACGTGCTGCGCCTCATGGACGAACTGCACGAGTCGGGTCGCACCCTCGTCCTGATCACGCACGACACGGAAGTGGCGTCAGCGTCCGGCCGCGTGCTCGGCATCCGCGACGGACTCCTCATTGAGAACGACGTACGGCACGTCGAGAGCATCCGGTGAGCTGGCTCGAGACCTTCCGTACCGGGATCAACGGCGTACGCAGCCACCGGCTGCGCTCGTTCCTGACCGTCCTCGGCATCCTCATCGGGATCGCCGCGGTCATTCTGACGGTCGGCCTGGGCGAAGGCGCCCAGGGGCAGGTCACGTCCGAGATCACGGCCCTCGGCTCCAACGTGTTGACCATCACGCCGGGGAGCTCGACCTCGAGCACCGGCATCCGCCAGGCGCTCGGCAGCGCGTCGACGCTGACCATGGCCGACGTGCACGCGCTGGCCAGTCCGGTCGACGCGCCCGACGTGAAGGCGGTGGCACCCATCACCTCCTCCTCCGAGGAGCTCGTGGCGGGCTCCAGCACGTGGACGACCACCGTGCAGGGCTCGACGCCTTCGTGGCTCAACGTGCGGGGGCGCACCCTGGCCCAGGGCCGTTTCATCGACGACCAGGACGTGACCGACCATGCCGCCGTCGCCGTGCTCGGGGCGACCACGGCCTCGGAGCTCTTCAAAGGCGAGGATCCGGTGGGACAGACCGTCGACGTCGGTGCCAGCGGCGTCCCCGTGACCGTGGTCGGGGTCCTCACATCCACCGGATCGTCCTCGTCGTCCAGCTCGACCTCAGACCCCGACGACCTGCTGGTCATTCCGATCACCACGGGCGCCGAGCGGATTTTCGGCGGGACCTCGCGCAACTCCGTCAGCTCCATCGCCCTCCAGGCCCGCTCGTCGGGCGACCTCACGGCGGCCTACCAGGAAGCCGATCACCTGCTGCTCCAACTGCACGGCATCACCACGGCGAGCGATGCCGATTTCACCATCACCTCGGAGCAGTCGTTGATTTCGACCGCGACCTCGGTCGACCACACCCTGACCATCCTGTTGGGCGGCGTCGCCGGGATTTCGTTGCTGGTGGGCGGCATCGGGGTCATGAACATCATGTTGGTCTCGGTGACCGAGCGCATCCGTGAGATCGGCCTGCGCAAGGCCCTGGGTGCCACGCCGGCCGTCATCAGACGCCAGTTCCTGGTGGAGGCCTCCGTGCTCGGGTTGGTCGGCGGCGCGCTCGGCGCGCTGCTCGGCATCATCGGCGCCACCTTCCTCCCGAGCGTGGTGGGCGACCCCATCACCATCAGCCCCATCGCCATGGTCGGCGCCCTCGTGGTGGCGCTCGCCATCGGCATCGCCTTCGGTGTCTATCCGGCCAGCCGGGCGGCCCACCTCGCACCTATCGACGCTCTCCGAACCGAATAGCAACAGAAGAAAGAAGAGGAATGTTCGACATGGACACACTGATCAACCGGAGCAACCGTTGCCGGCGCTTGGCGTACTACCTGGGCACCGGCACCGTGGCGCTCGTGGCGGCCACGACCCTCGGTTCGGCCGCCGGGGCGGCGACGACACCTTCGAACATCGGAGCCAGCGGGAGCGTGGCCGCCATCACCGGCTCGACCATGGAGGTGCAGAACGCCAACACCGGCCAGACCGCGGTCAGCTGGACGGCGTCGACCACCTTCTCGCAGACCGTGACTGAGGCCGTGAGCTCGCTCACGGCGGGCGACTGCGTGACCGTCACCGGAACGCCGGCGAAGTCGTCGAAGTCCACCATTGCAGCGCGGAGCATCACGGTGACGACCGCCTCGTCGACCGGTTCGTGCACGGGTCAGTTCGGACGGAGCGCGACCGGTGCCGGCTTCCCCGGCGGAGGTGGGGGCGGCTTCCCCGGCGGCGGGTTCCCGCGCAGCGGGAGCGGCGGGACGACGGGTGGCACGCGCCCGACGTTCAAACCAGGGTCAGGCAAAGCCTTCGCCGGCGCCGGCAACATCGCCATCGCCAGCGGCCAGGTGACTGCGGTCAGCGGCTCGACCGCGTCGGTGACGGGCGTCGACCTGTCGCCGGGGACCTTCGGTCGGCCCAGCAAATCCTCGGGCTCCAAGGCCAAGAAGGCCGCCACACCCAAGACCGAGAAGCTGACGATCACGACGACGAGTTCCACGACGGTGTCGGCGACGCAGGCTGCGACCGCGTCAACCCTGGCCGTGGGTGATTGCGTCAGTGCGTTCGGCCCGGCGACATCGACCGGCGCCGTGACGGCGACGACCGTCCGCATCACCTCGACCGGCGGCAAGACCTGCACCGCTGGCTTCGGTGGCGGGTTCCGCGGGGGCGCCGGCGGCTTCGGTGGCGGTCCCGGTGGTGGCGGTCCCGGTGGCGCTCCTGGCGGCAGCGGTGCCTAGGTCGACGGGCAGCGGGTGGAGCCGCTCGGGCCATCGGCGTGCGCTGGTCGCCGGCGCCATCGTCTTCGTCGTCGTCCTCGGTGGCGGAGCAGCGGCCTGGGCCGCGTCGAGTAGCGGCGACTCCGGCTACCGCACGGCCTCGGTGACGCGCGCCGACATCGGGCAGAGCCTGACCGTTGTCGGATCCGTCGAGCCGGTGAACGACGCCTCGGCTGCCTTTCAGGTGGCGGGCAAGGTAGCGGCGGTGACGGCGGCCGTCGGCCAGCAGGTGACGGCAGGACAGTCTCTCGGCACGCTCGAGACGACATCGCTGAGCGAGACCGTCTCCTCGGACCAGTCGACGGTCAATGCCGACGAGGCGAAGCTGGCCCAGGACGAGTCCAGCCAGTCGACCTCGACCAGCCCGTCTTCGAATGCCTCCTCGACCACGACGACGACCACGACACCCGCCTCGAAGGGAGGTGGCTCGTCGAGCACGATCACGCAGGACCAGACCACGCTGACCAAGGACGAAGCGCAGACGGCGACCGACCAGCAGCAGGAGGCCGCCGATCTCGTCCAGGCCCAGAAGGCCTGCGGGACCACGGGCCCCCCCACGACCTCCACGACCACCACGACTGCGCCGACGAACACCGGCGCGTGTGTGGCCGCGCTCGCTGTGGTCTCGAAGGACCAGCGACAGGTCTCCAACGACCAGGCCACGGTGGCCAAAGACGAGACGGCCCTGTCGCAGGCGCTGAATCAGACGTCTTCGACCTCCGGCAGCACCGGGGGCTCCGCCGGCTCGGGCGCCAGCGGCAGCTCCGGCTCCCCCACCGTGGGCTCTCGGGCGATCGCAGCCACGTCGAGCACCGGCACCGGTACCGGTTCGGCCGGCACCTCGGGCGGTACGGGCGGAGGCGGATCGTCGGCGTCGGCGTCGGCATCGGGATCAGCGGACACGCCCGAGCAGATCGCCTCCGACCAGGCCAACATCGATTCGGCCCAGGCGCAGCTCACGGAAGCCGAGCAGTCTCTGGCCGAGGCCGATCTCACCAGCCCCATCAACGGCACGATCGTCTCGGTCGGCATCAGCGTGGGTGACACCGTGAGCGCCAACTCCAGCACCGCAGTGATCGTGATCATCGGCACGGAGTCCTACGAGGTGACCGGCACGCTCTCGAGCTCCCAGGTGTCCTCGGTCAAAGTGGGCGACACGGCGGACGTCGAGGTGGACGGTGTCAACGGTGCCATCGACGGCACCATCTCCCAGGTCGGTCCCGTGCAGTCGAGTAGCGGGGGCTACACCTACCCCGTCGTGGCCGCCCTGCCCTCGACGGCGAGCGGATTGTTCACCGGGTCCACGGCCAACGTCGACATCGCGACCGGATCCGTCGCCGACACCATCGCCGTTCCCACCTCGGCGGTGCAGTCCTTGGGGACGCGTTCGTACGTCGAGACGTTGACCGACGGCACCTTGACGCGCAAGGTCATCAAGGTCGGCATGATCGGCGACACCTACACCCAGGTGCTGTCGGGCCTCACCCCCGGTGAGAGTGTGGTCCTGGCCGACTACGCCGAGCCGGTCCCCTCGTCGAACACCGCCACGTTGGGCGGGGCTGGTGGCTTCGGCGGAGGCGGCGCCTTCGGAGGCGGCGGCTTCGGGGGCGGAGCGGGGTCATTCCGCTCGCCGATCAGTGGCGCCGGAGGCGGCGGCTTCGGGGGCTGACCCGCCGCGACCGAGCCCTCTCCCCCGCCACGCGGCCACGACCCAGCCATGAGCGGTACGGTGGCTCCGTGGCAACGATCCGTCTCGATCAGCTGAATCTCGTGGTGCACGACGTCAACGCGAGCCGCGGCTTCTACTCACGCCTCGGCCTCAATTTCGGCGACGTCCCCGATCCCGTCTGGGACGCCCATCACGTCTCGGCCCGGCACGGGGACGCCACTCCTCTCGATGTGGATCTCGACAGCGTGACGTTCGCGGCGAAGTGGAACGGGGGCTGGTCGGGAGGCAGCGGGGTCGTCCTCGGCTTCAAGGTGGACTCCCGTGAGGAGGTCGACACCCTGGTGGCCTCCTTGGCCTCCGACGGCGTCACCGTGCAGCAGACGCCCTACGACGCCTTCTGGGGGGCCCGCTACGCCGTGGTCAGTGACCCCGACGGCAACGGGGTCGGCATCATGAGCCCGATCGACCCGGCCCGGCGGCACGAAGCTCCCGCGCCCTCATGAGCACCGATCCGGAAGAAGCGATCGACGTGGTGGTCGAGATCCCCACGGGAAGCCGGAACAAGTACGAGTACGACCACGAGAAGCACGTGATCCGGCTGGACCGCCGCCTCTTCACCGCCACCACCTACCCAGCGGACTACGGGTTCATCCCCGACACCCTGGCCGGCGACGGGGACCCGCTCGACGCGCTGGTCCTGGTCACGGACCCGACCTTCCCGGGCTGTGTGGTGCGGGCGCGCATCCTCGGCATGTTCTGCATGCGCGACGAGAAGGGCGTGGACGCCAAGTTGATCTGCGTGCTCGAGCACGACCCCCAGTGGGACGGCGCCCACGACATCGACGACGTGCCCGAGCACCTGCGCAACGAGATCGCCCACTTCTTCAGCATCTACAAGGACCTCGAGCCCGAGAAGTCGGTGGAGGTCCAGGGATTCGCGGACCGGGCCGGCGCCATGGAAGAGCTCGAGCTCTGCCAGATCGCCTACCGTGCGGTCGAGACGTGAGAGAGGGAGGGACGACCATGCCGTTTCCGCGCGAAGAGGTTCAGGCCACCGTGCAGCGCTACCACGAGCTTCGTGAGCGCATCGACGAGGGGCTCGAGCCCGACGCCTTCGGCGTCCTGGCCGACTTCTACACCGAGGATGCCGTGTACATCGACGGCGCCTGGGGGCGCATTGAGGGACGTGAGGCCATCGCCCACTGGCTGGTGGACTCCATGCTGGGCATGGAGGACTGGAAGTTCCCCATTGAGTTCACGGCGATCGAGGGCAACGACGTGGTGGTCAAGTGGACGCAGATCATGCCGAGGACGAGGGCGGACGGGACGCCGTACCGGCAATCGGGCTACTCGCGGCTCATCTACGCCGGCCAGGGCAAGTTCTCCTACGAAGAGGACACGTACAACATGGCCCATGTGCTCGAGGACATTGCGTCGAGTGGATGGACGCCGAACGGCTCCATGAACGTGCCGCCGGCCCACCCCGACCGGAACTTCGACATTCCGCCCGGGGCTCTGGTCGACTAGGGCGTTCCTCCGGTACTGCCGGTACTCCCGGAGTTGCCGAAGCCGGGGAAGCCACCACCACCGAAGGGGTTGGTGATCGACCCGGAGTTCCCGGTCGACTGCTGCTGTTGGGCTTCGGCCTGGGTGCCGAGCGTCGCCGTTGTCGTCCGCTTGCTGTCACCGACGTAGTAGGTGATGGAGACCGACTGGCCCGCCTTGGCGTTCTGGACGACCTTCTGCAGATCGTCCGACGACGCGATGTTGGAGCCGTTGATGTTGACGATCACGTCGCCCTGGACCAGTCCGGCCTTGTCGGCCGGCGACCCCGAGACCACGCTGAGGATCACGGCCCCCGTGGTGGGCGTGAAGCCGTACTGCTGGCGCAGGGCCGGCGTCAGGGTGGTGATGTCGACGCCGAGGTAGCCGCCGCCGTTCCCGGATTGGCCGCCCTTCTCGAGCTCGGAAATGAGTGCCTCGACCGAGGCGGCCGGGATGGCGAAGCCGATGTTCTGCGACGACGTGCCGTCGCTCGATGTACCGGCCACGGCGGTGTTCATGCCGATGACCTGGCCCGATGTGTCGATGAGCGGTCCCCCGGAGTTGCCGGGGTTGATGGCGGCGTCGGTCTGAATCATGTTCTGGAGGGTCTCGGTCTGCGTGCCGGTGCCACCGGCGGTCACGGAGCGGCCCAGAGCGGAGACGATGCCTTGGGTCACGGTGGGCGTGCCCGCGGCCAGGCCCAGCGCGTTGCCGATGGCGACCACGGCGTCGCCGACCACGGCCTTGCCCGAGTTCCCGAAGGTGACGGTCGGCAGGTTCGTCGCCCCGTTGATCTTGAGCAGGGCGACGTCCTTGGTCTGGTCGTACCCGACGAGGGTCGTCGGGAGTGCCTTGGTCTGCCCGTATTCGGTCACGGTAATTGTGCCCTTGTCGCCGCCCTCGGTGTAGAGCTCGATCACGTGGTTGTTCGTGATCACCTCACCGTCGGAGGTGATGATCATCCCCGTGCCCTCGTCCTCTTCCTGGCCCGTCTTGACGTCGATGGAGACCACGGAGTGGATGACCTTGTTCACGAGCTGCGGAATGGTGACATTTCCGCTGAGCACGGCGGCCCCGGGGGCAGCGTCGCTCTCGTGGATCGTCACACTGTCGCCAGTCCCGCTGTTGTTGTCCGCCAGGGCGGTCACACCAGCGCCGATGGCACCCCCGATGAGGGCAGCCACGATCGCCACGGGCAACCACGCCCGTAGTCGGCCCGGCGTACTGCGCCCCGAGCTCGAGCCTCCGGGACCCGGGGAGGCGGCATCGCCCGACGGCGGGTACGAGAAAGGGACCACCATTGGAGTGACGGGAGTGGCGGGCCCGGGGTCGGCCGCGGCCGGCGGTGCCCACGAGCCGGCAGCGGCCGGTGCTGCCCACGACTCGGCCGCGGCCGGTGCTGCCCACGACTCGGGCGGGGACGGAGGGTACGAGGGGTCGGCGCTGGGTGTGGGAAAGGCCGGGGGGCTGGAAGGGATCTCCTCCCCGGTGACCTCTGCCGGCGACGCTTCTGAAGAGGTCGGCGCCGCGCCGGGGCTCACCGCCTCCGTCGGGGATGTCGGCGCCTCGACGGGCGGCGTGGCGGCTGCATCGGGTGTGCCGGCAGCGGGTTCTGTCCCAGGCTGCTCGGTGTCCTCACTCATGTGGATCCTCCTGAGGGGACGTGACGCACCCGCACCGCCGCGCGATGAGGCTGGTCCGTCCCGATGGCTCCCGCAGTCCAGCGGACGTCCTGACACATGTTACGGGATGGCCATCGCGCCCTGGCATCGGGGAGGGGCGCCAGGCGAGCTAGCGTGTCCGCCGCATGTCACGGCACATCGACATTGAATTGACGAGCCAGACCGGCGACGGGTCGTGGACCTGGCGCGCCGCCGGAGCAAAGCAGCCCAAGGGCACGGTCGAGGCCGCCCTGGTGCCGCCCGGGGAAGCCGTTGGCGCCGTGCTGCGGGCGGAAGTCGAAATCGGCCTCGAGGGCATTGAGATCCTCTCGCTCGCCGCCGCCAAGCCGGCCCACTCCCCCGAGAAGACTGAGGGCCGGATTGAGGTCAAGGGCACGCCGAAGCGTGCACCCGACGTGTCGGTCATTCTGGCTCCGGGCTCCGACAAGCGACGCCGCGACCGCGACGACGACGGCGAGCGGCGCGAACGACGCGGTGGGAATCGCCGCGGCCCGGGCGGAGACGGTCGCGGTGACGAGCGCGGCGGTGAGCGGCCGGCGCGTAGCAGTAGCGGTCCGCGTCGTCCGGGCGCACGGCGCCCCGGTGAAGGTGATGGCCGCCCGGCCCGAGGTGAGCGCCCGGTCGCGCCCACGTCGACCGTGCACCGCAACGCCATGCTGGCTGGCCTCCGACCTGAGCAGATCCCGGTGGCCGAGCAGGTCCTGCGCGGCGGGCTGCAGGCGGTCCGGCAGGCCATCGAGGCGCAGAACACCTCCAACAAGGCGGCGGGGAAGCCTCCGGTCGCGTCCGATGCGCTCCTGGGCATGGCCGACGAGCTGCTGCCCGTCGTGCGCCTGGCCGACTGGAAGGACCGCGCCTCGGTGGCGCAGACGGCGGGCAAGGAATATCGGCTGCGTGAGCTCCGGGCCGTGGTCGCGGCTTCCCGCACGGTGAACCTCGACGAAGAGGGGCGCACCATGGCCAAGGCGCTCCAGGAGTCGCTGGACCAGCGCACGACGGCCCTCCGGGAAGAGTGGCTCGCCCGCATGACGAACGCGCTGAACGACGGGCGGGTGCAGCAGGCGGTCGAGGCCTCCATCCGTCCCCCCGAGCCCGGCACCCGATGCCCGGCCGAGCTGGCCGTGAGGCTGGCCGCGGCCGCCGGCGAGGCCATGACGGCCGATCTCGCCCCCGAGGATTGGATGCGCCTGCTCGACGCCGTTGTGGCATCGCCGGTGCGGCGCACCGTGAAGCCGGCCGGCATCCCCGATGACGAAGTGGCCAAGCAGGCCGCCCGCAACGCCGCCGGCGCCGTTCCTGCCTTGGCCAAGCTGCTCGGGCTGCGCATCCCGCCGCCACCGCCGCGCCGGGTGAACGCCGAGCGGCGGTTCAGTCCAACCGGCGGCTGAGCGTCAGGAGGCGGGCCGTGAAGCCCGACCCCTCCAATCGCTGCTTCGTCGTCCGGTCCCCAGGGAGCGCCAGTGCATCCACTGCATCACAGCCCTTTTCGGTACACCAGGCCACCGCGGCGTCCATGAGCGCTGTGCCGACGCCCACGCCGCGCGCCGCCGTTTCCACGTAGCAGCACCCGATCAGGCCGTTCGTCGCCCCTCGGGGCCCTGTGGCGGTTGTGACGGCCAGCAGGCCCACGACCGCCCCCTCGTACTCCCCGACCAGCAGCAGAGCGGTGTCTCCGGGCTGGGTCCACCGGTCGAGCAACGTGACGGTCGTGGCGTCTCCGACGAGCGCAGCCCCGCCTCGCATCGATTCGGCGGCCACCAGGGCCTGCGAGAGCAGCCGCGTACAGGCCTGTCGGTCCTCGGCCCGGGCTGGTCGGGCCAGCTCCATCGCCGCTACCCGTCGATCGGGTCGCTCGACTGCCCGTCGAGCAACTGGCCGGCCCGATTGAGAATGGTCCGACGATTGCGGGTGGATCCCTCGTAGCGCCGGACGGCGTCGAGCTCCTCGGGCCCCAGGCTCTCGAGGCGGCGGACCACCTGCGAGGCACTCAGCGTGTCGTAGTCGGCCAGTGCCCCCCCGACGATGGCGGCGGCCACCGGGTCCGGCGCGGGTCGCTCCGGGCCGGGGGGCGTCGGTGCGCTCTCGGTGCTGCCGTCAGACTCCGGCTCCGGCGACGGCCGGTCGTTGGTGAGCAGACTGTCGAGGCGGGCCGACAGTTCCCGTTGCTTCTGCGTGACGACGAACCGGCCGATGAAGAGGGCGTTGCCGAGTTGCAGTTCGAGCCGGCGGCGTCCCTCGGCGATCAGCTCAGGAATCTCCTCGACTACCGACACGGCGGCGCCGATCGAAGTGACGCAAAGGACATCGAAGGTCCGGCGAAGCGGGCTCTGGTGCGGCGGCCCGCCATCGGGGGCACTGTCCTCAGACACAGTCCCGGCAGAGCATCTTCTTCGCGTCTGCCAGTTGGCTCGGGTGTTTGACCAAGAAGCACGAACGGCAGACGAACTCGTCGGGCTGCTTGGGCAGGACCCGTTCATTGCCCTCGGTCTTGTCCTCTTGGTCCGTCGCTTCCTCGTCCTCGGGCTCGTCCTCGACGACGAGGCGCTCCTTGAGGATCACGTCGAGGCTCGCCTCGACGTCCTCGTCGTCCGGCTCGTCCTCTTCCT
>Ga0302187_10005108_pt1 | contig 10396 bp, 8 predicted proteins | sample II_Bog_E1_3_FD_202120 | JGI IMG/M metagenome (GOLD analysis project Ga0302187, IMG submission 202120) | Peat permafrost microbial communities from Stordalen Mire near Abisko, Sweden - II_Bog_E1_3 | ecosystem: Environmental > Terrestrial > Soil > Wetlands > Peat | place: Sweden: Abisko, Stordalen...
CGTTTCCTCGGGCTCTGACGGAAGGCTTTCCGGGCTCATGTTCTCGGGCAGCTTCAGCACTTCCAATGCGCGGGCGCGGTGGGGCAGGCGGCGGATGAAGCCGCGTTCTTCCAACCCGGTGATCAGGCGATGGATGCCGGACTTGGATTTCAGGTCCAGGGCTTCTTTCATCTCGTCGAAAGACGGTGACACGCCAGAGGCCTTGAGCCTTTGATCAATAAAAATGAGCAGTTCGTACTGCTTGCGTGTCAGCATTTTGCCCTCCGCCGGGAAATCACCACAAGATATGGGAACAAACCCGCAACAACTTCACTTGTTCTAGTTTAGTTCCCGAATGCCGTCAAGGGTGATTCGAAAAATCAGGACTTTTGCCGCTTCAGGCTATCGCCATAGTGGGGATTGATGGCGACGGCGCGCAGGCAGGCTGCGGCGGCTTCTTCCTGGTCATTGCGCTCCAGGGCGGCGCGGGCCTGGGCGTCGAGGCGGCGAAGGTCTTCGATCAAATCCCGCTCGAAGGGCCAGCGGATGCCGCGTTCGGCGAATTGATGCGCGTGGTGGGGATCGCTCTGGGTCTTGACCGACATTTCATAGAAGCAACTGTATTTCCCAGTCGAGGCCCAGTTGGCGTTTTTGATCTCGTCGAAGACCAGCCGATCCTCGCCGCCGCCATCGGCAAAGGCCGCCAGCGACCAGTGGGGGAAGATGAAATGGCAGCTGTTCTTGTTCATGATCAGGGTGCTGGGGCAGCAGAAACCGCCGAAACGGTCTTTATTGATGCCACGCCAGGGGCCGATGGAATCCCATTCGTCGCGGCAGATGGTCCAGCCGGTTTCCCGGTCCACCAGCCAGCGGTAGGAAAAGGCCCAGTCGCGGCCATCCACCGCTTCCAGCAGGCTGGAGAGATGGTCTGGCTCCCACCAGTCGTCGTCGTCCAGATAGGTCACATACTGGCTGTCGGCGGCATAACTGAGGATGGTGCGTAAGGCACCGCTGAAGCTGTTGGGATAGAAACCGCCGTGGCGTACCGAGGTGGAATAGCCCAGGTCCAGCAGCGTCAGGGTGACGTGGGGCGGGCATTCGGCCTTCACGGCTTCGAGAACCTTGGGCTCGCCCAAGGCGGCGTCGATGCCGATCAGCAGCTGAAATCTTTCACCCAAATCCTGGCGAAAGACCGAGCGCACAGCCCGCAGCAGGCTGGGCCTCAAGGTGGTGGGGATGATGACGGCGACGGGATGCATGGGCGGGCTCAGTCGGCGGTGAACAGACCCGACTTGCCGCCGTCCTTATGGGTCAGGCGGATGTCGGTGATACACATGGCTTTGTCGGCGGCCTTGCACATGTCATAGACGGTGAGAGCGGCTACGGACACGGCGGTTAGGGCTTCCATCTCCACCCCGGTCTTGCCGGACAGCTTGCAGGTGGCGGAGATATCGACGGCATTACGGGCCGGATCGAGGTTCAAAGTCACCGTCACCGAGGTCAGGGCCAGGGGATGGCACAGCGGGATCAGGTCGGGGGTGCGTTTGGCTCCCATGATGCCGGCCAGCTGGGCCACGGCCAGGACGTCGCCCTTCTTGACGCCGCCGGCCTGGATCAAGGCCATGGTCTCAGGGGAAACCAGCACCGAGCCCTTGGCGGTGGCGGAGCGTTCGGTGATGTCCTTGGCCCCCACATCGACCATCATCGCATTGCCTTGATCGTCGAAATGGGTCAGTTCGGCCATGGTCTTACACCGGGTTGGCAAGAAGGACGCGAGTGGCGGCGACCAGATCGTTCTGCCGCATCAGGGATTCGCCGATCAGGAAGCGCCGGGCCCCACAAGCCGCCATGCGGGCCAGATCGCCAGGGCTGCGCAGACCGCTTTCAGCCACCAGCACCCGACCCTTCGGCAGCTTGGCGGCCAGACGTTCGGTGGTGGAGATGTCGGTGGTCATGGTCTTGAGATTGCGGTTGTTCACACCGATCAGCGGCGACCTCAGCCGCAGGGCGCGGTCGAATTCGGCCTCGTCATGGACCTCGATCAGAACATCCATCTTCAAGGCGTGGGCGGCATCCTCGATCTCGGCGGCCTGGGCGTCGGACAGGGCGGCCATGATCACCAGAATACAGTCAGCGCCCAAAGCGCGGCTTTCCAGAATCTGCCAGGGATCGACCATGAAGTCCTTGCGCAGAACCGGAATCGGCACGACGGCGCGGGCCAGGGCGACATAAGCATCATCACCCTGGAAATAGGGCTCGTCGGTCAGGACCGACAGGCAGGCGGCCCCAGCCTCGAAATAGGCCTGGGCCAGACTGGGCGGATCGAAGTCGGGGCGGATCAGGCCGGCGGAAGGTGAAGCCTTTTTGATCTCGGCGATCAGGGCATATTGGCCGGCTTCGACCTTGGCGGTCAGGGCCTTGGCGAAGCCGCGCGGGGTTTCCTGCGCCTTGGCGGCCGTATCGAGGAAATCGAGGCTCTTGGTCAGTTTGGCGGCGGCCACATGGCGGCGTTTATCGTCACAGATCTTGGCGAGAATGTCGCTCATGGTCAGGCTGCATCTTCTTGGTTGGTGATATAGATCAGCCGCTCCAGCAAGGTCTGGGCGCGGCCATCGTCGATGGCGGCGGCCGCCAGGACCACACCCTCGGTCAGGTCGGAGGCCTTGTCGGCCACCACCAGGGCGGCAGCGGCGTTCAGCAGCACGATGTCGCGATAAGCGCTCCTTTCCCCACTCAGCAGGCGCAGCAGAGCGGCGGCATTGACCTCGGCGTCTCCACCCTTCAGATCAGCCGCATTGGCGCGGGGCAGGCCGACGTCTTCGGGGGCAACCTCGAAGCAGCGGACATGGCCATTGTGCCATTCGGCCACATGGCTGATGCCGGTGGTGGTCAGTTCGTCCAAGCCGTCCGAGCCATGAACGACCCAGGCCCGCTCTGCGCCCAGACGTCCCAGCACTTCGGCCAGAGGCTCCAGCCATTGCAGGGCGAAGACGCCCATGACCTGGCGTTTGGTGCCGGCGGGATTGGCCAGCGGCCCCAGCAGATTGAAGATGGTGCGGGTGCCCAGCTCGACCCGAGGGCCGGCCACATGGCGCATGGCCGAATGGTGACGCGGAGCCATTAGGAAACCGATGCCTATCTCCCACAGGGCCTTCTTCACCAGGGCGCTGTCGGCGTCGATCTTGACGCCCAAGGCCGCCAAAACGTCGGCGGAGCCAGATTTGGAGGACAGGGCCTTATTGCCATGCTTGGCAACCGGTACGCCGCAGGCGGCGGCGACGATGGCGGCGGCTGTGGAGATGTTATAGGTGCCCGAAGCATCGCCGCCGGTGCCGCAGGTATCGATGGCTCCGGCAGGGGCCTCGATGGAGGCGGCCTTGGAGCGCATGACGCGGGCGGCGCCGGTGATCTCGGCCACCGTCTCGCCGCGGACCCGCAGGGCCATCAGGAAGCCGCCGATCTGGGCCGGGGTGGCGTCGCCGGACATGATGACTTCGAAGGCCTGCCCGGCTTCGTCTTCGTTCAAGCTCTCGCCGGCGGCAACGCGGGCCAACAGGCTTTTCATCTGGTTGACGGCGCTCATTTCAGGCGGCGCTCTTTTGGGTCCGGGCCATATCCAGGAAATTGCCCAGCATCTTATGGCCATGCTCCGAGGCGATGCTCTCGGGATGGAACTGGACGCCATGGATGTTCAGGCTTTTGTGCTGCAAGGCCATGATCAGGCCGTCCTCGGTCCAGGCGGTGGCCTCCAGGCAATCGGGCAGGGTGGCGCGGTCCACCACCAGGGAATGATAGCGGGTAGCCTTGAAGGGCGAGGGAATGCCGTCGAACAGGCCCTTGGCCGAATGATGCATGTCCCAGGTCTTTCCATGCACCGGCGTGTGTGCGCGGACCACATCGCCGCCAAAGGCCTGACCGATGGCCTGATGGCCCAGGCAGACGCCCAGCAGCGGCACTCCGGTCTCGGCGGCTTTGTGGATCAGCTCCAGACAGATGCCGGCCTTGTCGGGGTCGCAGGGACCGGGAGAGAGGACGATACCCTCGGGAGTCATCGCTAGCGCCTGCTCGACAGTCAGGGCGTCGTTGCGGAAGACCCGCACGTCGGCTCCAAGCTCGCCCAGATAATGGACGAGGTTGTAGGTGAAACTGTCGTAGTTGTCGATGAGCAGGAACATGATACCGGACCTAAGAATTGAAGGCGTCAGAATGCTATCTAAAGCAACGGTTCGTCAATTGATACCGGCGCTATTGCGCCGTAAGTCCCTCGCCGGGCGGGCCATCCGGCCTTTGGCTACCGCCTCAATGGCGGCTGGAAAGAAGACGGATTATTGCGTTATTCCTCAGGCTCGCCGCGCTTGCTCCAGGCGGTGATGGTCAAGGTGCCGGCCAGGGCGGCGACGGTGACATAAAGCGGCGCCAGGAAGGGGCTGGCGGCCACCATCAGCGGCACGATGGTCGGGGTCAGGCCGCCGAACAGGGCGTAGGACAGATTGTAGGATAGCGATATTCCCGAAAAGCGCACGGCGGCCGGGAAAGCGCGGACCATTACCACCGGCACCACGGCGATCATGCCGACGAAGAAGCCGGTTACGCCGTAAAGCGGGATCACCAGTTCGGGGCTGCCGGGAGCAGCGGCATAAAGTGCAAAAGAAGACGCCGCCAGACCAACCGTTCCAATGATGGACACCGGGGCCGGGCCGAAGCGATCGCAGGCCATGCCCATGAGCAGACACGAGATCGACAGAGCCAGGGTGGCGACGCTGTTGCCCTGCAGGGCCAAGGCCTGGGGAATGGCGAACAGCCGGGGCAGCAGCGAGGGGGTGAGCAGAATCATCACCACGATGGCGGCAGTCAGCATCCAGGTGATGGTGATGGAGATCATCACAGCACCCTTATGTTCGCGCAGGACCTGGCGCACCGGCAGGCCTTCGGCCAGCTTCTTCATGCGGCTGATTTCCTCGAAGACCGGGGTCTCCTGGAGATAGCTGCGCAGGTACACCGCCAGCAGGCCCAAGAGGCCGCCCAGCAGGAAGGGAATACGCCAGCCGTAATCAAGCACCTGTTCCGGGGCCAGATTGACATTGACGGCGGTGGCCGCCAGCGAGCCCAGCAGAATCCCTGAGGTTAGTCCGCCGGTGAGCATGCCGCAGGCCATGCCGACCCGTTTGGCCGGCACATGTTCCGAGACGAAAACCCAGGCGCCGGGAACCTCGCCGCCGATGGCCGCACCTTGCAGGATGCGCAGGATCAAAAGCAGGATGGGGGCGCCATAGCCCAGCGCCGAATAGGTCGGCAACAGGCCCACCAGCAAGGTCGGCACGGCCATCAGAAAGACGCTGAGAGTGAACATCCGCTTGCGGCCCAGCATGTCGCCGAAATGCGCCATGACGATGCCGCCCACGGGCCGGGCCAGATAGCCGGCGGCGAAGATGCCATAGGTCTGCAAATCCTTCAGCCAGGCTGGCATATCCGGCGGGAAGAACAGCTTGCCGATGGAGCTGGCGAAATAGACGAAGATCACGAAGTCATAGAATTCCAAGGCTCCGCCCAGGGAGGCCAGCAGCAGGGTCTTGATATCCTGGCGGTTTAAGGGGCGGGCATGTTGGATAGGAGAATCGTGACTGGTCATGGCGGGCCTTGGCAAAAGCGGCGAAACGGGCCGCAGACTATGGGTCTTGCCAGGGGGGAGCGTCAAGGGGAAGGGGGTTATGCTCGTATTTGGTGGGTTGGATGGAAAACTGCGCAGGAAAGTGGTTGCTGGGCATATTCTCTTGTGAGAACATCCGGGGAACGAATGACCTGGGAGAGCTTCGAGTCATGGGTCCGATCCTTCTTGTCCCCTTTATCGCCGCCGTCGCCTTGCTGATGGGCACAGCTGAAACCCCACCACAGCAGAAAGAGGTAAAGACCGAGGTTTCGGCTCCGGTCAAAGGTCTGGTGGAGACCTATCGCTGTTCTCTCTACAACAGGCTTCTGGATGTGGACGATTTGCCGGACTCTAACGAGAGCCGTTTTCTTATTCTTGATTTAAAAGAGCCTCAAAAATACGCGCAGGTATGGTTGAGCGATGATCATTATTTTGCCGATTACGAGATTTCATCTCTCTACTATGAGTATAAAAATCCCAGTCATCGGCATTACTGGCCGGATTCGGTTTCCGATGTGATTCAGCGTGAGGGCTTCAGCCTGCGTAGCGGTGTACATGGCAACTTTCAGCGCTCAGTACAACTGCCGAAAGCTGATGCCTTGGTGCAGATTAGCGAATCCATGTTGAGGGTGATGGAGCAGGGGTTTGAGGCCAAGAATGGCGAGCTTAAGGTCAATATCGGCGGCCATCCTGCGCCGCCGTTGCTTGCAGATCAGCCTTGCCGTGCTTTGAGCAAGAAGCAGCAGGCGCGGGCTCCCATGCCTGCGGATGGCGGCGTGCAGGGCTTCGAGGCGGCTTACAATGCGTCTTTGTCCAACCGACTGCATATTCTGGCGGGCGCTCCGGCCAAGACGCTGTTCCACACAGTGCTCTCGGCGGATGGTTCGGTGGACAAGATCGTGCGCCTTAGCGGCCACGGCGCTCCTACGGACGTGATGATCGAAGTGCCGGTGCAGACCGACCCGGCCCGCTTGGCTGTGCTGAAGGACATGGGCTTCGACCTGAATAAATCGAAAGGCGGCTATTATTCCAAGTTCTTCCACCTCAAGAATAACACCATGTTCTGGACGGCGGGCGATCGGATGCTGGAGCTGAGCTATCGTCTTTATGGCGCCAAGATCGGCGAAGCGCGCCTTAGTCCATTGTTCAGGGATGATCAGGCCCTTGATGTCTCGGCTTTCGAACGGTTGGCCGTGGATCAGCCCAGCGATTACGAGCCCTGATTGGCATGCCGTGGCCTTTTGAGATAGGGATGTGGGCGGTCTCCCTTATTGACCTGAGGGCTTCTCGACCCACATCCTATTGGTTATGAGCCATCAATCCGCCCCATCCGCCCTCATGCAGGTCCGTCTTCCCGTCGAAGGCATGACCTGCGCCGCCTGTTCCTCCCGCTTGGAGAAGGTGCTGTCGCGCCAGCCCGGCGTGGCGGAGGCCTCTGTCAATCTGGCGACGGAGGTGGCGGCGGTGTCGTTCGATCCGTCCCAGGCCTCGCCTCATTCCCTGGCGCAAGCTGTTGCAGGAGCCGGTTTCAAGGTGCCGACGCAGGAGTTTGACCTGGAGATCACCGGTATGACCTGCGCCGCCTGTTCGGCGCGGCTTGAGAAGGTTCTGGCCAAGGTTTCCGGGGTCGAGAGCGTCAGCGTCAATCTGGCCACCGAGCGGGCCCGCATCGAAGGGTTGGCCGGAGCCGTCACTTTGTCGGCTCTGCTGGCGGCGGTGGAACGGACCGGCTATGGCGCCCGCTCCATCGAAGCCGCCGAGCCCCTGGACGATGATGAAAAAGTCCATCGCGCCGCCCGCAAAAATCTGCTGCTGGTGGCTGCCTCGGCCGTTTTGACCCTGCCGCTGGCCTTGCCCATGCTGCTGTCGCCGTTCGGTCTGCCCTGGATGCTGCCCCCTTGGGCCCAGCTGCTGCTGGCGACGCCGGTGCAGTTCGTCGTCGGGGCGCGTTTCTATGTTGGTGCCTGGAAGTCCTTGCGCGGCGGGGCCGGCAATATGGATGTGCTGGTGGTGCTGGGCACCTCCGCCGCCTATGGCCTGTCGGCTTGGACTGTGTTTAGTGGCCATGGCCACGAGGCTCTTTATTTCGAGGCTTCCACCGTTGTCATCACCCTGGTGCTGCTGGGAAAATGGCTGGAGGCGCGGGCCAAGCGCGGCGCAGCCTCGGCCATCCGCGCCCTCATGCGCCTGCGCCCCGACACCGCCCATGTGGAGCGGGACGGGCGGCTGGTGGATGTCCCCGCCGATGCCGTGACCTTGGGCGAGATCGTGGTGATCCGCCCCGGTGAGCGGGCTCCGGTGGATGGCGAGGTGGTGGACGGCATCAGCGCCATGGATGAAAGCCTGCTGACCGGCGAAAGCTTGCCAGTGGTCAAAAACCCAGGTGATACGGTCACGGCTGGCGCGGTCAATGCCGATGGCCTGCTGAAGGTCCGGGCCACTGCGGTGGGGGCCGGCTCGACCATCGCCCGCATCATCCGGCTGGTGGAGGGGGCTCAGGCCAGCAAGGCTCCGGTGCAAAGGCTGGTGGATCAGATTTCGTCCATCTTCGTGCCGGTGGTGGTGGTTCTGGCCGTCCTGACCTTCGCCGGCTGGCTGCTGGACGGGCAGGGAGCCAATGCCGCCTTTGCCGCCGCCGTCGCCGTGCTGGTGATCGCCTGCCCCTGCGCCCTTGGCCTTGCCACACCGACGGCCATCATGGTCGGAACGGGCGTGGCGGCGCGCAACGGAATTCTCATCAAAGACGCAGAAGCTCTTGAAATAGCCCATAAAGTCAATGTCATCTTGTTCGATAAGACCGGCACTTTGACCGAGGGGCAACTCAGCGTTACCGAGATCATCGCCGCCGATGGCGATCATTTTCGGCTGCTGAAACTGGCCGCCGCCGCTCAGGCCGGATCGGAACATCCCTTGGCCCGCGCCGTGCTCCGCGCCGCCAAGGCCGAGGGCTTCGAACCCGCCGCGCCTGAGGGTTTCCGGGCTTTTCCCGGCCTGGGGTTGGAGGCCACCGTCGAGGGCCGCCACCTGTTGCTGGGCAGTCGTCGGCTGATGCGCCAGTCGGGCGTGGACGTCCTTGCCCTGGAGGAGCGGGCTGCCGGATTCGAGGCCGATGGGTTAAGCGTCATCTGGCTCTCGGACGGTAAAAATGCACTGGGAATCATAGCCTTATCCGATAAGCTTAAGCCTTCGGCCATCGCCGCCGTAGCCAGCTTGAAGGCTATGGGCGTCGAATCGATCATGTTGACCGGCGACAACCGCCGGGTGGCGGAAAAAGTGGCGGCCCAGGTGGGCCTCAGCGGCTTTTTCGCCGAATTGATGCCAGAGGATAAGGCGGCACAGGTTCAGACGCTGAAGGCCCAAGGCAAGATCGTCGCCATGGTCGGTGACGGCGTCAATGATGCCCCGGCCTTGGCGGCGGCCAATATTGGCATCGCCATGGGCACCGGTACCGATGTGGCCATGCATACCGCCGGCCTGACCCTGATGCGCGGTGATCCGGCCCTGCTGCCTGCCGCTCTGTCCATCTCGCGGGCCACCAGCAGCAAGATCCGCCAGAACCTGTTCTGGGCCTTCTTCTACAATGTGGTGATGATCCCCCTGGCGGCCATGGGTGCCCTCAGTCCGGTGCTGGCGGGGGCGGCCATGGCTTTTTCCAGTGTTTCGGTGGTTAGCAATAGTCTGCTGTTGCGACGCTGGAAGGCTTGATACAGTGCGCGGCCTCGTTTGTCAGACTGTGGGAGTGCTGCCGTGAAGCGGCTGTTGGAGGGAGTGGGCCCTGGTGCCCGGCTGGTTCTTTTGGCCGTGGCGGTGCTGGGCTTAGGCGTGGTGATCGGACTGGTGATCGGCCCGCACCACAAGCATCCGGCTCCGGAAGCGGTGCAGGCGGTTCCCACCGCCCAGCAGGTTGCCGATGCGCCTCATCCCGTCGTGGGTGCTCTGCCGCCCGATCCGCCGGCCACCGAGACCAGCCGCCAGACCGTTTTGGAAGACGAGCCGGTGGGTCCGCCGTTGCCCGAGAAAGCCCCGGGTCAGGACAAGGTTTCCGAGGCAATGCCGCAATTGCCTGTGACTCCGGCGCCTGAGGTCGGCGAGGCTACACCCGCCGTCCCTCCGCCGCCAGTCGCCAGCTTGCCCCAGTCCCAGCCCCAGCCCCAGTCCCAGTCCCAGTCCGAGACGCCGGCTCTGCCAAAGGGCACACCGCCCTGGAAGCGCTACGCCTTGGCCTCTCCGGCCACTAACGGCAAGCCGATGATCGCCGTGATCATCGACGATATGGGGGTGGACAAGAAACGCTCGGAGAAAATCCTTCAGTTGCCTGGTCCTTTGACTATTTCCTTGATGTCCTATGCCGACGATTTGGGCCGCCTGTCCGAAGAAGCCCGCCGTCAGGGCGACGAGTTGATGATGCATGTGCCCATGGAACCCATGGCCGAAAGTGTCGATCCCGGCCCGGGAGCGCTGCTGACCAGCCTGAGCGAGGATGAAATCCGCAAGCGTTTCTCCGACGATCTGGATCGCTTCTCGGGCTATGTGGGCATCAACAATCACATGGGTAGCAAATTCACCGCCTATGCTCCCGGCATGACCCTGGTCATGGAGGAACTGCGCCGCCGGGGCCTGCTGTTCATCGACAGCCTGACCACCGAGCATAGCGTCGGTCTGGATATGGCCCATCGCTTCGGCATCCCCACTGCCGGGCGCAATGTGTTTTTGGATAATGCCGGGGATTTGATTTCGGTGGATTTGCAACTGTCTCAGACCGAGCAGGTG
>Ga0302187_10005110_pt1 | contig 10392 bp, 5 predicted proteins | sample II_Bog_E1_3_FD_202120 | JGI IMG/M metagenome (GOLD analysis project Ga0302187, IMG submission 202120) | Peat permafrost microbial communities from Stordalen Mire near Abisko, Sweden - II_Bog_E1_3 | ecosystem: Environmental > Terrestrial > Soil > Wetlands > Peat | place: Sweden: Abisko, Stordalen...
CAAGCGCCGCGCCGAGGCAGTCAAGGACATTCTTGTGTCGCAGTTCAGTATTGATGCGAGCCGACTCACTACGGCCGGATTTGGCTCCTCCAAGCCCATTGACTCCAACAGCACGCCCGAAGGCAAGGCCAACAACCGCCGCGTGGAGTTTGTCCGCAAGTAAGCGCGCAGAAGTGGCGGAAAAGGATAATTCACCTTGCTGTTGAATGGATTGTGATTGAGAGGGGATCATGCGTATTGTTCGAAGCACATTTCTGTTGCCTCTGTTTCTCTTTTCCGCCTTGATGCTGTCATCAGCCGAAGAAAAGTTCGGAGTGAAGGTCTACGACGGAGCAAAATTCGACGCCGACACTTCTGCCTTTGTTGCGCAAATGGGCGGGCAGGCGGCCTGCTACCGCTCTGCCGACGATTTAAGCAAACTGATTGCTTTCTACAGCAAACTGCCGGGCGTTGCCGTCATTCACACCAGCGCCAAGGGAGCGATGCTCAAGCTGAATGGAGTCACTATCACTCTACAAAGCCCGTGGATGAACATGAAGACCGGCGTCCGCAACACAGACACGTTGATTTCCATTTTGAAGAACTGACAGGAGACTCCGCTGGCGCCTTCGTCATGGATTTTGCTCCATGCCCGGCTATTCACCGACCGATTATTGATTAGCCGGGCTAAGTGCACAGTTGAGCCTGTCAAATCAGACGCTAAGAGCCGAGAAGAACGGCAACAAGGTCCAACTGAAAACCAACGTGAAACAAGCGCCGCAACAGGAGAGGCCATGCCCTGTTCTATTTACGCGGCGTTGACCGAAGCGGGACGGTTTGCCGCCCAGTTGCGGCAAGGATCCGAATACAAAAGGAGGTGTTGATAAACGGCTCAGATCTGTTCTGTTGCGGCAGGCTAAGTCACAGGCAGACCTCGCAAGAGCTATATTCCTGGATTTTCAGTTGTTTTTCTGGCCGGCGAATACAGTATAGTGTTTGCATCGGCATAAGTTAACAATCGAGATCCGGGGAGGAACGAATGTCCTCAATGGATATCACGGCTCTGCTGCACGGTTGGAAAAGCGGGGACGCTTCGGCAGCGGAACGGTTGGCCAATCTGGCCTATCCCGAGTTGCACCGGATTGCCATGCGTCACTGCCGACGCGAAAACCGTTCCTCAACCATGCAATGCACGGCTGTGGTTCACGAGGCGTGGCTGCGCATGGCGCAGCAGCAGGATGCGAGCTGGACCGACCGCACGCACTTTTTCGCCTTTGTTTCGCGGCTGATGCGATCCATTCTGATCGACTACGCACGCGCCAAGAAGAGCAAAAAGAGGGGCGGCGGAGCGTTGCAATTCTCTCTGGTCGACTCGGACGCCATATCCAACCCACCCGAGATTGAAGTTCTGGAGTTGAACGCGGCGCTGGAAGAACTGGAGCGGCTTGATCCAATGCAGGGACGCATTGTGGAACTGCGCTATTTCAGCGGGCTCAGCATTCCAGAAACGGCTGATGCATTGGACATTTCGGAGAGCACTGTGAAACGGGAATGGACCGTTGCCAAAACCTGGATCCGGAGGCGTCTTGTCGGGGGTGGGGAGCGTCATGAAGGATGACGACTGGAAGCGCGCCAAGGAACTGTTCTCAGCCGCGCTGGAACGCCATTCCTCCGAGCGGGAGCGGTTCATCGCCGCACAGTCGGACCCAATCGAGGTGATCGCGGAAGCACGATCCCTGCTGGCCAACTATCTGGAGTCCCCCGACTTTCTCGAAGATGTCACGGCCCAACTGCCGGACGACGAAAGTGAATTTGCGTCTGCTTTTACCGGTCGCCGAGTCGGGGCCTGGCGGCTGGTCCGCGAGATTGGCCACGGCGGCATGGGAGTGGTGTGGGAGGCGCAACGGGATGACGGGCAGTTTGAGCAGCGCGCCGCTATCAAGCTGTTGCGCGCCAGCTTGTTCTCAGATCACGATCAGCGCCGCTTCCGTGAAGAGCGGCAGATTCTGGCTTTGCTGAATCATCCCTTGATTGCCCGGCTTCTTGATGGCGGAATGCTTGAGGATGGATCGCCATACCTGGTGATGGAGTATATCGATGGCGAACCCATCGACCAATGGTGCAACCGCAATCAGCTTACTCTGCGCCAGCGAATCGAGCTTTGCCTGAAGGTTTGCGCCGCGGTTGAGTATGCGCACAGCCAACTGATCATTCATCGCGACTTGAAGCCTGCCAACATTCTCGTCGATGCCAGTGGCTCGCCGAAGCTGCTAGATTTCGGCATTGCCATGCTGATGGCGCAAAGCGGCGAGAAGCACGATGCTACCACGCAACTGCTGACGCCCGAGTGCGCCAGCCCTGAACAAGTGCGCGGCGAACGGATGTCAACGGCCACGGATGTCTTCGCTCTTGGCGTGCTGTTCTACAAGCTCTTCACTGGGCGGCACCCTTTCGTCGAACCGGGATCGAATCCTCTGTTGGCGCTGCAGGCTGTTTGCGGACAGGAGCCGCGGTTGCCTAGTAGCGTGGCCGGCGCTTGGCGACGCGAGTTACGCGGCGAACTGGACGCCATCGTTTTGCAGGCGCTGCGCAAGAATCCTGCTGAGCGCTATCTTTCCGTTCAGGCATTGGCCCGCGATCTGAGAGCATGGCTCGAAGGCGCGCCGGTCAGCGCCGTATCCCAGCCGTGGTGGCGGCGGTCAGCCAAACTCATCTTGCGATACAAGATTCAGAGCGCGGCGATTGCAGTAGCCGTTCTTTCACTCTTTGGGGGCATTGTCTTTACCTCGGCATCGGCCAGGAGCGCGCGGAAGGCCGAGCACGAAGCCCTGGTGCAGAGGGATTATGCGGCCAGTGCGCAGCGCACGGCACAGTCCCAACGCGATCGCGCGGTCGCGGCTGAAAAATCCGCAGCGGCGGATCGGGACCGCGCGGTTTCAGCCGAGATAAAGACCACGGAGGAGAAAAACCGCGCTCTCCAAGAGAGTCGCCGCGCCGACAAAGAAGCGGCAACCGCGAAAGCAATCAACACTTTTCTTCAAGACGATTTGCTCGCGCAGGCCAGCCCCGATTCGCAGGCCACTCTGGATACCAAACCTGATCCCGATCTGAAAGTCCGCACCGCGCTCGATCGGGCCGCAAAGCAAATTCAGGGTCGATTTGCCTCCCAGCCGCTGGTTGAGGCGTCGGTTCGCGACACTATCGGCGGAAGCTATTTCGATCTTGGGCTTCTTTCGGAAGCTGAAAGTCAGCTCGAGCGGGAAGTCGAAATACGACGCAAAGTCCAAGGCGATAAGTCCCCTGATACTCTTCACAGCCTCGAAAATCTGGCAGAAATATACACCGAGGAAACTAAAAGTCTTCAGGCAGAAGAGTTATTGCGGCAGGTACTTAAGGCGTGTAACGAAACTATTGGAGAAAATGCCCCCAGAACGCTGGATACGATGGTGGATCTGGGGTCGCTGTCGCAGTTCACGGGTCATTACCAGGAGGGAGAATCGCTGTTGCGCCACGTATTGGAAACGCGGCGGCGGCTCTACCCGAGGGATTCACGGAAACTCGTCTTCGCGGCCGCTTATTTGGCAAAGATCTATTTTCTCGAGAAGAATTATTCCGCCTCCGAATCCGTCGCCGTCGAATACCTGAAACTATCGCGTCAAACCTCTGGCGAAAACCATCCGGACACGCAGAATCTTCTGCAAATTCTGGCTCGGGTCTATACGGGCACGAAGAGATATGCAGAGGCCGAGAAGATTCTTGCGGAGCAGATTGAGACTCAGAAGCGGCTGTATGGGACGGACCGGGTATCCACCATGTCGAGAATCGACGACCTGGCCGCCGTTTACATCGAAGAGGGCCGCGACCGGGAAGCTGCCGATATTCTTTCCCATCTGGTGGAGACAAGCGGGCGAGTCAATGGCAAGGATAGTTTCTACACGCTCAGCTACGAGCGCCGTCTAGCAACCGCACTGGAGGCTATGGGGAGATTCGCCGAAGCGGAGAAGGTCGCTGCCGCGAGTTATGAGGCGTTTCGCCGCGCTTACGGGGAGAATAACATTGGAACGATTACGGTCGCACGTATACTCGCCCAAATCTACAGCGCCCAAGGTAATTCCAGGGAGGCCAGACCGCTGCTTGATTCCGTTTTAAGTTTATGGCGGCGAAATCAGGGAGCTGGACCCTACGACGCCGCATTTGCAACGACTTTTCTGGGATTACTCCTCGTGAACGAAGGTAAGACGGATTCCGACGAGACAGAGACAACGCTGACCGAAGCGCTTGCCATGGATCGCAAGGCGCAACCCGATGGGTATATCACGCGCGTCTGCCTGACGGGACTGGCTCGCCTGCGTCTGGCGCGGCAAAAATATCCTGAAGCCGAAGCACTGCTTCGAGAAGCGGTGAGCGGCATCAAAGATCACGATCTTCAAATATGGGACGTTCCCTATCGCCAAAGCCTGCTCGGCTCGGCGTTGCTGGGCCAGGGTAAATACGCCGAGGCAGAGCCGCTTCTTATTGCAGGCTATGAGGGTCTGGAGAAGCTCAGTCCTGCGATCTCCGTCGATGCCAACCCGCCCGAAGCCGGCCAGCGGCTGTTGCGCCTCTATGCCGCCTGGGGAAAGCCGGACAAAGCTGACGAATGGCGCCGGAAGCTGGAATCCAGAGAGAAGTAGCAGTTTTTTTCAATAGATCGAGTAGAACAACTTATTTTTTCAGCGGAAACGTTCCAACCCACCTTACCTCGCTAAAAGACACTCCAAAATAATCTGACCCGATTTCTTCCGCTTTTGCGCTTTAGCACAGTAGAGCGGCTTCCCCGCTGCCCGGCCGATTCCGACGTGGACGGCCGGCGGTCCGGAGAAGGCGCCTGCAGCAAGGGGTCAATGCGCGATCGGGGGGTGCATCCTCGGAATTCCTCGCATTCTGCCTCGCTCCGGAAAGAAAGGAACGACGATGAACGTCGATACGCAATCCATATCTGGAATCGCCAAGTTTTTCAAGAAGGGGCTCGCCGCAGTCGCGGGTCTTGCGATCCTCGGCACACTGGTTATGCTCGCCGGGTGCGCGGACCCCAAGCCTAAACCGGTAATCACCAGCTTCACTGCGGCCAAGAGCACCATCACGGCAGGCACTTCCACCACCCTGACCGCCGTATTCACGAATGGCACGGCGAGCGTGGACCAGAGTGTCGGCGCCGTCACCAGCGGGACCGCGGTCACCGTCTCTCCTTCTGTCACTACAACCTACACGCTGACCGTAACTAACTCGACAGGCGCCGCGACGGCCCAGGTGACAGTCACTGTGGCTGCCGCTCCTTCCATCACCAGTTTTGCGGCGGCCAAGAGCACCATCACGGCAGGCGCTTCCACAACCCTGACCGCCGTCTTCTCTAACGGCACGGGGAGCGTGGACCAGAGTGTTGGCGCTGTGACCAGCGGAACTGCTGTCACGGTCTCGCCTACGGCCACCACTACCTACACGCTGACGGTGACTGGCTCAGGGGGCGCCACTACCACGGCCCAGGTGACAGTCACTGTGGCTGCCGCACCTTCCATCTCCAGCTTTGCGGCGGCCAAGAACACTATCACGGCAGGTAACTCCACAACCCTGACCGCTGTGTTCTCCAACGGCACGGGAAGCGTAGACCACGGTGTTGGCGCCATCACCAGCGGAACTGCTGTTACAGTCTCGCCTTCGTCCACCACCACTTACACGTTGACTGCAACCAATGCAGCAGGAACTTCCACAACCGCGCAGGCAACCGTCACCGTCGTGGCTGCTCCAACCATCGTCAGCTTCACGGCAAATCCGGCGGCCGTGGCCTCCGGCGGCACATCCATGCTGACGGCTGTATTCAGTAACGGGACGGGAGACATCGACAACAACGTGGGCATCGTGTCCAGCGGTGTTGCAGTGAGTACAGCAGCCATCACGGCCACCACCACCTTCACATTGAACGTATTCAATGACGCCGGAACCTCCACTACGGCCACCGCGACGGTCTCAATAGCGGCTCCGGGTGGAAACGGCATATTTGCGGGCACCGGTTCGCTGGTAACGGCGAGGATGTATCACACGGCCACGCTGCTGCCGAACGGACAGGTGCTGATCGCCGGAGGCAAATCCGGCGCCGGTTTCATTATGGACAGCGCTGAATTGTACGACCCATCAACCGGCAAATACACAGCCATCGTCAGCCAGTCGATGGTCTCCGCCCGCTACAACCAGACGGCGACGCTGCTGCCCAACGGCAAAGTGCTTTTGGCCGGAGGCGTGGACAGTTCCAACGGCACGCTGACCAGTGCGGAATTGTATGACCCAGCCACGCAGAGCTTTACGGCCACAACCGGGTCAATGACCGCGACGGGATATAACCAGACGGCGACGCTGTTATCCAATGGCAAGGTGCTGATCGCCGGTGGAATGGCAAGCAATGGCGACAGTATTGCGGATGCGGAGCTTTACGATCCCGCGACAGACAGTTTTTCGAGCACCGGCTCAATGACAGCGGCGCGATACGCCCATACCGCGACGCTGCTGCCGAACGGCAAGGTGCTGATCGCCGGCGGATACGACAGTCTTTCCAGCAATTACCTGAACAGCGCTGAACTCTACGACCCCGTGGCCGGCAGCTTTTCCGTTACTGGGTCGATGGGACTTGGATGCATGGGTCACACGGCTACTCAGCTTTGGAACGGAACGGTACTGATTGCTGGCGGCAACTCCGCGCTTGGCATCGCCTCCAGTGCGGAGATCTACGATCCAACCACCGCAGCCTTCACCGCCGTCTCCAATGCGATGAACGCTGCCAGAGCGGGAGATGGCGCCGTTCTACTCCCCAACGGCCATGTGTTGCTGGTCGGCGGAGACGGCGCGGACGCTAACCCTCTGGCCAGCGCTGAGCTTTACGACCCGCTGGCGCAGACCTTCACGCTGGTTCCGACCTCCATGTCCGTGGGCCGGGACGGCTTTACAACCACCCTGCTGTCCAACAACAAGGTTCTGATTGCAGGTGGAGAGGACCTGACCAGTGGTGCCAGTTCCGGGGCGCGTTCCGGCTCTGGTGGATCGGTCAAAAGCAAACCGGCGCCGATGGACTCCCCATCAGGAACTCTAGACGCGCTCTCCGGCTCGGAGCTCTACGATCCGCAGGATCCCCCGCCGCAGAGCTTCACCTCGACCGGCGACATGAACTATGCGCGCATCTACCACACAGCTACCAAGCTGCCGAACGGCAAGTTCCTCATCGCCGGTGGCAGCGATGCGTCCCTCAATAACGTTACCGCTGCGGAGTTGTACAACCCGGCCACTGGCTTCTTTACGTTGACGGGCTCGATCACAGCAAAATTCCGCATCAATTCCGTGTCGGTGGCGCTGCCCAATGGCAAAATCTTGCTTGCCGGCGGCGACTACGGCATGAACTCAGCAGAGCTGTACAACCCCGCTACCGGAACCTTCGCTTCAACCGGGAGCCTTGCCGAAACCAGGGGAAGAGGTCAAGCCACGGCAACTCTGCTCCCGAACGGCAAAGTCCTCCTCACCGGCGGTGGAACCCAGAACGGCGAGATTGGAACCGCGGAACTCTATACCCCGTCGACCGGAACTTTCGCCAAGACAGGATCGATGCAGACATGCAGGGCCGCCCATGCAGCCACTCTTCTTCCCAACGGTGAAGTGCTTGTCACGGGAGGAGTTGACATAACCTGTGCCGGCGGCGAGGTGCAGACCATGTCCGGTCAGACCGGCGAACTCTACAACCCGGACACCGGAACCTTCTCGACAACAGGGAAGATGTCCATCAGAAGGTACAACCATTCCGCCACCCTGCTCCCCAACGGCAAGGTACTTATCGCCGGAGGAGAGTCACCCGACACCGGCTATGAGGCCCTCGTAACAGCCGAACTCTACGACCCGTCTACCGGAGCTTTCACCGCTACCGGATCGATGACTATCGCCAGGACCTACCACACCGCAACGCTGCTGCCCAATGGCAAGGTACTCATTGTTGGCGGTATTGGTCCGAGTGACCCGCTGTCCAGCACCGAGATCTACGACCCATCCAGCGGGACCTTCAGCGCGGCTGGCTCACTGGTCACTGCACGCGGCCGTCATACGGCATTGCTGTTGTGGAACGGCAAGGTGATGGTCGCTGGAGGTAATCCAATACACACCAGCATGAGCGGCGCTGCCATGGCCACTGCCGAGATTAGCCAGTAGCTCCGCTTGCCATCGGCGTACTGCCGGGTCGGGAGACCCAATCTCCCGGCCCGGAATCAGCCGATCCTGGCACTGGCAAATCCACCGGCGACGCCACCGTTAAAACCGGCGGAAACACGCACTGAGTTTTCCGCATTGAGCACAATATTTCGAGGAGCCGTAATGAAAGTAATTTTCAGCACTTTGCTTGTGACGCTTTTGGCGCTTCCAACCGCAAATGGCCAGGGTCTGCCAGCGCTGCCCAGCGGATTTCAAGTGGATCAGCAGGCGGAGAAGTTGTTCGCCCAGATGAGCGCCGCCGCCGACAGCTATGGGGTCCGGGGGACAAAGGCCAACGACAGCATGAGCCCCTGCTTCAGCGACCCGAAGATTGAATTCAGTTACGGATGGAGCCTGAATCCCGCGGGCAAGATCGTCATCGACATGATGATCAAGGCGCCCCAGGATCCAGCGTCGAATAGCTCCCAGACGGGAGTCCTTGATGAGCCAGTGAGCAAGCAGGCTTACAAAGGCGGAGTTTTGGAGTGGCGCAAGCAGACCTGGCCAGTGATCACCGGCCACCCTTGCAAGGACAGTCATGTGATCTTTTACTCAGGGAAATGGATGGGGGCTGTGGGTAACAAGATCGTTGGCATCGCCGTCGACCGCCTGTATAACTCGAAGGGACAGGGACAGGCCTGGATCGACGAGTACATTACGAAGGTGGCTGGCGCGCTGAACTCCAAATAGCGAAGCGAATGGCGCTTGCTTCAAGCTGGCTGACAAAGTTCTTTCGATGATGCAATATGGAAATCACCCTTCGCACTTTGCTCGCGGCGCTCGCCGCCGTCGGTATCGCCTCATCTATGGCGTCAACTTCACGTGGTGCGTATGGCAGGTTGTCTGGTCAAGACTCGATAAGTTTTGCGATACACTGGCCCTCGGCGTAACACGTTCTTACAAGGAGTTAGGGTGCAATCGGGATCTTGTAAGTTGTTGAAATGCTTATCGCTGCAACCTTGACACGGAAGAGGTCGCTGGTTCGAATCCAGTCGCGCCAACCACATTTATCAATAAGTTACAGGAAGTCAGTCGATTCTTCCTACCCCAGAACGGGCCGACTTGGTGGCAGACGTCAGCGGTCTTGAGGAGCTAGTTGCTTGCTTGCAGGCACTTGACGAACTTGAAGCTGAGGGAGTCCCCGAGCTGGCCGAATTAGCCGACCATTGGACAGGAGGAGGCGATCACCTCGCCGACCTATTCCAGTACCGGAGGACTTCGGTCCTTCTGGAGGCTGCCTTCCGCACCGGCAGCAGCCGGACTGTGAGAAGTTCTTTGGCGATCCTCCGCACGAATTGTTGTTCATCAAGTCGCTCGAAGCAGTACAAGGCGATGAGCGCGATGTTATCTTCGTCAGCATCGGCTAACAAACTCGCTGGGACAAAACATCGGGCGGGCCATCTCAACAGGGAAAAACTGCGCATTCGCAAATCAGGCGAGCGCGCAGAGTTTCCCAATTCGTGAACTAAGGTTAGCTTGCCTTCATATACCGAAAGCACGTGGAAAACGCGCGAGCTCATCCGGCGTAGAAGCGTCCGGAACGGAGCATCCAGGCGCAGCGATGTACTTAGCTCCGGCCTGTTCTCTTGCTGCTTGCCACTGCTTGCGTATCTCCGCTGCCGTCAGTTTTTCGTAGTCAATCTCGTCCACTCCTCCTGCGATTGGCTGCGAGAATTGTGCGCGGATTTCAGAGATGGGAATTCCGCTGGTCTTCACGGAGTATTGAATGACAGGTGCATTGAAATCCGTGAACTGGCCGATATATGGCCTCTCAAGATAGTGAAGGTGGAGGATGGTCAGCTTTGTGTCAGCCAGTGCGTCGAAGACCCGCTTGTCATAGGGACGAGTATATCGCTCATAGTCTGCAACAGAGCCGAACTGGGCTTCCGCGTTGAAAATACTGACGAGAGCTCCGGAAGCTCCGATTTCCTTGATATGTTGGATGTGGTTAAGAGTAGATTGAGTAATCGCCTCCAATGCATTATGCCATCCGTCCGGATTCTCCTTCTGGAATTCATGCAGGCTTCTGATTTGGCCGTCCTTGATTTCCTCGGATTTTCCCTGACTGGCGAACTGCGGTTGCGACTGAAACAGAATCATGGCTGTCATATATGGGCCATAGATTGTGTCGATGAAATAAGCATCTCCGTTCAGTCC
>Ga0302187_10005129_pt1 | contig 10370 bp, 11 predicted proteins | sample II_Bog_E1_3_FD_202120 | JGI IMG/M metagenome (GOLD analysis project Ga0302187, IMG submission 202120) | Peat permafrost microbial communities from Stordalen Mire near Abisko, Sweden - II_Bog_E1_3 | ecosystem: Environmental > Terrestrial > Soil > Wetlands > Peat | place: Sweden: Abisko...
CCGCGCTGGCGCCGCTGAAAGTCTGGCACTTGTGGGGCCCCGACGGCGAAGGGCAATGGGCCTATGAGACCGGATCATGGGCCTTTGCTGCAGCCCCCCGCGCGTTCCTGGTGCTGCGGGCGGTCAACCAGGTGTGGTACTGGCTGTTGCTGGCGGCGTTTGCCGTGGCGCCATGGCGCATCGCGCGGCGCCGCATCGACTGGTGGCTGGTGCCGTATGTCGTGGCGCTGTTCCCCACCGCGATCGCGATCGCGTTTTCGGGGCAATCGCGGTTCCATTATCCGGCGATGCCGTTCGTGTGCCTGATCGCCGGGTGGGTGCTGGCCGACTGGATCGCGCGGCGGGAGGTCTGACTGTACGTCAGTGCAGCTTGGTATGCCCCCTTTCGAAACGGGGCGGTTTCTGCCAAAGCGGCGGCTTCCCGCAACGTTTGGTGTTATGGTCTCATGTCCGAATTGCTTACGATCACGCTGCCCGATGGTTCCGCGCGTCAGGTCGCGCCCGGCACCACCCCGGCACAGATTGCGGCAGCGATCGGGCCGGGGCTGGCCAAGGCGGCGATCGGCGCGCGCGTCGATGGCGAATTGTTCGACATCACCCGCCCGCTCGAACACGATGCGCGCCTGGCGCTGGTGACCGCGCGCGATGAAGCCGATGCGCTCGAACTGGTGCGCCACGATTTTGCCCACGTGCTGGCCGAGGCGGTGCAGGCGCTGTTTCCCGGCACGCAGATCACGTTCGGCCCGTCGACCGACGACGGGTTCTATTACGATTTCGCGCCCAAGGATCGCCCGTTTACCGAGGACGACCTGCCCGCGATCGAGGCGAAAATGCGCGAGATCATCGCCGCCGACAAACCCCTGCGGCGCGAAGTGTGGGCGCGCGCCGACCTGATCGCGCGCTGGCAGGCCTCTGGCGAAAGCTTCAAGGCGCAGTGGGCCGCCGAACTGCCCGAAGGCGAAGAGCTGACGGTCTATTGGTCGGGCGATGACTGGTTCGACATGTGCCGGGGACCGCATCTGGCCTCTACCGGCAAGCTGGACCCGGCCGCGTTCAAGCTGACGCGGGTGTCGGGCGCCTATTGGCGCGGCGACCAGAGCAACGCGATGCTCAGCCGCATCTATGGCACCGGCTGGCTGACCAAAAAGCAGCTCGATGCGCATCTGACCCGCCTGGAAGAGGCCGCCAAGCGCGACCATCGCAAGCTGGGCGCGGAAATGGACTTGTTCCATCTGCAATCCGAAGCGCACGGTTCGGTGTTCTGGCACCCCAAAGGCTATCGCATCTGGCGCGAGCTGGAGGCCTATATGCGCCGCGCCATCGATGGCGCGGGCTATCGCGAGGTGAAAACCCCGCAAGTGATGGACGCGCGCCAGTGGGAAGCATCGGGCCACTGGGGCAAATATCGCGAAAACATGTTCGTCATCCCCGACGAAGTACCCAACACCGACGATGACGGCCCGGTGATCAGCGGCGAGGCCGACTGGATGGCCCTGAAGCCGATGAACTGTCCCGCACACGTGCTGATTTTTCGGCAGGGGATCAAATCGTACCGCGAACTGCCGCTGCGCATGGCGGAAATGGGCTGTTGCCACCGCAACGAACCGCACGGCGCCCTGCACGGCATCATGCGGGTGCGCCAGTTCACCCAGGACGATGGGCATATCTTCTGCCGCGAAGACCAGATCGTCGACGAAGTGGCGCAATTCTGCCAGTTGCTCGACCGCGTCTACAAAGATCTGGGCTTTCCCAAATATGCCGTAAAGCTGGCGCTGCGCCCCGAAAAGCGGTTCGGTTCCGACGAAATGTGGGACAAGGCCGAAGCCGAACTGCGCGAGGCGGTCGAACGCGCCGGCATGGCCACGCCCGAATTCGGCTGGGAAGAATTGCCCGGCGAAGGCGCGTTCTATGCGCCAAAGCTGGAATTCCACCTGACAGACGCGATCGGACGCACCTGGCAATGCGGCACGATCCAATCGGATCGCGTGCTGCCCGAACGGCTGGATGCGAGCTATATCGGCGAAGACGGCAACCGGCACCGCCCGGTCATGCTGCACCGCGCGATCCTGGGCACGTTTGAACGCTTCATCGGCATCCTGATCGAACATTTCGCCGGCCGGCTGCCAACCTGGCTGGCCCCGGTACAGGCGGTGGTGGCCACCATCGTGTCGGATGCCGACGATTACGCGCAGCACGCCGTCGCCACGCTGGCCGCCGCCGGAATCCGGGTGGAAAGCGACACCCGCAACGAAAAGATCAACCTGAAAGTGCGCGAACACTCGTTGCAGAAAGTGCCGTTCCTGCTGGTGGTGGGCAAGCGCGAGGCCGAAGAAGGCACCGTGGCGATCCGCCGTCTGGGCGAACAGGCGCAACAGGTGCTGCCGCTGGCCGAGGCGCTGGCACTGATCAAGGCCGAGGCGACCGCGCCCGATCTGGTGTAATGGTCAAAGGGGGCGTGGACCGACCACGCCCCCCTTGTTCGCGGCTGTAACGCGGTCTTAAAGAGAATAATGGCATAAGCGTTTCCACTTAGGGGCAACTCATGTGGATTCGGGCATGACCATGCAATTTCGCCATTTGCCGGAAAACGTGCTGGTCGAGGGGACGATCAGCGACGAGGCGATTGTCGCGCTGCGGCGGCAGATCTGGCCCGATGGCGTGGTCGATATCGACGAAGTCGAGGAAATTCTGGCGCTTAACGAAGAGGTCCGGCGCCCGAGCAAGGCGTGGATCGGCTTTTTCGTCGAAGCGGTCACCGAATTCCTGATGAACACCAGCGAACCGCGCGGCTATCTGTCCGAGGCGCAGGCCGATTGGCTTATCGTGCGGATGGACCGCGACGGGCGGCTCGATTCGCCCGCCAAGCTCGAACTGCTGGTGCATCTGCTGGAACGGATGGACGGGACGCCCGCGCGGATGAACGCCTATATCCTGGTGCAGATCGAACGCGCGGTGGTGTTCGGCGCGGGGCCGACGCGCGATGCCGATCATCCCGGTACCCCGCCCGCCGGGTGCATCACCGCCGAGGAATGCGCGCTGATCCGCCGGGTGATCTTTGCCCCGTCGAGCACCGGCGCATCGCATGTCAGCGTCGAAGAAGCCGAAATGCTGTTCCGCATCAAGGACGCGACGCTGGGCGCCGACAACGCGCCCGAATGGCAGACGCTGTTCGTGCAGGGCGTCGCCAATTACCTGCAAGGCTGGCAGGGCGCGCGCATGCCGAGCGCCGAACAGGAGGCCGCGCACCAGCGCTTTCTCGATGGACGCAATCCCGGGGTCGGCGGCGTGCTGCGGAAGATGGCGCGGCTCAGTCCCAACGGCCTGTTGTCGGAAGTGCGCAGCGGCGGCTTTGGCCGACGCCAGCCACCGCGCGATCATGTCGCCGAACAGCGCGCGACCTTTGCCGTCACCGACAGCGAACAGAACTGGCTGGACACCCAAGTCGCCACCGATGGCGAAGTCGATCCGCTGGAGGCCGCGTTGATCGCCTTTCTGCGCGACGATGCGTAAAGGGGGCTGAACAGCATGGAACGCAAACGCAATATCCAGCCGGAAACCGAACACCGCCGCAACCAGCCCCGCGCCTGGCGCGCCAGCGCCCTGCCCGCCGAGCCCGAGCGGCGGATCGGCCCACGCCACGAAATTGCCACCGACGCCAATGCCACACCGGTGCGGCTGGTCGATCTGTCGATCAATGGATGTTGCATCGGCTTTGCCACCGCGACCGATTTCCGGCTGGGCTTTCCGGGCGAAAGCGACGTGGTGCGCGCGATCGTGCGCTGGACCGAGGGCCTGCGCATCGGCGCCGAATTCACCCGAAGCCTGCCCAGCGAACGCATCGAAGCGATCCTGGGGCAGGATCGCAACCCAATGGTTGGATTGCTATAGCGTCTGTTTCGAAAGTCGCCGGTCGGCGACTTTGTGCCACCCACCGCCCCGCACCCCCGGCCCAACCGCCCACAGGGTACCTTAAATGGGCGGTTGGGCCGGGGGCGCGGGGCGGTGGGTGGCACTTTCAAACAGACACTTAAACGGTAAAGCTCTCACCACAGCCGCAAGTGCCCTTGGCATTGGGATTGGCGAAGGTGAAACCGGCCTGGAAGTCGTCTTCGACCCAATCCATCGTGCTGCCAATCAGATAGAGCACCGAGGCCCCGTCGATGAACAGCGTGCCGCCGGGGGTGACGATCCGTTCGTCCATCGGACTGGCCGCGTTCACGTAATCGACCGAATAAGCCAGGCCCGAACAGCCCCGGCGCGGGGTCGACAGCTTTACCCCGATCGCATCGGCGGGTGCCTGCGCCATAAGGGCGGCCACGCGGGCCTGTGCCGCCTCGGTCAGCGCGACCGCGGCGGGGCGTTCGCGGGTCGGGCGGCGCTGTGTGACAGTGTCCATGGTTACAGCATCCCCAGTTCGAGTTTGGCTTCGTCGCTCATCTTGGCCGGGTCCCATGGCGGGTCCCACACCAGATTGACCTCTGCATCGCGCACGCCGGGCACCGCGCTGACGCGCAGTTCGACTTCGGCGGGCATCGATTCTGCCACCGGACAATGCGGCGTGGTCAGTGTCATGGTGACGGTCGCATGCGCCTGGTCATCGATATCGACGCCATAGATCAGGCCCAGATCATAGATGTTGACCGGGATTTCGGGGTCATAGATTTCGCGCAGCGCGGTGACCACGCCTTCGTAGAGTTCGCCGCCGGGTTCGTTGGCGCCCACGCCCTTTGGCGTTTCGGCCAGAAACCCTTCGAGATAGTCGCGCTTGCGCGCCAAAGTTTCCGACGCAGTCTCGTCCTCGACCCGCGCGCGCGGGGGGGCGGCAACGCCGTCGACTTCCTCGATGATGAACTTGCGCTCCTCGGTCATGCGAAAATCCTCAAAGTACGTTCGATCCCGCGAACCAGCGCGGCGATATCGGTTTCGTCGTTGTAAAGCCCAAAGCTGGCGCGCGCAGTGGCCGGCACGCCCAGATGCGCCATCAGCGGCTGCGCGCAATGATGGCCGGCGCGGATCGCCACGTTTTCCTCGTCGAGGATCGTGCCCAGATCGTGCGGATGCACGCCTTCGAGCGTGAAGCTGACGATCCCTGCGCTGTCAGCCCCGCCAAACAGGCGCACCGCGTTGATCCGCCCGAGCGCGTCGCGTGCACTCGCCACCAGCGCGGTTTCGTGCGCGTGGATCGCCGCCAGCCCGTTGTCGGCGACAAACTGCGCGGCGGCGGCAAAGCCGATCGCCTCGGCAATCGCCGGGGTGCCCGCTTCAAAGCGCTGCGGCGCAGGCGCCCAGGTGGTCTGTTCGAACGTGACGCGGTCGATCATCGACCCGCCGCCCTGCCACGGCGGCATCGCGTCGAGCAGGTCGGCGCGCGCCCACAAGGCGCCGATCCCGGTCGGGCCATAAAGCTTGTGCGCCGAAAACGCATAGAAATCGCAGCCCAGGGCGGCCACATCGACCGGCAGGCGGGCCACCGCCTGACAGCCGTCGATCAGGATCTTTGCGCCCACCCCATGCGCCAGCGCGACCGCGCGGCGCACATCGAGCACGCTGCCCAGCACGTTCGACACATGGGCAAACGCCACCAGCTTGTGCGCCGGGGTCAGCATCCGTTCGGCGGCATCGAGATCGATCGCGCCATCGTCGGTCAGCGGGCAAACATCGATCGCGATCCCGGTGCGATCACGGATCAGTTGCCACGGCACGATGTTGGAATGGTGTTCCAGCACCGACAGCAGGATGCGATCGCCGGGCTTCAGATTGGCCACGCCCCAGCTTTGCGCGGCCAGATTGATCGCCTCGGTCGCGCCGCGCGTAAACACCACTTCGTGTTCGGCGCCGCCGATCAGGGCGGCCACCGCGCGCCGCGCGGCCTCATAGGCCAGCGTCATTTCGGCCGAACGGGCATAGAGCCCGCGATGCACCGTGGCATAGTCCGGGCCCAGCGCGCGGGCCACCGCGTCGATCACCACATCGGGCTTTTGCGCGGTGGCCGCGCTGTCGAGATAGTGCCAGCGCGCGCCATCGGGGGTCAACAGCCCCGGAAAGGCATCCGCGCGGGTTGCTTCGCGCACAGTCACAGCAAATCCTCCAGCGCGGCCAGCGCCGCCGTGGTCAGACGTTCCTCATCATCCGCCCCGGCAAAGGCCTCGGCCAGAAAGGCCTGCAGCATCAGCGCCTTGGCAGCGGCAGGCGGCAGCCCCCGGCTGGCCAGATAGAACAGCCCGTCCTTGTCGAGTTCGCCGATCGCGCAGCCATGCGCGCATTTCACGTCATCGGCATAGATTTCCAGTTCGGGCCGCGCGTTGGCACTGGCCCCGCGATCGAGCAGCATGGCGCGGATCGACTGTTCGCCATCGGTACCGACGGCCCCGCGATCGACCACCACACGGCCCAGATAATTGCCCGTCGCGCGCCCCGCCATGACTTGCCGCACGATCTGGCGCGAAATGGCATCGGGCGCGGTGTGGACGACTTCGGTGACGATTTCGACGCGATGATCGGCGCCCGCGACTTGCGCCGCGCCAAAGTGGAACTGCGCCCCGCGCGCCAGCGCAACCCGTACAGCCACCCGGCCATAGCCGCGCGCGGCGTTGAGCACGTGCAACGAAAGATGCGCGCCTTCGCCCAGCGTGATCGCCAGGTCGCGCACTTCGGTGCCGGCGCCTGTCAGCACCAGCGTATGCGCCGCACTTTCGCCCGCATCGACCACGATCGCCTGTTGTGCGACCGGCCAGACCGTGGCCAGCGCGGCAAAGTCGGCATAGCGCCAGGCCTCGTCATGGCGGGTGGGCAGCGCGGTCATGCGAGCACGCCTTCGTAACCCTGCTGTTCGAGTTCGAGCGCCAGGTCGGCCCCGCCCGAGCGCACGATCCGCCCGCCCGCCAGCACATGGACGAAATCGGGTTTCACATAGTCGAGCAGGCGCTGATAATGCGTGATCAGCAGCACCGCCTTGTCGGGCCGCCGCATGATCGCGTTGATCCCTTCGCCGCAGACTTTCAACGCGTCGATATCAAGGCCCGAATCGGTCTCGTCGAGGATCGCCAGCTTCGGGTCGAGAATGCCCATCTGGACCATTTCGGCGCGCTTCTTCTCGCCGCCGGAAAACCCGACATTGACCGGGCGCTTGAGCATGTCGGCATCAAGCTTGAGCAAGCCGGCCTGTTCGCGCGCCAGTTTCAGGAACGCCCCGCCCGACAGCGGTTCCTCGCCGCGCCCCTTGCGCTGCGCATTGAGCGATTCGCGCAGGAACTGCACCATCGACACGCCGGGGATTTCGACCGGATACTGAAAGCCGAGGAACAGGCCGGCCGCCGCGCGCTCGTGCGGTTCCAGCGCCAGCAGATCCTGCCCGTCGAACGTCACGCTGCCGCCGGTCACTTCGTAACCGGGGCGCCCGCCCAGCGTATAGCCCAGCGTCGACTTGCCCGCGCCATTGGGCCCCATGATCGCATGGATTTCGCCCGCGTTGATGGTCAGCGACAGCCCCTTGAGGATCGGCTTGTCGGCAACGGTGGCATGAAGGTTGTCAATGGTCAGCATGATCGGACTTTTCGTAAAAAATGGGATGGATCGTGGGAAGCCGGCCATCATCAAGCCCCTCCCCTTCAGGGGAGGGGTTGGGGTGGGGCCCCACCCAACGCGCCGACGCGCGGTGCAACGCGGACAGGATCGAACGCAACACCCCGTCAAGGTTGGTCATCACATCATGGTTGGTCACCCGCACCACGCGCATGCCATGGCGCGCCAGCGCATGATCGCGCCGCATATCCGCGTCGGGGTCGTGCGTGTCGCCATCGACTTCGACAACCAGCGCTTTCGCCGGGCACAGGAAATCGGCGATATAAGGCCCGATTACGGCCTGGCGGCGGAACTTGTGGCCGTCCAACTGGCTGTTCGACAGCGCGCGCCACAGGCGTTTTTCGGGTTCGGTGGGGTTGCGGCGCATGTCCGCCGCCCGGTTGTTCAATTCAGCGAGGAGCCCGGCGGACAGGCCCCACCCCCGCCCCCTCCCCTGAAGGGGAGGGGAGTTCGTGCGTCGTGCGTCCTGTTGGGGTGAAAGGGTCATCCGACCGAGCCTTCGAGACTGATCCCCAGCAGCTTTTGCGCCTCGACCGCGAATTCCATCGGCAACTGTTGCAGCACTTCGCGGGCAAAGCCGTTGACGATCAGCGCCACGGCATCCTCCTGGGACAGGCCGCGCTGCATCGCGTAGAACAACTGGTCGTCCGAAATCTTGGACGTGGTCGCCTCATGCTCGATGATCGCGGTGGGGTTCTTCACCTCGATATAGGGCACGGTATGCGCGCCGCAGGTGGCGCCGAGCAGCAGGCTGTCGCACTGGGTGTGGTTGCGCACCCCTTCGGCATTGGCCGCCACGCGGACCAGGCCGCGATAAGTGTTGTTCGACTTGCCCGCGCTGATCCCCTTCGACACGATCGTCGAACGGCTGCCTTTGCCGTTGTGAATCATCTTGGTGCCGGTGTCGGCCTGCTGGTGATTGTTGGTCACCGCGACCGAGTAGAATTCGCCGACGCTGTCTTCGCCGTTCAACACGCAACTGGGGTATTTCCAGGTGACCGCCGATCCGGTTTCGACCTGGGTCCAGCTCACTTTGCTGCGCGCGCCCTGGCACAAGGCGCGCTTGGTGACGAAATTGTAGATCCCGCCCTTGCCTTGCGCATCGCCGGGATACCAGTTCTGCACGGTCGAATACTTGATTTCGGCATCGTCGAGCGCGACCAGTTCGACCACCGCGGCGTGAAGCTGGTTTTCATCGCGTTGCGGCGCGGTGCAGCCTTCGAGATAGGACACATAGGCGCCCTTTTCGGCGACGATCAGCGTGCGTTCGAACTGGCCGGTATTTTCCGCGTTGATGCGGAAATAGGTCGACAATTCCATCGGGCAGCGCACGCCTTCGGGAATGTAGACAAAGGTGCCGTCAGAAAACACCGCGCAGTTGAGCGCGGCAAAGAAATTGTCGTGCATCGGCACGACTTTACCCAGCCAGCGACGCACCAGATCGGGAAATTCGCGCACCGCCTCGCTGATTGAGCGGAAGATCACGCCCGCGCTTTCCAGTTCCTTGCGGAACGTGGTGGCGACTGAAACCGAATCGAACACCGCGTCGACCGCGATCTTGCGCGCGCCTTCGACACCCGCCAGCACGGCCTGTTCGGCCAGCGGAATGCCCAGCTTTTCATAGATGCGCAGGATTTCGGGATCGACTTCATCCAGGCTCTTGGGCCCGTCCTTGGTCTTTGGCGCAGCCCAGTAATAGGCCGCCTGGTAATCGATCGGCGGGATCTGCAGCTTGGCCCAGTCGGGCATCGGCATCGTCAGCCAGTGGCGATAGGCCTTCAGACGCCAATCCAGCATCCATTCCGGCTCGTCCTTCTTGGCCGAGATATAGCGCACGGTTTCTTCGGACAGGCCCCTGGGCCCATATTCCTGCTCGATATCCGACGACCAGCCGTGTTCGTAGTCGGCCGCACGCGCTGCCGCCTCACGGGCGGCGATATCTTTCACGGCGGGTTCGTGTTCGCTCATGCCTGCATCTCGATCATGGTGGGAGTGGGCGCGGCCAACTGGCTGAGCGACACGCCGGCGAGCGCCCCGCGCAACGCGGCATCGACCAGCGGCCAATGGGGCCGTACCGAACAGGCGCTTTCCAGCGAACAGTCGGGACGGCCGGTGTCAGTGCGCAGCCGTTCGCTGCAGGCGGCCATGGCAATCGGGCCTTCGACCGCCTCGATAATATCGGCCAGCGAGATTGCCGCCGCCGGACGGGCCAGCGTCAGCCCGCCATGGGCGCCACGCACGCTGCGCAACAGCCGCGCGGCCGACAGCTTGCTGACCAGTTTCTGCACCGTCGGCGCGGGCAGCCCGGTTTCATCGGCCAGTTGCTGCGCCGAAATGCGCGCATGCCCGCAATGCCGCGCGGCTGCGGTCATCGTCACCACGGCATAGTCGGCCATGCTTGACAGGCGCATTCTCAAAAAGACCTTTGGCGACAGCGGGATCGGCCCCGCAATTCAAATCAGACTGATTCGGTCCAGTTATCTAGGTATCGCATCCGCGTCTGACAAGATGGCCCCTTGCCCTTTTGGGCAGGTCGCCCAAAGGCGCCGCCATTCACCCGCACCCTGGGGCTGGCCGCGCCACCCACCCGGCAAGTTCGCGCAACGATCAGCCCGGCCAGCGCGCAATGGGTTCCATTATGGATGCAATATTGGCGATCCGGCCCGCCAGAACGCGCCAAAAAAACAGGCGGCCGAAACTGAACGTTTCGGCCGCCCTAAAGTCGAGAACCCGATACATCACTGCACCGAGCCCTTCGGGTCGCAGGAGGACTGCTAGGCGATCGTCCG
>Ga0302187_10005136_pt1 | contig 10365 bp, 6 predicted proteins | sample II_Bog_E1_3_FD_202120 | JGI IMG/M metagenome (GOLD analysis project Ga0302187, IMG submission 202120) | Peat permafrost microbial communities from Stordalen Mire near Abisko, Sweden - II_Bog_E1_3 | ecosystem: Environmental > Terrestrial > Soil > Wetlands > Peat | place: Sweden: Abisko, Stordalen...
CGATGAAGTCGTCCAACCCGAAGGTCATGATCGAGGCCTACCGGCTCCTCGTGGAGCGGATGGACGCGGAGGACATGCATTACCCGCTGCACCTCGGGGTGACCGAGGCCGGCGACGGCGAGGACGGCCGGATCAAGGGCTCGATCGGCATAGGTTCGCTCCTGATCGACGGCCTGGGCGACACGATCCGGGTGTCGCTTACCGAGGACAGCGTCTACGAGATCCCGGTTGCCCGCGCGATCGCCGACAAGGCGATGAGCCTTTGGCGCCATGAGGGGTCGCAGGGAGCCCCCGGGGTCGACTCCGTCGACCCGTTCCACTTTGAGAGGCGGGCGACCGCCCTGCTCGCGCTCGGCGAGGCCCCGGTGGGCCCCGAGAAGCCCCCCCGGGTGATCGTGAGGATACCCAGCCTGGACGACCTCGGTCAGGCCGTGGGAGACCTGGCATCGCACCGGATGAAGGACACGCCGGCAGAGGGGCTGATCCTCGCGTTCCGCGAGGCCGCCGACGCGCTCCGAATCCCGGAGGCCCTGGAGAAAAGCCCCATTGCCGCGAGCTTCCTCGTGCTCGACCTGGCGCCGTCCGTCGCCCCCGCCGACGTTGAGCCCCTGCTGTCGAAGGCGAAGGGCCGGATCGTCCTTCTTAGGGCATTCTCGGGCGAAAGCGGGCCGGACCTGGCGCTCTGGGCGGCCCTCGCGCGGAAGTTCGGCCATTTCCTGGCTGTCGACGCCTCCCCAGACTCCTACGAGGCGCTCACCGGAGCGCTGGGGAAACTGGGCGACAAGGGCCTGATCGCCACCTGGTCGGGGTACACAGGCACCGGGACAGGGCACCCCGTGGGCGCCTACCGCAGGATTGTCCAGGCGCTTCGCCAGGCCGGGAGCGCCGCTCCGGTCTGGATCCGCAACACCGCGCGCACCGCCGTCCGGGGCGACAACAGCTTCCTTTCGCGGCTCATTGACGCCAGCTTCCTTACCGGGAGCCTCCTCTGCGACGGCTTGGGGGACCTGGTGAGCATCGAGACCGAGGCCGACCCGGTCCGGTCCACGCGCCTCTCCTACAATGTGCTCCAGGGGGCGGGTGCCCGCGTATCGAAGGCGGAGTTCGTGGCGTGCCCGAGCTGCGGGAGAACGCTCTTTGACCTGCAGACGACCACCCAGCGGATCCGGGCGCAGACCGGGCACCTGAAGGGCGTGAAGATCGCCATCATGGGCTGCATCGTGAACGGCCCGGGCGAGATGGCCGACGCCGACTTCGGCTACGTCGGGGGCGCCCCGGGCAAGATCAATTTGTACGTGGGCAAACAGTGCGTGCAGTACAACATCCCCCAAGCGGAGGCCGATGCGCGCCTCATGGCTCTTATTAAGGAACACAATAAATGGACGGAGCCAGAACCCGCGCATGCCTGAGCGCGGACCCGGAAGTGTATCGAAAAAGTCCACGCACCGTCACGCGCGCGTAACATACCCGTAACCTTCTTATAGGCTTTGATAGCCTGATTCAGGGCGATGTAATATTGCGGGGATTACATGGGAAAAGGGCTCCGGTTTTGTCGCCTAAATTTGCGGCCCGGACGCAACGAAAAAATGGAAAAAAGTTATGCCCATCCCCCCTGTGAACAACTTGTCAGAAAGTTGACCTTGTAATGGTTTTCGCGTTCACAGTTACTCCCCCCTTGTCCAAGCCAATTAGGCTCTCGGTTGTTCTTTGCCACGTCACGAATGCCGCCCACCTCGGGCCCCGCAGCGATACTCGACATAACCCCCTGGCTATGAATATTTTACTTAATTCTACGCCCCACCCCACCCTCTACCGGGCCAGGAACCAAATTTCGTCGCAGCGGCAGGACCCAGAGGCAGCCTGATTGACGTGCCAAGGCGCCCCCCGAGGGCCAATGTGAATAAGCCCCGATTTTAACGCCCGCTCATGCCCTCTTTGTCCCTACCGCACAACCTCTGGGAGACAGTCAAATGCGACTTCAAATCCCTGTTTCCGGAGGATGTGTTCCAGATGTGGTTTGAGCCGGTGGTTTGCCTGGAGACGTCGGAGGATTCCATAACCCTCGGAGTACCCAACGATTTCGCTGCAATCTGGATTCACGACAACTACCTCGACCTGATTTCGCAGCGCCTGAAGCTCACGGCTGGCCGCTCCGTGAACGTGAACCTGCAGAAAACCGACGGCGGGGCCAGGGGCATGGGCAACCACCGCGCCGCCGAGGCGGCTCCCGCAGCCCGGCCGCGCGCCGTCACCGGAGCCCGCAAATCGTCACGCAGTGACGACCGGGGGCCGGCGCCGGGCACCCTCAACCTGCGTAACACGTTCGAGACTTTCGTCGTCGGTTCGAACAACCAGATGGCGCACGCCGCAGCCCTAGCCGTGGCCCAGGCGCCGGCCCAGGCCTACAACCCCCTCTTCATCTATGGCGAGACCGGGCTCGGCAAGACGCACCTGATGCATGCGATCGGCCACGTCATCCTGAGGAACAATCCGGATGCCCGCGTCGCCTACCTCTCCACGGAGAAGTTCACCAACGACTTCATCCAGGCGCTGCAGGAAAACGGGATGGTAAAGTTCCGCCAGAAGTACCGCCACGCGGACGTCATGCTCCTCGACGACGTGCAGTTCCTGGCCGGCAAGGAGCGCATCCAGGAGGAGTTTTTCCACACCTTCAACGAGCTCTTCGAATCCGGGAAGCAGATCGTCCTTTCAAGTGACCGCAGGGCCAGCGAGATCCAGAAGCTGGAGGCGAGGCTAGTCTCCCGCTTTGAGTGGGGCCTTCCTGCGGACATCCAGGCGCCCGACCTCGAGACACGCATCGCCATCCTCCGCACAAAGGCCGCGACGCTCAAATGCGGCCTGCCCGAGCCGATCATCACCTTCATAGCCCAGAACATTACCAAGAACATCCGCCGCCTTGAGGGCGCGATGATCAAGGTCGCCAGCTACAGCGCGCTCAGCAACAAGCCGCTCGACCTGGCCACGACGGAGCGCCTGCTGCACGACATGCTGGTCGAGCAGGCCCAGAGCATCCTTACCATCGAGACGATCCAGAAACGCGTCGCCGACCACTTCCAGATCCGACACAGCGACATGACGAGCAAGCGCAGGCCCAACAACATCGCCATACCTCGCCAGGCTGCGATGTATCTGGCCCGCACGCTCACCAAGCACTCCCTCCAGGAAATTGGGGACGCCTTTGGCGGCCGCGACCACGGGACCGTGATCCACGCCTGCAAGGCCGTGGAGAACATGATGGAGCAGGACGCCTCGATGAGGGGCAGTGTCGAGTTTCTGAAGACACAGCTTTCGCGATAGTACGGCAAATCCCTTGCCCGGCTTGAGTTGCCGGGGAAAAAGGGTTTAGCTCAGGCATTCATCCATGACTCTCACTCCCGAGCAGACGAAGGCCGTGTCGGAATGGGTCGCCTCAGGCGACAACCTTTACACGGTGCAGAAGAAGCTGTCCGACCAGTTCAAGGTCTCGATGACCTACATGGACGTGCGGTTCATGGTGGATGACCTGAACCTCCAGATCAAGGACACGGCCCCGAAGGTGGATGCCAGCGACGTGACCAAGGCCCCGCCCGCGGCCAAGCCCCCGGCCGATAAGAAGGGCTTCATCGACAAGGCAAAGGAGAAGCTCGGACTCTCGCCCGCCGAAGACGAGGGCGCGCCGGAGGAGGCGGAGGCGCCCGCGCAGGCATCGGGGGTCACCGTCACCGTCGACAAGGTCAACCTGAACCCCGCGGCCATGGCCACGGGCACCGTCTCGTTCCCCGGGGGCGTGACCGGAAAATGGATCGTGGACCTCCAGGGCCGGCCGGGCTTGATCGAGGTCAGCAAGCCCGGATACCGGCCGTCGCCGGCCGACGCCCAGGCGTTCATGCAGGAGCTCTCGCAGGCCCTGCAGCAATACTAGGCCCGGGTCATCGCGAGGAGGTCCTCCTCCGCAATCACGGGCACGCCCAGGGAGCGCGCCTTCTCGAGCTTTGAGCCGGCCTCGGCCCCCGCGAGGACATAGCTCGTCTTCTTGCTGACGCTCGACGCCACCTTTCCCCCCGCCGCCTCGATCCGCGTCGCTGCCTCCTCGCGGGTCATCGACGGGAGCGTTCCGGTGAGGACAAACGTCTTCCCGAGGAGCGGGCCGGCGCCGGGAGCGGCAGCGGCGGGCTTCGCCGGCTTCACGCCCGCCTCCAGGAGGTCACGGACGAGGGTTCGGTTCACAGGCTGGTTGAAATGCCCGACGATCGCGTCGGCCATGGTCGGTCCGATCCCCGGGATCAGGCTTTCCTTGGACCCGCTGATGTAGTCCCCGTATTTGGACTCGGAAAGGGCCCCCAGGCTTCCAAATCGCGACGCCAGGTCCTTGGCCGCCGCAGCTCCCACGTGCGCGATGCCGAGGCCGTGGACGAAGCGCCACAGGTCCGCGCCCTTGCTCTTCTCTATGGCAGCCAGAAGGTTGTCCGACGACTTCTCGACGCTCTTCCCGAGCCCAAGGAGGTCAGCGCGCCGAAGCCTGTAGATGTCCGCGACCCCGCGGACCCATCCCTTGCCGACCACGACGTCCACCATCGCCTCGCCCAGGCCGTCGATGTCGACGCATGCCTTCGAGGCGAAGTGGAGCACCCTGCGGCGGACCTGGACGGGGCATTCGTAATTGGGGCAGCGCAGCGCGACCTCACCCTCCACCTGCACCACGGGGGTGCCGCAGGCCGGGCACTTCCTGGGGAATTCGAACGCGACGCACTCGGGCGTCCGCCGCGCCGTGTTCACGCCGACCACGGCCGGTATCACCTCGCCGGCCTTCTCCACGTAGACAAAGTCGCCCACGCGGATGTCCTTCCGGGCAATCTCGTCCTTGTTGTGGAGCGTGGCCCGGGAAACCGTGGACCCTGCGAGCAGGACCGGCTCAAGCTCGGCCACCGGCGTCAGGACACCCGTTCTCCCCACCTGCACCGAGATCGAAAGGAGGCGGGTCTCCGCGCGCTCGGCGGCGAACTTGTAGGCCATGGCCCAGCGCGGCGCGCGGCTCGTGCTCCCGGCCTCGCGCTGGAGCGCGAGCGAATCCAGCTTAACGACCGCCCCGTCGGTGCCGTAGGCGAACTTTCCCCTCGCGCGGTCGAGCTCGCCGATCGCGGCCCAGACCTGGCCGATCCCGCTGGCGGTCCACATCCTCTCGACGGACGGCAGGCCCCAGGCGCGCACCCGGGCGTGGTAGCCCGATTGCGTCTCGCCCGCGGCCTCGGCCGGCTCGCAGGCACCGATCCCGTAGAGGACGATCTCGAGGCGGCGCTCGGCAACCTCCCGGGGGTCGAGGAGCTTGATGGTGCCGGCCGCGAGATTGCGGGGGTTTGCGTAGCGCTCCTCGCCCTCGGCGTCCCTCGCAGCGTTTATCCGGACGAACTCGGCCGTCGACATGTAGATTTCGCCGCGTATCTCGATAAGGTCGGGAACGGGCGCCCCCGCCGAGGCCTTCAGCTTGCGCGGCAGCGCCCGTATCGTGAGGGCGTTGGCGGTCACGTCGTCGCCTTCGGTGCCGTTGCCCCGGGTGACCGCGCGCACCAGGGCCCCCTTCGCGTAGGTGACGCTCACGGCCAGCCCGTCCACCTTCGGCTCGACGACATACGAGAGTTCATCCCTTCCGAGGAGCTTGACCAGGCGCGCGTGGAATTCCCGCAGCTCCGCCTCGGAGTACGTGTTGTCGAGGCTCTGCATCGCCTGGCGATGGCGATAGGTCTGGAAGCCCTCGGCACGGTCATCCCCGACCCGGAGGGTGGGCGAGTCGCCCGCGGACGCGCCCGGGTACCGCGCCTCGAGGTCCCCGAGCTCGCGCTTGATGCGGTCGTACTCCTGGTCGGTCACCTCGGGGCGGGCCCGGCGATAGTAGCGCTCGTCGTGGAGGGCCACCTCCGCGCGGAGGGCCGCGATCCGCTTCTGTGCTTCGGACGGTGTCAAAGGAGGCGCTGGTTTTGCTGCACGAAAATTCCGCGAAGTCGCCGCGGGAGGCAATGCCCTTCGTCGGCCGGAGGACCTAGCCGGCCGCGGGAGGGGGAGGCGGCCCCCCGGCGGGGGGCGCCTCCGGGGGAGACCCGGCCCCCCGTCTCCTCCGGACGGCGTCCCTAAGGATGAACTCGATCTGCCCGTTCACACTCCTGAGCTCGTCCGCGGCCCACTTCTCGACCTCCCTCCAAAGCAGGGGGTCGGTTCGCAGGAGGAAAGCCTTGCGGTCGTCAGCCATCCTAGGATGCGGGGCGCGGCCGGGTCATCGGAGGCCCGCCGCCTCCCTCGCGGACTGCATGAAGAATTCCGGGTCCGAGGGCGACACGGCGACCACCTTTCCCGGCCAGCGCAGGAGGACCGCGTGTTCGGTGTCGGTAAGGAACGCGTCAAACTTGCCGATCCGCTTGCTCCAGTACTTTCCCCGGATGGCCCCGAGGCCCCCGTTGCCCCAGAGCTTTACGGCCCAGCGGAGCACGTCCCTGTCCCGCTCGACGGAGAGGAGCCCCTCCAGCGGGTACCGCTTCTTGCAAAGGACCAGGGAATTGCCCTCGATCCGGAAATGGGAGGCGCGCGCCTTTTCCAGGAGGAACGCGCCCACGAAGCCCACGAGGACGAGCAACGGAGCAAACGTCGCGATGGCCCGGACGCCGGGCGCCTCATGCGCCGGATTCATCGCCACCCGGACGACATTCGCCCCCGCGCCGCAGACGACGATCGCTCCCACGAGGACGAACGGGAGGATAAAGCGTCGCCCGAGCGGCGCGGACTGAAACGACTGGTTCACCACATTCATGGCTGAAGGGGCCCGGGCGGCTCCGGCCGCTCAGGTGTAGAGGGTCCCGGTATTCACCACGGGCTGGGTCTGCGTCTCGCCGCAGAGCACGACGAGCAGGTTCGACACCATCGCCGCCTTGCGCTCCTCGTCGAGCTTGACGACGCCCTTCTCCGAAAGCTCGCGGAGCGCCATCTCTACCATGCCGACGGCCCCGAACACGATCTTCTGCCGCGCAGCGATCACGGCCTCGGCCTGCTGTCGCCGGAGCATGGCCTGGGCGATCTCGGGCGCATAGGCCAGGTGGGTGAGGCGCGCCTCCTCGATGCCGATGCCGGCCCGGGCCAGGCGTTCCTGGAGCTCCTTCGCGAGCGCCACGGCGACCTCGGCGCCGCTTCCGCGCAAGGTCAGCTCGTTCGGCTCGCCGTCGTCATAGAGGTAGCTGCTCGCCACGTGGCGGACGCAGGACTCGCTCTGGATCCGGATGAAGTTCTCGTAGCTGTCCACGTCGAAGACGGCCTGCGCGGTGTCCTGGACGCGCCACACGATCACCACGGCGATCTCAACCGGGTTGCCCCGCTTGTCGTTCACCTTGAGCTTGTCGCCGTTCAGGTTTCGAACCCGCAGCGAAATCTTGAACTTGCGGTAGAAGGGATTGGCCCAGAGGAAGCCGTTCTGGCGGGCCGTCCCCTTGTACTCGCCGAACAGCGTGAAGACGGCCGCCTCGTTCGGCTGGAGCGTGAAGAACCCTCCAAGGGACACGAACGAGCCGATCATCAGCAAAAAGCCGATGCCGACAGGCAGGAGCGCCTGGTGGCTTGCGCCGAAGGCAAGCAGGACGAGCCCGAACACGAGGGCGGCGAGGACAACGAAGAGAAACGCCCACCCGCTCGGCGTCGAAGTCGACTGCTCGCGGTGGGTGGTGACGGGGATTTTGGAATCAGATGTCATGGTGAGGAAGGGTTGAAACAGATATTGATATGATATCATTTACATATCTATGCAACCAAAACAGTCACCAAATGGGGTAATCCCTTAAAATTAAATATCTTCGGCCAGAAATAGCCCTGGGATTCCGCGCCCAGGGCCCATTGCCGGCCTATCGCGAGACCAGGGCCTGTGTGGCCGGGCCCGGGTGCGGGTTTGGCGTGAAGACGAGCACGGGGCCGTTGCACTGGGACACCGCGAGGGACGGGATGCCCTTCTGGCCAGGCAGGGCCAACGCAACCACGGCCCGGGCATCCCCTGCGGCAACAAGGCCGCTGCGCCACGCCGGCACCGGCGTGAGGCCTCCACGCCCATCGCCCTTAAGGAGCACGCCCACCCCGCCGTCAAACCGCCCCGTCGAGGGTTCCGGCCCGAAGTTGTTGCCCACGCAGTACACGTCCGGGATCCCGTCGCCGTCCAGGTCGCGGACGACGATGCCGTTTATCGGCGAGATCTGCGCGTAGCTCGGCAGGGGCTTGAACTCAAAGGTGCCGTCGGGCATCTGGAAGTAGACGCCGCTGGCCAGCTCGTTGGCCTCGAGGCGGCGGGCCTTGGCGAGGGGTTCGGCCGGGAAGATGTCCTCGATGGTCGCGTGCGCGTAGGCCTCGTATGTCGGGAATTTTTTCCGGATCCAGGGAAATACATAGGCCAGCTTGCTGCGCCCTCGCACGGGGTAGAGCTTCCCGCCCTCGTACTGCGCCTCGACGATCTGCTCCTTGCCGCTGCCGTCCAGGTCGCCGGCAAGCAGGACCGCCGGCTCGCTCGGGCTTGCGTGGTATTTGGTGTTCAGTCCCACGTTGCCCGCGATGATGTCCATGCGGCCGTCCCCGTTTAGGTCGGCCACCGCAACGGCGCTCCACCAGCCCGTTCGCTTTGAAAGACCTGACCTTTCGGTCCAGTTGTCGAAGCCGTGGCCGTTGTTGTGGAAATAGGAGACCGGACCCCACTCGGAGGCGACCACCAGGTCGGGCCGCCCGTCGTGGTCGATGTCGGCCCAGACCGCGGCGGTCACCATCCCTATGTTCCTTAGCCCCGGAGCCAGCTTGTCGGTCACGTCCACAAACTTTCCGCCGACGTTCTGGAACAGGTAGCTCTTGGGCGTGGCCGGCCAGTGGCCCGGAACGAGCCTTCCGCCGACGAAGAAACCCGGCTTGCCGCTGCCGTCAAAGTCCGCCGCGGCTACGACGCAGGACGACTCGCCCGTCGCCGGCACAGCCCCTTCGGGCGCAAGGGTGAAGTGCCCGTGCCCGTCGTTCAGGTAAAGCATGCAGCCGAGCGCGGGATCGCCGCGCTCATGCCTGACCCCGCCACCCGCGATGAGGAGGTCGGGCCGGCCGCTCCCGGTCGTGTCGAGGAAGACCGCGCCCACATCGTCGGAATCCTTCACCGAGGCCCAGGGTTGGTCCGGGGCGGGCTTGAAGGTGCCGTCGGCCTGGCCGAGGTAGAGGACGCCGGCCTGGCCGCCCGTCCCGCTGACAAAAAGGTCGGCGATCCCGTCCCCATTCACGTCGGCCACCGCCATCGCAGGGCCGTTCATGCCGAGGCGGCGCGGCAGCAGGCGCTGGGCGCTGAACTCGTCCGCCGGCACGGGCGCGTCGACAAAGTCGATCCCCTTCGCGTGGGCCGACTCGGCAAACAGGGCGGCCGGGTCCACCGGATGGGTGATGTGGGCCGGCGGCCTGCGTGCCACCTCTCCCGGGGCGAGGTCGGGCTGCCGTATCGTGAGCAGCTTGTCGACGGGAAGGTCCTCGAGCACCTGGACCTGCCCGTTCGGCCAGTGGATCGTGAGCTTGTTGATCGAGGTGTCGTTGCCCAGGCCGAAGTGGACCGTCGACGGCTCGCTCGTCACCACACCGCGCTCCGTGTAGACTTGGCGGACCTGGACACCGGACGCCGTCTCGATCCGGATCTCGGCGCCAATGCCGTCACGGTTCGGGACCCGGCCGGCCAGCTTCACCATCAGCCGGTGGCCCCCGGTCGTGTTGTTGCGTATGACCGTAGGCGGGCCCTCGTAGTTGTTATAGATGATGTCGAGGACACCCCTGTTGTCCAAGTCCACCAGGGCCGCCCCGAAGGAGACGCCCACGTGGTCCAGCCCCCACTTTGCGCTCACGTCCTCGAACTTCAGGTCCCCGAGGTTCTTGTACGCGAGCGTGTGCTCCTTGCGCTCCGGGGAGTTCTTCCAGACGGCGCCCCGGGCGTTCACGTTCGGGGCGATGTTCTGCTTGTCGACCAGGTCGGGGTTCGTGAAGTCGCGGATCATGCCGCCGACAAAGAAGAGGTCCTGGCGGCCCGAGCAGTCGAGGTCCGCCATGCGCGCGGCCCATGTCCACCCCGTGGCATCGACCCCGATCAGGTGGGCCACCTCCTGGTAGCGGTCGGTGCCCGTGTTGATGTACACGGAATTCCACATGTACTGCGGGATGAGCTCGGGCACCCGCTCCATCTCCCAGAGCCCCCTGCCCTGCTCCTCGAGGCCCGTCATGAACCCGGCGTGGGTGTGGTCGCGCATGTCGACCACCATGAAGTCGATGAGGCCGTCGTTGTTGAGGTCCCCAGAGTCGCCCGCCATCGAGAAATAGGTGACGTGCGGCAGCTTCTCG
>Ga0302187_10005137_pt1 | contig 10364 bp, 9 predicted proteins | sample II_Bog_E1_3_FD_202120 | JGI IMG/M metagenome (GOLD analysis project Ga0302187, IMG submission 202120) | Peat permafrost microbial communities from Stordalen Mire near Abisko, Sweden - II_Bog_E1_3 | ecosystem: Environmental > Terrestrial > Soil > Wetlands > Peat | place: Sweden: Abisko, Stordalen...
AAGGCAAGACGGCGAGCCTGTGAGGCTCGCCGCTTCGCTCTACTGTCTACCCTCTGCTGTCTGTAGCTACTTCACCATCGGCTCCACGATGTCATCGAGTCGATCCATGGTGCCCGCGACGCGCTCAAAGTGCGGATACTTCTCGCCCTCGTGATAGTCGAGACGAATCATTTTGAAGTAGCCGGTGTTCTCGACGATGAGTTCGACCACGGGTCCCTTGCCGACAGCATCCTGCAGCGCCTGGTGCATCAGGGCCGCGGAGTACGCGCGGCCGTTGACCGCGACGATGTGGAAGCCCGGAGCGACGCCGGCCTTGTACGCAACGCCGCCTACGATCGCGTCCTGCACAACGCCGGAAGAGTCAACCGTGAGGCCAACCGAGTAGCGTGCATCGATACCCCCAGCCCCCGCTGAACTTTCCGTAAGCTGCGACCAGTAATCAGGCTTGTCGGTGTAGGTGAGCTTGTATCCCGAGAGTGCATTGATGCCCGCAATCTCCGGAGCGTGAAACTCGTTCGAGTCGAGACGAGCGCGCAGGAAGCCGGCCCAATCATTGGGAGCCACCGCGTTCAGCCCCTTCACCACATCATCGAAGGTGTACGGCACCACCATCGGACCGGTGTTGCCGTTGAGGCCGTGGAAGGCGGCAGCGAAGTCATTCAGCGTCTTCTTGCCATCGGTCTTCGAGCGGATGGTGAGATCGACTTCGAGCCAGAGAAGCTCGCCTTCGTCGTAGTAGTCGGTGTCCCTGCGGAAGTTGTCATACGCTGCGCCGGTGAGATAGAGCACCTGCGCGAAGGTCGCGGTGTCCTGCAGATCACGCCAGGTGCGGCCCGGGCGAGCGTCATTGAGATACGCAGCAATGGTGGCGAGGCGATCTCGATAGATCGCGTTGTTCCAGATGCCGCAGCGCGCCGCGAGGACATCGCCAAGATACTCGGTGAGGCCTTCGTACACCCACAGCAGATTGCCCTTCATCGGGTCTTCGTAGTTGCCCGTGGCGAGGCCGATGGGGCGGCGATACTTGCCGTTCCACGAATGCGTGAACTCGTGCGGCAGCAGCAGACCGTCCGCAATGAACTGGTCGTCGTCGACAAAAGTTTTCTCCGCGACGCGATCATCGGACGACTGGTGATGTTCGAGGCCGAAGTGCGCGACCTGGTCGGAGAGCGTGACGAGGAAGTGATACGAGTTGTAGTGGCGTGACTTGTACAGCGCTCCGGTCTCGCGGATCAAGCGCGAGAACTCGTCGATGTGTTCCTGCGAAAGCTTGATGTCTTCGGGGCCATCCCCGGCGAGATCGAGGTAGTGCTTCGGCGTGATCTCGGGAGCCAGCGGAATCTCCCGGAACCACCGGCCCGCAAGGACCGGCGAGTCGATCAGCTGATCCATCGCCACGGGCTTGAAGGTCGTGGTCTGGCCGTTCTTTCCTGTGGCGTCAAGCGCGGTTCCGAAGTTCCAATCCGCAGGCACGGTCACGGACGGCGTGAAGATGACCTTCGCGGGATCAGAGCCTTTGGGCGTGACCAGCAGAGTATTCCAGCTCAGCAGTGCGAGGTTGTTGCTGGTCGAGCCACCCGCCGTAAACGAGCCTCCCGAGACTGCGAGGAAGTCCATCTTGATGTTGAGCGTCGTGACGCCCTGCGGCACGGTGAGATGATACGCAAACATCTCCACTGGATCGCGCTCCCACTTCACGCGCTCTCCGCTGGGCGTGGTGATGATGAAGCCGACCTGGTTCTGGATCGGCCCATCCGGCATATGCTCGCCGGGAATCCACTTGGGATACATGAGCGTCAGCGCGCCGGGCTGCACCGTCAGCGTCTCGGTCGCATGCAGGATGTGACGAGGCGCATCGGTGAGATCCACGGCGAGCGTGGCGGAGGGAGTCTGCGCGAAAAGGCTGCCGGCGGCAACCGCAAGAAGGGCTGCGGAGAAAGACCGAAAGAGCATGAGCCTTAGTGTACGCGCAGCTTTTCGGCAGCCGCCTGCTCTGCAGCCATGGTCTTTGCGGCCCATGATTCATAGGTGAGCCGATCTTTCATCCGCTGCCAATCGGCATCCGGCAGCACCATGAGCTGCGCGCGTGGGATGCCGGGGAGGCCTGTGCCAACCGCATCGAGTCCGCCCTCGCGGTCCTCACGGATGTAGTTCTTCGAGATCCAGACGTTGTTGGCCTGCGCCCAGGTGCTGACGTGCGTGGTGCCCTGACCCTCGATGATCGCGTTGGTCTTCCAGAACGGAAAGTGCAGCTGGCTGTTCAGCCACTCCACGCCATCGCGATTGACCCACGAGGTGCGATGGCTGATGCCGGGATAGAAGATCGTCTCGAACATCTGGCTCGGCTGGAGGCCGAAGTCCTTCATGGTGCGGTCGTGTAGCTCCTGGAACCATGCGGCGTTGTGGTGCGGGATATCCATGACGGTGTCCTGCTCCCCGTTCATGATCAGCATGGGGTGTTGCGAGCTCGCTATGAGCGCATACAGAATCTCGCCGCGTGCAGGCTGCCCCTTCAGCTTCAGCCATGGAAACAGCGAGCGGTATGCGCCAGCCTGGCAGATGCTCTTGTTCAGGTCGAAGTAGCCGCCTTCCACGTCATCGTAGGTTCCTCCACCGGAGAGCACCACGGCCGCGATGCGGTGGTCGTAGTAGTCCATCGCCGTAGCCAGCCCGGTGACATACGAGCCCATGCTGTAGGAGGCGACGCCAATGCGCTTCGTGTCGACCTCCGGTTGCGCGCGCAGGTAACTGATGGCCTGCGAGAGGTCCACCTGCATCAATCCCGCAAGGCGCTGGCTCCAGTCGTCATGCGGGATGGGAGCAGGCGGAAGCACATCAGCATCGTGTGAGGCCGGGCTCTCCGCGCTGGCCTTGCGTGCATTGCGCTCGCCCTCGCCGATGGGGTCATAGGTGATGACTACGGCTCCGGCCTTGGCGAACATGATTCCTGAATAGAACGCGTACCAGCCGAACTTGTCCGAGCCGTGACCGTTGACGATGACGATCGCAGGCAACTTGCCCTTGCCTTTGAGGGCACCCTTCAGCAGCTTCGGATCCGGGCGATAGACGATCGCGGTGACCAGCATGTCGGAGGCCGTCGTGTAGGTCACACGATCCGCCAGCACGCCGGGCGTGGGCGAGAACGTCGACCACACCTTGGCATCGAGCGCGGGCAGCTTGTTGTTGTAGGGCGTGTAGAGGAGCTGGTGCAGAGAAGCTTCCCAGGCGTCCTGCGAATCCTGACCTGCGGCCTGCAGGATCAGGCTTGATGCAATCGCAATTGCCACAAGGAGGGGCTTCCACATGGCGGAAGGATACCGCGCTTCGGGTGCTGCCGTCAGTTTGCGGGCGGTCTCGCAACCTTGTCGATGACGAGGACATCCATGGCAGCTTTCGTTGGAGTCAGTCTCAGGCCAAGCTGCTCCGGGAGAGCCTGGAACAGCCCAGGCGCCGGCTCCACAGCGGAAGTGGCAGAAGTTGGCTGCGGAGGGTGTCCCTGGAACTGCGAGTCGTCCGGAGTAAAGGTGAGATCAAAGTCAAATCGTCCCGTGAGTCCGGTCTGATCTGCAACTGGGCGGTCCAGGACGATCATCTGCATCATCGAGCAGAACTGCGTCAGGGTCGTGTGCCGCGCAGGGAGCACGAGGCCACTGACGCCCGGGTGAAACTCGAGGCTGGCGAAGGAGCTTTCGCTCTCACTCTTCCCAAGATTTCGAGGGCCGCCCTTGTCCACCGTGAGCGCATAGACAGAGAGCTCCCTTTGCCCGTGATGGAATACCAGCCCGGCTCGGGAGGCGAGGAGCTTCTGGAGCATGCCGATCCACTGCTTGACGCTGGGGTCGCCCTCACCGTCCGGCACCCCGACGAGATCGTACCGTTCCGTCGCGACCCACGCTGGAGCCTCCACGATCTGGCGTGGGTGGACACTGTAGGAGATTTCAATGAGGTCCGCCAGAGAGACGTTGTGCGCCATGTAGCGCCGCCCCACGATGCGGAAGTACTTCGGGGTGGTGTTGCCTGGATCAACAGGCTTCAGGGTGGCGACGTCGAAACTGGGATCGGCATCCGCAGACATCGGTTTGGACGGCGCAGCGGGCAACGGGATCTCCCAGGCGGTCTCCGTGGTCGCGCGCGCGAAGTTCAGCGGCAATAATCTGCCTTGAGTCCAGGTGCCATGGATCGCATTGCCATCGCCGCTCCACTCGCCTTCGTAGCTGCCCTGTAGAGAAGAAATCTTGAACCGGAAGGTCCGCCCCTGCAGAGTGACGGCCTCGGTGTGCATGGGCGTCGGCCCTTGGTCGATGGAGTAATTCAACGCGCTCAATGTGCCGTCGCTCCCGCGCGTAATTCGCAGGACGAGACGGAATACTAACGACGGTGAGAACGCGAGCGTGCCTTGCCAGTCGCCGGTAATCTCCTGCGGCGCTTGCGCCGACAGCAGCGGCGGTGCGAGTATCAGCCAGCCTGCGATGGCGATCACCACCGACCATGACACCATTCGCTTCCTGTCGAACCTCAGCATCCTTGCGATCCTCACGTCAACAAACAAGACGGGCGGCGCGCGCATACGCTCGAAATAGTTTTCGAAGGCGCGGGCGGTCTCCATGCTTCCCGGACTCTTTTCGATAGAATTGGCGCACCCATGACTCTCTACGTCATCGTTCTTGGTCTCATCGTTGTCACGCTGCTGGGCGTGTCTCTCGCGCGCCTTGGCAAGACCAAGACGAAGGCGGACTACCTGGTCGCTGGGCGGTCGCTGCCGGCATTTGTGCTGGTGTTCACGCTTCTTTCGAGCTGGATCGGCTCGGGCTCGCTGCTGGGCGGGGCGGAGAACGCCTATAAGCATGGCTTCGCGGCGTTGTGGCAGGCTGCGGGCGGTTGGGCAGGGCTGGCGCTGATCTACTTCATCGCACCGCGCGCGCGAAAGTTCGCGCAGTTCACCATCCCCGACCTGCTGGAGGCACGCTACAACCAGACGGCGCGAGTGCTCGGTGTGATCGCCGTGCTGTTCACCTACACAGCGATCACCAGCTACCAGTTCATCGGTGGCGGAGACATTCTGCACCTCATCTTCCCGCAGGTTACCGCCATCTATGGCCGATACATCCTCGCGGGCTTCGTGATCGTCTTCACGGCGATCGCGGGTATGGGCTCCGTCGCGTACATGGATGTCGTCATCGGAATGCTTGCCACCGTGACGCTGATCGTCGCACTGCCGGTGCTCATCCACCTGGGTGGCGGATGGAGCGGTGTCCAGGCCGCGCTGCCCGCGACGCACTTTCAGCTCTTCGGCGACCTGCAACCGTTCTCGAGCTACGTCCGAACCTTGCCTGACGGCACCCACGAGCAGGTGAAGTCCGCGTTGGCGATCTTCCTACCCACCTGCCTGCTGATGCTGGGCAACCAGTCCATGTACCAGAAGTTCTTCTCCGCCAAGAGTGAGAAGGACGCGACGCGGGCCACGCTCGGCTGGATCGTCGGCACCGTAATCCTGGAGTCGGTCATCGTGGGCGTGGCGGTGGTGGGGTCTGCGATCTTCCGCACTGGCGAAGTGGCCGAGCGCCCACGCGAGGTGCTGGCCTACACCGCGACCCACGCGTTCAGCGGCAGCCCCGCGCTGCAACTGCTGGGGGCACTGCTGGTGGGGGCCATCTTCGCCAAGGTCGTGTCGACCGCCAACAACTATTTGTTTTCTCCAGCCACCAACCTGGTCAACGATATCTTTGTGCGCTATCTTCGTCCGGAGGCGTCCAACAGTTCGATACTGATGGTCTCCCGGGCGATGGTCGTCCTGCTGGGGATCTGGGCGCTGGTGCAGTCCATCGCAGTTACCAGCGTGCTGGAGAAGAGCTTGCAGGCATACACCATCTACTCCGCCGCCCTCACACCGGTCATCCTGGCCGCGTTTTTCTGGAAGCGCGCCACGGCGTGGGGTGCTGTCGCCAGCATCGCCGCTGGAACCGTCATCACGCTCGGGTGGGATCGACTGGGGCCTGTTTTGCCTCCCGCGATTGGGCAGCAGGACGCTATCCTGCCCGCACTGATCGCTTCGCTGGTGGGGCTGGTCGTCGTCAGCCTCGCCTCGCCACCGCCCACGCAGGAACAGCTCGCACAGTTTCAGTCGTAGTCGTCACAACAAACAACCCAATCTCAGGCAATAATATTGGGGCGGACAGCAGCCCGCCGCATCTAACCCCGGACGTGGGTAGTTCCCACGAGGAGACGATCGATGTTTTCCATCCAGCCGCTTCCGTCTATGGCCCCCACCAGCCCTCTGCTGCTGGCCCTCTTCGGCCAATCGACCGCCCAGCCTATCGAACTCAACCCCACTTCCTTCCTGCCGGCCACCGAGTCGCCTGAGCCTCTCTTCGCCGTCTATACCGAAGACGAAGATGAGGACGAGGATGAGGACGAAGAGGAAGACGACGATGACGACCTCGATGACGATGAAGACTTCGACGAGGACGACGAGGATGAAGACGACGACCTCGAAGATGAGGACGAAGACGAGGACGACGAAGACGAGGACGACGAAGACGAGGATGAGGACGACTACGAGGATGACGACGACTTCGACGACGAAGCCGAAGACGAGGACGACCCGACCCTGACCGGCGGTCGTCGCAAACGTCCCGGTTACACCTTCTAGTCTTCACCCATGGATGCAGCGCGCCCTGCCCGGGCGCGCATCTCATCTCATCGTGCAAGAAAAAAAGCCAACCCGCTCCCTCTCGAAAGCTCTCCTTGCTGGCCTCGTCGCCGGTGTCGTTGCCACTGCAGCCAAGACGCTCGCAGAACGCTTCTATCCGCCGCGGACTCACGGAGAGCCTGAACCCAACGAGAAGCTCGCCGAGCGCATCGCCGGGCACAAGCTCGATCCGCAGGCGAAGCACGCTGCAGCCGAAGGCCTGCACTGGGCCTTTGGTGCGGCCGCGGGCGCGGCCTATGGCGCGCTGGCGGAGTACTATCCCGCGGCAACCGCCAAGGAGGGCGCAGCCTTCGGCATGGCGCTGATGACCTTGACCCACGAAACTGCGCTACCCGCGCTGGATCTGGGAGCGGCCTCAGAGGACCAGACGCCACGCGAACACACCAGCGAGATGGCGTCGCACGTCCTCTACGGCGTGGTTGCCGAAAAGGTGCGCGGTTGGGTGCGCCGGGCTATCGATTAGGCCCGACTTGAGGGTCAGTCCCTTTGCTCCCGTCAGGATCACAACAACTTCGAAGAGCTGAGGCATGCCTACGCCGGGAAGCGGTCGCCGTGGCTGGGAGGCTGGCTGATGACGAGGATGCGGAGGTCGGCGGGGCCATGGTTGGCGGCCTGGTGCGGTAGGCCGGGGGTGATCTCGATTCCCTTGCCTACGGGCACGGTAAAGGTCTCGCCATCGACCTCCATCGTCAGCTCGCCCGCGAGGACGTAGAAGAGCTGGCGGGCGACCTTGTGGAGGTGTCGTGCCTCGGTGGTGTCAGGCGGCAGAAGCTCTTCGATGACGTGGAGGCCGGGCTGCTTGACGAGGAACCAGCCGTCGGCCTGGTCGGCGTTGGGCCCGCCCCATTGGTAGTGCTCGGCGGTGTCGGTTGAGATGACTTGGGGCAATGTTCCTCCGCTTCGCGCGAAATTGGTTCGCGAAGAGGTCATCCTACACGTCAGGGCTCAGCGGAATGCACACTCGCAACCTCTTTGGCACAGATGTCCTGCGGGCTGTGGATTGGGCCAAACTGCGATACTGGTAGCTGGAGTCGGGGTTCCGATGGAAGCTGTGTGCGAAATCTGTGGGGGAGCTGGGTTGCGGCTGGTCGAGCGTCCGGATGGGTCGCGTGCGGCCACCGAATGCCGTTGCCGCATCGAGCGGCGGGCGCAGCGGCGGATCGATTCCGCGCAGCTGCCGGACCGGTATACGGACTGCACGCTGGAGGACTTCGACACCACCTTCCCGTCGGCGGATCGCTCGCTGGCGATGGCGTTGAATATCGCGAAGAACTTCGTCGAAGGCTACCCGGTGATGACCGACCGGACGGGGCTGATGCTGGTGGGTACGCCGGGGCTCGGCAAGACGCATCTGGCGGCCAGTGTGCTGCGCGGGTTGATCATGAGCCGGGGCGTGCGGGGGTTGTTTGTCGACTACCGCGACCTGCTGAAGCAGGTGCAGAACAGCTATGACTCCCGCGTGGCGGCGACCGAGCTGAGCATCCTGAAGCCGGTGTTTGAGGCTGAGGTGCTGGTGATCGATGACCTGGGTGCATCGAAGCCGAGCGAGTGGGTGTTCGATACGGTCGCGCACATTCTGAACACGCGCTACAAGGACCGGCTGACGACGATCGTCACGACGAACTACCCGAATGCCGCGGAGACGAACCGCGATGTGCTGGCGCAGATGACGGATGCGCAGCGCGTGATGAGCGATCGCACGCTGGGAGATCGCGTGGGCAACCGCGTGCTCTCGCGGCTGCAGGAGATGTGCGTGGTGGTGGAGATGCGCGGCGTGGACTTCCGGCGGACGGTGAAGCGCGCGGACTTTGGGCGGGCGTCGCGCGGTGTCGCGCCTATGGTGGCCCCGCGCGCGGCACAGCCTACGGCTCCAGCGGCACCGGGCCGGCCGTTGCAGCGGTTTACGGCCCCTGTAGCTTCCATGATTCCGCTGCCCGTAAATGCTGAGCCCGCAGCGCAGGAAGACGAGTTTATTCTCAAGGCAGACGGCAGCCTGGACATTCGTCGTGCGCCCTCGGAGAGCGGCAATGCTCCCGTAGGACGCGCGAGGCTGGGCCGCTTTGCAGCGAGGCACCAGCCACGCGACGATGAACGTCAGTAGGTTGGAGCAGGACGGGCCGATGAACGGAAGCGAAAAGAACAGGATGTTTGATCCAGGTAACTCCCCGATGTTTGCGACTCCGAGACCCCAGCAACGTAGCTTTCCCACCGTGCCGGTAGCGATCGCTGTCGCAGCGGTTGTGTTCCTGGTGACGGCGCTGGTGCTGCTTGGGCGGCATGACGAAGCTGTGGATGCGAATCTGAAGACCCTGCAGCCGGCGGCGGCCTATGCGACGAATCTGCCGCTTACGGGGCTGGCGATGAGCGAATCGACGAGCTTCTCGGGCGCCAAGCAGATGTACATTGATGGGCACATCGCAAACAACGGGAGCTCGACCGTGACGGGCGTGATGGCACAGGTGGTGTTTGGGAATGTGGTGGGAAATGCGCCGCACATCGTGACGGAGCCGCTGATGCTGATTCGCGCGCGGGAGCCGTACATCGATGTGGAGCCGGTGGGCGCCGCGCCGATGGCACCGGGCAAGGGTGCGGACTTCCGCCTGACGTTCGAAAGCGTGGACCCGAACTGGGACCAGCAGATGCCGGAGATCCGGCTGATTCGCGTGAGTACGAAGTAGGCAGCGACAGTGAATAGTGAGGAAGTGAGTCGCGAATAGCGGGGCGTGGCTGACACGTCCCGCTGTCAGGCTCCCCGCTATTCCCGCGAGCTACTTCGCTACTGCTGCATGAATCGCCAGCAGGGACTCCAACACTGACTTGAGATGGTTCATATGCAGCGCGTTCGCTCCGTCGGACTTGGCGTGGGCGGGATCGTCGTGCGTCTCGAGGAACATGCCGTCGACGCCTGCAGCAACTGCCGCGCGGGCGAGGACGGGGATGAACTCGGGCTGTCCGCCGGAGACGCCGTTGGCGGCTGAGGGGGTCTGGACGGAGTGGGTGCCGTCGAAGATGACCGGGGCGAAGCCACGCATGATGGGCAGAGAGCGCATGTCGACGACGAGGTTGTTGTAGCCGAAGCTGGCGCCGCGCTCAGTGAGGCAGACGCGGGCGCTGGTGCTAGTCAGCGCGGCGGTATCGGAGATCTTTTCGACGGCGTGCTTCATGTCTCCGGGAGCGACAAACTGGCCCTTCTTCACGTTGATGGCGCGGCCGGTCTCGGCGGCGGCGATGAGCAGGTCGGTCTGGCGGCACAGGAAGGCGGGGATCTGGAGCAGCGCCTCGGCGGGGCCGAGCGCATCGCTGGCTTGCTTCACCTGCTCGGGAGTGTGGACGTCGGTGAGGATGGGCAGCCCGTTGGATTCGGCGATGAGGCGCAGGATGCGGCAGCCTTCTTCGAGGCCGGGGCCGCGGAAGCTCTTGATCGAGGTGCGATTCGCCTTGTCGTAGCTGGCCTTGAAGACGTATGGGATGCCGAGATCCGAGGTGATGCGCTGGATAGCATCGGCCATGCTGCGCGCGTGCTGTTCGCTTTCGATGACGCAGGGGCCGGCGATGAGGAAGAGCTTTGGACCGCCGACGGTGATGGAACCTAACTGAAAGCTGCCTGCCATGGTGTCCTTTCGAAGCGCGGGGCGGGCAAGCCACCGCACATGCG
>Ga0302187_10005147_pt1 | contig 10355 bp, 7 predicted proteins | sample II_Bog_E1_3_FD_202120 | JGI IMG/M metagenome (GOLD analysis project Ga0302187, IMG submission 202120) | Peat permafrost microbial communities from Stordalen Mire near Abisko, Sweden - II_Bog_E1_3 | ecosystem: Environmental > Terrestrial > Soil > Wetlands > Peat | place: Sweden: Abisko, Stordalen...
AGCGGAGGCACCGTCACCGGCACCTTCGAGCCACGTATCGTGCAGTTCGGGCTAAAAATCCTTTACTAACCAACTCCATTTCCCAACCGAAACACCCCGTGCGGCCTTCGCGCGGGGTGTTTTTTAGTCTATTAACCATCTTCAACTGTCTGTGACCTCCCTCACTTGCTCCATCTTTCCCAAGGGCTAGAATCTTGTTCCGTTAGCCGATCTGCGCCCGCGCGCGACCACCGGAAATAAACTTCGCACCCCGGACCACCCCGCGGGAATCAGTTCAGAGGGGGCAACATGCACTATCGCTTATTAACGGTCAACCGGGAGTTCGGAAGCGGCGGCGGGAGAATCGCACAAACCATCGCCCAGAAACTGGGTTGGAAGCTGCTTGACAGGGACATTATTGACGCCATTGCCTACGAGGCCCACGTGGATGTCAAAGAGGTCCATCGTTACGATGAGCACGTGGAGTCCTGGCTGCGGCGCATCAATCAGCAGGCCATGCGCTCAGCGGCGCTCGCCGCCGGCCTCGAACTCCGCGAAAACTCCCTCTTCGACGCCGAGGAGATGGTCAGAGTCTCGCAGAACATCATTCAACAGGCCTATCACGACGGAAACTGCGTAATTGTTGGCCGGGGCTCGCAATGCGTTCTGCAGCACAAGCCGGAAGCATTCCACGTTTTTGTTTACGCGCCTCACCGGGAGCGCATTCTTCGCCTGCGCGAGCGGCTGGCTGAAGGGGTTGACGTGGAGAAACGCATCCGCACCGTGGATGAAGAGCGCGCCAGGTACCTTCAGCAGTATTGGGGCAAATACTGGCTCAACCCCCACCTTTACGACCTGATGATCTCGTCGCAGGATGGTGAGGCCGAAACCGCGCGCATCATTCAGGCCGCAATGACGGGCGTGCTGGACGAAGCGCTCACTTCGAAGTGACATCCCAGTCAAAGCTGAGTCCTGCGATCAGTGCATTCAGCTTCGCATCGGCGAGCAACTTCTGCTGTTCCAGGTCCGCCGTCTGCTTGCGTGCCGCCTGCAACTGATCTTCAGCGTGGTTCAACTCGTCCACAAACCGCCTGGCCGCGTCATTGCCCTTCAGCGCGGTCAAATTGTCGCGGTCTCGCGCCTCGTCGGTTGCCGCTGTTTGCTCGTTCTTTTTCGATAAGCCGATCCGTTGATCCAGGTCTGCCAGAGCCGCCTGCGCATCGATCACCGGCTTCAGCTTGTCCAGCGCATCGGGCACGCGCTTTACCAGGTCAAGAAGGTATTCAGTTTGATCTTGCGAGGCCGTGAGGTCCACGCGTTGATGCTCCGGTCCGTGTTCCCGCACCTCAAGCTTGGCGGTTGAGTGGGCCGCCACCGGCACCTTGAATCGATAAAGATTCGGCGCAGTTTCGTCCGCCTTCAGCCCGTCATCCAACGACCATCCGCCCGTGCGCCGCGGGTGCTCCAGCAGCACCACGCGATCCACATCAGCGGAGTTAGTAGCCGAGTAAGTCACGGAAGCCACATCCATGTGAGTCTCAATGATCACGCCCTTGCGAATCTCCACATGATGCAGCGTGCGCTTGCTATCGCGGTCCATCACATTCACCCGCACCGCCTGGTCGCGGGCATAACTCAGCAGCCGCTTCTCTCCAGGATGAATCGGGTCCAGCAACCCCTCGCCGGCAAATTCGCCGCTCTCAAAAATAGAGAAGCTGCCGGAGTCAAGCGTCAGTTTCGAAGTATTCTCCAGCCACACCGCGCGCAATGGCGTACTCTCCTGCTGACTCCACAATGTCACATGCTCAGCCGGTAATTCCTGCTGCAGAATCGGCACCATAGCCGACTCATTCTTGTGAATCGTCACCGGCGCCGCGAGCGAGTACTCGAAGAAATCATCAAATGCGTTCGTCGAGACGTCCCCCTCCTGGATGGCATCGCTCACGCGATAGAGACCACCACCGATATTGCCACCCATGCCCGCGCCATAACCACGCCCTACGCCATTGCCCACTCCGTTGCCATGAATCGTGCCGTTATTGAATGTTGCGCCGGGCATCATCTTAACCAGCGCCGACACATCGCGGCCCTTAAGTTGAGCACTGTCGGCAAGCTCATTGTTTAACGTACTGGCGATTTCCGGAGAAGGCGGAGGCGCCGCCATCCCGCCCGTGAATCTGTCAGCCTTCTTGTCCTCCGCCGCCTCATGCGTCTGCGGCGTAGTCTGCTCCTCCGTCGCAATTGGTATCTCCGGCCTGCGCACGTAAAGCGGCTGACTCAGCGGCTGAATAAAACTCTGCGGCGCGCCCGCCACCAGCGATAACTGCACGTTGTCCCAGTCTGCGCCCACCGTGTTATCCACCACAGCCCAACCCTGCATGGTGGCTTTTCCAGTGGCTTCGCGCGGAAACACAATCCGGTAAGTCGACTTCCACACCGGAACCTCGCTGATATAACTCACGCGCAGTTGCCGCTGTCCCTGACCCAGCGCATCCAGCGTCAGGTGCCGCAGCCCGGTCGAGTGCGTAGTGCTCAGCAATTCCAAGTACCGGTCAAGCTGTCCCTGCAGATTCGCGTCCAGCGGTCGCACACTCAAGGCCGGCGTCAGCTCAATTACCCGCACGCCGCCCGAGCTTGCGACCAGCGTCAAATAGTTCTTCTCCACCGTCGAATCACCAGTCCCAGCCTTCTCCGTCCGCGCCTCAATCGCCATCAGTCTTCCCGATATTGTGCCGCCCGGGCCGCCCGTGACTTCAACTCTCTGCCCGCGAAGCGCTTGAAACAGTTCCGTAGAATTGGGGGCGTCGCTCATCCCCAGCGATAGAGTCTTCAACTGTTCGGCCAGCGGGGTAGTTGAGTTGTAATTCACGCCCGCAATGCGTCCGCCGCCCTCGTCCAGCACCGTCAGCGACTGCAGCACATCGTTCAACTGCGGCGAAGTAAAGTCGATGGTCACCCGCTGATTCCCGCTAACCGACCCGGCATGCTCAAAGTAACCCACGCCGTTCTTGTAAAGCACAACCTTGCGCACCGGCAGATCCTTCACGGATGCGGAGGGGCTTGCGGCAGCGGCAGCGCCAGCGGCCGAAGCCTTGCTCTCGGCTGCGGGCTTCGCCACGGTCTGCGCGGCGAGAGTACAAGTGAACAGACCAACAAACAAGACAACAGGAATCCGGCGCATCGAAACCTCCTCAGGCTGGCAAACGGAATACTAATCCCTTTGACCCCGGCAGCATGAAAATGGTTCCCGTGATGCCAGAAATCTTTGCATTCCAACCATCACCACTCGCCTCGGCAAGTTACCCTTGGCATAAACCCGCGTCGGACCAACCACTGAAGCCCCGTGCCCCGTCGGGTACCTCCTGGGTCGGCCTTTTTACTGGCGCAAGGGCGGGAATGCACAACCCTCGACAATTCCGCTCATCGGGAGCAGCCTGACTCGCCGCGCCGAGTTACGGCTGAAATGAACAGCAGTCGGAGATCCGGCCGTGCGCTGACTTGCTGACTTGCTATCGCGGCGAAGCCGCAGCTAACTCGCTGATTTTGTTCCTCCGGATTTCTTGTTCATGAGGAGTGTATGGATCGCACATTCTAGCCGGGATCTCATTGTGACAACAGAGATAGCTTCAACGGGCATTATGCTGGAAGAATCAGCTTTACCCATCATCCTGCTTCTCCAATCCCCGGAGGCTCTTGCAAATGCATTCCACGCAACTGAGGATATCCCGCTCTTTTCCAATGCTGGCGCTGTGTGCCACAATCACTTCGCAGTTCGCCATAGCTCAGGCGGTCCCAGCAACCCCAGCCGCGCCAAGCGGGTCGGCCAGCGCCTCGAGTTACGATCCCCGCATCACCTTTGCGCCGCTCACCCTGCCCGATCCCGTGAATGCCTACCGCTCAAGCAACGGCGCGCCCGGCCCGGCCTATTGGCAAAACGTCGCCGACTACCAGATGCACGCCGACCTGGACACCCAGGCCAAAGTCCTGCGCAACGACGAAGTGATTACCTACACCAACAACAGTCCCGACGCGCTGCCGAGCCTGTGGGTCCAGATGGAGCAGAATCTTTACCGCAAGGATGCGCGCGGACAAATTGTGAACGGAGCGCTGATGCGCCGCATGATGCGCCAGGCAGCAGGCGGACCGGCGCCATCCACCGAAGGCTTCGAACTCGACACGGTTGAAATTGGCTTTGGCCCGAAAGCGGTGAAGGCCGAAACCCTGATCGACGACACGCGCATGCAGGTACGGCTCCCCGTGCCGCTTGCGGCCAAAGGCGGAACACTCAAACTGCACATCAAGTATCACTACACCATTCCCGGCGTGTGGGGCGGACGCACCTCGTGGGGCATGTCGAAGCAGGGCGAGATCTACGACATGGCGCAATGGTATCCGCGCATGTGCGTCTACGACGATCTGCGCGGCTGGGACACGCTGCCCTACATCGGCGCCGAGTTCTACCTGGAATACGGCAAGTTCGACTATTACGTCACCGTGCCCAGCAACATGATTGTCGCGGGCTCCGGCGAGTTGATGAATCCGAAAGATGTACTGACGCCGACACAGTTGGAGCGCTTCGCCCAGGCCAAAAACAGCGACAAGACGGTGGTGATTCGTAGCGCAGCCGAAGTCAACGACCCTGCAAGCCGGCCAAGCAGCAGTGGCACACTCACCTGGCACTTCCACATGGATTCAACGCGCGACGTGGCATGGAGTGCGAGCCCGGTATTTGTATGGGACGCAGCGCGCATCAACTTGCCCAACGGCAAAACCAGTCTCGCCGAGAGCGTGTATCCGCCTGAGAGCGTGGGGGACGGAGCATGGTCGCGCTCCACTGAATACGTGAAAGATACCGTCGAGCGCTTTTCTAAACAGTGGTATCCATACCCGTGGCCCGCGGCCATCAACGTGGCCGGTTTCTCCACCGGCATGGAGTATCCCGGCATTGTCTTCGACGGCATTGAGGACAAGGGCAAGGTGCTGTTTTGGATTACCGCGCACGAGATCGGGCACGACTGGTTCCCCATGCTCGTTGGCTCCAACGAGCGCCGCAATGCTTTCATGGATGAGGGATTCAACACCTTCATCGACATCGACGAGTCGGCTGAGTTTCAGGGCGGCGTCTACGGCCCCAAGCGCGACTCGGAGTACTCGGCCGGCGGCGAACCACCCGACACGATCCTCAAGGTGCTGGATAACCCGGACGCCCCCAACATCCTCACCAACGCGGATGCAATGTCATGGCAGATCGGGCACCCGGTGAGTTACTTCAAAGGCGCGTACGGAATGGTGTTACTGCGCGAGCAGGTACTGGGCAAGGATCGCTTCGATTGGGCCTTCCGCAAGTACATTCGCGACTGGGCTTACAAGCATCCATCGCCATCGGATTTTTTCCGCGAGTTATCCAGCGAAGGAGGCGAAGACCTAGGCTGGTTCTGGCGCGGCTGGTACATGAATAACTGGCGCCTCGACCTGGCAGTTACCGCCATCGATGGCTCGCAGGTAACAATCGCGAATAAAGGCCAGTTAGTTCTCCCCGCCACCGTTGAAGTGCGGTACACCGACGGGACCAAAACACGTTTCCGCCTTCCGGTTGAAGCATGGGAATCCAAGGGCGAGATGTTATGGGCCGGGGAGAAGCCGGTTGCGTCGGTCACGGTCGATCCGGATCATGTATTGCCGGACGACGACCGCACCAATAACACGCTCACTGCTAAGTAGCTTGAGCAAACAGCCCGCGGTGAAAATCAGGCTTTGAAAGGGCACGACTTCACAGCTTGGAGAAGAACTCATTCGGAGCCACGACAAGTGTCAGGGCACGACTTCAGTCGTGCCGAAGGGGGTCGTAAAATCAACGCCGGACTTTAGCCCCTAAGGGATGTTTTTCGGCAATCTGCAGTTTTGCCATAGGCTGCTATGCGGCGCCCGACAGTTTCTTCAGTTGAGCCAGGTGATTCAGGTCATGCCCAGCCATGGTCTCGACGATGGTCTGAAAAGTCATCGCGCCGCGCTCAGGATGCGTGACGGGACGGTCAGCCGCAGCTGGAAGCGCAACCCCAATGAGCCGCAGGTTCCATCCCCGCAGCGTCATGAAGACCACGAGCGCCTGGCTTGCAGGAATGCCAGGATAGGTTGCCGCCCACTTCTCCTGGTCGAAGGGCTGGATAACCGGCGCATCTTCCGCCAGCGTCTGACGCAGGCGAAACCCGAACACCAGTTCGCAATCGGCGAGATGACACACAATCTCCGCCGGGCTCCATTTGCCGGGGGCGGGTGGGGTGGAAATCATCTCCGGGGCGAAGCCTTCGAGGTACGCCGCAAGGTCGCCCGGAGTGGCTTGCAGAATCTCCTCCGGCGTCCGTCCATCAATGAACTTGTCATACGGATTCAAATCACTCATTGGCTAAGCTCCTTTTATTAGCTTTCAGCAGTTAGCTAAAAGCTAAGGGCTGTCATCTGTCATCTGTAACCTGTCATCTGCCTCACAAGTATTGCTGCACCATGCGCTCCCACGTGGGCCAATCGTGCGAGTTATACGTGTCCCACACAAACAGCTTATGGGGAATGCCCTTTGCGCTCATGATTCCGTCGAGGCGCTGATTCTGACCCAGGCACTGATCGTCCCACCCGGTGGCCAGCACATACGAGTTGCGGCGGTAGTGATCGAAAAACCAGGGATCGCCCATGTTGGGCAGGTAGTCCATGGGTTGATTGAAGTAACAATCCTGATCGTAGTACCCGCCAAGAAAATTGCGCAGGTCAAAGGCGCCGGACATGGAAAGAAAGCCGGTAAACACATCGGGATGGCGAAGCGCAATATTCACCGCGTGGAAACCGCCGAAACTGCATCCCAGGCTGACCATGTGCCAGTCGTGGTTTTTCTGGCGTACCAGCGGAACCACTTCGTGAATCAGGTAATCCTCATACTGCACGTGGCGGGCGATGCGCCAGCGAGGCGACACCTGCTTGTTGTACCAGCTCTCGTTGTCCACCGCGTCCACGCAGTAGACCTGCACTTCACCGGCGTCGATTTTTCCGCCCAGCGCCGCGATCATCTTGCGGTCTTCAAACTCAAAGAAGCGTCCGCCGGATGTGGGAAACACAATCACCGGCAGGCCAGCATGACCAAAGACCAGCAATTCCATATCCCGGCCCAGCCGGCTGGAATACCATTTGTGATACTCACGATTCATGCTTTCTCCCGACTGCGTGTTCCCTATTCCCTATTCCCTGTTCCCTACTCCCTGTTCCCTGTTGCCTGTTTTCTTGATACTGTAACAGCCTGGGCGTCTGTTTTTTCTGGCGCACCCCACGCCAATAGCCGATAGACAATAGAGGTCCGCAGGGATTGAATCCGGAAAGCCAAACGCCTCACGCACAACCAGCCTCGCACACACCAAGGGCCCTGCTGGCGGCCGGCGAACCGACCCTGCATCCGCGTCTCCGCCTGCATCGAGCCTTCCCCAGCCAGATTTTGCCCGACAAGCGCGACGTGGTCGTCTACCTGCCGCCGGGGTATGAAGAGCACCCCCACCGCAGCTACCCGGTGCTGTATCTGCAGGACGGTCAGAACCTCTTCGATCCGCGCACCTCGTTCGTTCCCGGCCGCACCTGGGAGGTACGCGAGCAGGCCGATGCCGCGATTGAGGCGGGCGAAGTGGAACCGCTGATCATTGTCGGCCTCTACAACACCGGCGACCGGCGGCTGGCGGAATACACGCACGAGCGCGATTGGCGGATGGGCGGCGGCGAGGCCAATGAGTACGGGTTGCTGCTGACCCGCGAACTGCTGCCGTGGATTGCCGACCACTATCGCGTCCGCACCGATCGCGAATCGACGGGCCTGGGCGGGTCGTCACTCGGGGGACTGGTCTCGCTTTATGTCGGCCTGCGCTATGCCACATGGTTCGGGAAGCTGGCCGTGCTTTCGCCCAGCGTCTGGTGGAACCACAAAAGCATTCTGGGCTATGTGAACGAACGCGCGCCGGAGATATGGGATCGCCCCAAACTGTGGCTGGATATCGGCGACCACGAAGGCCGCCGCACCGTGCACGACGTGGAGCACCTGAACCGGCGGCTGAAAGCCAACCACTGGGTGCCGGGGAAGACGCTGCACTTCGAGAAGGTGCATGGGGGAACGCACGACGAGGCGAGTTGGGCACGACGGGTAAGGCCGATGCTGAAGTTTTTGTTCCCGGCAAATTCGAACGAACAGTAAACTCCTCGCGCCAAATTGTTGGTGCTATTCTTCCTTCCATGCGCCTGCGCCATCGCTTCCTTCTAGCCGTCGTAGCACTGGTTCAATTCATCCTTCCCGTCCACGCCCGCGTCCTCCGCGTGGAAGTCGCAACGCGCACAGGCGTTCTGAACGGCAAGCCCTTCGGCGAAGCGGGCGCCTACGAGCGCATCACCGGCCGCGTCTATTTCTCGCTTCCCATTGACAACCCGCACAACAAGCAAATCGTCGACCTGGCGAACGCCGTGAACCTCAAAGATGGCGAAGTGGAGTTCTCCTCCGATTTCATCGCTGTCCGTCCGAAAGACTCAACCAAGAGCAACGGCTCCATGATCCTTGAAGTGCCCAACCGCGGCCGCGGGCGCATCATCTCCCTCGTCGACGGCGGCGACTGGGACCTGGCCCGCGATCCCGGCGACGCATGGCTCCTCCGCAACGGCTTCACCATCGTCACCCTCGGCTGGCAATGGGACGCAACCGGCGCCGGCGCTCTCCACTTCTTTGCGCCCATCGCCAATGACCACGGCCACACCATCACCGGCCTCCTGCGCGGCGATCTGATGCCCTCCAAGGTGCTGCCTGAAATCCCGCTCGGCCATCTCATGGGCGCAAACATCGGCGGCACCGAGTACCCCGTTTCCAATCCCGATGATCCCCGCAACGTCCTCACCGTGCGCGACTCTCGCGACGCTCCGCGCACCCTCATCCCCCGCTCCCAATGGAAGTTCACCCACACCATCGACGGCAAACTCACTCCAAGCGATCGCTACATTATTCATCTTGACGGCGCCTTCCAGCCCGGCAAAATCTACGAGTACGTGTACGCCGTGGCCGATCCGGTCATCAGCGGCGGAGGCTTCGCCGCCATTCGCGACTTTGCTTCCTACGCCAAGAACGCTCCCGACGCGATTGCGCCCGCGCAGCGCGTCTATGGCCAGGGCATCTCGCAGGACGGCCGCTTCCTGCGCGATCTCGTTTACCAGGGATTCAACGCCGATGAGGAGGGCCGCATCGCTCTCGACGGCGTGCTGGCCCACGTTGCCGGAGCCGGTCGCGGCAGCTTCAACTACCGCTTCGCCCAGCCCTCTCGCGACGCCCAGCCCACCTCCTCGGTCGATTTCCCCACGGACATCTTCCCCTTCACCGACCAGCCTGAAAAGGATCCGGTCACGGGTGAAACCGCAGGCCTGCTCGACCGCGCCACGGCGGAAAAAGTCATCCCCAAAATCTTCTTCTCGAACACGTCGTATGAGTATTGGGGACGCGCCGCCGCCCTCATCGGCATCACCGCAGACGGCAAGCGCGACGTCGCAATCTCTGACCACGTCCGCATCTATCACCTCACCGGGCTGCAACATTTCTCGGGCCCCTTTCCGCCAGAAAAAGGCTCAGGCGACGGGCTCGGCCAGCAGCCGCAATCTCCGCTCCCCGTCAAGTACTTCTGGCGCGCCATGATCGCCAACATGGACGCATGGGTGCGCACCAACACTCCGCCCCCGCCCAGCAGTTATCCCCGGATCTCCGACGGCAACCTGGTCCCGCTCAGCGCCTTTGCCCTGCCCGCGATTCCCGGCCTCAATCGCCCGCACGAGGCCAACGAGGGCTTACGTCTCGACTTCGGCCCGCACTGGCAAAGCGGCATCCTCTCCATCCAGCCGCCCAAGATCGGCAAGCCCTTCCCGGTCCTTGTTCCCCAGGTAGACGCCGACGGCAACGAGCGCGATGGCGTTCGCCTACCGGAATACGCCGCACCGCTGGCTACCTATGTAGGATGGAATCTCCGCGATCCGTCGATTGGCGCACCCGATCAGCGCGTAGCCTTCGAAGCGTCCTGGCTGCCCTTCCCCAAAACCGCCGCCGACCGCATCCAATCCGGCGACCCGCGCAAGTCCATTGCGGAAAGGTACGCGGATCGGGCCGACTACCTCGTCCGCTACACCCAGGCCCTCGATGACCTCGTCAAGCAGCACTGGATCCTCGAAGAAGACCGCCCCGCCGTCCTAGCCCGCGGAGAAGCTGAATGGGATGAAGCAACGAAATAGGTGGATTTTCGGCCGATACCTTAGTGTGAAGGTAGTTTCGCCGACGGCCTGCAATCCTCTCGTTACCTCAAGCGCAAAAGGCTCCGGAGTGATTGCCC
>Ga0302187_10005175_pt1 | contig 10321 bp, 5 predicted proteins | sample II_Bog_E1_3_FD_202120 | JGI IMG/M metagenome (GOLD analysis project Ga0302187, IMG submission 202120) | Peat permafrost microbial communities from Stordalen Mire near Abisko, Sweden - II_Bog_E1_3 | ecosystem: Environmental > Terrestrial > Soil > Wetlands > Peat | place: Sweden: Abisko, Stordalen...
TGTGAGCGTGGCCGGAGTGGGTGTGCCGCTTTCGGTATATTGGTAGGCATTCTGCTGCCAGACACCGTTGATTTTTGAGTAGAGTGTTGCGTACACAGTTGCACCGTTTGCAGGCAGCGAGGACACGACGGCTGATGTAGCAGTGCCCTTGTATGAGAACAGTTCGCTTTGACCCTGTCCGATGGCGCTGAGGTTGAGCTGATAGTCGGCGACCTCTGCACCTGTGGTCCACTGGAAGGTCACGTTGCTGGCGCCGAGTATGGTGCCAAGGCCCGGCGTGGGTGAAGTGAGTTGCGCCGGGCGCGGACCGCTTTCGTAGTACACGTAGCTGTTGGACTGCCAGACTCCGTTGATCTTTGAATAGAGCGTGGCATAGACTTCTGCGCCGTATGCGGGAAGGGATGACGCGGTTGCTGAAGTGGCAGTGCCTTTGTATAGGAATAGATCGCTTGCGCCTGGAGAAACAGCGCTGAGGTTGAGCTGGTATTCGGTGACGCCTGTCCCGGTTGTCCACTGGAAGGTGACATTGGTGGTGCCCAGCACGGTGGTCAGCCCCGGCGTGGGCAAGACGAGAAGCGCGGGCGCCGACGGAATGACCACGATGCTTTGCGTGACCTGCGTTGCGGCGGCATAGCTGGCGTTGCCGGCCTGGTTAGCGGCTATCACTACGGTGCCCGTGTTGGTGAAGGAGAGGGTTGTACCATTTGTACCGGTTACCGCGCCAGGACCGGAGAGAACGCTGAAGACCACAGGATTGCCGGATGCTCCCCCAGTGGCGGAAAGGGTGATCGGCGAGGCGGGATAAATCACCGGGGATGCGGGCGCAGGGAAGGTGATGGTTTGGGCGGTCAATACGTTTAATCTCTCAGAGTCGGTGAACGTAAAGCTATCGTTGTCGCTGACCTGAATGGCATCCATTCCGCCCTCAATGTCGGTATAGGAGAAGTTCTCCTTGTCGGAAATCACGACAGGAAAGAAGACGCTCTCGGCATCGTTGAAGGTAAAGGTCTCGTTGTCGGTAATATAGCGCTCCAACGTAAGCAGGGGTAACACGCGGGGTGAGACGCGGATGGTGAAATTGCCCTGGAGCGCGGCACCGTTTACGTCTCTGACATCGATTTGAAGCTGATACTTGCCGGCCTGCGTGGGCACTCCTCCGACGGCAATCGTGTTTATTCCTTTTTCGACATACATCCCCGGAGGCAGATCGCCGGTCACGGTGAGGCCATACAAACCCGATCCGCCAATGGCGTGCACGGAGGAATGAAAAGGCAGGCCGACGATCGCATCCGGGAAAGCTTTCTGGCCAAAGGCGAGCGGCATTGTCTCGGATTGCGCTGCCTTGGATGTTGAGGTGGGAGGGCTTGGATTGGAGGCCGCGACTTGCGCCGACGCATGAAGAGCGCCGTGATCGAGCAGAGACAGCACAAGGGCGAGCGGGCCGAAGCCCCGCCATGCTCTCACCGGAAATCTCATCGCATCCTCCTTTCCTCGCCGGGAACTCCGCACCGCAATCGGTTCCGAACGGCTTCAGTGTCCTGTCCCCAAAGTTTGTAGCATAAGTTCCTGAGTGCAAAAGCAAATCCTTCGACTCACCACCCCCAAACTGAAGAACGTCTGGGGCCCCTTTCGCTCAGGATGACAGCGTCTATTTTTGTTGTGGATTTCTGGGACAGGAACTAGGAGAAGGTGATGGTGACGGTGACCTGAATGATCTGGCCGCTGGCCACAGGGACGGAAGTGATGGTGGCCGAACTCAAAGGACCCTCCCAATTGGTGGTTGTGTTGGCGACACAGGAGGCGGGGCTTGAAGTCTCAACGGTGGTGGGGGGGGCATTGATGCTGGTGAATGCGATGTTGGCGCAGGAGTTGTAGGCAGTGTTGACCTGCCCGATTGTCCCCGCCTGATTGGCCGTGATTGAACCCGCCAACACCATGGAGTAAGGACCGGTGCCTGCGAGGTTGTAGGTGTAGGTGAGGCCTGTGCCGCAGTAGTATCCGTATGATTCACAGTAAACGATTCCTGGATTCGTCGTTAGCGAACGCACGATGACGCATCCCGGTTGCAAGCTCGAGCTGCATGGCGAACTACCGGTCTCCGCTTGCAATTCGATCGCGTAATCGCCGGGAACGAAATACCCCGACATCAATCCAATCAGGAATTGTGGAGCACCTGCCTCAAGGGAATTTTCAAAATCGCGGTGCTGCACGATCGTTCCGTCGGGATTTTTGACGTCGATGACCCAATGGCCATGCATCTTGATTCCTTGATTGATGGCGCCAGAGGCGCCTTTGCTGTTCTCCATCTTGGCGGTAGCAATCGAGGACCTCGCGGCTTGATCGTGAGCCGCCGGAGTGGAAACTGAGCCTCCACTGGTTGCGGGTGTGCCCGTGGCGGAGATTCCGGGTGGCGTGGCGACGGAAGCGGCGGATTGCCCGCTGGCGGTTTGGCTCAATACGAGTCCGAGCGATGCAACCAGGGCTGCGGCAAGGAAGCGATACGGACGGAAGTGTGAAGCAGAATTCGTAATCATCGCTGACTCCTGTTGAATCTAGAATCTGTCACCTGATCGGTAAAAACATTGCCCCTAAGAGAGCTGCTTCCGTTGGATCCAGCAACAAGACCGATCGCAAGTCGCATTGGAATAGAAAGGGTACGCGTGATCAGGGAAACCCCTTGAAGTTCTACGAAAAGGCCACAAGATAGGCGAGAGCAGGTGCAGACAATCTAAATGATTGACAAACCGGCTAGCAAGAAGAAGTTTGGACTAGATGGCCAAGCTTTTGACCGGGAGGGAATGCACATGAGAATGGGTGCCGGCTGGCGGTTGGACGCGGCCATTTACTGCCAGAATCCCTTTAGCCATCATCGTAGGCTATTCAGAGTTTTCCATCTGGATCGACTGCCAGCCAGGTGGGGTTAGAGTATCTGGCCGTAATGTTGGAAGCGTCATCGGCCATCGAGATTCCCCGCCCGTTGTTGGAAAACGAGAGAGCGCACTCAGAATCCATAGTTGCCAATGGAGGTGCTCCACATCGCGAAGATGAATACTGCTTTCGCCCATTCTTCTAATGAAACGCGTGAGTCGAACTGCATGGGGCCGGCCCACTACTCATTTAGAAACGAACGCAATGAGTAGTGGGCAGACGGTTTCATTTTCCGCACCTTCGAATGCGTTACTGCTCGGTGTATTGGTAGTCGTTGTATTGCCAGACGTTATTGATTTTGGAGTAGAGCCTTGCGTAGACCTTGAGGCCCTTTGCCGGAAGGGTTGGCGCCGTTGTGGTGAGGGCAGTGCCTTTGTATAGGTAGAGGTCACTGTCACCGGCTGCCACGGCGCTGAGGTTTAACTGGTAGTCGGTTACGGCAATTCCGGCGGTCCAATGGAAGGTCACGCTGGTAGTGCCGAGAATGGTGCCTAGCCCCGGCGTGGGTGAAGTGAGCGTGGCGGGGGTGGGAATGCCGCCTTCAGTGTATTGGTAGTCGATGTATTTCCAGACTCCGTTGATCTTTGAGTAGAGGCGTGCGTAGACCTTGACGCCGTTGGCGGGGAGGGCGGTCGCGGTGGCGGAGGTCGCCGTGCCTTTGTATGTGAACAGGTCGGTGTCGCCAGCGGCGATGGCGCTGAGGTTGAGCTGGTATTCGGCGACATCGGCCCCGATGGTCCACTGGAAGGTCACATCGTTGGTGCCGAGGATGGTACTGAGTCCCGGCGTGGGTGAGGTGAGAGCGGCCGGCGTGGGCGTTCCGCTTTCGGTGTAGACGTAGTCGTTGTAGAGCCAGGTCCCGTTGATCTTGGAGTACAGCCTTGCGAAGACCTCAACGCCATTTGCAGGCAGGGAGGTGGCGGTGGTGGTGGTAGCCGTGCCTTTGTATGTGTAGACGTCGGTGTCACCCGCGGCGATGGCGCTGAGGTTAAGCTGATATTCGGCGACATCGACCCCGGCGGTCCACTGGAACACTACACTGGCAGCACTGAGGATGGTGGCTACCCCCGGTGTTGGGGATGTGAGCGCGGCGGGGGTGGGAATGCCGCTTTCGGTATAGAGATAGTTGTTCGACTGCCAGACTCCGTTGATTTTTGAATAGAGAGTTGCGTACACCTTGACGCCGTTGGCGGGGAGGGCGGCCGCGATGGCGGAGGTGGCCGTGCCTTTGTATGTGAATACGTCTGTATCGCCCGCTGCGATGGCGCTGAGGTTGAGCTGGTAATCGGTAGCACCGGCGGCGGGGGTCCACTCGAAGGTGACATTGCTTGCGCTCAGCACGGTGCCGACTCCTGGCGTGGGCGAGAGGAGAATTGCTTTTGCCGGCGGGTTGACCACGATGCTTTGCATGACCGGGTTAGCGGCTGCGTAGTTGGCGTTGCCTGCCTGGTTTGTGGCCACGATTACTGTGCCCACGTCAGTGATGGTGAGGATGTGATTATTTGTGCCGCTCAGGCTTCCTGGGCCGGAGACGATGCTGAAAACCACCGGATTGCCTGATCCTCCTCCGGTTGCGGAAAGCGTGATGGGGGAAACGGGGAAGGTAACCGGCGACGCGGGAGGCGGGAAGTTGATGGTCTGTGATTGGAGGCCATCGCCTGAGAGCGTGAGGGTTTGCGTCGCGTATCCGGGACCGGGGGCATAGAGGGCGTCATTTATCACGACCATTGATCCGGTCAGGTTGCCAGACGCAGTGGGAGAGAAGCCGATATCCAGCAGGCATGCCGTGCCTGCATTCAGCATGCCTGCGCCCATAGCGCCCGCTGGAACCAAGGGGCAGGAGTCGATCACACTGGCATTCAGTGTGAAATTGGACGGAATGCTGGGATTGGTTCCAGTCGCGGGAGGCAGGAAGTAAAGCGGGGCATTGCCGATGTTGAGCAGCGCGACAGCGATCGGCGAGTCCGAGCTGGCAGATCCGACAAGGGTGGAATCGAAGGCGATTGACGGAGCGTCCGCGTAGTCTTCCTTGTAGACCTGGTAGTTGCCCACATCTGAGACATAGACATTGCCCAGGCCGTCGACGGCGATTCCGTAGGGAGCACTGAGGCCGATGGTGGGGGGCACACTTTCAGAATATCCTCCCGCTGCGAGGGGCGACTCTTCAATGATGTAATTCGCGTAGAACTGGGTGATGAAAACATTTCCGAAGCCATCGACTGCAACGCCGTAGGGATTGCTGAGCCCGCTGTCGATGACGCTCTGCATGTAGGAAGTTCCGGACAGCGTCTCCTTCAAAATGCGGTTGTTTCCGGTATCTGCGATGTAGACGTTGCCGGCGCCGTCGACTGCCAGCTCGAAGACGGTGGAGAGGCCACTGGTGGGAAGAACGGCCGGGAAATAGGCGTTGTTAGACAGGGTCAGCTTGAACACACGATTATTGAGTGTATCGGCGACGTAGACATTTCCGTCTCCGTCAACAGCGATGCCATTTGGGGCGGAGAAGCCGCCTTCCAATACGGTTTGCGAGTAGACGCCGGCATTGAGCGTCTCTTTCACAATGCGATCGTTTCCAGAGTCTGCAATGTAGATGTTGCCTTGGCCGTCAACCGCAATTTGTGCGGGGGAATTAAGGCCACTGCCGATCTCGGATTCGGTATAGGCGCTGCCGGAGAGAGTTTCTTTCAAGACGCGGTTGTTGTTGGAGTCCGCGATATAGACGCTGCCCGTTGAGTCGACCGCGATGGCGTAGGGTGAGGACTGGCCGCTGGTGGAATAAGGCACAACCTTTTGCGTGCTGGGATCGCCAATTACCTGGAAAGTGACCTGGGGAGCGACGCCGGTGCCGGAGAGATAGGCTGTGGCGAAGGCGTTGCCGGCGTTGTCAAGCAGCGAGACGGAACCGTAGCGAGAACCGGCAACGGTTGGTGCAAAGGTGGCACCGGCGACGCAGGTTTCGCCCGCGGTGAAGCTGAAAGATTCAATGCAACTGAGCTCGCTGTTGCTTTGGAAATCCAGATTGCTTGCGCCCTGTGTCACTCCGAGAACGTTGCCGAGTACTCCGCCGGTATCGAACCGAAACATTACACCGAGAAACGGACTGGTGTTTCCGACGCTGACCGAGCCGAAGTTGCCACCGGCCGGCATTTCTTTATAGACGTCGCCCTGGGTGGTTGAAGATCCCTCGTCTGAAAGGTAGATGTTGCCGGAGGCGTCCACTGCGACGCCCGAGGGACCGTCCAGATAGGCGATCACGGGCAGCTGACTTTGCGTATAGGTAGAACCGGAAACGGTCAATTTCCAGAGTTTTGCCGGGTAATCGTCCGCGATGTAGACATTACCGCTTTGGTCGAGCGCAATTCCCGCGGGAGTGCCGAAACCGCTGCCGATGGTGGACCGGATGTAGCCGCTGCCGGACACTGTCTCCTTCAGTACGCGGGCGTTGTTAGTGTCAGCAATAAAGAGGTTGCCGCTGCTATCGACAGCGATGCCGAAGGGGTTATTCAGACCAGATATTGGAGTGGTCTGGATGTAAATGCTTCCGAAAGCGGTTTCCTTGACAACTGTATTGGGGCCGGCGTCCGTGATGTACAAATTGCCGCTTGTATCCACAGCAATGCCTTGGGGGAGCTCAAAACCGCTGCCGATGATGCTTTGCGTATACCCTACATTGCTAAACGTCTCCTTCAGTACGCGGTGATTCTCTGTGTCGGCGATGTAGACGTTGCCCAGCGGATCGACCGCTACGCCGGAAGGCCCATTCAGTCCGCTGCCGATGGAGTTTTCGAAATAGCCATCTGCGGTTGGGGTTTCCATCAGAACCTGATTGTTATGAGAATTGGCAATGTAGATGTTCCCGGCGGCGTCTACGGCAACTCCAAATGGAAGTGCGAGGCTGCCGCGAACGAGCGACTCAGCATCGATGAAGTGGGCTGTTTGCGCGGTTGCAAGCGATGCGAAGGCAACGCCGAGTGCAAGAAGGAGGGCTGACGCAGGGCGCAGGAAGTGCGTTGCAACGCGGCGGGCTGCGGCCTGCGATGCAACTGTGGTGCCGAAAAGGCGAAATGAGGTCTTAATGTATGGCGTCCGGACGGGATACATAGTTCTCCTTCATATCCCGGCAGTTTGTACCTTCCGCGCGATATGTACGCTCATGTGGAGTTGCAGAGTGGATTGTGACAATTGCGATGGACTTTTATTCCGATTTGCACGATGGGTCGAGCGATATGGCTCCGCCCATAGGGCAGCCGAGAAACGGCTTAGGAGGGCAGTGTGATTACTCAGGCCGATTGGTATGAGGTGGGGTTGAACTCAGGGGAGTTTGAAGGATTTGTCGGCTATGGCGTTGGGGGCGCGGCCGGCGGGGAGCATGGTGAGGGGCGACCTGAAGCCGGTGTGGGCGGCGGCAGCGTCGCTGGTGCGCACTATCGCGATGTCTCCGGAGCGGGTGTCTACGACGAAGAGGAAGAGGCCGTTGCTGGAGAGAGCGAGCGCGGAGGGGCCGTCGCCTACGTGGATGGAGTCGATGCGGCGGCCGTCTTCTGGGGCGTAGACGGTGACCCACTGGGAGCGGAAGTTGGCGATGTAGAGCATGGCGTTGTCAGCGGACACGAGGCCGTGGACGGGGTCGTCGCCCATGGCGTAGGCGCCGCCCACGTCGTCTTTGCTGGTGACGACTTCAGAGATGGTGTCGGAGCGCGAATTGGAGACGAAGAGTTCGCCGCCGTCGGGCTTGAGGGCGAGTTGGATGGGGCCCTGACCTACATCCATGAGGGTTTCGAGGCGGTCTGGTTTGGGTGTGTCGGACTGGTCGGGCTTGGTTGGGTTGGGCTGGTGAGCGAGAGCGATTGCCATGACCTGATGGCCGGCGGAGCAGGAGATGAATGCCTTGGACGAGTCGGGGAGGATGACGGCGTCACTGGCGCCGGGGCAGCCGTCGATGGTGGCGCGAACGGCACGGGTGGATGGGCGGCGAACGCTGTCAATGGGGGCAGAGAGGGTGGATACGTTGGCGAGATCGACGATGGTGGCGCTGTTGCCGCGGTGGTTGGCGACGATGAGGGTTTTGCCGTCGGGAGAGACGCGGAGGGCGACTGGCTCTTCTCCCGTCTGGATCTGCGCGACTTCGCGGCGGGTTTTCAGCTCAAGGACGGAGACGGTGTTGGAGCCTGAGTTGGCGATGTAGGCGAGGGTGCCGGTGGGGTCGATGTCGATGGCGACGGGGCGGCGATGGAGGGGAATGGAGGCTGCGACGGTGTTGTTTTCCGCGTTGATGACGGAGAGGGAGCCTTCGCCGGTTTCAGTACCGGAGTTGACGACGTAGACTTCATGGCGGGTGGGGCTGGGGGCGACGGCCACGGGGTTTTGGCCGACGGCGATTTCGCGGTCGAGACGGAGATTGACTACGTCGAGGACCGAGACGGTGCCGCTTTGGCCGTTGGTGACGTAGGCGTATTCGCGGTAGTTGGGTGGGTACTGGGGGAATTCGTGGGTCTGGCAGGCTGTTAGGGTTAAGAGAACGAGAAGCCCGAGGGTCGCAAGTATAGTTCTGTGGTTTCCCACCCATTCGCCAAACAGACGGCGAATGGATGGGGCACGGTGCTTTTGTGCTCGGACGCAGGGCGCACTTGCATTGGTCATGCGGCTAGACCGCTTGGGATGGTACGGGGAGGACGCGGGGGAGGGTGCGGCCGACGACGGGGGCAATCTGCTCGAGCTCGTTCATCATGATGGCGAACTGGTCAGGATAGAGGGACTGCGGGCCGTCTGAAAGGGCCTTCTCCGGGTGGTTGTGGACTTCGACGATGACTCCGTCAGCGCCGGTGGCGATGGCGGCGCGAGCCATGGGAAGCACACTGTCGCGGCGGCCGGTGCCGTGGCTGGGGTCGACGAGAATTGGAAGGTGGCTGAGGCGCTGGACGGCGGGGACGATGCTGAGGTCGAGAGTGTTGCGGGTGTGGTCGGCAAAGGTGCGGACGCCGCGCTCGCAGAGTATGACCTGGTAGTTGCCCTCGCTCATGATGTATTCGGCAGACATGAGGAATTCTTCAAGGGTTGCCGAGAGGCCGCGCTTGAGCAGGACTGGCTTGCGCAGACGGCCGGCATGCTTGAGGAGCGAGAAATTCTGCATGTTGCGCGCGCCGATCTGGATAACGTCGGCCCACTCGGCGACGAGCTCGAGGGATTCATTGTCGATGGCTTCGGTTACGATGCGGAGGCCGAAGCGGTCGCGGATTTCGGCCATGATCTGGAGGGCTTCAAGGCCGAGGCCCTGAAAGGCGTAGGGCGAGGTGCGGGGCTTGTAAGCGCCACCACGGAAGAATTGAGCGCCTGAAGCGGCGATCTTCTCGGCGATTTCGAAGGCTTGTTCGCGGCTCTCGATAGAGCAGGGGCCGGCGATGATGGCCAAGTTTCCTCCGCCGATGGTGGCTTCGGCGCTGGAGCCAGAGGCTTGGAAGTGGATGATGGTGTCTTCTTCTTTAACGTCGCGGCTGGCGAGTTTGTAGGCCTTGGAGACGCGGATAACTTCGGCTACTCCGGAGAGAGCTTCGATGTTGCCGCGCTCTACGGCGTCTTTGTTGCCGGTGATGCCGATGGCGGTGCGCTGTGCGCCGGGAAGGGGATGGGCGCGAAAGCCCAATTGCTCAATGTGATCGCAAACGGCCTGGATTTCTTCAGGGGTGGCCTGCGTTTTCATGACGACTAACATGACTGTCCCTCAAACCACCAGTCTAAAGGGTCTGACGGCGAAGGGCAATGATTATGGGATGGATGGGGTGGTGCTGGATAGATGCGCTGTGCGGGATCGGGCTTCCTGGTTTGAAAGCCCGAGGCATTTACTCGTTGACGGCTTTGTTGCTGGCGCGGGCAACGAACGCCGCGGGGGCGACTACGAATCCGATGAAAACCAAGGCAACCATTAGATCAGGCATTTGAATTCTCCGCATACAACCCTTCGCGCTTATCCCGTGGGCTGTACTGATATGAATGATCGGCTCTATGGAGGGAGAAGGAAATACCACTTTGAACTTGTCAGAGAGGCTACGGGTGGTAGTGGATTGCCACTTAGGTGGGATAGGGGATGGACGGAGTTGGCGGAGCACAGATTTCCAAGTGCAGGGGCTGGGGATGCGGACAATAAGAAAGGATCTGCGCCGGCCTATGGAAAGACCGCGCGGGGGCTAAAGCCCCATCTGTATTATTTGGAGTCATTTATGGCACGACTGAACAGCTTGGTGAAAATGGTCGGGTATTGGGCTGGGATTGAGGATGCATCCCCTCGGGCTTAAGCCCGGGAGTTGATTTTATTGGACTTATGGCACAACTAAAGTTGTGCCCCTTCACACATTTACGTTCTGATAAGGTTTTTCACCAAGCTGTGAAGTTGTGCCCG
>Ga0302187_10005179_pt1 | contig 10317 bp, 10 predicted proteins | sample II_Bog_E1_3_FD_202120 | JGI IMG/M metagenome (GOLD analysis project Ga0302187, IMG submission 202120) | Peat permafrost microbial communities from Stordalen Mire near Abisko, Sweden - II_Bog_E1_3 | ecosystem: Environmental > Terrestrial > Soil > Wetlands > Peat | place: Sweden: Abisko...
CCAGGAATAGCGACGTCACTCTACGCGACACTTCAGAAGATCTGTAGCGGTCGGATCCATCTTAGGACTGAACCAGCTATCCGCTCCCCCAGATCGCATCTCAACTGTTGTGACTACACCCTGCCCCGCGGCAGGGTGTAGTCTTTTTCACTCAAGAGCGAGACAATAAACAGCCTATGCCGAAGTCAGATAGCACCCACGAAGACAACTCCCTCGTCGATCCCATGCCGGAACACTTCGGCGATGACGCGGATCATCTGACGCCGCTGGAGAATGCTCCTCTGGCGTATGAGAACGCGGACTTCATCAACTCGCCCGATGGCCGCATGCTGCGCATCATGGCCGAGTACTACGAGCCGCTCTCGCGCTTCCGCCGCGAGCGTATCCAGGACACCGTCGTCTTCTTTGGCTCGGCCCGCTTCCGTGCAATGGATGATGCCAGCCACGAGCTGGAGCTGCTGGACAACAGCTACTCCGCCAAGGCCGCGCCGGAAGACCAGCAGCCCTCCCGCGATATGGAGAACGAGACCAGCGAGGTGAAGCGCAACCTCGCTGAGGCGGCCGTTGAGATGGCTCGCTACTACGAAGACGCGCGCAAGCTCGCGCATCTGCTCACGGAATGGACCATGAAGCTGCCGGGCCGTCGCAGCCGCTTCGTGGTGTGCTCCGGTGGCGGGCCAGGCATCATGGAGGCTGCGAACCGCGGAGCCCATGAGGCTGGAGGCAAGACCATCGGCCTCAACATCAAGCTGCCTTTTGAGCAGATGCCGAACCCGTACATCACGCCTGCGCTGAACTTCAACTTCCACTACTTCTTCATGCGCAAGTACTGGTTCGCGTACATGTCGAAGGCACTGGTGGTCTTTCCCGGTGGTTTTGGCACGCTGGACGAGATGTTCGAGATCCTTACGCTCGACCAGACGCACAAGCTTGCGAAGAAGATCACGATCGTGATCTATGGCTCAAGCTATTGGAAGAACGTCATCGACATGAAGCTGCTGGCCGAGAAGGGTGCCATCGGCATCAAGGACCTCGACCTCTTCCAATGGGCCGACACGCCGGAAGATGCCTTCCGCCTGCTCAAGGATGGCCTCACGCGCAATCACCTCTCCGAGCCCACGGCCGGTGACGCACAGGTACCCGATACTCCCGATGCCAACATCCAGGCGCTGCTCGGGCCGGACATCGCGAAGACGCTGTAGCTCGCTCTAGTGATACAGCTCGCCGATGTACACCGCGTGTGGTGGCATCGAGATGTTGCCTACGCTCTCGAACAACGCATCCGGTGACGAGATGATCCGGCGCATGGCGTAGAAGCGAATGTGCAGCGGCTTTAGATCATCGATGATGGAAAGCGTCAGCGGTGTGTCGCCGAGGTTGCACACTACCACGACGGGGAAGGCTCCCACTGCGCCTGCGGGCGGCAACCGTACCCACACCAGCGCGTTCTGCGCGTCGTGATCGAAGATCTTCAACGTGCCCGCGCGCAGGCCAGGATAGCCGCGGTGCATCGTGATGAGCTTCTCGTAGAAGTTGAGCAGCGAGTGGGGATCGTGCTCTTCGACCGCAACACTGCGCGTGGCGTCGACGCTCGCAGCGATGTAGGGATCGCGCGCGCCGGATGCTGTCGGAGCGGCGACCGCAGCCGTGGCGGTGCCCAGGTTCTTCGTGCTGAAGCCGCGCTGCGCATTGGGATCGAACGGTGCAGGCCCTGTGGGCTTGCGCGGCGGAGGGACGTATGGAACATACCCACCATATTGATGTGGATCGTAAGCCGGCTTGGGCGGCTCAGGCACAGGATGCGCCGCCTCTTCCCTGGCAGCTTCTTCCGCCCGTTGATCTTCCGGCTTCCAGCTCGCGGGCGTGATGTTGGTCGGCGTCCACTGCATGCGGACGTTGATGTCGGTGCTCTCGATGCCCAGCTCCTGCCCATAGAGCAGCGAGACAGCGCTCGATTGCGACGTGAGGAGCATCGCTGCGATGGTCGCGTTGAGTCCCAGCGTCCGGTCCGCATCGTGGGTTGGGGAAGGGGAAGCAAACACCATCGCCGAACGCGCCGTGTCGTCGGAGAAGAGCATTGGGGCAGGCGGGCTCGTCACCTGCTGCGCCGCGAGCAGCGACTGCCGCAGCGAGGCAGCGAGCGCTGCAGGGGAGTTGTCCTTACGGGCCATCGAGTCGATGTCGACCGAGAGCAGGTCAGCGCCCGCCCCACGCTGACCACGAAGCTGGGCAGCCACCGCGCTGCTCACCGAAGCCAGCACAACGCGATCCCCGGGATAACCCTTCGCAGCGCTGCGAAGGCCAGCGATCGCTGCACTGACCTGTGCGGGGTTGGCGCTGTCGTCATTGGCCTCAAGCTCAATGCCTGCAGCGCCACGCGCCAGCCAGGAGCGGCCGTCGGCCACGGGGTTCGTTGCGGGATCGTTGCGTACGCCGACGATGACGCGGATGCGGCTCTGGCTGGCAGCGCTCAACAGCGCATCAAGGCCCTCGGAGTCGTTGCGGTCGAACGGCGGCAGCAGCACGATCGCATCGACGCCGAGCGAGCGGATGTAGCTCAACCGCTCGGCGATGCCTTTGAGATCGCCCACGCCGTTGCCAGTCGAATCCTGGAAGCTCGCTGGCTGGATGCGATAGAAGACCGCGCTGCGCCACCACGACTCAGAGACCATGCCGGAGCCCGCCCAGTTGCGATGCGCCAGCGTCTGCGCATTCGCCGCAGGCACGCAGACCAGCGTCAACGCAAGGCCAAGCGCCGCCAAAGGGCGCATCATCTCACTTCGGGGGGCCGGCGATCTACGCCGGAAGAAGATCGGCATACAGGAAGCCATCGCGCTCAATAGTGTCGCCACGATGTACTTCGATGCTACGCGAGAGCATGGGGCCATCGGTCACGAAGGTGTGGAACTCACCGCGCTCACCGCACGGGTCCACGCTGGCTGGAAGATCATGAAGGAGGCTCGCATCGAAGACACGGCCCGCAAAGGTCTTGGCATCCGCGTCCGGAAAGGCGCGCGGATCTACACAGGTTAGACGCGCACTGAGCCCGGCCGCGATCATGTCCCGGGCAAGCTGGTCTGTGGGGAGCAGCCAGCAGGGGAAGATGGGCTCGAGGCCCGTGGGCGCAAGCCGCTCGATGCGATAGGCGCGGATGTCTTCGAGGAAGAGATCGCCGAAGGCCATGCCGCCGATGCCTTCGATCACCGCACGCGAGCAGGCCGAGGCCATCTGCGCTTCGTAGACTTCATTGCTGCACGGCCACGGCAGCGGAATCTTCCACAAGGGAAGGTCCGCAGCCGCAGCCTGCAGGTCGAGTAGTTCTTCGCGGAAGCCATGCATGGCCACGCGGTGGAAGTGCTCGTTGATCGTGGTCAGCAGGCCAACGACCTCGTAGCGGGAAGCGAACTCCTCGCGCGAACGCAGCAGGTGCAGCGCCCACGCGCTGTCCTTGCCGCCGGACCAGCTGAGGAGGATCTTCTTGCGCGGCATCGAGGTGGCCTTCATTCAGCTCAGGATGACAAACGAGATGTGACCGCGAACGCGAAGCGCCAACGGCGAAGCCGCTAACACTTCGCTAACGCGCAGCGCTGCAGTTTCTACTTCTTCGGCGTGGCCGACGGAGGCAGAACGCCGTTCAGCCGCATGTAGCCTGCCATCTGCGAGTAGTGGTCTTCCAGGTCGGCGACGAGCTCAATGACAGCACGTGCTCGCGGAGCTTTGCCGCCGCGCCATGCGATCTGGTCGCCCAGCTTCGCATCGGTCGCAGCGGCCATGGCCGCGTCGCAGAACTCAAACGAGGCCTTGATCGCGGCGACAAGCTCGGCCTTGGTCGCCGTCTCGGGAACCTTGGTAGCGGCTGGGGCAGGCTTGTCGGAGATCGAACCGCAGATGTTGCCGTTCGAGCCAGCAACGTGGCGGATCGCCGCGCCGAAGCTGATCTGCTCGGGCGTCGGCTTGAAGCTGTACTTGTCTTCAGGCATGGCCTCGGCTGCAGCCACCAGGAACTTCGCCTGCCGGTAGTAGATCTGGTCCGAGCTCCACATCACCGGATCCTTGGTCTGGTCGGGCATAGCAGGTGTCTGGCCGAAGGCCGTCAGAGCCACGGAAGGCAGTGCCGTGGCGGCAAGCAGCAGGGCGGAACAAAGCTTCATCAGAGACCTCTGGTTGAGGGGGAGCCGCGGGGGATTTGTATCGTTGGCACCGGACTCGATTGTCCCCGCTGTCCCAGTCTGGTGTCCAGTGGCATAACCCCCTGAACACCGAAGACGGAGGACGTTGCAGCCTCATGTACCGTAGGTGGTATCGACGCAAGGCCATCCTGGAATGCGAGGATGACATCGTACGGCAGGTCAGCGCTCGCTCTACCCTTAGTATCCGCACATAGACTTTGATCGCGCTTCATCGGAGGTTTCCGTGGGACGTGTCCGTGTAGTCGTGTCTTCCGTTTTCCCTTGTGCTCTCGTCGTGCTCGCGTTCGCGCCATCGATGACCCCTTGCAGGGCAGAGGTGCCGATGGACCGGGAGTCCGCGTCCGTTGCAGCTCCCCAACCCGCAGCTCCCCAACCCGCAGCTCCCTTACCCGCAGCACCTGACCCGGCTGCAGCACCCGTCGTTGCCGAGCCTCCTGCCGCGTATGCCATGGAAGGCATGGGCCAGGCGCCCAGCTCGGTGAAGGGAACCAAGCCGTTCTCGACCGTTGCTGTTGGCGTCAAGGCGGGTGTTACCGGTCTTGGCTTCGAGGTGGCAACGCCGCTGGCACGCAAGCTGAACCTGCGCGCGGGAGGGACATTCTTCGGCTACACCCTGAACATCAAGGAGAACGGCATCCCGGTTGCCGCCAACCTGCTGCTGCGCACGGGCACCGTCAGCGTGGATTACTTCCCGTTCGGAGGGGGCTTTCACGTCAGCCCGAACTTCACGTTTTATAACGGCAACCACATCAACGGAACGGCAACGGTGCCCGGCGGCAACGTGATTACGCTGAACAATCAGGACTACACCAGCGATCCCACAAACCCGTTGCATGGCGACTTCAACCTGGTCTTCGGACGCAAGACCGCGCCCGGCGTCACCATCGGCTGGGGCAACATGATCCCGCGCAGCGGGAGGCACTTCTCTGTGCCATTTGAGATGGGCTTTGAGTATGTGGGCGACCCGCAGGTGGTGATCAACCTCTCCGGCAATGCCTGCCAGAGCGGCGTCTGCCAGCCGGTCAACAGCGACGCTTCCTTCAAGGACAACGAGGCGAAGGAGCAGCAGCTGCTCAACGACGACATCAAGCCGTTGCGCTTCTTTCCCATCATCTCGATTGGATTCGCTGTTAGGTTCTAGGTTTGTTGCGAGAGGCTAATTCGTGCCGAGGTACGCACGATAGCGCGTCTCCACCACACCGGTGTTGCGCGCGAGCATCAGCTTCGCCACGTTGTACTGGTAAAGCGCCTGCACCAGCTGCGAGTTTGCTCCTGCCAGCGTGGCCTCCGCGTCGACCACCGGAAGGTTGTCGTCTACGCCTGCCTTGAAGCGATCGCGCTCATCGCTCAGCTCCTGCTGGGCGAGGCCGACGTTCGAGCGAGCCACGGAGACGAGCTCCTTCGAAGCTGTGACGTCCAGCATCGCCGTGCGAATCTGCCCGTCAATCGCGACGCGCAGGTCCTGCTCGCGCTGGCGGAGTCCGATCAGCTGCGAATCGATGCTCTGCTGCTGGCCGCGCTGCGTCGCTTCGTGGAAGATGGGGAACTCCAGCGTACCCTGCGCCACAAAGTCGCCATGGTAGCTGCCTGTGGTCTGCCCGATCACACCGTAGTAGCCGCCAAACGCCAGAGTCGGTAGCCGCTGGTACTTCACAGCACGCAACTCACGGCTGGCGAGCAGGAGCTGCTCTTCAATCCCGAGATAGTCCTTGCGATGGCGGAAGGCAGTGTCCTTGGCGCGATCAAGGTCCAGGTTGTCGAGCTCGTTGTACGGCACCGCATCCGTGAGCTCGAGCTCCTGATCGGCCGGAATCCCCATGATGCGATTGAGCTGGATGATGTCCTTCAGCAGCGTGCCTTCGGCTGCGGCTACCTGCTGCTGGCGCTGCTGGTACTCTACCTGCCCGCGCAGGGCGTCGAGGCGAATTCCCACGCCAGCGTTCAGCTTCTGCGTCGCCTGGTCGAAGGTGCTCTTCGCATCCATCTCCTCGGCCCTGGTGTTGGTCAGGTTGGCCTGATCGGCCAGCACGCGGAGATACTGCGTTGCAACGGCCTGCACCACATCGCCCTCTGTGTTGAGGGCCTGGAGGTCGATGACGCGAACCTCATTCTTCGAGGCCTTCAGCAGCTCCAGGTCGGTCAGGTTGAAGAGCGTCTGGCTGGCGCTTATCTGTGCCTGCGTGACGTTCACATGCACGATGGTCGGAAAGTCCGCCGGGTTGAGCCCGAAGTTGGCAATCTCCGAAGGCTTGAAGCCCATCGCTGCGAGATTGATCTGCTGCGCGTAGGTCGAGCCGGTCACGTGAAGGTTGGGGATCAGCGCCTCGACGAGACTGCCCACGTAGCCACGCACCGCCTTCTGGTTGGCGCGGTCGTACTTCAGGTGAACGTTGCGCTCAAGGCCCAGCGCGATGGCATCGTCGAGCGATAGCTTCAGGGAGCCGGAGGTTGCCAGCTCACGGGCAACACCCGGGGCCGGAGCTGTGCTCAACGTCAGGGAAAAGCTGGATCCGGGGTCGCGGGAGAGTTTTTCGTCCGCCAGGGAAAGCTGCACGCTGGGAGCGTTCGGCAGCTCCTTGTCGGCCCGGGTGGCGGCAGCCTCGTCCTGTTGGACGATCGAGCCAGAGATGGAGCCTGCAGAGGTGGGCGCGGTGCTCTGCGCCGATACCGGCGCGGCCACGCTCGCGGCGCCCAGCACCGTCGTCAACGCAAGAGATGTCCAGCGGATCTGCAACGAACCATCAACTCCAGTAGGGGGTCAGCACTCGCGGCATAGCCTCGCGCGCGCCGTTACATCTCCTTAGAGTCTCAAGGACGCCGTCGCGATGCGCAAATTTAAGCGTCGCTTCTTTGTGCCACGTGCGATTCCTGGGGCAATTCGCCGGACGCGGCCCGGAAACGCTACCGCGAAGCGCCAACCGCGCCAGCGACTACCCGGCGAAGCCGGCGAACGCGTAGCCGCTACATCGCGTGCAGGGTGCGTGCGGCATCGGCCAAGGTCTGCTCGGTGGACGGCTTCCATTCCGTCTTCTCCTCGTCCTCCTGCTGGCCGATGGTGTGGAACAGCAGGGCGTGGCCGCCGATGTGCACGTGCGTTTCGGCGATCTGCCAGTGGCCGCCGCCCACCAGGCGCCGCTCTACATCGAAGGTGCCACCCTGGTTGAGCTTACCCAGCAGTCCCCAGCCAATATCGACGTCTTTCGACAGCGAACCCTTCAGCGTCCGGATACGGTTTCCGTTCTTTGCGATCACCATCGTCCCGGCCATCGTGCCCATCACGCGGGCCTGCATGTCCGGCGGGCTGAAGTCGGGATTGGGCCGGAAGCTCAGGGTGGTCGAGTCCGCGTCCTGGCTGGCGATCGTCCAGACGAAGGCATCGGGCAGCATTTGGAGCATGGCGCGGGCCTGCGCATCGTCGTGCTGGTCGTTGCGGTGGGCTTTGGCCTGTTCGCTGGGATTGTTGACGAACTCCGCGATGCGCCGCGTCTCTGCCGCGGTCTGGACATCATTGAGAGGCACGCCACTCAAGGTCAGCATCCGTCGCAGGCTGCCGTGGGGCGTCTCGATCGTTTGGAAGACCGCATCCTTGCCCGGCGTGCGGTCGTGGTCGCGGTAGGTCCATACGGACTTGTCGGTGTTGTTGGCGGCCAGTTCGGACTCCACGGCAGCCCGCACCACCTGCAGAGCTCCTGGGTCCGGCCCCTGACCGGCTGCCACGACTGGCCGCGTTTGTGTGCTGCTCAAGGCCACGAGAATCAACGCTGCGCCTGCCATCAGGCTTACCCGCAAAGCCCGGGAGTCGCTCAATTTTCCTGCTCGCCCACTCATGCTGCTGAGATTGGATGCGGGCATCGGGCTTGGGTTTGTGCGGAGTCGGGCGAGCAGGTTTATTCCTCCGGAATCACTTTCACGAAGATGCCGTTCGGCAGTGAGACTCCACCGAGCAGGTGAATGGCGCCATCCCGGACGAAACCGCGCAGCATCGTCGGCTTCCCCGGCTGCGGAGGTGGTGCTGTACGAGACGGAGCAGAAGCTGTACGAGACGCAGGTGCAGCCGCAGACCGCATTGGTGCCGGACTCGAGGCAGGGGGCGACCCTTCCGGCGTGCGTCCCATCGCCTTGTCCATTGCCCGGTTGGCCAGGCCGTCCGCCACCGTGTTCTTATGGCGCAGGGCATGCTGGATCTCAAACCGCTCCAGCTTGCCGATCATCTTGCGGGCGTTCTCCCACATGGGCTTCAGGTCCGGGGAGTTCACCTTGTACTTGCCCTGGATCTGGCGGACCATCAGCTCTGAGTCCGAGATCACCCGTAACTTGCTGTGCCCATTGGCCCCAGCCCATTCGAGGGCCGCAAGCAGGGCGGAATATTCGGCCACATTGTTCGTCTTGACGCCGATGAACTCGCTCAGTTCGGCAAGCCGCTGGCCGCTCTCATCCTCCACCACGACGCCGTAGCCGGCCGGACCGGGATTGCCGCGGGCGCCGCCGTCCGTATTGGCGGTGACCCAGCCGGAGGAGGTCCCGGTCGAACTGCCGGTCGAGGAGCTGGAGGGAGACGAAGAGAAGAGCGAAGGGGTGCTGCCTGGCATGTTCCCGAGGATACTGCACGCGAGTCGCAGGGGATGGAAACGGAGAGAGAGGAATCAGGCAAACGTTGGCCTGCCGGTGGGCCCTGCCGTTGAGGTAAATGGTTGATTCTGGGGGACGGAAGGCTTAGAAATATCAGCGACCCCGAAGCTTCGCCCCCACGCAAAACAACTGCGGAAGTTTCTCTTTTTCCTTGGGATTGGGCTCCTGAAGCGCTATCCTGTTAGGAGCCACTCAGGCGGGTCGGGAGGTGTATTTATATGGCCGAAGTTCGAGTTCAGGAGGGCGAGCCCCTCGAGAACGCACTGCGTCGCTTCAAGCGCAAGGTGCAGACCGAAGACATCATCAAAGAGGTCAAGCGCCATTCTTTCTACCTGAAGCCCGGTGAGAAGAAGCGCGTCAAGGAAGCCCTCGCGCGCAAGCGGAATCGCAAGAAGGTTCGTAAGGAACAGGACTAGTTCCACGCCGGTTGCAGCGTAGCGCAAGCTACGGCGCGACTGGCCAGTCCAAACCAGAAGTCTACGGAGGAGTTCACAGCTTGTGGACTCCTCCGAACTTTACTCCGGAAGTACCAGGCGATCGCAGCCGTACCGGAGCGTCAGTCGGGCCAGGTTTCATTCGTACCATCAGGCTTGAACCCGCTCAGCCGGAGCGCCAGGGTTGCGTACCGGACGCGATTCCAGCCTTATCCCGCAAGGTGGGAGAAGGCCCCAATGCAACTCGCCGACAGAAACCTGAAGTGCGCCGATTGCGGCAATGACTTCGTCTTTACCGCAGGTGAGCAGCTGTTCTTTCAAGACAAACAGTTCAAGAACGATCCCAAACGCTGCAAGCTATGCAAGGCCAAGCGCGCGGGACTTGGACGAAGCACCGCAGCCGGAGCCTCTACGCTCCCCCTCTCCCGCACCGAGACCCGAACGAATTGCTCGGCCTGTGGGATTGAGACGACCGTCCCCTTCAAGCCCACGCAGGGCCGCCCTGTGCTTTGCCGATCCTGCTTCCAGCTCAAGCGCGTTCCCTCTGCCGTCGCGGCGGTGGCCAGCATGGACTCTCCTGGAGCGATGGAAGCTCAGGCGAACGCCGCTTACGACCAGGCCCTGGCAGAGCAAGGCGTGGAACTACCGATGGCCATTCCTACCGAGCTGATCGCCGAGACGCAGTCCACCGCGAGCGAGACAGAAGCCGTTCCTCTCAGTGCTTCCACGACAGCCGACGCTTAGCGTTGAAGCTGTCAGCATGACCGCACGCCGCCACATGGGCGGCGTTCGCTTTGGTGTCCGACGCGCTCCCGGTAAACTGGTGCCGATGCATCCTGCCGCTACCGACCGCGACGCCGACCTCGTTCGCGCCCATCGCTCCCTAGGGAACTTCGATCTCACGATCTGCAGCGACGGCCCCTTCCTGCTGGATGGCGGCGCGATGTTCGGTGTCGTTCCCAAGACATTGTGGTCCCGCCGCATGCCCGCCGATGCGAACAACTGCGTCCTGCTCGGGCTCAACTCCGTGGTCGTCCGAACCGGCAGCGCTGTAGTGGTCATCA
>Ga0302187_10005185_pt1 | contig 10313 bp, 6 predicted proteins | sample II_Bog_E1_3_FD_202120 | JGI IMG/M metagenome (GOLD analysis project Ga0302187, IMG submission 202120) | Peat permafrost microbial communities from Stordalen Mire near Abisko, Sweden - II_Bog_E1_3 | ecosystem: Environmental > Terrestrial > Soil > Wetlands > Peat | place: Sweden: Abisko, Stordalen...
CGCGTTCTCCTTATCGTCGGCCGGCACGACGTACCAGGGGGCGTCCGCGGTGCTCGTGGCACTGAGGCACTCCTCATACGCCCTCATGTATTGCTTCCAGTACCCCCTCTCCTTGATGTCGTCAAGGCTGAACTTCCAGTTCTTGTCGGGATCGTCGATACGCGCCAGGAAGCGCTTGCGTTGCTCGTCCTTCGAAAGATGGAGGAAAAACTTGATGATGCGGGTGCCATTTACATAGAGATGCCTCTCCAGGTCGTTGATCGAGCGATACCGGCCACGCCAGAGCCGCTTGTCGTGAGGTGGGTCCAGGAGCCCTTCGCCTCGGAGAATGTCCCGATGCACGCGCACGATGAGCACTTCCTCGTAATAGGAGCGGTTGAAGATTCCAATGTGCCCGCGTTCCGGCAGGTTGCGGGTGGTGCGCCAGAGAAAGTCGTGCTCCAATTCAGTCGCGCTCGGATGTTTGAAGCTGAACACCTGGCAGCCCTGCGGGTTGACTCCGGACATGACGTGCCTGATGGCGCCGTCCTTTCCCGCTGCGTCCATCGCCTGGAAAATGAGAAGGATGGCGTGTGAATTGGTCGCATAATGCAGCTGTTGCATCGAGCTGAGTTGCTTGACGTGTTCTTCGAGCAGTTCCGAGTACTGCTCCTTCGACTTGTAGACCGGCTCGATGAGCGTCGGCCACTTCCTGAGATTGACGTGGCCGCTTTCCCGTACTCTGAAGTCATCAGAATGGATTTTCATATTTCTCCTATTCGCGTTTGATGCCGCCAGAATTGCCGCGATTCATTTGACCGGGTGTTCCTTCGAATCTCGTTCTTGCGCCTTGTCCCAGTCGTCAACGGCTCGAACGTCCTGGCGTCCGAGCTGCTCGTAAAGCTCATGGACCCGCTTGACGAGTTGCGGCGACACTTCCGGCGGGGGCTGGGACGGGGGATTGGTGTCGCCTGGCGATTCGGCTATGGTCTGGCCTTTGGGCACCGATTTGGCATCAGGCGTGGCGCCAGGTGTTGGGGAACTCGGAGCATGACGTGGGTCCTTCGCAATCCCGAGACGCACAAATACCGGAACCTTGACCAAATCCACTATGAAAGCGGAAAGGGCCGCGGCTGCAAGCATTCCAGCCACGAGAGAGATCGATAGGCGTGCCATTGCGATACCGCCAATGGCCAACGTCGAGGCGATCCCGATATCGACAACGGACGACACGGCAAGCAATGGGCTTGGGAGAGAACTCCACAGGTGGCGGCGCTCGCGAATGGCGTAGATCATCGCTTGGCTGCCGAAGACCAGGGCGATGAAGGCCAGTGTTCTGAGCGCCCCGATCTGCAGATTCATGGCAAATTTGCCGATGGCCAGGGCGGCGCTGCAGAAGGCCAGCATGCAGACACCGAGGATGATGCCGGCAATCGTCAAGCGACCGATGCGCCAAGCATTCGGTGCCAGGGAAGGGCGTACGTGGTCCGTCGTCAATGACATGGCCAGAAAATCACCGGCGACCATTACAATGACCATCAGCAGCGGAGTCAGGATCGCGTGTCCTGTCATGATCACGCCCACGACCAAGAACAGCACGGTCGCGATTTTCTTGATGATGGAGTTCATCGTGTAGGTCTGGATGCGCTGGAAGGTGATGCGTCCCTGCTTGACCGCGGCGACGATGCCGGCGAGTCCAGCTTCGGTTAGCACCACGCCGGCGGCCGATTTGGCGACGTCGGTAGCGGTCGAGACCGCGATGCCGATCTGCGCCTGGCGCAGCGCCGGCGCATCGTTCGCGCCGTCGCCGCACATCCCGACGGTGTGACCGCCCTTCTGAAAAGCCTTGACGAGCTTGTACTTGTCCTCCGGCAGCACGCCGGCATAGACCGCGAACTGCTCGGGATGGACGTTGTCCGGGATGGGGCCCGGCGGATACACGGCGCCATCGAGCCCGACTGCGCGTGCCACGATGGCAGCCGTCGCCGCAGCGTCCCCTGTTACCATCACGGTGCGCACGCCCAAACCGTGCAGCTCCTTGACGAGATCGCTCGAGTCCGCTCGCGGCGGGTCGCTGAGCGCGATGAGTCCTGCCAGCTTGAGAGCCGCTGGCGGCCCGGCGGCGACCGCCAGTACGCGGAAGCCATGATCCTCGAGCCCCTTCGCCTGTTCCGCGGCGGTTGACGATGCGGGTGTGAGGCCAATGACCGCGGTAAAGGCGCCCTTCACGATTCGTTGCGGTGCCCCGCTCGAATCAGTGGCGGCTGCCTCGGACATCTTCTTCGCCGGATCGAATGGCACGAACTCGACGAGCCTGGGTGCGTCGGCCACCGTCTTGCTCGCCGCGGCGGCGCGAATCGCGCCATCCACCGGATCCTGCCCTCCCTCAGAACTGGCCAGCGCGGCCAGCGCCAGAACATGTGCCTCATCGAAGCCGGGCATGGGATGAACGGCCGTCACCGTCAGTGCGTTCCGGGTCAGCGTACCGGTCTTATCGGCGCACAATACATCGGTCGTTCCCGCCTCATCCACCGCCGAGAGGCGAGTAGGAAGGACGCCCAACTTGGCCAACGCTCGCGCCCCGAGCGCGGCTGCCAGCGTGAACGTCGCCGGTAGCGCGACCGGAATCGAGGCCAGGACCGCCGTCAAAATGAGGGGTACGATCTCGGCGAGCGGCATTTTCAGAAAATAGGCATAGGTTACCAACAAGACGATGGCGACGCCGTTGAACGCGGCGAGGTTACGGACCACGCGCAGCACCGCTTTCTGCTGAGAACTGACGACATGGGCGGTGCGCACGAGCTCCGCCGTGCGGCCAAACTTGGTGCGTGGTCCAGTCGCCGTTACCTCCGCCACTGCCTCGCCTCGACGTACCAGCGCTCCGGCAAAGGTTTGCACGCCCGGTCCGGCCTCGATGGGAACCGATTCGCCCGTGAGCATGGATTGATCGAGCAGGACTTCTCCCCCGGTCAGCTTCACATCCGCCGCGACCACCCCGCCGAGCGAGAGCTTCACCACATCGCCCGGAACCAGATCGGCGGCAGGGACCGTCTTCCAGGCGCTGTCGCGCCGTACGGACGCATTCAGCGCCAGCTTCGATTTCAACGCGGCCAGGGTTGCCTGGGCACGGCTCTCTTGGAATAAGCCAAGTGCCGCATTGAACACCAGGAGGGCGGCGATAATGGCGGCTTCGACGTATTTTCCAAGCACCAGTTCGAGCACGATCGCGCCCTCGAGCATCCATGGGACTGGTGCCCAGAATTTCTCCAGCGCACGGCGCAGCGGGTGCACCGCCGTATCGGGCATCGCGTTGGCACCCACCTTGTCCAGCCGACGGCGCGCTTCGTCACTGGTCAGCCCGCTCGACTGATCGGCCTTTGCCGGCGTCGCCGATGGGGCGGCCGGAGGGTTGGCAAATGAGGATGAAGTTGTCGTGGCCATATGAATCACCTACATTTTGGCCAAGGGTGTACGTTACACGCAGTCGTGAGATAGATCGGTTCGCTACCGCACCGAAGGCGATTCGGGTCAGGCCGGGTCACCGCCATAATACAGGCCCCATGGGAGTGGTGTTGATCGTTGCATTCAGTTACAAAAAAAAGGCGCCAACCTGCGGCTTTAAGCGGCAAAATCATGGGGTGACGGATCAGACCCCCCATATTCTGTTTGTCGAGGACGATGCCGACATTCGCACGCTGGTAGGCGATTTCCTGCAGCAGAATGGATACAGAGTCAGCGCTGCGCGGGACGGCCGTGAACTCGACCGGATCTTCGATGTAAGCCGAATAGACCTCTTCATACTCGACATCATGCTGCCGAAGGAGGATGGCCTGTCGGTGTGCCGAAGGATCCGTGCCACAAGCAGCGTGCCGATCATCATGCTCACGGCGCGCGGCAGCGAAGTCGATCGCGTCTTGGGCTTGGAAATGGGGGCGGACGATTACCTGACGAAGCCCTTCAGCACGCATGAGTTGCTGGCGCGCATTCGTGCGGTACTTCGCCGTTCTCAGATGGTGGCGCGCGCCCCGCGCGAGCGGCGCCATTCGCTTCTGTCCTTTGCCGGCTGGAAGCTCGACCTCGGGTTACGCCGGTTGCAATCCTCGGATGGCGCCGCAATCCCGCTGACCGGCGGCGAATTTGAGCTTTTGGTGGCATTTTGCGAGCATCCGAAGCGTGTTCTGACCCGGGAGCAGCTTTTGGACTTGACGCGCGGCAGGGCCGCGGCGCTTTTCGACCGCAGCATCGACATCCAAGTGAGCCGATTACGGCGAAAATTGGAGGAAAATCCGAAGGATCCCGTGCTGATCCAAACGGTTCGATCCGGCGGCTACATCTTTACTCCCGAGGTCACCGCCACTTGAGGCGCCTGCTGACCTGGTTGTCGCCTACCGGCTTACATGGCCAAGTGGCCGGAATATTGCTCCTCGGACTGGTGCTCTCGCAGGCCATGGCGGCGCTCCTATATATCGCGCTGTTGCCACAGTGGCAGAAGGTCTTGCGGCCCGAACTGGCGGTAACCAAGGTTGCGATGATCGTACGCTTGCTCGAATCGGTGTCGCAAACCGATCGGCCCGCGCTCGCCAAGCTATGGGACGACGAGGGATTTAGAGTCGCGTATTTCGTTGACGCCGGGACGCCTGCAACGCCGGGAGCGACGGCAAGTGCGTCTGATGAGGAACTGCGTGAGCAAATAGTCACCAGTTTGCATCGCTCAGGATCCGCCGTAACGGTTCAGACGATCGAACGAGGCTCGATGGCAAACTCGAAGCGCATCGATGTCTCGCTGCGAGGCGGAGGCGCGGTCGAACTCGTCACTGCCATCGGATTGGAGAGCCGGCTCGGTCATATCGAGCAGGTGGCGATCGTCGCTTTTCTGCTTTTTGCCACCGGCGGACTCTGGGCTTGGTCGACATGGGCCGTGAATCGGCCGCTCAACCGATTTTCAAACGCGGCCGAACGCGTCGGCCTCGACGTGCATGCTCCGGTGCTGCCCGAGCAAGGCCCGGCGGAGTTGAGGCGAGCCATACGCGCCTTCAACGAAATGCAGGCGCGCCTGCAGCTTTTTCTGTCGGACCGAACTCGCATGCTGGGGGCGATAAGCCACGATCTGCGCACGCCGCTCACGCGGCTGCGTCTGCGCATCGAGACCGATCGCGCCGTGGACGAGAAATCCAAAATGCTCGACGACATCGAGAGCATGGAAGCAATGCTCACATCGACGCTGTCGTTTATTCGCGGTGTCGATGAAGTGGAGGTTCCCGACATCGTCGATCTCGACTCCTTACTGCAGACCGTCTGCGACCTGGTATCCGACTTGGGCCGCGAGGTCTCCTATGCGGGCTCCGGGCGCAGCCGCTATCACTGCAAACCTCAATCCATGATGCGCGCGTTGACGAATGTCGTTGCGAACGCTGCGAAGTACGGCCGCACCGCGTGCGTATCGCTCGAGCGGCGGCCGAACAGAGGGTTCATCGTCGAGATCCAGGATGACGGTCCCGGCATCCCAGACGCCGAGAAAGGCAAAGTGTTCGAGCCGTTTTACCGCGCCGCGTCGGCTCAGGAGGCGGATAGCCAGGGCATGGGCCTGGGATTGGCCATTGCGCGGACCATCATTCTAGCTCACGGTGGCACGATCGATCTCCTGGATCGGCAACCCTGCGGCTTGTGCGTCCGGATCTTTCTTCCCGAGGCATCCGACGGGAACCTGCCCCGGGTGTGACGTCCCCGGCCTTTGGGATGAGAATTTTGTAACAAAGTGTGTCTGGGGCGCAGTGGGGACATCTAGCGCTGCAAATTCCTGTCTCGCACGCGCCCGGGAGGCGGCATGATGTCCACAACGGTCGAGCTGCCGTTAGGAGACTGTCGCCGTGTGGATCGTCCGGATCGCGCTGAGAAGGCCTTACACGTTCATCTTGTTCGTTCCCACCATGGCTAACTACTTGATGCGGAGGGCGCACGCAGGCGCGGAGCACCGTCTCGCTCCCTTCTGTTGCTGGAGCCGTCCGAGATCGTTCATGATCGGATTTCTAGAACCCATCGCAAAATTGCTTGAGCAGTATGCAAATGGCTGCGAGATGCACGAAGCCGAGGAAACTGGTCGAGTAGTGCCCCAGCGAACGAGGAGCCGCCGTTGCCATCGCATCCAAGCGAAGAAGCGCTCAACTATCCAACGTCGCTCGTAGCGTCCCAGACGACGACCGTCTTGCGTCTTCTTCTTTATCCGGTTCGAGCCATGCGGCGAGATCATTTCAACGCCCTCGGTGCGCAGTTGCGCGTCAAGCTTGTCGCTGTCGTACTCCCGATCACCGATCAGATTGTCCGGCTTGGCTTCAATCGTGCAGAAATCAAAAGTCAGCTGCACGAGCGTCAACTCATGATGATTCACCGCATGAGTGGTGACGGCGAGGGGCAATCCGTGGCGGTCTACAATGGCAATGATTTTCACGCCCTTTCCGTGCCTTGCTCTCGCAGCGAATTCGCCAGGACGGCGAGAGCCGCTCGAATGACCTCGTTTCGTCCAAGATCATCCGCCTTGCAATAGAGGACCCTGCATGTCCGTCGTCGAAATCGCGTTAAAACGGCCTTACACGGTAGTCGCATTGCTGATACTCATTACGCTGATGGGCGTTGGCGCAGCACTGCGCATGCCAATCGACATCTTCCCGGAAATCGACATTCCGGTGGTCGCCGTCGTTTGGACGTACAACGGCATGAGCGCACAGGACATCCAGAATCGCATCTTGACTTTGCACGAGCGGCAGCTTGCCTCCCTGGTGGATGACATTTCGCGCATCGAAGCCATAAGTTACGAGGGCGTCGGCGTGGAAAAGATCTACCTTCACGAAGGCGCCGATGTGACCCGCGCGGTCTCGCAGCTCGCCAGCAGCGCATTGGTGGTGCTCAAATACATGCCCCCGAATATCACTCCGCCGTTGGTATTGCGTTATGGGGCGACGGATGTGCCGATTATCCAGTTGAGCTTGTCGAGTAAGTCTTTACCTGACACAAAGCTCAACGACCTGGGCCAGAATATCATTCGTCCGGCGCTCGCCGTCGTGCACGGAGCCGAGGTGCCGTACCCCTACGGCGGTAAACCGCGCGTCATCATGGCCGACTTGGACCCGCAGGCGCTGCAGGCACGTGGGTTATCACCGACGGATGTGAGTTCGGCACTCCAGCATCAAAACGTCATTCTTCCGGCCGGTGATGTGAAGATTGGGGACAAAGACTACACGTTAGCCATGAATAATTCGCCGGACGTCATCGAGACGATCAATGCGTTTCCCATTAGGACCGTCGATGGACGCACGGTGTTCATGCGGGACGTGGCGCACGTGCATGATGGCTTTCAGGTGCAGACGAATTCGGTTTCCGTCAACGGCACGCCGGGGGCATTGATGGTGATCCGCAAAACCGGCGGTGTATCGACTCTTGCTGTGATCGACGGTGTGCGCGCGGCGCTGACCGACATGGAAAAAGTGCTGCCCGAAGGCGTTACGGTAAAATCCCTGTTCGATCAGTCCGTATTCGTCAAGGCGGCGCTGAACAGCGTGCTGCTGAGCGCGTGCATGGCAGCGGGCCTGACCGCGCTGGTCATTATTTTATTCTTGGGCAATGTCCGTCTGTCGTTGATCATTTTGGCGGCTATTCCGCTGTCCATCGTCACGGCGGTGTTATTCATCAAGCTGGTCGGCCAGACGCTGAACACGATGACGCTGGGCGGCTTTGCATTGGCGATCGGCATTCTGGTCGACAACGGCACGGTGGTCATCGAAAACATCGAGCGTCACGTCGCCATGAACGAACCCCTGCATCAGGCCATCGTGACCGGCGCCAGCGAGGTGGCGGTCCCTACGTTTTTGTCCACGTTGTGCATTTGCATCGTGTTCGTCCCGGTGTTCTTGTTGCAAGGTACCGCTAAATATCTATTTTCCCCCTTGTCCCTGTCCGTCATCGGCGCGCTGATCGCGAGTTTGGCGCTCTCGTTCACGATGGTGCCGGTGCTGTTCAATTATCTCATGCGCAAATCCGTGCACGATTTCGTTGCAGAGGCTAAGCACAGAGCCGTGGGGGAGCATCGACGCGCGAGCAATCCATTCGGGCGGTTTCAAGCGGCTTTCGAGCGAAAATTCGAACAATTTCGCGAAAGCTACCGCAATACATTGGCCTGGACGCTGTCGCAACCGACGATGACGGTCATCGCCTTTATGCTACTCATCGTCGTGTCGTCCCTATTGTTCCCGCTGCTGGGCCGGGATTTCTTTCCGCAAGTGGATGCCGGACAGATGCGCCTGCACGTGCGCGCCCCTGCGGGAACACGAATCGAGAAGACGCAGGAATACTTTGCGGCAGTGGAAGCGCAGATCCGCCAAATCGTCGGTAATGACCAAATCGACGTGATGCTCGATAACATCGGATTGCCGTATAGCGGAATCAACATCGCCTTGAGCGATTCCGCCACGGTGGGCCCGATGGATGGAGAGATTCTGATCTCGCTGACCAAGAAGCATACCACGACGGCGAAACTGATCGCGGCTCTGCGGGCCGCATTGCCCGCACGATTCGCCGATCTGCAGTTTTTCTTTCAGCCTGCCGACATCGTAGATCAGGTGCTCAACTTCGGCCGGCCGGCGCCGATCGACGTCAGGATATCCGGACCGGACCAAGATGCGGCGTTTTCCTTGGCGTCGGAGATTGCGCATGCAATGACGCGGGTGCCCGGCGTGGTTGATTCGCACGTCTTCCAGGTGCCGAATGCACCGGCACTGACCGTCGACTTGGACCGGGCTTTGGCCGCCGAGGAAGGGGTGACACAAGAAGAGGCCGCCAACAACGTGCTGGTGGCCACTAACTCGAGCGCGCAAACGGCGCCTAATTTCTGGGTGGATCCGCGCAATAACGTGAGCTACCCGCTGGTCGTGCAGGTCCCGACGTATTCATTTGCTTCATCGCAAGATTTGCAGACGATGCCGGTGCCATCGGGCAACGGGACGAACCAAAATCAATTGCTGATGAACCTCGCGTCGTTTGGTCGGGAAGCCGTACCAATGGTGGCGTCACAGCTGGATATACGGCCCGTTTTCGATGTGCACGCCGACGTGCAAGGGCGTGATTTGAACTCCGCGGCGCATGATATTGACGCTCTCCTGGCGGCGCATCGACCGGATGCATCTAAAGCACTGACGGTCACCTTGAGCGGGCAGGTGGATACGATGCGGGAAAGCTATACGGGGATCTTCACCGGCATTGCGTTGGCCATTGTCCTTGTGTATTTGTTTCTCGTCATGAATTTCCAGAGTTGGATCGATCCGGTCATCGTGCTCATGGCCGTCCCCTTTGCGCTGGGTGGCGTGCTGTGGATGCTGTTCCTGTCGCAAACGCCGATGAGCGTGCCGGCACTTATGGGCACTTTGATGTGTATCGGGTTGACGACGGCGAACAGTATCTTGGTGGTCAGTTTTGCCAATCAGCGGATGGACGCCGGCGATGATCCGCTGCAAGCGGCAGCAAGTGCTGGCTACACACGCTTGCGACCGGTCTTAATGACGGCCAGCGCGATGATTTTAGGCATGGTTCCGATGGCGTTGGGAATTGGAGAGGGCGGTGAACAAAATGCGCCGTTGGGACGGGCGGTGATCGGCGGCTTGCTGTTCGCTACCTTCGCCACGCTCATTTTCGTGCCGACGATGTACCGATTACTGCGCCGCCGACCGAGCGCGGCAACTGATCCGACCATTATAGGTAAATCCAATGCCACTGCATGACAACGAGCACAACGTGCCATCGCCGACTCCACCCGAGATTGCGCGGCGCGCTGAATTTCCCGATGATACGTCCCGCAGGGAGCCGGACACGGTTTCGACCGAGTTCGATCCCGGCACCGCCCGTCGCGTAAAAAAAGCAGTTGTCATCGGAGCCGCCTTGCTGGTGCTCGGTTTCATCGCAGTAAGCGTATTCCGATTCTTTGACGAGCGCGCGGTGTCGAAGTCCGGCGAAACGGCTTATTCGACGCCACCCCCCGTCGACGTCGTCGTCGCGCATCCCCCATCGGTGGGGCAGGATCTCGTGCTTCCCGGTCAGACCGCGGCATGGTATGAGACCACGATTTATGCCAGGGTCAACGGCTACGTTGCGAAGTGGTTCGTGGACATCGGCGATCATGTCAAGAAGGACCAGGTGCTCGCTACCATCGAGACTCCCGAACTCGATGCGGAATTGGCGGCGGCTAAAGCTCAGTTGCAGGCCTCACGAGCCCAGGTCGATGCGCGCAAGGCGGAAGCGGAGTTCAGTAAGACCACCAACGAGCGATGGCGTGATTCCCCCAAAGGCGTCGT
>Ga0302187_10005197_pt1 | contig 10306 bp, 10 predicted proteins | sample II_Bog_E1_3_FD_202120 | JGI IMG/M metagenome (GOLD analysis project Ga0302187, IMG submission 202120) | Peat permafrost microbial communities from Stordalen Mire near Abisko, Sweden - II_Bog_E1_3 | ecosystem: Environmental > Terrestrial > Soil > Wetlands > Peat | place: Sweden: Abisko...
GGTTCCAGTCATGAGCTGTCCTTATTTGCAATAAATCCGGCGCAATTCGCTTTTCAAAATCTTGCCGGTAGCGCCATGCGGCAATTCCTCCGCCACGATCACCCGGTCGGGGATCGTCCAGCTTGGCGTCTTGCCGACGAAGAAATTGCGCAGGTCTTCGGGCTGGGGCGAACAGCCCGTGCGCGGCACGACGATCACCAGCGGCCTTTCGCCCCATTTGTCGTCCGGCGTGGCGATGGCCGCAGCTTCGGCCACGTCGGGATGTCCGACGGCGATATTTTCCAGCGCGATGGAGCTGATCCATTCGCCGCCGGATTTTATCAGGTCCTTGGTGCGGTCGGTCAGCTGGACAAAACCCTGCGCGTCGATCACGCCGACATCGCCGGTCGGAAACCATCCCTCCGCCCCGACCTCTGTTTCGGGCTGGCGAAAATAGGCGCTGGCCACCCAATGCCCGCGAAATTCCAGATTCCCCTGGGTGTGGCCGTCCCAGGGGGCTTCTCCGTCGGCGTTCACCGCGCGCACATCCACGCCATAGACCACGCGACCCTGTTTCGCCTGCTGGTCGAGCAGACCCCCGGCGTCGAGAAGGGCGGTCGCGGGCTTGGCGCCGTTGATCGTGACGATCGGGCTGCTCTCGGTCATGCCCCAGGCATGCGTCACATGCACGCCAAGCCGCACATATTCGGCGATCAGCGCGCGGGGCATCGCGGCGCCGCCGACGACGATCCGCTTCAGCGTCTCAAGTCGCGCTCCGGTCTGGCGCAGATGGTTGAACAGGCCGAGCCAGATGGTCGGGACGCCGATGGACAAAGTCACGTTTTCACTGTTCAGCAGGTCGAGCAGCGAAGCCGGATCGCAATGGCGTCCGGGCATGACAATGGCGGCGCCCGCCATCGGCGCGGCATAGGGCAGGCCCCAGGCGTTGACGTGGAACATCGGCACGATGGGCATGATCCGATCCGTCGCGCGCAAGCCGGCCGTATCGGCGAAATTGACCGCCATCGCGTTGAGCACGGTCGAGCGATGCGAAAACAGCACGCCCTTGGGCTTGCCCGTAGTGCCCGACGTATAACAGAGCGCCGAAGCGGTGTTCTCGTCGAAGCTTGGCCAGTTCGGTTCGTCGGTCGCGGCGGCGAGCACGGTTTCATAGCAGTGCAGCGCGATTCCTGGCGGCAGGGCGCAGGGCTTCATCTCTTCTGGCTCGGCCAATACCACCACGCCGCGCAAAATTCCGGCGAGCTTGGGGGCGATCGCCTCGATCACGGGAAGGAAACAGGGATCGGCGAAAATCAGCCCGTCTTCCGCATGACCGGCGATATAAGCGATGTCGTCGGGCGACAGCCGCGGATTGAGGGTGTGGCAGACCGCTCCCATGCCGGAAATCGCGTAGTAGAGTTCGAGATGACGGTCGCTGTTCATGGCCATCGTCGCAACGCGGTCGCCGAATGCGACGCCAAGAGCGCGCAGCACGCCCATCAGGCGCCGGCTTCGGCGCTCCAGCGCGGCGTAAGTGGTTCGAACGATGCCGCCGTCCTCGCGGCGGGAGACGATCTCACCCTCCGCATGATGACGCGCCGCGTGAGCGACGATGGATGAAATAAGCAGTTCGCGCCTCTGCATCAGCCCTTGCACGGTCCCCTCCACTTTTTTTATTTGCGGCGATTATCAGAGCTTGGCTGAACTGTGGCAAGACGCGAGATTGCCGCGGAGATTGCGCGAAAGCTTGCTTCACCTCGCTCTGGCTAGTAACAAAGGCGTCAACGGGGACACGCCATGGCTCAAGGCAAGGAAAGCGATGCGGCCGCCGCAGAAAACCTGCGGCTGATCGCGCTCGACGCCGAGGATCTCGCGGTGATGGCGGCCCATTTGCAGGACGCCATCCTGCGCGTCGGCGACATGATCTACCTGCCCGACGAACAACGTTTCGTGCTGGCGCTGAACCGTTTTGACTGGCTCTCCTCCACGACTGGCGCGCCGCAAAGGGCGCAAACCGGGCTGCATTTCGAGAAAGTGCTCAAAGTCGCGATCCACGGCTTCCATCAGGATCGCCCGGACGACATCTTGAACCTGCTCAATATAGAATTCACGCAGGACAACGCGCCAGCGGGGACAGTGACTTTGATCTTTTCCGGCGGCTGCGCGTTGCGGCTCGAAGTCGAATGTCTCGAAGGACGCATGGCCGATCTCGGCCCGCGCTGGCGCGCCCGCCATGCGCCGGGGCATGAGCCCAAGGCCTGACCTATCCGCCAAGAGGCGAGGGTTGACAAAAGGCGCCTCCGCCGCCAGACCGCTTGCTGATCTATTGGGAGAAATTCGATGCCACTCCGGCTCGACGCCGCCGCCGCCGATTTCGCCAGCGCGTTTGAAAAACTCCTGCATATGAAGCGTGAGACGGCGGAAGACGTCGATACAATCGTGCGCGACATCATCGCCGACGTCATTCTCCGCGGCGATGACGCCCTCATCGATTATTCGCGCCGCTTCGACCGCATTGAGCTGACGCCGGAAACTCTGCGCATCTCGGCTGAAGAGGTGGACGCAGCCGTAGCCGCTTGCCCGCAGGATCAGGTCGATGCGCTTAAACTCGCGCGCGACCGCATCGTCGCTTTCCATGAAAGGCAGCGCCCGGAAAACCTGCGCTTTACCGATTCCGCCGGTGTCGAACTGGGCTGGCGCTGGAGCGCGATTGAATCGGTTGGGCTCTATGTGCCGGGCGGCACGGCGTCCTATCCGTCCTCCGTGCTCATGAACGCCCTGCCGGCCAAGGTTGCGGGCGTCGAGCGGCTGGTCATGGTGGCGCCGGCCCCCGATGGCAAGCTGCATCCGCTGGTGCTCGCCGCGGCGCGGTTGGCGGGAGTGGACGAAATCTACCGCGTCGGCGGCGCGCAGGCGGTGGCGGCTCTGGCCTATGGCACCGCGCGCATCGCCCCGGTGGCCAAGATCGTCGGTCCCGGCAACGCTTTTGTCGCGGCGGCTAAGCGGCGGGTGTTCGGGCAGGTCGGCATCGATATGATCGCCGGCCCCTCGGAAGTGCTGATCCTGGCCGACAAGACCGCCAACCCGAACTGGATCGCGATCGACCTGCTCGCCCAGGCCGAGCATGACACCGCCGCGCAATCCATTCTCATTACCGACGATGCAGGGCTGGCCGACGCGGTCGAGGCGGCGGTGGCGGAGCGTCTGAAAACCCTTCCGCGTCAAAAAATCGCGGAAAAAAGCTGGAGTGAGCTTGGCGCCATCGTGCTGGTGGAACGTCTCGAACAGGCCGTGCCGCTCGCCGACCGCATCGCCGCCGAACATCTGGAAATCATGGCCGCCGACGCCGAGGGGCTCGCGGCGCGGGTGCGCAATGCGGGGGCGATTTTCATAGGCGCCTATACGCCGGAAGCGATTGGCGATTATGTCGGCGGCTCCAATCACGTATTGCCGACGGCGCGTTCGGCGCGGTTTTCCTCCGGCCTCAATGTGCTGGATTTCATGAAGCGCACGTCGATTTTAAAATGTTCGCCGGAAAGCCTGCGCGCGATCGGGCCGGCGGCGGTGACGCTCGGCAAGGCGGAGCGCCTTGACGCGCATGCGCTTTCCGTCGCCCTGCGCCTTGAGCAGCCGTAGCGCCATGCCGGAGATCAAAACCAACCGCCTCACCAATGTCACGCTGGACGACGCCTCGATCGGGCGCGGCAATGCGGATCAGGAACATGAGCGCTCCATCGCCATTTACGACCTGATCGAGGACAATAGTTTTTCGCTGCCGGGCCATGACGGCGGCCCGTATCAACTGAATATCGGCCTGCACGATTCCAAACTGGCGCTCAATATTCTTGACGAGGCGGGCGACGCCATCGTGATGCATATCCTGTCGCTCCAGCCTTTCCGCCGGATTTTCAAAGATTATTTCATGATCTGCGAAAGCTATTTCGCGGCGATCCGCACCGCCAGTCCGTCGCAGATCGAGGCGCTCGACATGGGCCGGCGCGGCCTGCACAATGAGGGCGCGCAATTACTGTCCGAACGGCTGCACGGCAAGATCGAGTGTGATTTCAATACCTCGCGGCGCATTTTCACCCTCATCACCGCGCTCCACTGGAAGGGCTGAGGCGACATGTCGGGCGACGCCCTTCAAGATAAGGCGCTTCCCCGGGCCATTCTCTTCGCCTGTTCGCTCAACACGGTGCGTTCGCCCATGGCGGAGGCCTTGACCCGCTTTTTGTTCGGTCACGCCTTGCGCGTAGAATCCGTCGGCCTGCGCGCCGGCGAACCGGACGGCTTCGCGATTTGCGTCATGGACGAGGCGGGCTTGAACCTCCTGCGCCATTCGCCCCGCACCTTCGAGGATCTGGAGGAGTTCGATTTCGATCTGGTCGTCACCTTGTCGCCGGAAGCCCATCACAAGGCGCTGGAGTTTACCCGCGACAAGGCGGTGGTGGTGGAATATTGGCCGACCATGGACGCGACGGGGATTGACGGCGCCCGCGAACAGAAACTGGAAGCCTATCGCGCCGTGCGGGACGGTCTGATGAGCCGGATCAAGCACAGATTCGGCTGGCGGCCGATCGGGAACGACTGACATGGGCGCGGCGCTTTGGCTCGCCTCTTTTTCAGGCGGCGAGGCCGGACGCAGGAACGCCCTGCTGGCGTTTTGCGCGACGCAATTGAAAGTCGGGAGGGAACGTCTGGCTCTGACGCATGACCAGGCCGGGGCGCCGCTCCTCCGGCTCGACGGCGGCCCGAGCGCATGGCGCGTCTCCTCGTCGTCGCGCGAAAACATCGCCCTGTTTGGCCTTTCGCGCGAAAGGATCGGCGTCGATGTTGAGGTATTGGCGGCGATGACGCCCGCTTGGAATGTGCTGCACGAAAACGAAAGAACCGCACTGGCGGCGCTGCGCCATGAGCGGCAGGGCGAGGCCTTCCTCCGCCTGTGGACGGCGAAAGAGGCCTATCTGAAGGCGCTCGGCGTCGGCCTGCGGCGTGAGCCAAGCGAGGTTTGCATTTGCGATCACGAAAACGTTTTCGATGTGCAGGACCGCGGCCGCGAAATTCCCATCAGCGAGACCCGTCTGTGGCGCGAAAACGTCGCGGAGAGCGTCGTCTTGTGCGCTTGCGTCAGCTTGCCGGGGAAATGAGCGCCGCCAGATCTTCCGTCGTGGCCTCGTAAACGCCTTTTTCGGTGATGATGCCGCTGACCAGCCGCGCCGGGGTGACGTCGAAACCGGGATTGCGCGCCGGCGTGTTTTTCGGCGCGATTCGCACCGAAACGACCTCGCCATTGGGCGCCATGCCGGCGATATGCGTCACTTCCTCGGCATTGCGCTCCTCGATGGGAATCAACCGGCCTTCCGCCAGCGCGGCGTCGAAGGTCGAAACGGGCGCGGCGACGTAGAAGGGGACGCCGCAATCCTTGGCCGCCAGCGCCTTTAGATAGGTGCCGATCTTGTTGCAGACGTCGCCATTGGCGGCGATGCGGTCGGCCCCGACGATGACCAGATCGATCTCGCCGTGCTGCATCAAATGGCCGCCGGCGTTGTCGACGATCAGAGTATGCGGGACCTTCTGTTGGCCGAGTTCAAAGGCGGTCAGCGAGGCGCCCTGGTTGCGCGGGCGGGTTTCATCGACGAAGACATGCAGGTCGAGTCCGGCGGCCTGCGCCTTGTAGATCGGCGCGGTCGCCGTGCCCCAGTCTACGGTCGCCAACCAGCCGGCGTTGCAATGAGTGAGGATGCGCAAGGTTTTGCCGTTGCGCTTTTCGAGAAGGCGCCGCAGCAGATCCAGTCCGGCCTCGCCAATGGCCGCATTGCAGGCGATGTCCTTTTCCATCAGATTCTTGGCCAGGGCGAAAGATGCGCCCGGACGCAGATCATCCGGCATTTGCTGAAGAAACGCCGTCATGCGCCCGAGCGCCCAGGCGAGGTTGACGGCGGTCGGCCGGGTGGCGCGCAATACCTCCGCCGCGTGACGCAGCCTCTCGTCGGAGGCGTCCTTGCGCAGCGCCAATGCGAGGCCAAAGGCGGCGGTCACGCCGATCAGCGGGGCGCCGCGCACCAGCATGTCCTTGATCGCCCGCGCCGAATCTTCGAGATCGCGCAGCAGGACCGTCGCGACGACATGGGGCAGGCGGGTCTGGTCGAGGATATACACCCCGTCGCCGTCCGGGTCGGGCCATATGGCGGTGGTAGGCTTGCCGTCGATCAGCATGAGGCTCTCTTTATGCGGGGTTGCGGCTTTTTGCGGCCGAGCGGTTCTGAAAAAATCGAGGCGGCCACCTCGCCCTCGCGCAGGGCGAGGAGCGTGCCTGGCTTGATGGCGGTCCAGATCTCGTCGCTGGTCAGCGGACCGGTGGCGACCACGGTGACGCAATCATTCGGCCCGGTTTCCTCCGCGAAATTCACCTTGCGGTCCTCGTCGATCAGCGTGGCCTGTCCGAAGGGCGCGCGGCGGGTGAGGCAGGAGAGTTTTTTGCCGCAAAAGGCATAGAGCGAACGGCCGTCGCTCATCAGCATATTGAACACGCCCATGCGCGCCAGAGGCAGGCACAGCGCGGCGACTTCGCGGTCGACCTCTTTCGGCGAGGGCAGCGATTCGTGGCGCGCGCGCAACTGGTCGAGCATCCAGCAAAAGGCGTGCTCGCTGTCGGTCGCGCCGATCGGCGCGTAAAAGTCGAGCGGCAAGGCCTTGACGCCGCGCAGCTGGCCGTTATGCGCGAAAGTCCAGACGCGGCCCCACAATTCGCGCGAAAAGGGATGGGTGTTGGCGAGGGCGACCTTGCCGCGATTGGCCTGCCTGATATGGGCGATCACGGTGCGGCTCTTGATCGGATGCGAGCCGATGAAGCGCGCCATGTCGGATTTGGCGCAGGGTTCGGTATCGAGAAAGGCGCGCACGGCGCGTCCCTCGTAAAAGGCGATGCCCCAGCCATCGCAATGCGGACCCGCGCCGCCGCCGCGAGGGGCCAGTCCGGCGAAGGAAAATCGAATGTCGGTGGGGACATTCGCGCTCATTCCGAGAAGTTCACACATCTGAGACGTTCACTTGGCCCGAGCCGAGAAGCAAGAGTCTGCTGAGTCGGCATAGCCAAGGAGGCTTAGCGCACGCAAGCTTAATTTGGCGCACGCAAGCTTAATCTCGCAAATCAATGCGTTTCGTGTCGCTTTGACGGGGAGTCGGGCCGAACGCGCGTTGCAATGTCGCAACGCGCGAAAAATGCGTGGGGTCAATGGTACAGCCACCCCGGCTCGAACGGGGGACCTCTAGATCCACAATCTAGCGCTCTAACCAACTGAGCTATGGCTGCCAATTTGTGGGCGGAACCTAAAGAAGTGAGCGCGCAAATGCAAGAGCATCGCGCGCCCAATTTTTCGGTTCCGAAAACCCGCGCGCATTGTTGCGCGCGAGTCCCGAAATGGTCACTTCTGGTTGAAGGTCTTGCCGAACTGGTCCTTGAGCGGGGCGGCCGCATCGGCGGCGACCTGCTGGGCCAAAGCGGTCAGTTCCTTGGCCTGCGACGTCAGAGCCTCATATTGCTTGCGCATATGTTCGCTCTGCAAGGCGATGGCCTCGCTGACGCTGCGGACGCCAGACAGGGCCTGGACATATTGCACCGAAGCGGCTGCGTTGGCCTGATAGGCTTCCAGCGCCTTGGCGGAGAAAACCTGGAGGCTTTTGCTGGCGGCGCCGAAAGATTCTTCCAGCGAATGGGCCGTTTCGGCGGCCGCCTGCTGGACGGACGCCTGGGCCTTCTTGACTTCGGCGACGACGTTTTTGGCGACCGGCTCGACGGCGGAAACCGTCTCGGAAACCGTCTCGGCCGGAGACGTGGCTTTCACCGCTTCGACGGCGGCTTCGACCGGCGTTTCGGCGACGGCTTTGGTTTTACGAGGACCGCTCGCCATTATTTGCTATCCGTCGGAACGACGGCCTTCTTGACCGCTTCGCCGAGAGCCTTGGTCTGCTCAGTCACGCTGGCGACCTGTTCCTTCAGGTATTCCGACTGGATCGTCAGGAATTCCTTGGGGTCCTTGGCGTGGATCAGCTTTTCGGCGAGGTCGAAGGCGCCCTTGATGTTGGATTCGGCGAAGCTGATCGCCTTGGCGCTCAGGTCCTTGGCGTTGGAGCTCACCGATTCGGCGGCCGCTTCCGACTGGGCGGAGGCCTTCTGGGCGGCGGCGAGGAAGCTGTCGAAAGCCTTGCGGGCTTGATCGACGGTCTTCTCAGCAAAATCACGGACTTCGGCGGGAACTTCGAGGTTGAGATTGGACATGGAATTTCCTTCTGGATTTTGCCCGGGCTTCCAGCGCTCCGGCCCCCGAGCGTCACGGTGCTATTGCGCAGGTTTTATAGCGAGAGAAATGTCGCGCTGCAACAGAAATTGTGCAGTGCAGCATAGTTTTCTGACGCCTCCCAACGCCAGCCCGTTCATCATAAATGGATATGGCGCCGGATGTCATGGATCAAATATGGATTCCAGGAGCCTTACGTGTTTAACTTTTGATTAAATGTGGGTTCGACGCCGAACGTTCCAACTGAATGGGCTGCTCCGCTTCCACTGGCTTCCGACGAGCGCCAAAAAGTCCCCGGACGAACGCAATGATCATGATTGAAGAGAACGCTAACGGCGAGACCGCCCCTGAATTGCAGGAGGTTTCGCAAGACGATCTGCAAGAGGCGTTGAACAGGGTCATGGCAGACCCCGCACTCGCTGCGCTGGCGCGGGCAGGCGCCCCAATGGCTGCGGCCGCGGGCTCCCCCGCCCAGGTCATCTACGCGAATCCGGCGGCGCTGGCGCTGTTCGGCGTAGCCGATTGCGCGGGATTGACCGGTCTTCTGTTCAGCGCCCGCGATGAGCCGGCAGGGCGGCTTTCGCAAATCGCGGAAACACTTGTTCCCGGAGGCGCGCCGCGCCTTGAACGGGTGCGCCTGCCGGTCGACTCTCCTGCCGGAACTGTCACCCTCCTGTGCCGGCGCACGCCCGGCGCCCCTCCGCTTTTCGTCTTTTCCGGACTTGGCCGGCGCGGCGGCTCGTCTCGCACGCAGGCGCTCATTCCGGCTGTCGCGCCAACCGACCTGGCCGCGCCCGTCGCCTTGGACAGTTCTGAAGGCGTTACGGAGCCCCTGGCGTCCACGCGCGACTCCGCCCCCGTCGAGACCGTGGAGGCTCAAAACGCCGCCATCGAGGCGCCCATTGAAGACGCCGCCGCCGTCGAGGCTTCCGCCGAAGCGGCGCGGGCCGCCGCCGCGGCCACAGAGCGTTTTCTCGCCTTCAAGGCCGAGATGGCGCAGCGTTTTCCCGGCCTGCCGCCGGCGCGCTTCCTGTGGCGGACCGACGCCGCCCTGGTTGTCACCGAAATCACGCCGCCGCTCTCCGAGATCGTCGGGTCCGGCTGCGCCGATTTGGTCGGGCGCGATTTCGCCGATGCGGTTCGCGCGCTCGGCCTCGATTTGCAAGGCGACCTCGCGCAGGCCTTGCGGTCACGCGCGACCTTCAGCCGCATGGATTTAGACTGGCCGGTCGAAAACGTCGGGGCGGTTGCTCCGGTCACGCTCGGCGGACTGCCGGCCTACGATCGTGGTCGGGCCTTTGAGGGCTGGCGCGGCTACGGCGTGATCCATCTCGACAGCCTGACGGAAGCGCCGGTTTTCACCGCGCCTGTTTTCGCGCCGATTGCGCCGCCCGCCCAGGAAGCCCTGCCTCCCGTCACAACGGCGCCTGAATTCTTTGGCGTGGTGGTGCCGCTGCGCCCGACCGCCGGCTGGACGCCGCCGCAGGCCGAAACGCAGCAGCTTGCCGAGGCGCCGCCGAGGCCGGAAGAGATCTGGGGCCAGGAGCCGCGCGGAATCATGCGCGAGGAGGATGCGGAGACTGGTCTTGTCGCGCTGGCGCCGCATGAGCGCAGCGCCTTCCGAGAAATCGCGCGCAAGCTCGGCGCGCGAGGCGAGGATGGCCCTGTCGTCGCCGCGCAGGATGGCGCCGGCGACGCGACTTCCGACGAGCCTCTTTCGCATTCGACTCCGCCTGCGACTGGAGCCGATTTCGCTGGGCCGGACTCCGCCAAAGTATTCGCCGACGCCTTGGCCGTAGGCGTCGCCGTCGTGCGCGGCGACAGTATCCTTTACGTTAATCGCCTTCTGCTCGATTGGCTCGGATTCGCCGATTTTGCCGCCTTCGAGCGCGCCGGCGGTCTGGGCGCGGTGTGGAAACGCGCGCCGGATTTCCATCAGTCCGAACAATCGACCCTGATCTTGCGCCCCTGCGAGGGAAGCGTTTTCGCGGTGGACGCGCGCCGCGCTTCCATTCCTTGGGAAGGCGGGC
>Ga0302187_10005210_pt1 | contig 10283 bp, 10 predicted proteins | sample II_Bog_E1_3_FD_202120 | JGI IMG/M metagenome (GOLD analysis project Ga0302187, IMG submission 202120) | Peat permafrost microbial communities from Stordalen Mire near Abisko, Sweden - II_Bog_E1_3 | ecosystem: Environmental > Terrestrial > Soil > Wetlands > Peat | place: Sweden: Abisko...
CATGTCGATCATGCCGTTGCGCAACGGCTCGACCAGTTCGGCGCGCGCGCCTTCGGCAATCGCGATATGCACGTTGGGATGGCGCTTGAGAAACCGCGCAACGGCGGCGGGCAGGATGCGCGCGCGCGACAGCGGCATGGCGCCGACCGTGATGCGGCGCACTTCGCGGCCTTTCAGTGCCTCGATTTCGGCCAGCCCGGCTTCGAGTTCGACACGGGCGAGGCGGAACGCGCGGGCAAGCGACTGGCCAGCCTCGGTCAACACCACGGCGTTGCTGCGTCGTTCGACCAGTGTCTTGCGCAACGACAGCGACAGGTCCTTGACCGCGCGATGCAGCGTCGGCACCGCCAGGCCCGTGGTCAGGCTCGCGCCCAGATAGCTGCCGCTGTCGGCCAGCGCGAGCAGCGCGCGCAAGCGGGCCGTGGTGACATGCGGGCTGCTGACATGGCCCAGCGCGCTGCGGATACGCGGCACCAGCACGTCGGCGGCAGGCGTGGGCACCATGCCATCATGGCGGCGTTCAAACAGCGGCAGGGCCAACTGGCCTTCCACGCGGGCCAGCGCCTGGGTCAGCGCGGGCTGGGTCAGATTGATCGCACGGGCCGCCGCGCCCATTGTACCCAGTTCCGCAATTTGCGCGATCGCCGCCAGATGGCGCAAGTTGTAGTCCCAGATTTCCAATCACCGCTCCTGTTGGTCCAAGCCCCGCTTTAGCAAAATCTAATGGCTTGGCCAGAGTTCCGGCTTTCCCTCGCCGCAAGTCGGGCGCAACCCGTCGCAATCAGCCATGCAGACGGGATGCGAAACGTGAGCGGTATTGTCGTGCAGAACATCGAACGGGCGCCGATCGAAATTATCGATGCCCTGGCCCATTGCGGCGTCGCCACGGTGCACGAGGCGCAAGGGCGGACCGGCCTGCTGGCCAGTCACATGCGCCCGATCTATGCCGGTGCGCGCATTGCCGGATCGGCGGTGACGATCAGCGCGCCTCCGGGGGACAACTGGATGGTGCATGTCGCGATCGAACAGTTGCAGCCGGGCGACATTCTCGTGCTGGCGCCGACATCGCCATGCGAAGACGGCTATTTCGGCGATTTGCTGGCCACTTCCGCAGAGGCGCGCGGCTGTCGCGGGCTGGTGATCGATGCCGGGGTACGCGATGTGCGCGATCTGACCGAAATGCGGTTTCCGGTGTGGTCAAAGGCGATTTTTGCACAAGGCACGGTCAAGAACACGCTGGGATCGGTCAATGTGCCGGTGGTCTGCGCGGGCGCGGCGGTCTTGCCGGGCGATGTGATCGTGGCCGACGATGATGGTGTCTGCGTGGTGCCGCGCGCCAAAGCGGCCGAAGTGCTGAAGGCCGCACAGGCACGCGAAGCCAATGAAGGCGAAAAGCGGGCCAAACTGGCCGCAGGCGTGCTTGGGCTCGATATGTACAAGATGCGCGAACGGCTGGAGAAGGAAGGGCTGAAATATGTCTGAGCCCACCGCCCCGATGGGTGCTCGCTCTGCCAGGTGCACCTGGATGCGCGGCGGCACGTCGAAAGGCGGCTATTTCCTCAAGGATGATCTGCCCGCAGACGTGGCAGAGCGCGACGCCTTTCTGCTGGCCGTCATGGGATCGCCCGATCCGCGCCAGATCGACGGGATGGGCGGCGCCGATCCGTTGACCAGCAAAGTCGCGGTGGTGTCGCGTTCTGCGCGCGAGGGGATCGACGTCGATTACCTGTTCCTGCAAGTCTTCGTCGATCAGGCGATCGTTACCGACGCGCAGAACTGCGGCAATATCCTGGCCGGAGTCGGCCCGTTCGCGATCGAGCGCGGGCTGATCCGCGCCACCGGCGACGAAACCCGCGTGGCGATCTATATGGAAAACACCGGGCAAGTCGCGGTGGCCACGGTGCAGACGCCGGGCGGCGTGCCGACATATGCCGGGAACGCCGCGATCGACGGCGTGCCCGGCACGCATGCCCCGGTGCCGCTGGAATTTCGCGACACCGCCGGATCGAGTTGCGGCGCCCTGCTGCCCACCGGCCAGACTGTCGATGTGATCAACGGCGTGGCGGTGACGCTGATCGACAACGGCATGCCCTGCGTGGTGATGGCGGCGGCTGATCTGGGCATCACCGGCTATGAAGATCGCGAATGGCTGGATGGCGCGACCGAACTGAAGGCGCGGATCGAGGCGATCCGGCTGGCGGTCGGCCCGCTGATGAACCTGGGCGACGTTACCGACAAATCGGTGCCCAAGATGATGCTGGTGGCCCCGCCGCGTCAGGGCGGCGCGGTGACGGTGCGCAGTTTCATCCCGCACCGTGCGCATGCCACGATCGGCGTGCTGGGCGCAGTGTCGGTGGCGACGGCCTGTCTGTTGCCAGGCTCGCCCGCCGCCGCTGTGGCGCACGTGCCCGATGGCGCGCGCAAGCTGCTGTCGGTGGAACACCCGACCGGCGAAATGAGCTGCGTGCTCGAAACCGATGATGGCGGCGCCGTGGTCAGCGCCGCGCTGTTGCGCACCGCGCGCAAATTGATGGATGGAGTGGTGTTCGGATGAGCGATCGGATTGTTTCCTGGCACGCCAGCCCGTCAAAGCCGCGCTATCGCCCGCCCGCTGGCGCGATCGATGCGCATTGCCATGTGTTCGGTCCGCAGGCGCAGTTTCCGTTCAGCGCCAAGGCCAAGTATCTACCCGAAGATGCCGGGCCGGACAGGCTGTTTGCGCTGCGCGATCATCTGGGCTTTGCCAAAAACGTTATCGTGCAGGCCAGTTGCCACGGCACCGACAATGCTGCCACGCTGAATGCCATTGCCCGCTCGCAGGGCAGCGCGCGCGGCGTGGCAGTGGTCGATCCGGCGATCGGCGAGGATGAACTGCACTCGCTCCACGCCGGAGGGATGCGCGGCATCCGGTTCAATTTCCTCAAGCGGCTGGTCGATGATGCGCCCAAGGACAAGTTTCTCGATGTCGCGCGCCGCCTGCCCGCCGGCTGGCATGTGGTGATCTATTTCGAGGCCGACATCCTCGAAGACTTGCGCGCATTCATGGACGCCATCCCGGTGCCGCTGGTGGTCGATCACATGGGCCGCCCCGATGTCGCCCAGGGCCCCGATGGCGCCGACATGAAGGCGTTTCGCCGCCTGCTCGATTCGCGTGACGACATCTGGTTCAAGGCGACATGCCCCGATCGGCTCGATCCGGGCGGCGATCCGTGGAATGCCTTTGCCGAGGCGGTGGCGCCGCTGGTGGCCGATTACCCCACCCGCGCGCTGTGGGGTACCGACTGGCCGCACCCCAACATGCAGGACGCCATCCCCGACGACGGCCACCTGGTCGACATGATCCCCCGCATCGCCCCGACCGAGGCATTGCAACACCAGGTGCTGGTGGCCAACCCGACGGCGCTCTATTGGGCGGATTAATCAAGGTCTGATCAAGCCCGCAATAAATCGTCCCCGGCACTGGGAGGATTGAATATGACTGGCTGGTGCGGGGCGGCCCGGGGCGTCAGCCGACCTTCACACCCTTCCAGAACGCGATGCGGCCCCGGATAGCCTCGGCCTTTTCTTTCGGGTCGGGGTAATACCAGGCCGCATCGGTGTTGTCGGCGCCGCCTGCGTGCAGGCTGTAATAGTGCGCGGTGCCTTTCCAGGGGCAGATCGTCGTGGTCGTGCTGGCGCGCAACAGCGTGGTATCGACCGATGCTGCGGGGAAATAGTGATTGCCTTCGACCACCACCGTATCGTCGCTGCTGGCAATCAGAACGCCGTTCCATCGTGCTTCGACCATCATCGCTCTCCCTATCCGCACAAGTCGGGCCGGGGCCGGGCGATGTCAATGCGCACCTAGGTGCTTGCGGACGGGCGCGCTTGGTGGTCTGATTGTGCCATGCAACTGCAACTGCAACTGCAACTGTTTCGGTCTTTGTGGGGATGGCCCGTCGAGGGTCCAGCCGATTGGGCGCGGTGTGGGGCGCAATGCCGCGAAAACCGCTTTGTCGGGGTGGAGGCGCGGCTGCCGGCCGATCCCTTTGCGCGGCGTGCGCTCAAGGCGGCGCTGGCCGACGAGGGGCTGGCCTATATCGCAGTGGTGTTCACCGGCGGTGATGTCATTCCCGACCAGACCTGGACCCCGGCGCAGCATCTCGACTGGCTGGCCGAGGCGATCGCCGGGGCGCAGATGGTGGGCGCCCGGTTCGTCAATGTGTTGCCGGGCAACGACCGTTGGCCATTGGCCCAACAAGTCGATTTCTTCGGCCGGGCGCAGGCGCTGGCCGATGCGGCGGGGCTGACGTGCAGTTTCGAGATCCATCGCGCGACCTCGCTCTACAGCCCGTGGGTGACGCTGGACATCATCGCGCAATTGCCCGATCTGCGGTTTACCGCCGATCTCAGCCATTGGGTGGTGGTGTGCGAACGCCTGCTTGACCATCCCGCCGACGATCTGGCGCCGTTCCTGTCGCGCGTTCACCATGTGCAGGCGCGCGTCGGCTATGACCAGGGGCCGCAAGTGCCGCACCCTGCCGCGCCCGAATATGCCGCGCCGCTTGCCTGGCACCAGGCGCAGTGGGAACGGGTCTGGGCTACGCATCGCGCCGCCGGGCGTGCGACAACCACGGTTACCCCCGAATTCGGCCCCGATGGCTATACGCACTTGCTGCCGTTCACCCGCGCGCCGGTCGCCGATACCTGGGACCTCAACCGCTGGATGGCCGCAACCACCCACGATCATTTTGCCGCATGGAGCGCCTTGCCATGACCTCATTTCAAGCCTTGCCGATCATCGATATCACCGGCCTGTTCAGCGCCGATCTTGCCGCGCGGCAGGCGGTGGCCGAAGAATTGGGTCGCGCCGCGCGCGAGGTGGGGTTTTTCTATATTCGCGGCCATGGCATCGCGCCCGAACGCATCGCGGGCCTGCGCGCGGCGGCGCAGGCGCTGTTCGCGCGCGAACACAACTGGAAAATGGACTATCACATCGGGCTTGGGCGCGGGCACAAGGGCTATGTGCCCGAAGGATCGGAATGGTACGGCAGCGGGCGCCCCGACCTGAAAGAGGCCTGGGACATCGGCTTTGAAGCCGATGACGACCACCCGTTTGTGCGCGCGGGCCAACCGCTGATCGGCGGCAACAAGTGGCCTGCGCTGCCGGGGTTTCGCGAAACGGTCGATGCCTATTACGCCGATGTCTTTGCGCTGGGGCGCACACTGTTTCAGGGGTTTGCACTGGCGCTGGGGCAGGATGAACATGCGTTCGATGCGCTGGTGACATGCCCCCCGTCAAAGCTGCGGCTGATCCATTATCCGGTTGATCCGTCCGCCGAGGATGCGCCGGGGATCGGCGCGCACACCGACTACGAATGCTTCACGCTGTTGCTGGCCGATCAGCCGGGGCTGGAGGTGCTCAACGATCTGGGCCAGTGGATCGATGCGCCGCCGGTTACCGTCGATGGCGAGGAACTGTTCGTGATCAATGTCGGCGACATGCTCGAAGTGATGACCGCCGGGCAATTCGTGGCGACGACGCATCGCGTGCGCAAAGTGCGGGCCGAACGCTATTCGTTCCCGCTGTTCTTCGCCTGCGACTATGCGACCAAAATCCGCCCGCTGCCCGAATTCGACCCGACCGGCGAAAAGACCGCGCTCTATCCCGATATCTCGATCGGCGATCACATGTGGTCGATGGCGTTGCAGACTTATCGCTATTTGCGCGACAAAGTCGCGGCGGGCGAGCTGACGCTGCCCGAAAACGCCCGCGCGACCAACACTTTTGGCCAGTTCAAGACCCTGGAGGAAACGCCCTGAATCCTCCCCATTCCGGGAAGGATCAGGCCACTCCGCGATCCTGCCCTTGCCAGAATTCGGCGCGCATTGCCTTCTTGTCGAATTTGCCGACGGCGGTGCGGGGCAGGGCGTCCTTGAACACCACGTGCTTGGGCGCTTTCACGCTGCCGATGCGGGCCTTGCAATGGGCGATGATCGCGGCGGCGTCGGGCGCGCCAGGGCTGGTGACGACCAGCGCGGTGACCGCTTCGCCCCACTTTTCGTCGGGAATGCCGATCGCCGCGCATTCGAGAATGCCAGGCAGTTCGGTCACCGCCGCTTCGACTTCGGTGCAGAACACGTTGAAGCCGCCGGTGACGATCATGTCCTTCTTGCGGTCGACGATGTAATAGAACCCGTCGGCATCGCGCCGACCGACATCGCCGGTGTGGTGCCAGCCATGCGCCCAGGTTTCGGCGCTGACTTGCGGCATTTCGAAATAGCCGCCGCCGACGATGCCGCCGCGCCCGACGATTTCGCCCACTTCGCCATCGCCCAGCAGGTTGCCGTCATCATCCATCAGTTCGACCCGCACCGAATAGGTCTGGCGCCCGCAACTGGCCAGCCGTTCGGGATGATCGCCCGCCGTCGCCGCCGCGACGTCGCGCGGTGAAAGCCAGGTGGCAACCAGGTGGAATTCGGTCTGGCCATAGCTTTGGCACATGCACGGCCCGAACACGTCGACCATCTGGCGCAGCTTTTCGGGCGCGCAGGCCGACCCGGCCAGCAGGAAATATTCCAGGCTGGTATAATCGACATCGCGCACGCGCGGATGGGCCAGCAGCGTATAGACCGCCGTGGGCGGCAGGAATGTGTGGGTCACGCGGTATTGCCCGATCGCGTCCATCACCGCATCGGCATCGAATTGCGGCAATACCACCACCGTCGCGCCCATCGCGATCCCCGCCATCGTGAACGGACCGGCCGCATGGGTCAGCGGCGCGGTGGCAAGGAACACCGGCGGCCTGTCGTCGCCGGTGTCTTTCAGCGCCATGATGTTGCCGATGGTTTCCAGCATCGTGCCCCAACTGCGGTTGAGCACGCGCACGCCCTTGGCCGGGCCGGTGGTGCCGCCGGTGGCAATGATCGCGGTCAGTTCCTCGCCATTGCCGGTGGGATCGCCCCAGTCGGGCACCGGCGATGATCCGGTCGGCAGCATGAACCGGTCGAGCGAAGGCACATCGCCATCGTCTGCATCGATGCATACCATCAGGCGGATGGTCGGCACCGCCTGCTGCACCGTGCGCGCATCCTCGGCATAGTGCGAATGATAGAACAGCACAGTGGCGCGCACATACGTCAGATAGGCGATGTTATCGGCCAGCGCGTTGCGCGTGTTGACCGGAATCCATGCCGCGCCCGCGCGCCACAGCGACAGCATCGCCACCAGCACGCCGGGATGGTTGGGGCTCATCACCGCCACCGCCTCCTGATGCGCCAGCCCCGCCGCCAGCAGGGCCCCGGCAACCCGGTGGCTCAACGCCTGGACTTCGCCATAAGTCAGCGACTGGCCGTTGGCGATCAGCACAGTGCGATCGGGATGGAGCCGGACCTGCCGGTCGAAATAGTCGATATTACGCATCGCTGGCGGCCTCTGCGCGACCGGTGATCTTGGCGGTTTCGGCAGAGGTCGAGGCGGGGCCGGTGTTGCGGCTGATCAGCCCGCCGACCAGCGTCGGACCTTTGGCAAAAGGTTCGGGATCGCCTTCGCGCACTTGCAATCCGAACAGCGGGCTCATGCCGGGAATGCGGCCCAGTCCGCCGTAGAGATCAAACCCGCGATCGATCCAGTCGTGCAAGGGTTCATCGTCGGTCATCGGCGGGATATCGGCGATGCTGGCGCACCACAGGAACACCGCCAGCGCGCGATAATCAGCATAATTGGGGCTGTCCCCGCCCAGCCATTTGTGTTCGCGCAGGATGCCGCGCAGCAATTCCAGTTCGGGCAGCACCAGTGGCAGGCGATCTTCGCGGCCCACGATCAGGTCTTCCATCGGGGCGCCCCACATGCGGCGGCGCGATTCGACGATATAGGGGATGTCCTGTTCGAAACAGCGATCGCGGTATTGCACGGCATAACAGCGCGCCCAGGGGCCTACTGCAGTCTTCCACAGCCAGGTTTCCAGGAACTGGGTCAGCACGCGCACCGATGGATCGCCGATCAGCGTCGGGCGATCGGGATATTTGCGATCGAGGTGTTCGGCGATCAGCCACGAATCGAGAATCCATTCGCCATCATCGACAATCACCGGCAGCCGTTCGGACCGGCCACCCGTGCGATCGAGGATGCCGATGAACCCGCCATCGATCACATCAAGGTCGAACCCTTTGTGTTTCAACGCATATTTGGTGGCCCATACGAACGGGCTGGTGGTTGCGCCGCTGGCATGCTGCAGGTCGAAAAAGGTGATGCGGTTGTTCTGGGCCATCTTTGCCATCCTCTCGCGCCGGGGCCTGTCGCGCGCATCGGGTGATGCACGGCGGCACCGATCGGTCCGTTATTTGTGAGTAATACATACAATAACGGTGAAGGAAAGCGGGATTTGGGGCTGGCCGCATGCCCGTCAGACCCTCAGCCCTGGCGGATCAGTCCGCGCGCCACAGCGCGCCCAGTGCGGGCACCAGATGGTCGCGGTGTTCGGGCGCGATGCGGGCCAGCAGGTCGTCTTCGAATGTGGTGGTGATCGCGTCGGCTTCGGCGCGGCGCTGATGGCCAAGCGCGGTCAGCAGCACGGCCTGGGACTTGCCGTCGATCGGCTTGCGCTCGATCAGCCCCGCCACTTCCAGCCGCCCCAGCAGCGGCACCATGTTGGCGCGCTGGATATCGAGCACGCGGCCGATTTCGCTGGCGGTGACATCGTCGCGCCGGTCGACCAGCAACAGCACCGAAGCTTCGGCAATGCGCAGATCGATCGTGGCAAGGCGGCGCGAAAGTTCGCCCATCATGGCATTGGCCGCACGGCGCAGGGCATAGCCCGGACGTTGGCGCAGGATATCGGTCATCGGGTCAGATTCCATCGATCCGCAAAGCGGATGGTTATTGACAATAACAATATCATCGATATTGCTCATACCATATCAGCCAGATCACGAAAGAGGGTCCCATGAGCGAGCGCAGCGAAGAGGATACTGTGGCATTTTCGGTGGAAAACCGGATTGCCTGGGTCAAGTTCAACCGTCCCGAAAAACGCAATTGCATGAGCCCCAAGCTCAATCGCCGCATGAAGCAGGTGATCGAAGATCTGGAATTTCGCGACGATGTCGGCGTGCTGGTGCTGACCGGTGAAGGCGAAGCCTGGTCGGCCGGCATGGATCTGCGCGAATATTTCCGCGAGACCGAAGCACAAGGGCTGGGCGCCGTGCGCAAGGCGCAGCGTGAAGCCTATAGCTGGTGGGACCGTCTGCGCTGGTATGAAAAGCCGACCATCGCAATGATCAACGGCTGGTGCTTTGGCGGCGGTTATGGCCCGCTGTTTGCCTGCGATATCGCCGTTGCGGCGCACGATGCGCAATTCGGTCTGTCGGAAATCAACTGGGGCATCCTGCCCGGCGGCGGCGCGTCAAAGGTCGCGGTCGACCTGATGCCGCTGCGCAAGGCGCTCTATCACGCCATGATGGGCGAAAACCTGACCGCCACGCAGGCTGCCGAACAGGGCCTGATCACCGAAGCGGTGCCGGCCGATCGCCTGCACGCGCGCGTGCTCGAAATTGCCGAGGCGCTGCTGAAAAAGGATGGCAATGCCCTGCGCGCCACCAAGTGGGCCATTCGGCGCATGACCGAAATGACCTATGACAATGCCGAGGACTATCTGATCCGCGCACAGGAAGCGCTGCACAGTTTTGGCGGCGTGGCCGCGCGCACAGAAGCGACCAAGCAGTTCCTCGACGAAAAGACGTTCAAGCCCGGGTTGGGCACGTTCGACACGTCGAAAATCAAAGGCTGAACGCATAACGCATAGCGGTGGAGAGAATGCATGTCTGACACGTCACCGCGTTTCGCACGCGCTGCGCTGGCGCGACTGTTGCGTCCGAAATCGGTGGCGGTGGTCGGCGCCAGCGACAAGCCGGGCGCGCTTGGCGCGACGCTGATCACCAATCTCGATCGCGCCGGGTTTGCCGGTGACGTGTGGCCGATCAATCCCAAGCGCGACACGATCGGCTCGCGTAAATGCCTGCCCGGCATTGCCGATCTGCCGATGGGTGTCGATGTCGCGGTGCTGGCGATCCCGCGTCCGGCGGTGCTCGACGCGGTGCGCGCGCTGGCCACACGTGGCGTCGGCGCGGCGATCGTGTTTTCCGCAGGCTTTGCCGAAGACGGTCCCGAGGGTCTGGCCGAACAGGCCGAAATTGCCGCTGTCGCCGATGCGGCGGGCATGGTGATCGAAGGGCCCAATTGCCTGGGCCTGGTCAATCATGTCGACAAGATCCCGCTGACTTTTGTCGAAGCGTTCTGCGAGCCGCCC
>Ga0302187_10005213_pt1 | contig 10280 bp, 7 predicted proteins | sample II_Bog_E1_3_FD_202120 | JGI IMG/M metagenome (GOLD analysis project Ga0302187, IMG submission 202120) | Peat permafrost microbial communities from Stordalen Mire near Abisko, Sweden - II_Bog_E1_3 | ecosystem: Environmental > Terrestrial > Soil > Wetlands > Peat | place: Sweden: Abisko, Stordalen...
CGGTGGATGAGGCCGCCGGCACTCATTCGCTGGCAACGGGACAGATTTTGCTGCTGGCGATTCAGCGGCCGGACGGGGTGGTTTACAAGTACGACGACACGAATCCCGATGCGCGGACGGCGCGGCTGGTGGCCGATCGCGCGGTGCAGGCGGCGGCGGGGCGGCACGATGCGGTGCGGGCCGCCAACGAGCTGGTGCATGAGACGGGGGCGCGGTATATCGACTTTGTGGTGCCGGGGCTGCTGGGGATGAACCTGATGGGGTCGGCGATGTGGGGGCTGGGCTTCTCGATTGTGGAGGCGCGGCAGAAGAAGCTGCTGAAGAGGATGGTGGCTTCGCCGATGCCGAAGTGGCAGTACCTGGCGGCGTTCCTACTGTCGAGGCTGGTGATGCTGCTTATCGAGGTTGCGGTGTTTTTGACGTTTACGCGGGTGGTGTTCGGGGTGCCGTTTCGCGGGTCGCTGGTGGAGCTTGGGATTCTGTGCCTGATGACATCGCTGGCGTTTTCAGCGCTGGGGCTGCTGACGGCTTCGCGGGCCAGGACGACAGAGGCTGTTTCAGGGTTGATGAACCTGGTGATGCTGCCTATGTGGATCTTGTCGGGGATCTTCTTTTCGGCTTCACGGTTCCCGGCGTTGATTCAGCCGTTCGTGCGAGCGCTGCCACTGACGGCGGCCATCGATGCGATTCGGGGAAATATGCTGCAAGGGATGAGCATGAGTCAGCAGACGGCTCCGGTGACGATTTTGCTGGCCTGGGTGGTGGTGCCGTTCGCGGTGTCGCTCAAGATTTTCCGGTGGCGGTAGCGGGGTGGTCTGCTGAAGTTGGTGGATGGTAACCTTGTAGTTGCAGTGGCCCCGTAGCTCAGGTGGATAGAGCGACGGTTTCCTAAACCGCAGGTCGGAAGTTCGAATCTTCCCGGGGTCACCATAACGAAAACAAGAAATGAATTAGATTTATTGCCAGCGGCATGGACCAAGGAGAATCGCATGGCCTTTTTGCAGAACTTATTCGGTCCAAGCACCCAGGAAATCTGGAGACAACTTTGCGCCGAGATTGGTGCGCAATACGTTGAAGGAGGTTTCTGGAAAGGAGACAAGGTCCAGGCAACGCACGGTCCATGGACGATTACTCTGGATACCTACACGGTTTCTACCGGCAAATCCTCAATTGTCTACACCCGCATGCGAGCGCCTTTCGCGGATACAGAGGAATTCCGATTTACCGTTTACCGGAAGGGAATCTTCAGCGACGCAGGTAAGTGGTTCGGCATGCAGGACATTGAAATTGGGGATGAAGACTTCGACCGGGATTTCATTCTGAAGAGTAATCAGGAGCCGAAACTGCGCGAACTGCTTGGGAGCACTAAAATCCGGGAGCTGATCAGCCAGCAGCCGCAGATCTACTTTGCCGTCAAAGACGATGAGGGTTTCTTCGGATCCAGCTTCCCTGGAGGAGTGGACGAGCTTTACTTCCAGGTTGTAGGCATCGTCAAGGACGTGGAGCGATTGAAGTTGCTGTATGCACTCTTCGCGGAGACGCTCGATCAATTGTGCCGCATCGGATCAGCCAGGGAAGACACGCCCAATCTGAGCTTGTAATTGAATGCTTTTGACTGCTGCGCGTGAGGGCCGGTATAAGTGTTGATGTCATGGAAAACGGTTTCATGACGTTTACGGCTGCTTTGTAAATTGCAGCTCGACTTATAAAGGCAATTGCCAGGATGCTCGGGAAGGCGGTGAAAGTCCGCCACTGCCCCGCAACTGTGAGCGCCACTGCTTTAAAGCCCGTCGTACAAGGGTGAAGGGCAGGAAGTCAGCCTGGGATTTTGGTGCGAACCGAAAGCCCTATTGAACCACTGGCGACGAATCTTTGGATTCGCTGCTGGGAAGGTGGCTGAAAAAGGCGCAAGTCAGGAGACCGGTCCTCGGCGTTTAACCCCGCTTGCGTTCCGAGGGGAACGAAGGAGCTATTCATGTTTGTCGCGGCACCCTTGCGCGGACTCCGGTCCCGTGCATTCCTTCGCATCTTTGTTTTGATTCTTGTTGCCGCGTGTGCGGCATTGTGCCCTGCCGCGTCTATTCGCGGCGTGGTGACGGACGCCTCGGGCGCCAAAGTAACGGGCGCTACTGTCACGTTGCTCAGCAACGGAAAGCCGGTGGCTACCGCAGTTTCGACGGCGGATGGCAGCTTTCAGATTTTGACCGGGTCAACGGGGCGGTTCTTCCTGGTGGTTTCGGCGAAGAGCTTCAGGCAGATTGATACGCCGATGTTCTATGCCGGGGCGCTGGATAATATCGAGCGGAACGTGGTGCTGGAGCCGGAGTGGGTGCGGGAATCGATTGTAGTGACGGCGACGGGAACGCCTACGCCGCAACCGCAGACGAGCGCGGCGACCAGCGTGCTGGGGCCCCTGGATTTGGATTTGCGCGACGACTTTGTGAGCACGCTGCGGCTGATGCCGGGAACATTCGTGGTGCAAGGCGGACAGCGCGGAGCTGAGGCAACGCTTTTTGTGCGCGGCGGCGATTCAGACGATAACAAGGTGCTGGTGGACGGAGTGAGTGCCGGAGATCTTGGCGGCCAATTTGACTTTGGGACGCTGGCGACGACGGCAGTGGAGCGGGCCGAGGTATATCGCGGGCCTGACTCGGACTTGTATGGCGCCGATGCGGAAAGCAGCGTGGTGAGTTTTACAACTCCGCGGGGGACGACGAGCTTTCCATCGCTGCTGTTCAGCGGAGATGCGGGAAATTTTCAGACGTCGCATGAAGATCTGGAGCTGGCCGGCGCGCATAACAAGCTGGATTACCTGGGCGCGTTCAGCTGGCTGCAGACCGTGAATGATTTGCCGAACGATGAGTTCCACGTTGCGACGGCGGCGGCGAATATTGGCTGGCAACCATCGGGGAGCACGCAGATTCGCGGGACCATTCATTATGGTGTGGATGCGACGGGGGTTCCGAATGCCTGGGACTACTATCACGTTGCGGACCAGGCTACGGAGAAGGATCAGAACGTTTTCGCGAGCGCGTCAATTGATAACCAGACGACGCCGTCGTTGCACCAGAGCGTGCGGTATGGGGCGACGCGGAAGCGGGAACAATACCATTTGTGGTCGCAGAGCGGGAGCGGCACGTACGACGCGTATGGCGACAGCTTTGGTGAGCCGGTAACGATTACGGGCGCCAATGGCTACTCGGCGAGCGGGCAGGCGCTGCTGGATTATGCGGGAGTTTATCCGCAGGGTTACCAGCTTGTTTCAAACCGGGATCAGCTTTTGTATGAGGGCGATTACAGCTTTACTCCGCATGTGACGGGGATGGTTGGTTTCCATTATGAGGATGAGCGTGGCGCGGAACCGGGGAGCTCGTACTACTCGCCTGTGGAGCGCACCAATTATGACTACCTTGCAACGGTGCATGGGGATTTCAAGAACCGGGTGTTCTATACGCTGGGCGGGAGCTTGGAGCACTACTCGCTGTTTGGAACGCAGACATCGCCGCGCGCGGGAGTTACTGGATATGTGGTGCGGCCGCACAAAGGGATCTTCAGCGGTACACGATTGCTGTTCAACTTTGGGGATGCGGTGCGCGAGCCTGCGCTGACGGATCAGTTCTATTCGCTGTATAACTTTCTGGTTATGAACGACGGGCAGTCGACTGTCTCCGCGTTGCACATAACGCCGCTGAGCGCGCCGCAGGATCGCACGTATGAGGGCGGCGTGGAGCAGATGTTTTTCAGCGAGCGGCTGAAGTTCAAGACAAGCTTTTTCCACAATGAATTTGGGCGGCAGATTGAGTATGTGGGGCTGGACCTGGTGCCGGAACTGCTGCCGAGTTTGACCAGCGCGCAGCAGAACCAGTTGGAGCAAGTTTTGCAGGCGAGCGGAGCTTACGAGTTGAGCCTAAATACGGAAGCGTATCGGGCGCTGGGCGTGGAGACAACGGTGGAAGGCGGGATTGGGAAGAACATCTTTTTACGGGGTGGGTATACGTATCTGGATGCGGTTGTGCAGCGGTCATTTAGCAATGATGACGTGACGTTGCTGGGGCCGGTGCCGACGTTTAATGGAATTCCGGTTGGAGAGGATTCGCCGTTGCAGGGAGCGCGTCCGTTTCGGCGTCCGCCGCATAGCGGATTTGTGTCGGCTAGTTACTCGGCGAACCGGATTACGGGCGTGCTGACTTCGGCATTTGCGAGCCGGTCGGATGACTCGGACTTTCTGGCGTATGACGACCTGTACGGTGGCAATAGCCTTTTGTTGCCTAACCGCAATCTGGATCATGGTTACGCTAAGGTGGATCTGGGCGGGAGTTATGGACTTACTAAATGGCTGGGGATTTATGGGCAGGGGGAGAATCTGACGGGGAATCGGCACATCGCGCCGATTGGTTTTCCGAGCTTGCCGGTGAATGTTCGTTTGGGGTTGAAGCTCCAGTGGGGGTTTGGGGCGGAGAAGTGAAGTAAGTAGGCTCTGGTTTCGACTATTCCGGGTCTGCGGCATTTTCGGAGGATGAGAATATCCCCATCCCACTCATCACGATGAAGCTGTGATGAATGGGGCACAGAGTATTTTACGATGTATGAAAACAGAAAGGCCGCGCTGAATGCGCGGCTTTTCTGTTTTGCAAGCTGGCATTGATTTATGCGACGCGCTCGATGGTGACGGATTCGAGGACTACTTCCTTGTGGGGCTTGTCCTGATGGTTGCGGGCGACCTTGGAGATCTTTACAGCGATGTCGTGACCTTCGACGACTTCGCCGAAGATGGTGTGCTTGCCGGTCAGATGAGGGGTGGGGGCTACGGTGATGAAGATCTGGCAGCCGTTGGTGTTGGGGCCGCTGTTGGCCATGGCGAGCTTACCGGGCTTGTCGAACTTGTGCGGAGAGCCCGCGGTTTCATCTTCAAAGCGATAGCCAGGGCCACCCATGCCGGTGCCGGTGGGATCGCCGCCCTGGATCATGAAGTCGGGGATGACGCGATGGAAGATGGTCCCGTCGTAGAGTTTGCCGGTGGACTTGGCGCGGGTGGTGGGGTGGGTCCACTCCTTGCCGCCTTCGGCGAGGGCGATGAAGTTGGCGACGGTCTTGGGCGCGACTGCCTCAAAGAGCTTGACGGTGATTTTGCCTTCGGTGGTGGTGAAGACGGCGTAGGTTCCTGCTGCGAGTGCCATTGATGCTCCTGTATTCGTGTGTGTTTGAAGCCGTCCCTTCTCTCAGAATCGAGACTTGGGCGTCGGCGGTTACTTACCCAACGTGAAGATTACGTTGATTGTTGTATTAACTCCGACCGGCTGGTTATCCACCAGATAGGGTCGATAGTGCCAGGTCTTTACGGCATCGAGCGCGGCTTGTTGAAGGAGTTGTGGGCCGCTAATGACATTCAACTGCTCGACTGTGCCGTCGGCGCCGATGATAGCTCCGAGAACAACTGCTCCGGAGACGCGAGCCTGCTTGGCTTCAACGGGATAGTGAGGAGGGTTTTGAATGTCGAGCTGTTTCATGGCCAAGGGGCCAGAGAGTTCAACGCGCTTGGGCTCGGCTGCGGGTGGAGGCGCCAATGCAGCGGCTGGTGTTTCGCCGGGGAGGGGCTGGCCTTCCTGCACGATGGTTACCTTTTTGAGGAGGACGGGCGAGGTTGGTTTGTCGTTGCTGTCGCGTTCTACGCGGGCGATGGTTTTGACGACGAGCACGCTTGATTCGTCGCACTGGCCGAAGAGTGTGTAGTGGCCGTTGAGCGTGTCGTAGGCCTGCTCGGTAATGAAGAACTGGCTGCCGTTGGTGTTGGGACCGCTGTTGGCCATGGCGAGGCGGCCGGGCTGATCGAAGTTGAGGTTGGGATCGACTTCATCGTCGAAGGCATAGCCGGGATCGCCCATGCCTGTGCCGCTCGGGTCGCCACCCTGGATCATGAACTCCGGAATGACGCGATGAAAGATGGTGTTGTCGTAATAGGGCTTGTGATGCTGCTTCTTTTTGGTGGTTGGATCGGTCCAGTCGATTGTGCCCTGGGCGAGGCCAATGAAGTTGGCTACGGCTTTCGGAGCCTGGCGCTGAAAGAACTGGCAGGTGATGCGGCCCATGGATGTATCCATAACTACGGTGGGGCCGTTGGGATGGATCATTGCGGCCGCAGTGGCCTGGGGCGCATCGGGCAGCTCTTCAGCCGGTTTGGTGGGAGTATGCTGGGCGAAGGCCGCGGTAGCCAAGGCCACGGCGAGGGTGGGAACGAAAAGCGCGCGTGTGGATTTCATGCCATGTTTAAGGGTAAATCAGAGGACAGGGAGTAGGGAATAGGGACCTGGGCAAAGGTTCTTTGTGAGGTCCCGAAAGAAGTGAAGCAGATCCTTCGACTCAGCACCCCCAGTCTGAAAAACGCCTGGGGCCCCGTTCGCTCCCTATGAACAAGAAATCCGGTCGAACAAATTCAGCAAGTTAGCCGCGGCTCCGCCGCGTTAGCAAGTCAGCGAGTCAGCGCAGGACCCGATCTCCGACAACTGTTCATTTCAGCCGTAACTCGGCGCGGCGAGTCAGGCTGCTCCTGATGACCGGGGTTGATGAGGTTTGTGCTCTCCCGCCTTCGCGCCCGACCACCCCACGGACGAAGACCTGTCCGCGGGGACCCCGGTAAGGCGCGAAAACGGGGCAAGGTGCCTTTTTTGTTGGTCCGGCGCGGGTTCATTCCAGCGGTAACTTGCGACGCGAGTCAGAATGCTCAGGATGACAGAGGTTTGTTTTGAACTTTGGTCTCAGAACACTCGGGACCAGGGAATAAGGGACCGGAGACTGCCAGCAAGCATTGGGGCTGTAAATTAACCATTGACTCCCTACCCATAGATAAACTATAGATCGATTCATGGCTAAGAAACCTGACCTTTTGCCCGGGACTCTGGACATGCTGATTCTGAAGACTCTTACGCGGGCTCCCTTGCATGGATACGGGATTGCGCTTTCTATCAAGCGGATATCGGACGATGTGCTGACTGTTGAAGAGGGGTCGCTCTATCCGGCACTGCAACGATTGCTGCTGCAGGGGTGGGTGAAGGCGGAATGGAAGATGACGGAGACGAATCGGCGGGCGCGGTTTTATACGCTGACGGCTGCGGGGCGGAAGCAGTTGGGGATTGAGTTGACGCAGTTTGAGCAGATGATTGCGGCGATTGGGCGGGTGTTGTCAGACGCGCAGGAGGCTTAGATGAAAGGACTCACTCGGTTTGTGAACAGGCTGAAGTTGTTGATTGGACGCGAGCGGTTCAGCGGAGAGCTGGACGAGGAGATGGCGTTTCATCGCGAGCAGGCGGAGCGGGAGTTTGTTGCTGCGGGGATGACACGGGAAGCCGCGCGGTATGCGGCGATGCGGCAGTTTGGGAATGCGACGCGGCTGAGGGAGAAGAGCCACGAAGAGGTGGGGTTCAGGATGGAGATGGTGATTCAGGATTTGCGATTTGCGTTGCGGCAATTAAGGAAGAATCCGGGATTTTCGCTGACAGCGATTTTGATTCTTGCGTTGGGGATTGGGGCAAGCGTGGCGATTTTTGCGTTTGTGGATGCTGCGCTGATCAAGCCGTTGCCTTATCCGGAGCCGACGCGGTTGGTGGCGTTGAATACGAGCACGCAACTGTTTCCGCGCAACAACCTATCGTATCTGGACTTCGTGGACTGGATGCGGATGAACACCGTTTTCAGTTCTATGGATATTTATGATGCGCGTCGCTATGAGTTCGCAACTCCATCCGGCGCGGAGTCTGTGCACGGGATGCAGGTAAGCGCCGGCTTCTTCAGAACACTGGGGATACGGCCGGTGCTGGGCCGGGATTTTCTTCCGGGCGAGGACGCGGTGGGAGCGTCTCCGGTAGTGATATTGAGATACGGCGCGTGGCAAAAGCGATTCGGCGGCAGGCCCGATGTTGTAGGGCGGACAGTGACGTTGAGCGGACTGTCCTACACAATTGTCGGTGTGCTGCCGCAGGAATTTGAGTTTGCTCCACGAGAGATCGCCGAGTTCTTTGAGCCGCTGCGACCAACTTCGGAATGCGATAAGCGGCGCAGCTGCCACGATCTGGATAGTGTGGCGAGGCTCAAAGATGGCGTGACTCTGGGGACAGCATTGGCGCAGATGAAGTCGATAGCCGGTCAACTTGAGAAGCAGTATCCGGACTCGAACCGCGGCTACAGCGCGAGCGTGATTCCGCTCTCCGATGCGATTGTGGGGGAAATCCGGCCTATTCTCTTGATCTTGCTGGCCGGTGCGGGATTGCTGCTGCTGATTGCGTGTGTGAATGTGTCGAGTCTGCTGCTGGTGCGGGCGGAGAGCCGCAGGCGCGAGATTGCGGTGCGTGGGGCATTGGGCGCATCGGGAAGCAGGCTGAGCGGCCAGTTCGTGACGGAGGGATTGACGCTGGTGGCGGCGGGAACGGCGACGGGTCTTGGGTTCGCCTATGTCGGCATGCGGGGATTGGTTTCGCTGATTTCAGAAGACAGAATGAGCGGCATGCCATTTTTGCATGGTATGGGCCTGAACGCGCATGTGATGGAGTTTGCAGGATGCCTGGCGGCGCTGGCTGGAATTCTGTTCTCGATTACGCCGATACTGCACTTCCGATTTTCAAAGATGCGGGATGGTTTGACCGAAGGGGGACGTGCTTCCGCAGGAATGCTTTGGCGGCGGATGGGCGCAAATCTTGTGGTGGTTGAGTTGGCGACCGCAGTGGTGTTGCTGGCGGGGGCAGGTTTGCTGGGCAAGAGTTTTTACAAGCTGTTGCACGAGGATCTTGGATTCACTGCAGATCATCTTGCGACTGTCAACGTGCATTTGCCCGAGAAAACCTACCCGAAGGATGAGCAGCGAGTGGCGTTTGAACATGCGCTGCTGGAGCGGGCGAGCAGGATGCCTGGGGTCGAGTCAGCGGGCGCGATCGATGTGCTGCCTGTAAGTTGCAATTGCAATACGGATTGGGTTCGATTCGTAGGCAAGCCTTACAACGGCATTCACAACGAGGTGAACGATCGCGTGATGAGCACTGAGTTGTTCAATACCTTGCGGGTGAAGCTGAAGAGCGGTCGTTTCTTTACCGATTCGGACGATGTCGGGAAGCCGAAGGTGATTGTGGTGAACGAAGCCTTTGCGCAAACGTACTTTCCCGGAGAGAATCCGGTTGGGAAGAAGCTTGGCGATACAGCGCTTACACCGAATTCGATCCGGGAGGTTGTGGGCGTGGTTGAGAACTTCAAGGAGGCAGGCCTGGGGGAGGAACAATGGCCTGCCGAGTATGAGCCGTTCGATCAGGACCCATCTTCCTATTTTTCAATTGTGCTGCGGACCGGGCAGAATCCGGGCTCGATTTTGCCTGCTCTTGCGCCGATGATTCATTCGGTCAATCCCAACGCGAGTGTTGATTGGGAAAGGACGATGGATGAGCGGATTGAAGATTCGCAGGCTGCGTATATTCACCGGTCGGCGGCTTACCTGGTGGGTGGGTTTGCGGCGCTGGCGCTGTTGCTGGGGGTAGTGGGGCTGTATGGAGTGATTGCGTATTCGGTTAGCCAGCGGACACGGGAGATTGGAGTGCGGATGGCGCTGGGTGCACAGCGGAGTTCGGTATACAAACTGGTGCTGAGCGAGGCTGGACGGCTGATTTGTGTGGGGATTGTGCTGGGGCTTGCGGGGGCGGTGGGCGCGGCGATGCTGATGCGGAGCTTGCTGTTTGGCGTGCAGGTTTGGGATGCGGAGACTTTGGTTGCTGTGGCAGTGGTATTGGGGGTTTCGGCGATGGTGGCTAGTTTTATTCCGGCGCGGAGGGCGGCTTCTGTTAATCCTACGGAGGCGTTGAGGGCTGAGTGACGAGCAGATTACAGGTTACAGGTTCGGATATTGGGCTGCGTAGCTTCCCACTCATCGCGCGGTGAGACTGCGCGATGAATGGGGCACCGGACTTTTTTTCTGGAACTCGCTTTGAGAAGCTTGCTAGATGAGACGGAGGAAGCTGTTGGGTTGGAGTTTGGCACCGGGGAAGACTATGTCAAGGTTGTTGGCACCGATGGTTTTTGCTACGGCTTCGCCTAAGACCTGGCGGAAGTCGGTGGTGACAGTGAGGTCGCGGCCTTCGTTGAGCTGCTCATTGGCGAGGCCGGGCCAGCGGCCGTAGACCTTGCCGCCCTTTACGTGGCCACCGAGGACAAACATGGCGTTGGCGTGGCCGTGGTCGGTGCCGCCGGTGCCGTTCTGGCGGGCGGTACGACCGAATTCCGACATGGTGACGAGGGTGATGTTTTCGGCG
>Ga0302187_10005223_pt1 | contig 10273 bp, 7 predicted proteins | sample II_Bog_E1_3_FD_202120 | JGI IMG/M metagenome (GOLD analysis project Ga0302187, IMG submission 202120) | Peat permafrost microbial communities from Stordalen Mire near Abisko, Sweden - II_Bog_E1_3 | ecosystem: Environmental > Terrestrial > Soil > Wetlands > Peat | place: Sweden: Abisko, Stordalen...
GTGATCTCGTAGGACTCGAACAGGTCGGCGGCCATGCCGGCGCAGTCGCCCACGTTGTCACCCACGTTGTCGGCGATGGTGGCCGCATTGCGCGGGTCGTCCTCGGGAATGCCGGCTTCCACCTTGCCGACCAGGTCGGCGCCCACGTCGGCCGCCTTGGTGAAGATGCCGCCGCCGACTCGCATGAAGAGGGCGAGCAGGGAGGCCCCGAATGCGAAGCCGATGAGGACGGCCGTGGCCGAGTTCTGGAAGATGAGGACGATGGCGGTGGCGCCGACGAGGCCGAGGCCCACGCAGAGCATGCCGGTCACGGCACCGGTGCGGAAGGCGACCCGCAGGGCCTCTTTCATGCCGCCGCCCCGGGAGGCCGCGGCCGCTGTACGCACGTTGCCCCGCACGGCGATGCTCATGCCGATGAAGCCGGTCAGGCCGGAGAAGGCCGCGCCGAAGAGGAAGCAGATCACCCGGTAGAGACCGTCCTGCTGGAAGGTCAGGGCGACCGAACCGTCAGGCCGCACCACTTTGGTGGCGGTGAAGAAGATCAGGATGGCCAGGGGGATGATGATCATCGCAATGGCCCGGAACTGGCGCGCCAGGAACGCCTGGGCCCCCTCCTGGACCGCCAGCGCGATCTCCTTCATTTTGGCGGTGCCCTGGTCGAAAGAGAGGACGTTGCGGGCCAGGAGCAGCCCGGAGACGATGCCGACGATGCCGGCGACCAGGCAGATGTACAGCCAGGCCTTGTCGACTCCACCGAGGTGGAAGGCCTGGTAGCCGCCCTTGGCTGCGAGCATTCTGATCATTCCCGGTGTGCCCTTTCTGTTCCTGTCCGTCTGGCGGGGAGGGGATGGAGGCGCCCTCCTCCGTGCGGTGCGGCAGCGCTCAACACCATTGCATTCGATGTCATCACCCCAGGCCGACGGCGCGCCGGTGGGTCGCACCCGACGCCGGGCCGGGGGGGACGTTAGCGACTGCCGACCGGTCCGGCAATTTGACTGCCGACCGGGCCGGCCATTTGAAGGTCAGCGAGGCAGCCGGCGGCGCGGTGGGCGCCTCAGGTCTCCGCCGGATCGGTCTGCGCCCCCTGCACCAGCTCGAAGGAAGGGTTGAGCATGGCGGGCCGGCGGCCCCATGTACCCACCATTCCTTCGGCGACCAGGCGGGCGCCCGGGTCGATGCCGGCGATCTTCGGCCGACCCTGAAAGACCAGGAGCAGGCCTCCCGTGCCGTCGCTGAGCACGCACTCGAGATTCGAGGTCCCCGCCCGGGGCTGGACGCGGACGGACTTGACCCGGCCGGCCACACGGATGCGCTGCCTCGGCACCACTGAGGCGATGGGCGTGGTGGCGCCGGCCCGCAACGCCAGGGTCTGGTCGGCGGCCAGGACGCTCGCCGGGCGCTTGGGCCCGTCCCGCTGTCCCATGCGGTCAACGCCGCTTCGGCCCTCGGCGTCGACCGGCCCGGACCCGTCACCGGATGGGCCGCCGAGACGGGCTCGCTGGACCGAACGGCCGTAGGAGCGGACCCGGTCGCCGAACTGCCCGGCGACGGCAAACGGGACGATGGTGGCGCTGACATGTGGCACCTGACCGAGAACAGCGGCGATCTTGTCCGCAGTCCGATCGTGCAGGAAGCGCTGCCACACCCTGCGATAACTCCGCCGCGGCAGCAGAACTGTGCACTCGGTGTCGCCGTCGAGTGTGGCGTCGGCCACCAGCTCAATGGCCGCCCGGCCGAGGCGGCGGTCCGGCACCTCGATGATGTCGAGGGGCAGGCGGCCCAGGCCGAACCGGCCCCACTCGGCCTGTAGCTCGCGGGCCGCCTTGGTGTCGATGTCGAAGTGGACCGCCCGCAGGTCGTCGGGCGACAAAGTGCGGGCGTACTGCAGCGCCCGCACCACCGCCATGTCGAGGCGGTCGACGAACACGACGACCACATGGCGGCGCAGGATGGGCTCCTCTGACGCCTCGGAGACCCCGGTCTCGAGCATGTCGGCCTCGGTCTCGTACTGGTGGTGCAGGCGGATCAGGCCGATGTAGAGCAGCGGGCCGACGACGAAAATCAGCCAGGCGCCTTCCTTGAACTTCGCCACGGCGAAGATCAGCACGACGGTGAAGGACAAGAAGGCGGAGAAGCCGTTCACCAGAATGCTGCGGCGCCAATGCCCCGTCCGGGCGGTCAGGTGATGCTTCACCATGCCGGACCCGGCCATGGTGAAGCCGGTGAACACCCCGATGGCGTAGAGCGCCACCAGACCGTTGACCTGTGCCTTGTACACGAGCACGAGGGCCAGCGCCACGCCCGCCAGCACGAGGATCCCGTTGGAGAAGGCCAGGCGGTGCCCGCGCCGGGTCAGCTGGCGCGGCAGGAAGCGGTCCCCGGCCACGAAGCTGGCCAGGTACGGGAACCCGTTGAAGCTGGTGTTGCCGCCGGTGTACAGGATCAGCATGGTGGCCAGCTGCACGACGTAGAAGAGAAGGTGCCCCAACGGGCTGGTGCCGAACACGGCCTTGACCTCTTGCGACACGACGGTGGGCGTGCCGGCGGCGTAGGGGATGGCGTGGGTCCATCGGGCCAGCAGTGTCACGCCCAGCACCAGGAAGGCCAGCGTCGAGCTCATGGCCACCAGCGTCTGGCGGGCGTGCTTGGCCTCCGGTCGCTTGAAGCTGCTCACCCCGTTGGATATCGCCTCGAGCCCGGTCAGCGACGACCCGCCGTTGGCGAAGGACCGCAACAAGAAGATGAAGGCCAGCCCCATCAGCCACCCGTCTCCAGGTGTGCCGATCTTGCCGCCGTAGACCTGGCTGGCGGGCGGCAGCGGGATGGCGTGCAACGTCCCGAGTGCCTCTTTAATGAAGCCGAAGACGATGACGCTCGTCAGGGACAGAATGAAGAAGTAGGTGGGGATGGCGAAGTAGCTCCCGGCCTCCCGGATACCGCGCAGGTTGCCGAACAGGAGGAGCAGCACGACCGCCACTGTGATCTCGACGGTGAACCTGGTCAGGCTGGGAACGGCACTGGTGAGGGCGGCGGTCCCGGCCGACGTCTGCACGGCGACGGTCACCGTGTAGTCGATCAACAACGCTACGGCCGCAATCTGCGCAATGCGGGGCCCGAAGTTGTCGCGGGCCACCACGTAGGAGCCGCCCGCCTTCGTGTAGAGCTGAATGACCTCCAGGTACGAGAGCGTCACGAAGAACAGCACGCCCAGAATGGCCAGGGTGATCGGGACGACGAGGGCGAAGGCGGCCAGGCCCACGTAGGGCACCAGCTGGGTCAGCATCTCCTCGGTGCCGTAGGCCGAGGAGGAGATGCAGTCGGGCGCACCCCGAGCGCGATGACCTTGTTGAGGCGCTCGCTCGCCAGCTGCTCGGTGACCAGAGGCGGTCCGAGCAGCTTGTTCTTCAGACGGTACCGACGGGTCTCGGGGATGGACTCTGCTGCCAGACCGGGCAGGGGGACCGGAGGCGCCGTCGGCTTGCCCGGGGTCTCCGTGATCGGGGTCGCCACGGCCACACAGTAGAAGCAATCGCCTCAGCTCGAAATCAGCCTTTTGCAAGACCGGACGCGGCGTGTTGCACTGTGGCGTGCACGTCATCGTCGTCGGGTGTGGCCGCGTGGGTTCCGGCCTCGCCCTCTCCCTCACCGCCGAGGGCCACTCGGTGGCCATTCTCGACAAGTCGGCCAAGGCCTTCCGGCGCCTCAAGGAATGGGACGGCCCTTGCATTGTGGGCTCGGGTTTCGACCGCGACGCCCTCGAGAAGGCGGGCGCACTCGAGGCAGGCGCCCTGGCCGCGGTCACCAGCGGTGACAACACGAACATCCTCACCGTGCGCATCGCCCGGGAGAATTACAAGATCCCGAACGTCGTCGCCCGCATTTATGACCCACGCCGGGCCGAGATCTATCAACGTCTCGGGATCCCCACCGTGGCCACGGTGACGTGGACCATCGACCAGGTCCGTCGGCGCCTGCTGCCCGACCAGGACGTCGGCGACTGGTCCGACGCCACGGGGCGGCTCACCCTGGTCGACCGCTCGCTGCCCGAAAGCTGGGCCGGCCGACCCTTGTCCGACATGGAGCAACCCGGCCGTCTCAGCCTGGTCTCGGTGACGCGCGCCGGCGTGCCAAGGCTCGACGGGCGCGAGCTGGTGGGGCAGGAGGGCGACGTCCTCCACATCGCAGTGCTCGACAACGCGCTCAACGAATTCGACGACTTGCTGGCCCGCACCCAGGGTGCACCCGGGGAGGGCGGAGCGTGAAGGTCGCCATCGCCGGCGCGGGGAGCGTCGGCACCGCCATTGCCTCCGATTTGCACGCCAACGGGCATGAGGTTCTCCTCTTCGAGCAGGACCCCGAGTTGGTGGAGCGCCTGCGCCCCACCCTCGACATCACGTGGGTGGCGGCGGACGCCTGCGAGGTCGCTTCGCTCGACCGGGCCGGGCTCGCCACCGTCGACGTGGTGGTGGCGGCCACCGGCGACGACGAGGACAACCTCGTCATTTCGCTGCTGGCCAAGCAGGAGTTCGCCGTGCCCCGCGTCGTGGCGCGGGTCAATCACCCTAAGAACCAGTGGCTCTTCAACGAGAGTTGGGGCGTCGACGTCTCCGTGTCGACCCCGCAGCTCCTGACCGCCCTGGTCGAGGAGGCGGTGTCCGTCGGCTCGCTGGTCCGGCTGTTGCAGTTCAAGGGCGGCGTCGCCCACCTGGTGGAGATCACCTTGGCGGACGATTCGCCGGCCAACGACACCGCCATCGCCGAACTGGCCTTCCCGCGCGATGCCGTCGTCGTCGCCGTAGTGCGGGCCGACCGTCTGGTCGTCCCCCGGGGAGACACGACACTGCAGTCCGGCGACGAGGTGCTCGTTCTCGTGACGGCCGAGGCCGAGAACGCGGTGCACGCCCTGTTCATCGCGGAACAGCGGCCGTAGCCGCAACCGGGCGGCAACCCCCGCGACATCCCTGTTCAGGGGCACCAAACGTTCACAGATCCGCCCTCGAAATGTCACAGTGACTCAAGGCGGAGGCCCAGTCACCCGTAGCATTAAGAATATGGAGGCGGCATTTTTCGACCTGGACAAGACGGTCATCGACCGCGCCTCCATCGCCGCCTTCGGCCGGCCCTTCCTCAAAGGCGGGCTCATCAACCGGCGGACGGTGGCGCGGGCCGCCATGTCCCAGCTGATCTACCTCTACTTCGGCGCCGACGAGGAGCGACTCGTCCGTGTGCGCGAGTCGATGCTGGCACTGACCAAAGGATGGGACCGCGCCCAGGTACGCCAGATCGTCCGGGAGACGATGCTCCAGACGATGGAGCCGATCATGTACGCCGAAGCGCTCGAGCTCATGGAACTGCACCGGGCGGCCGGCCACCGCGTCTACCTGGTGTCGGCGTCACCCGAGGAGATCGTGCTGCCCCTCGCTGACCTGCTCGGCGTGGACGGGGCGATCTGTTCGCGGGGCGAGGTCGACGAGCAAGGGTGTTACACGGGCCGCATGGCCTTCTACGCCTACGGCGAGTCCAAGGCCACGGCCATGCGTGAGTTGGCGGAGCGCACCGGGCTGGACCTGGCGGCCAGCAGCGCCTATTCCGATTCGGGCACCGATCTGCCCATGCTCGAAGCGGTCGGTCGGCCGGTGGCGGTGAATCCGGACCGGGCCTTGGCCAAGGTGGCGCGCGAACGCGGCTGGGAGATGCGGAACTTCATGAAGCCGATCCGCCTGCGCGACCGCATGGGGCGCACCACGCCCGTACTGACCACGAGCCTGGCGGTAGCCGGTGCCGCACTCATCTTGTGGCGGCGGGGCCAGCGGGGCCGCCACGCCACGGCCGGGCTGACCGGGCGCGTCGCCTAGAGAGCGTCTGTGGTTTCTACGCCTCGCGCAAGCGGCGAGCGGCGACGACGCCGATGGCGACCAGCAAGGCCAGAATGAGCAGCTTCTTCATGGTCGGAGAGCTTAGGCGCCGTTAGACGGTCAGCAAATCACGTGCACCGGTGTCCGAAGACGGGTGACGCAACTTCGACATGGCCCTGGCCTCGATCTGGCGGATGCGCTCCCTGGTGAGGTTGAAGTGTTCCCCGACCTCTTCGAGCGTGCGGGGCTCACCCCGGTCCAGCCCGAAACGCAGTCGCAAGATCTCTCGCTCGCGCTCGTCGAGCGGCGAGAGGAGCCGGCCGATCTCGTCGGGCAGCAGCGACACCGCGGCCACCTCGAAGGGCGACTCGGCGGAACGGTCCTCGACCACGTCGCCCAGTTCGGCGTCGCCGTCCTCACGCAACGGCTCCGACAGCGACAGCGGCTCGGCGCGGAAGCGGAGCGCCTCGACCAGCTTGTCCTCGGGCATTTCGACCTCAATGCCGAGCTCGGCCAGCGTGGCCGGGCGTCCGAGCTTCAGCTCCAGGCGGGCCTGGGCCTTCTGCACCCGGGCCAGCGTGTCGCCGGCGTGGACCGGAAGACGAATCGTCCGGCCCGTATTGGCGATGCCACGGGTGATGGCCTGTCGGATCCACCAGGTGGCGTACGTGGAGAACTTGAATCCCTTGCGCCAGTCGAACTTCTCGACGGCGTGCATCAGGCCCAGGTTGCCCTCCTGAATGAGATCAAGCAGAGGGAGCCCCGAGGCCTGATACTTCTTGGCGATCGAAACGACCAGGCGCAGGTTCGACTGCACGAACGTCTGCTGGGCCTGCTCACCCTCCATGACGGCGCGACGTAGCTCACGCTTCTTGGCGGTGGTCAGCCCCTTGGGCGCCTTGGCCACATCGGCCTCGGCGTCACGCCCGGCCTCAATGGCCTGCGCCAGCCGGACCTCGTCGTCCTTTGTCAGGAGCGGGTACTGTCCGATGTCTGTGAGGTAGAGGCGGACGAGATCCTCGTCGTCGCGCTCAATTCGTTCCTTGGCCAAGATCTTCGCCAAACCTTCCGTCCCATGACCACGGCAGGGGAACCTGGCCGGGGCTGTCGCGCTCGTGAACTCGCAACCGACGGCCGTTTCCGGCGCGTACGTAGGCTGCTTGGACAGTGTAATGGCACTGTCAAGATGGCAATACAGTAGGGAAAACGCTCGTCTCCGCCAACTCCCGTTCGACTTCCGGGCCGAGCGCGGCATCCTTCAACAGGCCCCCTGGACTCCCCGCCAAGAGCGCCCGACCGCTGCTGATTTCGGCGCTCAGATCCTGCAGGGCGGCCGTCAGGACCTCGACAATCGGGCCCTCGCTGACTGCCGACGCCGTCCGTCGGTGCTGGGCGTAGACGGCCCGCAGACGGGGGAGCGCCGTCTGGACCAACGTCCCCACCCCGACCCCGGCGTCGGAGGTGGCGCCCATTGCCCCCAGAGCACCCGCCAGGGGCCCCGCCGGGGCGACCACGAGGGCCGCCCGGTCGACACCGGCCCGCACGGGGAGCCGCTCGGCCCAGTGGGCCGCCAGCGCGCCGTGCCGCCGGGACGCGCCGGCGCACCAGACGCGCAGGGCCGGCTCGAGGCCGCCCGTTTCGTCGGACGCCCAGGCTCCGCTGAGCTCGAAGATGCGGTTCTCGACCCAGCAGTAGGCGCCGACGAGCCCAGCCAGCTCGTCAATGCCACGCCAGTCCCGGGTACCGCCCTCGGCCTCAGCCACCACCGGACTCCTCCATCTCCTCGAGCGCGGAGGAGCGGTAGCGGTTCGTGATGGGCATGCGCCGATCCTTACCGAACGCCTTCGTCGTGATGCGCACGCCCGGCGGCATCTGCCGACGCTTGTACTCCGCCCCGTCGACGAGCCGGACCACCTGATCGACCACTGCAGGGTCGAAGCCTTCCGCCACGAGGTCCGCCGCAGTGCGGTCGCCCTCGACGTAGCCCTGCAGCACCGGGTCGAGCTCCTCGTAGGGCGGCAGCGACTGGTCGTCGCGCTGATCCGGACGCAGCTCCGCCGACGGCGGCTTGTCCAACACACTGTCGGGAATGGGTCCGGGCAATCCCTCGAGCACCGCTTGGGTGTTGCGGTAGCGGCACAGCTCGTAAACGAGCGTCTTCGGCACGTCCTTGATCACCGCGAAACCCCCCGCTGAGTCGCCGTAGAGGGTGGAGTAGCCCGTGGCCATTTCGCTCTTGTTCCCAGTGGTGAGGACGATCCACCCCTTGGCGTTGGAGACCGCCATGAGAAGAACGCCGCGCAGACGTGATTGCAGGTTCTCGTCGGTCAACCCGAACGGCTCACGCCCGAGCAGCGGCGCCAGCATTGAAGAGAACGCGACGTGCGCCTCCTCGATCGCCACCGTCTTGAGGTCGATGCCGAGCCGCTCGGCCAGCGCACCGGCATCGTCGCGGGAGCCCTCGCTGGAGTAGCGGGAGGGCATCGAAATGCCGTGCACCCGCGAGGGGCCGAGCGCGTCGACGGCAATGGCGGCCACCAACGACGAGTCGATCCCGCCCGACAGGCCGATGACGGCTTCGGAAAACCCGTTCTTGCCCAGGTAATCCCGGGTACCGAGTACGAGGGCGGCGTAGACCTCGGCGTGATCGCTCAGGACGGGGCGCGGTGTCGAGGGCGGGAGCGGTGCGCGGTCGCCCCGGCGCGGCTCGGTCACCGCAATGCGTGGGAGCAGTTCGGTCACGGCGCGCCGCGAATGGGATTCGAGCGGGAGATCGACGACCACCAGATCCTCGGCGAACTGGACGCCCGATCCGATCAGCGTCCCGCCCGCCGCGAGAATGAGGGAATCGCCGTCGAAGACCAGCTCGTCCTGGCCCCCCACCTGATTGACGTAGGCGATGGCACATCCGGCCTCGGCCACCCGGCCCGACAGCATGGCCAGGCGCTCGGACCGTCGGCCCCGGTTGTAGGGAGATGCATTGAGATTGACCACGACATCGGCGCCCGCCCGACCCTCCTGCGCGACGGGGCCGTTCTCGAACCAGACGTCCTCGCAGATGGACACACCCACCCAGGCCCCCGCCACCCCGAAGAGCGCGGGCGGCTCGGCGCTCGGCACGAACCAGCGCTGCTCGTCGAAGACGCCGTAGTTGGGCAGGAACCGCTTGCGGTAGATGCCGACGACGCGCCCGCCGGCACAGACCGCGGCCGCGTTGGCCAGTCCGGCGCCGCCCGGCGCCGCGCCGACAAATCCGACGACCGCGGCGCAATGCCCGGTGGCGGCGGCCACCTTCTCGAGCGCGGTGACGTTGTCGGCCACGAACCCAGGCTTGAGGAGGAGGTCTTCGGGCGGATAGCCCGGAATGGCCAGCTCTGGCATCACACAGATGTCGGCCCCCGCCGCTTCGGCGGCGGCCAGCGCTGCCAGCACCCGCTCCACGTTGCCCGACAAGTCGCCCACCACGGTATTGAGCTGCGCGGCGGCGAGGCGCAGGTGCGGCATGCAGCCAGATTACCGGTGGGCTCCCCCACCTCCGGTGGGACCGGCCGACGGGGGCCCGGAAGAGTGGGGTCTCCGAGCATGTAAAGCTTGTGTGGTGCAAAGCCAGCGGGATTACGTGCTCCGGACCGTCGAGGAGCGGGGGATCCGCTTCGTCCAGCTGTGGTTCACCGACGTGCTGGGGACCCCCAAGGGCGTCAACATCACCTCCGCCGAACTGGAGAACGCCCTCGACGAGGGGATGACCTTCGACGGCTCGGCCATTGACGGATTCAGCCGGGTCCAAGAGGCTGACGTCCTGGCCCGGCCCGATCCCAAGACGTTTCAGCTCCTGCCTTGGCACCATGACGGCGCACAGGTGGCCCGGGTCTTCTGCGACATCGCCAACCTCAACGGGACGGCGTTCGAGGGCGACCCCCGGCACGCCCTGCGCCGCACGCTCGAGCGTGCCCGCACAGCAGGATTCACCTTCTTCGCCTCACCGGAGGTGGAGTTCTTCTACTTCGCCGACGCCGACCCGGAGCGGGGTCCGGTCACACTCGACACCGGGTCCTACTTCGACCTTTCGGTGGCCGACCTGACGAGCGACCTCCGCCGGCGCTCCGTGTTGGTGCTCGAGGAAATGGGCATCCCGGTGGAGCACACCCAGCACGAGGACGCCCGCAGCCAGCACGAAATCGACCTGCGCTACACCGACGCGCTGACCATGGCCGACACCGTCATGACCACCCGCATGGTGATCAAGGAGATGGCGCGGCAGGAAGGTGTGTTCGCCTCCTTCATGCCCAAACCTCTGGCCGGCGTGCAGGGCTCGGGGATGCACACCCACATCTCCTTGTGGGAGGGCGAGCGCAACGCGTTCGTCGACGAGAACGACGAGTACGGGCTGTCCGACGTGGCGCGCCGTTTCATCGCCG
>Ga0302187_10005224_pt1 | contig 10273 bp, 10 predicted proteins | sample II_Bog_E1_3_FD_202120 | JGI IMG/M metagenome (GOLD analysis project Ga0302187, IMG submission 202120) | Peat permafrost microbial communities from Stordalen Mire near Abisko, Sweden - II_Bog_E1_3 | ecosystem: Environmental > Terrestrial > Soil > Wetlands > Peat | place: Sweden: Abisko...
CGCCCCCGCCCCCGCCCCCGCCGCCGCCGCCCTCCTCCAGCACGGTGAAGTAGTGACGTTCGTAGTCGGCCTCGATGAAGAGCTGCACCGATCCGGATCCGAACGGGGCGTCGTCACGCACGACGGTCGGGGGGACGAGCCCCCAGCCCAGTGCCTCCGAGAGCCGGTAGGCGGCGACCTCGCGCCGATAGAGACCGTCGGGAAAGTCCCACAGCGACTGCTCCCCCCGGTGCGGCTTGTAGACGGCCTGGACCGGCCCGGAGGAAGTGTCCGGGTCATCACCGTCGTCCTCCAGGGTGACGAGGAAGGTCAGATTGGAACTCCACGGGAGCCTGCCCTCGATGGACAGCTCACGGCTGGCCAGCAGGCCCAGGGCCTCCTCCAGGGACGGACCGGTGTCCGGCCGCCACCCGCTCACACGGCCGGTGGACGGTGGCCGTTGGTCCGCGGGCATTCGTGACCGGAGGGATCGAGCGGCGAACCGCACAGGGGACACGGAGGTCGTCCGGCCTCGACCAGTCGGGTGGCCTGGATCGAGAAGGCTGCGGCCTGCTCGCGGGAGACCGACACCCGGGCGATGGCGCCGACCTCCCCCTCGGCGACGAGCTCCTCGATGACCAGCACCACGCGGTCCTCGGCCTCGTCGAAGGAGACGCCGATGGTCCCCACGGCCCAGGCCGGGTCCGTCGGCTCCTCGAGCGCCTGGTCGTCGGGCAGGTGCCCGGGGCGCCGCTGGTCCCGGACCACCTGGGCCAGGGTCTCGGCCAGGGCCGCCACCTGGAGCTTCTCCATCTTGAGCGTCAGGAGTGTCTCGGCCCGGCGGACCTGCAGCAGGAACAGTCGGCTGCCGACGGGGCCGACGGTTCCGACGCACAGGCGCTCGGCGGACAGATCGTAGGCCTCGGTCACGGGCGGCAGCTCCTTGTCGTCTGGCCCCTCGTGCGACGGATCGTCCGGCCCCTCGTGCGGCTGGTGGTCGGGACCTTCATGCGATGGCCAGGGCCTGCAGCGAGGCGGTGGAGTTCACGGTCAGCACGAACGGCCCACCGCCCGTGTAGGCGATGGCCGACACCGAGCACGGGGCCACGGTCAGACGTTGGAACAGGTCGAGCGGCGTGCCGGCGGCCTGGGCGACCACCGCTTTGATGGGGTCGGCGTGGGACACCGCCACCACGGTTCCACCGGGGTGGAGCGAGACGAGACGGGCCAGGGTCGAGGCCATCCGGGCCTGCATCTCGAGGAAGGACTCGCCGCCGGGGAAGCGGAACCCGCTCGGATTGCGCTGGACGGTGGTCCATTCGGGCTTCTTGGCCAGGTCGGCGAGTTTGGCTCCCGTCCACTGGCCGAAATCGCACTCGAGGAGACCACGGTCGGACCGGACCCGGAGACCGAGGGCCTTGGCGATGGGTCGGGCCGTTTCGGTGGTGCGCTCGAGCGGTGAGGCGTAGACGGCCACCGGTCCCCGCTTCCCGCCACCCTTCCCCGGCCCCGTGGGCTGGGCCAGGGCCGCGATGCGCCCGGCGACCTCGTCGGCCTGGGCGAGCCCCTCGTCGGAGAGGTGCAGCCCCTTCGCCCGTCCGGGAAGTACCTGTCCGGTCGTCGGCGTCTTCCCGTGACGCACGAGAAGGATGACCGTCGGTCGCTCAGAGTGTCTGGGTCGGCTGGCCACGCCCGCTCACCGTACTCGGTCCGTCGACGGCGGCGACCGTGCGGCCCGTGCGTTCCGCCCACGTCGGGCCCTCTTCCGGCCACTCGGGACCGGGTACGGCACTGCCGTGGTCGCGGTCCTCGCGGGACAACCGGGACGGCCACCAGTTCCACCGGCCGAGCAGCACCGCCACCGAGGGGACGAGCAGCGTCCGGACGAAGAAGGTGTCCAGCAGGATCCCGGCCGCCAGCCCGACACCGATCTCGACGATCTGGGTGTTGCCGGTGGCGGTGAGGACCCCGAAGGTCCCTGCCAGGATGAGACCCGCCGAGGTGACGGTGGTCCCCGTGGCGGCCACGGCGTTGCGGACGGCGATCCGGATCGGGGCGAAGTGGGCCTCCTCGCGGATGCGGGTCATGACCAGGATGTTGTAGTCCTGTCCCAGGGCCATGATGAAGATGAACATGAAGAACGGGAGCACGAAATTGATCCCGTCCTGGCCTCCGATGATCACGAACACCAGCACGGCGAAGCCGAGCGATGCCAGATAGGAGAGGGCCACGCTGGCCACGAGGTAGAGCGGGGCCACCACGCTGCGCAGCACCACGCCCAACAGCAGGGCGAGCACCAGCATCACGATCGGGATGATCCGCATCAGGTCGTGGAGGGAGATGCTCCCGACATCGGCGGCCACCGCCGCGTAGCCGTCCACGCCTGACCCGGTGGCCCCGATGGATCGCGCCACCGTGGCCACGCTGGTGCGTACGGCGGGCATGGCCGAGGCGGCCGCCGTGCTGGTCGACGGACCGGCCGTCAGCGACGTGGGGAACAACAGGGTGCGGCCGTCCGGGCTGATGTACTGGCCCGAGTCCCGGTAGGCGGCGTAGGTGGCGAGCGACCCCGTGTAGCCGGCCGGAGGCACCGCCGGCAGATCCGCGGGTGCCCCGTCGGCGGCCAGCTCCTGGTGGGCGGCGGCCAGCTCGGACGGCGTGACCGTGTTCCCACCCGCATCGAGCACCGAAGTCACCGAGGAGAACTGCCCCGATGTCTGCAGGCCCTCCGCCGCCGTGGCGAGCGCCTGGGGTTGCTCCCAGACCGGCGATTCGAGGGTGAACACGACGTTGGTCGGGTCCGACACGGCCGCCGGGTAGTGGGCCGTGAGCAGCGCCTGGCCCCGCGACGAGTCCGCCGAGGCGGGCGCGGGCGTGTTCCCGAAGCCGGTGGGGGAGTAGGCGAGCATGCCCATGGCGAGACCCCCGAGGACGACCAGCCCGACCACCAGCGTCTTGACCGGATGTCCGACCACCCGTGCCGCGATCCGCCCCCACGTCCCCTGGGTCTGCTGGCCGGCCACCGGGATCCGGGGCCAGAAGATGCTCCGGCCGCAGATGGCCAGCAGCGCAGGCAGCAGGGTCAGGTTGGCCAGCAGCGCCATGGCGATACCGATGGCCAGGGCCGGGCCGAACCCCTGGTAGAGCCCGAAGGTGGCGATCACGACGGTGGACAGCGCGGCGATGACCGTCAGGCCGGAGAACGTGATCGACTCGCCCACCTTCGACAACGAGAAGGCCACCGCGTCATGGGGGGCCAGGCCCCGTCGGATCTCCTCCCGGACGCGGAAGATGAGGAAGAGCCCGTAGTCGGTGCCGGCCCCGAGCATCACCACCACGAGCAGGACGGGGGTCAGGTCGGACACCTGGACACCGATGTGGGTGGACGTGGCGATGAGCGGCTCGGCGGCGATGAGGGCGATGCCGGAGGGGAGGAGGGCGATGAACGGTGCGAGGAGGGCCCGGAAGGTGAACAACAACAGCAGCAGGATGAACACCACGGAGAGGATCTCGGTGAGTTTCTGGGTGGACCCCTGCTGGTTCTGCTGGTCGACGGCCTGGGCGGCCGCCCCGGTCAGGTGGACGTCCAGACCCGGCGGGAGATCGGCGGTGACGAAGGTGCGGCGGATGTCGTCCACCACGCGGTTCGCCGCCGGGCCGGTCGAGCCGGGGGGCACCTCCAGCGTGACCATCGCCTCACGGGCACGCCCGTCGGTCGAGGTGCCCTGGTCCTGGACGGCGGTCACGAGCGGGACGTCGGCCACCGCCGCCTCCACCCGGTCGATGGCGGCGATGTCGGTGGCCGACAGCCGGCCCTGTTCGGTGGCCGCGACGAGGGTGGCGTCGGACGTCGTCGTCGAGCGGAACGGTGCCGTCATCCGGGACGCCTGCTCGCTCGGCATCGACGCCGGGAGGAATTGGGAGTCGCTGCTCTTCTCGACACTCGAGATGCCCGGGAGGCCGAGGGTGAGCGCGACCGTGGCCACGATCCATGCGGCGACGATCAGCCATCGGAGGCGGACGGTCCAGGCGCCGAGCGAGGCGAAGAAGGCGGTGTGATGATCCGACGGCAAGTATCCACATTACGTCCGGACCCCCTTCCCGCATAGGTCGCGCAAGAGGGTAATTAGTCCCTTTTTCGCGAGTTTTACGCCGGATGTCCTCCGGATCTGTCGCCCGGGGACGGTCGGGGTCGGGGCCGGGGTGGGCCGGGGTCGAGCCGCGGTGGGCCGGGGCGGTGGCGGCGGGACGGGTTCGGCAGGTCGGGGTCGGTGGACGACCGGCCGGGGATCAGGTGGCGGCGGGCAGCCGACGGGGCATGGGGACCGCCGTCTCGGGCCAGCGCTTGCGGCTCACCCGGGCGAGCCGGTGGAGGAGGGCGATGGCCCCGGGGTCGTCGTCCCCCGGGCGGGTCTCCACCGCTCCGGCGTCGATCATGCCCTGGAGCAGCTCCCGGCCCTTCTCGGTGCGCACGATGGTGAGCGTCCAGTCGCTGAACGCACCGATGCCACCGGTCGAGATGTCGGCGTGTTCGGCGGCGAAGTCCGGGCAGGACGTGCAGCCCTCGCGGGTCCAGGCATGGGCCTCCTTGAGCGGGATCTCGTGGAACTCGCCGTCCTTCGTCCACACCTGGAAGACGCCCTTGATGTTCATCTTGGCGATGTCGGCGCGGGCGATCCCGTACTTGGCCTCGAACAGTTCGGGGAAGATGGCGTCGTCGAACGTCTTCGAGCACATCAGCCCGATGGTCAGCGACAGCCTCCGGGCGATCTTGCCGGCCTTGCGTGCCTGCATGATGGGCGGTGCCGAGGCCTGGCAACCCATCCCGACGAGCGCGATGCGCTCCGCACCGGCCTCGATCGCCCGGGGGTAGGCGAGGGTGTTGGCGGAGTACGTGTACCGGGACCCGGCGGCCGCCAGCACCTCCTCGCGGGTGGTGGCCACGGTCGGCTGCGCTTTCCAGGTCGAGCCGTCCCCCTCGAGGTCCGACACCAGGGCCGCATCGATGACGTCGTGCTCCAGGGCCCAGATCAACAGAGCCGACACCAGGCCGCCGTCCTGACCGGCGGCCAGCACGTCGGGATCGGTGGCCCGGACGAGCAGGACGTCCGACGCGATGCCGGCCACCTCCTCGTCGGTCCGCTCGCGCCCGTGCAGGTGGGTGTCGATCTCGGTCTCCCACAGGCGGAAGCGCGGGCAGGCCCGGGTGCACATGGTGCAGCCCTTGACCCCGTGGGTGCAGCTGTCGGGACCGCCCTCGGCGTCGATGTGGAACGGCTTGTAGCGGCCGCCGGTGTCGTCGTAGGAGAGGACGTCGTACGGGCAGGCCACGACGCACGCCGCGCATCCGGTGCAGAGGCCGGAGGTCACGACCTCGGTGAGCAGTTCGGACCAGTGCGGCTTCTCGGGCGGCATGGGCGACACCCTACCGTCCGCCTCCCCGCCCGGATCAGGATCGACGCTCCGGTCCCCTCGGTACGCTCGGCCCGTGCCCGAGCTGATCGAGGTCGAGCGGTACCGGGTGCTGGCCGAGCAGGCGGTCGGGCGCACGGTGGCTGCGGTGGAGGCGCCCGATCCATGGTTCCTGAAGGGAGGGACCACCGCCCCCGCCCTCGAGGCGGTGCTGGTCGGGAACCGGATCACGGACGCCCGACGGATCGGCAAGCTCCTGCTGCTCGACGTCGACGGGGGACCGGTCGTGGGGGTCCGGTTCGGGATGACCGGGACACTGCTCGTCGACGGGACCGATGCCGTCGGACCGCTCCTCTATTCGCCGACCCGCAGGGACGCGGCCTGGGAGCGGTGGTCGCTGCACTTCGCCGACGGCGGCCGGCTGATCGTCCACGACCCGCGTCGGTTGGGCGGCGTGACGCTCGACCCCGACGTGTCGGGGATCGGCCCCGACGCCACCGTGATCGGGGTCGCCGAACTGGCTGCCGCACTGGACGGGTCGTCCGCACCGCTGAAAGCCCGACTGCTGGACCAGTCGCGGATCGCCGGGATCGGCAACCTGATCGGTGACGAGCTGCTGTGGCGGGCGGAGCTGTCGCCGCTGCGTCCGTCCGGGTCGCTGTCGAAGGTCGAGGTACGCCGGCTGCACCGGAACCTGGTCCGGACGCTGGCGGAGCTGACCGAGCGAGGGGGATGCCATCTCGGGGACGTGATCCCGGAGCGACACCCCGGCGGGCGGTGTCCCCGCGACGGCGCTCCGCTCACCCGGGCCGCCGTCGGGGGTCGGACCTCCTGGTGGTGTCCGGTCCACCAGGTGTGACCGGGCGGGCGGGCGGTGTCCGGTCCACCAGGTGTGACCGGGCGGGCGGGCGGTGTCCGGTCCACCAGGTGTGACCGGGCGGGCGGGCGTTCTGCGGAGACCGGTTGACACGATAATAGTAAGTGCGCATACTAAATTGATGACCACCCTGTGTACGGCGTCAGCCGTCTCCAGCGCACCCCCGACTGCCTTCTTCGCCCGCTGGGAGGACATGGACACCTGGCCGGAGTGGGACGAGGCCGTGGCCTGGACCCGGCTCGACGGTCCGTTCGTCGCCGGCACGACGGGTGTGCTCAAGCCCCTGCGCGGGCCCAAGGTCTCGTTCCTGATCGAGACCCTGGAGCCCGGCACCGAGTTCACCGATGTCTCGTCGATGCCGGGGGCCGAGCTGCGGATCCGCCACGTGGTGGCGACCGGGGCCGACGGCCGGACCCGGGTCGACATCGAGGTCTCGATCGGCGGGCCACTCGCATGGCTGTGGGGAAAGTTCCTCGGTCGGGGGATCGCCACGTCCACGCCCATGGCGTTGACCCGGCTGGTGGCCGTGGCCGAGGCCGACGTGGCCGCCGACCGGTGACCGCCTGGCTGAGTGTCGTGTCCGCCGACCACGTGGCCCGGGGAGTCGGGCTCGGGATCGCCCAGATCGGCCACGGCTCCCGGTCGGGTCTGGCCCGGCTGCACTCCGGGGAGGTGCTCGTCTACTACTCGCCGCGCCAGACGCTCGGGGGTGTGCCCCTGCAGGCCTTCACCGCGATCGGACGGGTCGCCGACGACGAGATCTGGCAGGCCGAGGACGAGGGCGGGTTCCGCCCGTGGCGTCGACGCGTCGACTACGACACCGGCGCCGGCGCGGTGCCCCTCGCCGACGTGAAGGCCGACCTGGAACTGACGTCGGCACCGAACTGGGGGTACCGACTGCGACGCGGCCTGGTGGAGTTGACCGCGGGCGACGTCGCCGTCATCGCCGCCGCCATGGGTGCACCCACGATGGCCACCACGGAGTCCGGGCGGTGACGGACGACGTCGGCCTGGCGACGAGGTTCACGACCGCCGAGGAGAGCACGGGGCTCCTGCTCTGGCAGGTCACCAACCGCTGGCAGGCCGCTCAACGGGCCGCCCTCCACCCGTTCGGCCTGACCCACGTGCAGTTCGTCCTGGCTGCAGCGCTGACGTGGCTCGGGCCCGATGGTCCGCTCACCCAGAAGCAACTGGCCGACTACGCCGGGACCGACCCGATGATGACCTCGCAGGTGGTGCGCGCTCTGGTGGCCCGGGGGCTGGTCGACCGCTCGCCCCATCCTGACGACGGCCGGGCATGGGCCCTGTCGGTCACCGCCTCCGGCCGGGCGCTGGTCAACCGCGCCGTGGCGGCGGTCGAGGCGTGTGACGAGGCCTACTTCGGAGCGCTCGGCCAGAACCGGTCGGCGTTCACCCGGGCACTGGCCGCCCTGGAGGTGGCCCACCACGGCTGAACTTCAGGTCCGGGGGACCGCCTCGGGCGCCTCCACCAGGTCGGGACGGTCGAGTCCGAGGTCGGGCTCCTGGCCGAACGGGGGCAGGGGGAGGAACCGCCACCGGGGGTCCTCATCGGTCGGGCCGGTGCGCTCGAGGGTCCAGCCCTCGTAGGTCTTGAGGCGGTGGTGGTGCCGGCAGAGGAGGGCCAGGTTGTCCAACCGGGTGTCACCACCCGACTCGAGCGGACGGACGTGATCGATCTCCAGCGAGTAGGCCACCCCGCACCCCGGCACTACGCAGTGCCGGTCCCGGAGGGCGAGCGCGGTACGCAGGTGCTGGTTGATCGTCCGCCCGAGGTGGGCCACGGCCCGGATGTCGCCGGCCTCGGTGAACACGCAGGCGAGGAAGGCGTCGTCGACCAGGCTGCGGACGACCGTCACCGGTACCGGGCCGTGTCCGCCCACCTCCGACAGCTCTCCCGGCAGAGTCCGACCGCGGCGCAGGGCCGCGAGGTCCACACGGACGATGACGGTCGTCGGAGGGGCGGCGGTGACGAGGTCGTCGGCACAGCCGAGATCGCCCGGATTGGCCATGTCGTCCGGATCGGACGTGCGTGCGGGATCGGACGTGCGTGCGGGATCGTGCGGGCGATCGGGATCGGCGGAGCCGGCCTTCCCGGTGCGGGGCCTCGTGCGGGATCCGTCGAGCAACAGGAAGAGGGCGTCGGCCCGGAGCGCCTCCTCCGTGTCCCCGTCCGGTGCCGGCGGACCCTGGGGACCGCCCCGGGTCGCACCGGGCCGTCCGGTCGATCCACCTGACCCGGCCGACCCGGCCGACCCGGCCGACCCGGCCGACCCGCCCGCCGACCGTCGGTCGTGCCGGAGGCGCTTGACCACGGGAGCCATCCGGGCCAGCAGCTTCGCCCCCCGCTCGGCACTGTCCCGTCCCTGGAAACAGAACGCCCCCTCGTCGTCGGTCCAGCTGACGAACTTCCGCTTGGTGTGGATCCGGACCAGGGTGGCCGCCGGATCGTCCGCCGCCGAGGAGGCCCGGACCCGCTGACACCGTTCCTTGATGACGTGGAGCGGCTCGGCGTCCGAACCGGCCAGCAGCTGCCCCTCGGCGGAGGGGTCGAGTGAGGCGGCCTGGGTGATCTCCGTCAGCTTCGGACCCGACAGCGTGCCGTTGCGCAGGGCGGCTTCGGTCCCGGGCAGGTCGACGAGGCTGCGGCCGGCCTCCAGGGTCCGCCTGGCCTGACCGGCGGAACCACCCTCCAGGGTGGCGAGGTGGACGGCGGGTGAACGGTGCCCCTCCTCCCGCCACTGTCCGGATTCGGCGATCCTCGGAGCCAGGAGGGTCTTGCCCGCGGTCACCAGTCGCTCGAGGCGGGCGAAGTCACGGTAGAGATCGGCGGCGTCGCGGCCCACCAGGAGCCCGGGGTCGAGGTCGGCCAGCACCCCCGCCAGCTCGGCGCGCAGCGAGGCCATCCGGGCCGACAGACCGGGGCCGACGACGGGACCACCGAGACCGGTGTCCACGGAGTCGGAGAGGGTGGCGAGGGCCATGGCCCCACTCTTGTCGGTGGGTGTGACGGTCCGGCGAGGGGGTCAGCCCTGCAGTTCCTCCAGCACCTTGGCGGCGTGGCCGTCGGCCTTCACGTGGTACCAGGGCCGGACGATCGTGCCGTCGCCGTCGATGAGGAAGGTGGAGCGGATGACCCCGACGGTCTTCTTGCCGTACATGGTCTTCTCGCCCCATGCTCCGAAGGCCTCGCCCACCGCGTGGTCCGCGTCGGTCAGGAGCGGGAACTTCAGGCCGTACTTCTCCCGGAACTTCTGGTGCTTGGCCGCGGTGTCCGCCGAGATCCCGAGCACGGGGACCTTGGCCTTCGTGAACGCCGACAGGTTGTCGTTGAACTGGCAGGCCTCTTTCGTGCAGCCCGGCGTGTCGTCCCTCGGATAGAAGTAGACGACGACCTGGCTGCCGGCGAAGTCCTTCAGCGAGACCGGATTGCCGTCCTGGTCGGGGAGGGTGAAGTCGGGAGCCTTGTCCCCGGCGTCGAGCTTTCCCATGAAGTTCCCTTTCTGAGCATCGGGTCCGGCCCCCGCCGGGAGCCCGGCGTACGGCCCCCGGCGGGAGCCCGGCGTACGGCCCCCGGCGGGAGCCCGGCGAACGGTCCCCGGTCCGGGGCCGCTTGACTGGTCGTGGCCCCCACGATGGCACAGTCCGGATGAAGCCGGTCGGGTGTCGTGGGAGACTCGAGCAGCGAACCGTGTGAAGGGACAACGATGACCGACGAGACCACACCCCCCGACCCGGCAGCCACCGCCGCGCTGCCCGCCCACAACCGGTCGAAGGTCTACGTGGACGGACCGGGCGGGGTGCGGGTGCCCTTCTGCGAGGTCGCCCTCGCCGACTCCCCGACCCGCGACGGCACGACCCCCAACGAGCCGGTGCGCCTCTACGACACGTCGGGTCCCGGTTCGGTCCCGACCGTGGGGTTGCCCGGCCTACGACGACCGTGGATCACCGGCCGGTCCGATGTGGCCGAGTACGAGGGACGTCCGG
>Ga0302187_10005228_pt1 | contig 10271 bp, 8 predicted proteins | sample II_Bog_E1_3_FD_202120 | JGI IMG/M metagenome (GOLD analysis project Ga0302187, IMG submission 202120) | Peat permafrost microbial communities from Stordalen Mire near Abisko, Sweden - II_Bog_E1_3 | ecosystem: Environmental > Terrestrial > Soil > Wetlands > Peat | place: Sweden: Abisko, Stordalen...
CATAGTCATAGCCGGTGGACGACACTGCCCCGGCATTCATGGTGTAGCTGTAGATCGTCGTGCCCGCGAGCACCGGGTTGGCGGCAACATCGGCATAGAGCGCATTCTGATAGGCGATCGCCGCCGGCGCCCCGGTCAGGCCATCGTAGCTTGCGCCGAAATTGTTGATTTCGTTCGGCCCCTCGATCGCGACGATCGAACCGGGGTGCGCAGATTCAAACGTGGAAAGCTGCGTCATCGTCGCGGGCAACGCGTTCGAGGTGTAGAGCAGCATGTCGAACCGGATGCCGTCGCTGGCGGCCAGATTATAGGCGGCCCGCCCCGACATCGTGCTGAAATAGCTGGCCGTGCGGATCAGACTGACGCCGATATAGCTCAGATCCGCCAGCACGGTCTGCATATTGGCATATTTGCCGTCGGTGTAATCGATCGCGGCATTGACCCCGATCGAAGCGACAAAGCTTTTGGTGCTGATGGCGACGGTGGTGGCGGTGGTCCTGGTCATGACCGCCATGATCGGTCACAACAGTTTTTAATAATTCTATATGACTGGTAAATGTCATTTTATATCAAGTACGATTGACAGTAAAAAAATAAATTATGAACGTTATATAGCTCTTCGCCTACGAAAAATTACTTAAAATCTCCCCCTGAAGGGGATGGGCTTTGCAAGTACAGCGCTTCACATGGTCACTTCGACCACCAGCGGATCGCTGCCCAGCGACAGTGTGACTGCGCCGACACGGTGCCACGCCGCCACGGGCGCGGTGCCGCGCAAGGGGTCATAGACCGTGATGGTGGTAGGCGCCCTGGCGAAGCGGATGGTGCGCGCGCGCTCAGCGCGAGCAATCGCATGGTTGGCCTGATGGTCCCACAACGGTGCCTCGTCCCACACCACCAGATCGAACACCGCCGGGGCCTTTTGCAGCAACAGCGTGCGTGCAGCGTCGGGCGCGGTGAAATCGAGCGCGCCGGGCGCGCCATGCACGGCGTTGGCTGTCAGGATCCGGGCCATGGTGTGCAGTGCGACCGCAATCGGCTTGGGCTGGTTGGCATAGTCGAACAGGCCGAAATGCTTGCCCGCCGCGATCCAGCCCGGATCGGCATAGGCATCGCGCAATTCATAGAGATAGACCGCCGCCGCGCCCGCGCTGGTGGCATCGAAGATCATGTCGAGGTTGTAGATCGCCTGCGCCCGGGCATCGACCCCGTCCTTGGCCACCCCGTCCTTGCCGCCGATCAGCGTGGGATAGCCGGTTTCGGTTACCACAAAGCGTTTGCCCGGCGGCACTTTGGCGATGTTGTTGTCGAGAAACCAGCGCGGCGGGCGCCCGTCGACCGCGTAAGGATGGATCGCGGCAAAGTCATAGCCGGTGACCGACGTCGCCCCGGCATTCATGGTGTAGCTGTAGACCCGCGTGCCGCGCAGCACCGCATCGGCGGCGACGCGCGCATAGAGATCGTCCTGAAACGCCACCGCCGCCGCCGCGCCTGCCAGCCCGCGATAATGTGCGCCGAAATTGTTGATCTCGTTGGGCCCCTCGATCACCGCCACACTGCCCGGATGGTCGGCGGCAAAGCGCGCCATCTGCGCCACGGCGGCATCAAGCCGGTCGGTGGCATTGAGCACCATGTCGAACCGCACCCCGGCCTTTGCCGCCAGGTGGTAGGACCATTCGCCGGTCATGCCGTGCCACCACGCGCCAGTTCGGATGGTGTGGATGCCCAGATAATCGAGATCGGCCAGCACGGTTGCCACATCGGCATATTTGCCATCGGTGTAATGGATCGGTGCCCCCACCCCCAGCGAGGCGAGAAAGGCACTGGCAAGCATCGCGACGGTTTGGGGCACAGCGTTTGACACCTTGCGAACAGCGGATGCGCCCAGCCTTGGATGAACGCCCAGCCGGGTAAAGCGCAAGAAACACCGAAACGGCCCAATGACTTGCATGCGGGCGCGCGGGCAGGCGCAGGTTTGTTTTGACAGGGGATCGGAAAACGATATCAATTGTTATGAAATATCAGAATCGGCGCGGTTCCTGCCCGGCAACGGTCGGGGTCGACGCCGGGATTGCGGGACCAGGATGCGAAGGATCGCCCGATGAGGAACGCCGTGCTGTGCCTGCTTGCGCTGGCCTTGCCTGCGCCAATTTCGCCCGCGCTGGCACAAATGCCCCCGACCGTGCAGGAACTGGGCACGCCTTTGCCGCAACGCGGCCCGGCGCGGGTCTATGCCGCCACGTGCGGCTATTGCCATGGCACCAATGTCGGGCCGATCCTGCTGGGCCGCCATTTGCCCGCCGACTATGTCGCCAAGATGGCGCGCACCGGACGCGGCGGCATGCCCGCGTTCCGCCCCAGCGAAGTGACCCCTGCCGAACTTGCCGCGCTGGCCGCCTGGATCAGCGCATCACCCCGCAACCCGGCGGAGCACGGCCAATGAGCGGACCGACCATCGACCGGCGCGGCCTGCTGGGTGCGGGCGTCGCCGCCGCCGCCACGCTGGGGATTGCCGACAGCGCGCTGGGCCAGGGCGCAGTGCTGGCACCGGGCGTGGGCAAGGCCGATCTGGCCGCCGCGCTGGCAGGGTTTCGCGGTGTGGTCGGCGCCGAATGGGTGGCCGGCGATGCCGAGGCGGTGGTTCCCTGGACCAAAAGCTATGTGCCCGATCCGGGCGGGCGCCATGCCCCGGTCGGCGCGGTGTGCCCCGCCAGTGTCGAAGAGGTGCAGGCGATCCTGAAAATCGCCAACCAGTACCGCCAACCGCTGTGGCCGGTCAGCACCGGCAAGAACATGGGCTATGGCAGCACCACCACCGCCGCGCCGGGCCAGGTGGTGCTCGATCTGAAACGGATGAACCGTATCCTGTCGGTCGATGCCGAACTGTGCACCGCGCTCGTCGAACCGGGCGTGACCTATCAGCAATTGCGCGATTATCTCGACGAGCACCACATTCCGCTGTGGATCGATGTGCCCACGGTCGGCCCGATCGTGGGGCCGGTGGGCAACACGCTCGATCGCGGTGTCGGCTATACGCCCTATGGCGAACATTTCATGGTCCAGTGCGGGATGGAAGTGGTGCTGGCCAATGGCGACATTCTCAGGACCGGGATGGGCAGCACCAGCAACCCGTCGGCCTGGCAGGCGTTCAAATGGGGCTATGGCCCTTATCTCGACGGCATTTTCACGCAGTCGAATTTCGGTGTGGTGACCAAGATGGGGCTGTGGCTGATGCCCGCGCCGCCGGTCTACAAACCGCTGGTGATCCGCCACAAACAGGTCGAGGACGTGTCGCGCATCGTCGATGCCATGCGCCCGCTGCGGATCGCCAATATCGTGCCCAATGTCGTGCTGATGATGTCGGCCGGATACCAGGTGGCGATGTTCCACCGGCGCGGCGAAGTCTACAGCGGCACGGGGCCGGTGCCCGACGAGGCCTTTGCGCGGTTTGCCGCCGCGCACGATCTGGGCATGTGGAACACCTATATCGCGCTCTATGGCACCGAGGCGATGGTGGCCGAAAGCGAACGCATCATCCGCGGCGCCTTTGCCGCGATCGATGGCGAAGTGATGACCGCCGACCAGATGCAGGGCAACCCGTGGTTCCACCACCACGCCACGCTGATGCGCGGCGGGCTCAGCCTGGAGGAAGTGGGGCTGGCGCGTTGGAAGGGCGCGGGCGGCGGCCTGGCCTGGTTTGCCCCGGTGGCGCCCGCCAAAGGCAGCGAAACGATCGGGCAGATTGCGCTCGCCAAGCAGATTTTGGGCCGCCACGGGTTCGATTACACCTCGGCCTTTGCGATCGGCAGCCGCGAACTGCACCACATCATCGCACTGCTCTATGACAAGAGCGACCCGGACGAAGAACGTCGCGCCGATGCCTGCTATCGCGATCTGGTCACCGGGTTTGGCGAGCATGGCTGGGCCAGCTATCGCACCGGTGTCCATGCGATGGATCTGGTGGCGCAGCAATATGGCGAAACCAATCGCACGGTAAACGCCGCGATCAAGCACGCGCTCGACCCCAACCATATCCTTGCCCCGGGCAAATCGGGGATCGCGTGATGCGCGCGCGGCTGACGATCGCGCTGCTGGCGCTGACCTTGTGGACAATTCCGGCACATGCCGCCGACGCCCCGCCGCTGAAGATCGAGGTGCTGCGGACCGGCGCCGGTTCGCTCTATGCCAATATGACGCTGATCGAGGGCGAACACGACGCCGTGCTGGTCGACGCGCCGTTCACGCTGGCCGACGCGCATCGCGTGGTGGCCATGGTGCTCGACAGCGGCAAGCACCTGACCACGGTGTTTGTCACCCACGATCACCCCGATCACTATTTCGCGATGGAGGTGATCGCCGATGCCTTTCCCGACGCGCGGATCGTGGCGCACCCGATCGTGGTGGCCGATATCTGGCGATCGCTGCCCTTCAAAGTCAAACGCTGGGGGCCGCTGCTGGGCGCCAATGGCCTGCGCCATCCCTCTGCCCCGCAACCCTTGACCGGCGACACCATCAGTCTGGAAGGCCAGGATCTGAAAGTGCTGGGTCCGATGGCGGGCGACCATGTGCATGCCACCGCGCTGTGGGTGCCATCGCTGCGCGCGCTGATTGCAGGCGATCTGGTGTACAACCAGATGTTCCTCTGGATGGGCGAACACACGCCGGCCGATATTGCCGCCTGGGGCCGGTCGCTCGACACATTGGCCGCGTTGCACCCACTGGTCGTGGTGGCCGGTCATGCCCGGCCCGGCCTGCCCAACGACATCAGCGGGCTCGATTTCAGCCGTCGCTACATCGCCGCCTGGCCCGGTCTGGTCGCCGCATCGCATTCCAGCACCGAATTGCGCGCCAAAGTCGCCGCCGCCTTCCCCGACGCCATCGATATTCTGGGCGATTTCCTGCTCGGCAATTCGGCGCGGGTGGCCAAGGGCGAACAACCCGCCTGGCAGGAGTAGCACCGATGCGGTTTGACGGAAAAGTGGCCCTGATCACCGGCGCGGCCACCGGCATTGGCCGCGCCACGGCCATCGCCTTTGCCCAGGCCGGGGCCGCGGTGATGATCGGCGATATCGACCCGCGCGCCGAAGACACCGTGCGCGCGATTGTTGCAGCGGGCGGCAGCGCGGCGTTCCGCCCGACCGACGTGCGACAGGCGCCCGCGCTCGACGCGCTGGTGGCGGCATGCCTCGATACGTATGGCCGGATGGATTGCGCGTTCAACAACGCCGGGGTGCTGCCCCCGCAGCGCCCGATCCACGAAGTGACCCCGGACGAACTAGACCTGGCCATCGATGTCGATTTCAAGGGCGTGTTCTTTGCAATGCAGGCCGAAATCCGCCATTTCCTGCAAGTCGGCGGCGGAGCGATCGTCAACACCGCCAGCGTCGGCGCGCTGATCGCCGACCCCAACATGAGCGCCTATTGCGCGATGAAGCACGCCGTCGCCGGGCTGACCAAGGCCGCCGCGGTCGAATATGCCCGCGCCAATATCCGCACCAATTGCATCGCACCCGGCTTTGTGGTCACCCCGATGACGCAGCACTGGGCGCAGAGCAACGCCTTTACCGACATGTTCTTTGCCCAGAATATTTCCGGCCGCGCCGCCCAGCCCGAAGAAATCGCCCCGACCGTGCTTCATCTATGCAGCGATGCAGCCAGTTTCATCAACGGCGCCACCATCGTGATCGACGGCGGGCAGACCGCGCATTGAGTTGCGTCGGCAATTCCTGACCACGGGCCGGTGTCAGGCTGAATGACTGGAAACCGCCTAAAAACAACCATTTCATCGTCATTCCCGCGAAGGCAGGAATCTAGTCGCTGCCTGGCGTCAAGGACAAACGATCAGAAACAATCTCCACGCCGGAACTGGATTCCCGCCTTCGCGGGAATGACGAGCGTGAGTTGGAAATGTGCGGCTCTCGCCCCACTTCTCGCCGTTCCAACAGAGAGAGCCGACGCCCATAAGCAATCGTACGATCAAGTGCCCAATGGCCGCGTCGCCATTTAACCCTGTGCTATCGCACGCGCCCAATTGGCCATTTCACTTTGAATTTCCATCACGTCTGCGGGAACGTTCAGCGTCCGCTGGATCGTTAGGCGAATGAGATGCGAACGCTGGAGCACAACAGCGTCCACATTAATTTTAGTCAATTTAATGCGTTCGCCGTTAGCTTCTAAGTTATAAGTTCTTATCGATGTAACCCTATAATATTTATCAGATGGGCGATCGATTGATACCAATATCGGTTTGATAGAAACGACGCCTGGAGTTGGCAGTGAACTGTTTTCCGTCAAAATCTTATTCAATTCTGAAATGTATGAACCCTTAAGGCTTCCGTCTAATGGTTTAAATTCTTTCCATTGATCCTTGACATGCGAAAGCAATTTATCCAGATCTGCAATCGTGTAAATCTCTCCTCGGAGTGCTATCGCGAAAGCGTTTTCAACCGAATCCGCGCCTGCCTTCGTCGCATCGGGTGGCATCAATTTTCTACCCGACAAGAAACAACCCAAAATTTCACCACCAAGTTTCGCAGCAACGCCGGACACGGCAAGGGCTGCGGGATCACCGGGCGGGCATGGACTTAGGCCTTCCGGAGCTGGCAAAGGGCTTGGTGCGGAGGATGCGTTTGAGGACGTCGCACTTCCTGCGAGCAAACCGAGCATCGCAATGTACGAAAAGACTAGCCTCATTATTGCCACTCCCGTTGATCCGCATCGGGATCATACATGGCATCTTTGCTCTCGCCACCACTCATGAAGCGGCCAGTCTCCAATCCCACGAAATTAGTCGTTCAGGCAGGCGGAAATATTTCAGCTTTGCCTCGTTCGCCTTCACCGCAGAAACAGCTCTGCCGCAGCATCGATGATCGCCTCGCTATCCAGGCGATAGGCGCGATAGAGGTCGGGCAGATCGCCGGTCTGGCCAAAGCGGTCGGTGCCCAGCGGGCTGACGCGGTGGCCGCGCACGCCTCCCAGCCATGACAGCGCCGCCGGCGACCCGTCGAGCACGGTGATTAGCCCGGCGCCCGGCGCCAGCGGCGCCAGCAGCGCTTCAGCGTGGCACGAAACCGGCGCTCTGCCCTGCCAGCGCGCGGCGCGCCGCGCGGACCAGCCCCGGTGCAGCAGATCGGGCGACGTGACATTGAGCAGGCCAAGGCCCGGAATGTCGTCGGCCAGTTGTTCCCACGCCGCCAGCGCCTCGGGCGCGACCACGCCGGAAAACACGATCGCCGCCTCTGCCCCCTCGGCGGGGCGACGCAGCCAATAGCCACCGGCCAACGCATTGGCCTGCCACGCATCGTCGCCGCGCACCTCCTGCGCGATCGCGCGGGTCGACAGGCGCAGATAGACCGATCCGCCATCAGGGCGCTGCATCAGGTCAAAGGCATGCGCCATCATCACCGCCACTTCGTCGGCAAAGGCAGGCTCATAGGCGGTAAGGCCGGGCTGGCCCATGCCGATCAGCGGGGTGTTGATCGACTGGTGCGCGCCACCTTCGGCCGCCAGCGTCAGCCCCGCCGGGGTGCCGACCAGCAGAAAGCGGCTGTCCATGTAACAGCCATAGTTCAGCGCATCGAGCCCGCGCGCGACAAACGGATCATAGACCGTGCCGACCGGCAGCAACCGCGTGCCGAAATGCGGCCCGGCCAGCCCGAACGCGGCCAGCGCCAGAAAGAAGTTGTTTTCGGCAATGCCCAGTTCGACATGCTGGCCCGCCGCATGCTGGAGCCATTTCTGCGTCGAGGGGATTTTGGCCTGCAGGAACACGTCACCCAGTTCCTGGCGCCGGAACAGCCCGCGCTGGTTGACGAACGCGCCCAGATTGGTGGTCTGCGTCACGTCGGGCGCGGTGGTCACCAGCCGGTCGGCCAGCGGCGCGCCCGATTTGGCCAGATCCATCATCACGCGGCCAAACGCGGCCTGGGTCGATTGCGTATCGCCTTCGGGAAAGGGGATCGCGGGCACCGGAATCGCCGGCGCGGCGGCCTCGGCACGGTGGTGGGCGATCGGGCTGGCATCGACAAACGCCTGCAAGGCGCGCGCGGCATTGTCACCCAACCCGCACCACTTGTCCCATTCCTGCCCCGGCGCGATGCCCAGTTGCGCGCGGAACTGGTCCATCTGCGTCGGGCTCATCATGCCCGAATGGTTGTCCTTGTGCCCGGCCAGCGGCAACCCGTGGCCCTTGACGGTATAGGCAATGAACAGCGTCGGGCGTTCGTCGTTGGCCGCGTCAAACGCATCGATCAGCGTTTCAACGCAATGGCCGCCCAGATTGCCCATCAACCGGGCCAGCGCCGCATCGTCAAAGTTGTCGAGCAGGCCACGGACATGGCGCCGTCCCCCCAGATCGGTCATCAACCGCTCGCGCCAGGCCGCCCCGCCCTGATAGGTCAGCGCGGCGAATTCGGCATTGGGGCAACTGTCGATCCATTCTTCCAGCGCCTTGCCACCGGGGCGGGCAAACGCCTCGCGCTGGAGCCGGCCGTGTTTCAGCGTGATCACTCGCCAACCGCAGGTTTCGAAAATATCATCGAACCGGCGGAACATGCGGTCGGCGGTGGTGGCATCGAGCGACTGGCGGTTGTAATCGACCACCCACCAGCAATTGCGCAAATCGTGCTTGTAGCCCTCGATCAGGCATTCGTAGATATTGCCTTCATCAAGCTCGGCATCGCCCATCAGCGCGATCATCCGCCCGGCATCGGCCTGCCGCAATTGCCCGTGCGCGATCAGATAATCCTGCACCAGGCTGGAAAAGGCAGTGATCGCCACGCCCAGCCCGACCGACCCGGTCGAAAAATCGACCGGAATGGTGTCCTTGGTGCGGCTGGGATAGCTTTGTGCCCCGCCCAGCCCGCGAAAAGCCTGCAACTTGTCGCGCGTCTGGTTGCCCAACAGGTAATGGATCGCATGAAGCACCGGCCCGGCGTGCGGTTTGACCGCAACTTTGTCGTTCGGGCCCAGCGCGTGGAAATAGAGCGCCGCCATGATCGCGGTCATCGATGCGCAACTGGCCTGATGCCCGCCCACTTTCAAACCATCGCGCTTTGGCCGCAGATGGTTGGCATTGTGGATCGTCCACGACGACAGCCACAGCAGCCGCTGTTCCAGCGCGTCGAGCGTCGCGATCAGGTCCTGCCGGTCGGTGGAAAGCGTCGTCGTCATCGGCCAATGCCCTTTGTGCGCTGCGCGGTGCATCGCGTCAGATGTGCCCGGATTAGCGCCGACGGGCGGGGCATGTCCTTGCGAAATCGGCTGACAAATTGAACTTAACTGGCATGATCTGCCAATTTCCGGCACATTTTGAACATCACTGCCGCCAATGGGAGATATCATGCCAGATCGTCGCATCGATTCGATCGACCGCAGCATACTTGACGAACTGCAACACGACGGGCGGATGACCAATCAGGAGCTGTCGGAGAAAGTCGGCCTGTCGCCATCGCCCTGCCTGCGGCGGCTGCGCGCGCTGGAGGCCGACGGGGTAATTTTCCGCTATGTCGCGCTGGTCGATCCGATCACCGTCGGCCTGCCGGTCACCGCGTTCATCCGCGTCCGGCTCGATCAGCAGGACGACCGCCATCTGGCGCTGTTCGAAGCCGCCGTGGCCGAATTTCCCGAAGTGATGGAATGCTATCTGATGACCGGCGATGCCGATTACCAGTTGCGTATTCTGGTCGATTCGCTGGGCGCGTTCGAGGATTTCCTGCGCCAGAAACTCACCCGCATCGAAGGCGTGGGCCAGGTCACCACCAGTTTTGCGCTGCGCCCCGTGGTCTACAAGACCGCCTTGCCGCTGTAGCGTCGGCCCGTCATGCAGGATTGCTTGACACATGATGCCCGCCCGTCTTTCGCAGATTGCGGCAAATCATGCGAAAGGGCCGAATATCCATGCGGATATGGTTGCGCAATCCGGCGGCAATCCTGGCCGAACAGGCCGCCGGCGGGGTGGTTATCGATGGCGGGGTGATCGCCGAACTGATCGCAGCGGGACGCAGCCCGTCGGCGCCGGTCGATCAGACGATCGATGCCGGGGCGCATGTCGTGCTGCCCGGGCTGATCAACACGCACCATCATTTCTACCAGACGCTGACCCGCGCGCATCCCGCCGCGATCAATCGCGGGTTGTTCGACTGGCTGGGGGCGCTCTATCCGATCTGGCAACGCCTGACGCCCGACGCGATCGCGCTGTCGAGCGAACTGGCCATGGCCGAATTGCTGTTGTCGGGCGTGACATGCGCCGCCGATCATCACTATGTCTTTCC
>Ga0302187_10005231_pt1 | contig 10270 bp, 9 predicted proteins | sample II_Bog_E1_3_FD_202120 | JGI IMG/M metagenome (GOLD analysis project Ga0302187, IMG submission 202120) | Peat permafrost microbial communities from Stordalen Mire near Abisko, Sweden - II_Bog_E1_3 | ecosystem: Environmental > Terrestrial > Soil > Wetlands > Peat | place: Sweden: Abisko, Stordalen...
TGAGGGGCTTGGCAAAGTTCGTCATGCCCGGCCTTGTGCCGGGCATCCACGTCTTGACGGTGTAGCAGCAAGAAAGACGTGGATGGCCGGGGCAAGCCCGGCCATGACGGAAAAGAGAGTTATATTCAGTTAGTTGGAAGGAGACTGAAAATGCTGGATGCATTTTCAGTCAGGCTCCTCGGGATGAGGTCTAACCTGCTGAAACAGAACAACCTCATGCTGAGGAGCGAGCGACGCGAGCGTCTCGAAGCATAGGCGGCAAGCGACTCACCTATCCCACATGTCAGTACTGGCGCGCGCCCCGGAATGACGGTAGTTGAATTCTCCCTGAAGAAAACAGCATGCTGACCGCGATGTCCTCCAATCCCTTTGATTCCACCGCCATCCTCGACGGCATCCGCCGCTGGGTCGAAATCGAGACGCCGACCGAAGCGCCCGAGCAGGTCAACAAGCTCGCGACCCTGGTCGCCGACGGCTATCGCGATCTGCCGGCCACGATCGAACGCATCGCCGGACGTTCCGGCTGCGGCGATCATCTGGTGGCGCGGTCGTCCTGGGGCCAGGAGCAGCCCGGCATCCTCGTCCTCAGCCATCTCGATACGGTTCACCCGATGGGATTCATCGAACGGCTGCCGTTCCGGATCGAGGACGACAAGGCCTTCGGTCCCGGCATCTACGACATGAAGGGCGGCGCCTATCTCGCCTACCACGCGTTCCGGCAGCTCTGCGCGGATGGCGCGCGATCGCCGCTCGGCGTCACCCAGCTCTACGTCTCCGACGAGGAGATCGGCAGCCCGACCTCGCGCGCGCTGATCGAGGCCGAAGGGCGCAAGGCCAAATATGTGCTGGTGACCGAGCCCGCCCGCGACGGCGGCAAGATCGTCACCGGACGCAAGGGGGTCGCGCGCTTCGACGTGTTCATCAAGGGTGTCCCGTCGCATGCCGGCACCCGGCCCGGCGACGGCCGCAGCGCGATCCGCGAACTCGCCAACATCATCCAGACGCTGGAGGCGATGAACGACCTGAAGCGCGGCGTGAGCGTCAATGTCGGCGTCGTCAGGGGCGGCACCAAACCCAACGTGATCCCCGAGGAAGCCTATGCCGAAGTCGACATGCGCGTGCCGACTATGGCCGATGCCGACGAGCTGGTTCCGAAAATCCTCAATCTGAAATCGCGCAGCGAAGGCGTCAGCGTCACGGTGACCGGCGAATTGAACCGGCCGCCTTACGAGAAGGGCAACGCCGGTGCGGCGCTGTACGAGCACGCCAGGACGCTGGCCGCCGAAATCGGCTTCGATCTGGTGGACACGTTCACCGGCGGCGGCTCGGATGGCAATTTCACCGCGCCGCATACCGCGACCCTCGATGGCCTCGGCGTCGACGGCCAGGGCGCGCATACCCACTACGAGCAGATGTACATCTCGTCGATCGAGCCGAGGGCGCGGCTCTTGCATCGGCTGTACCAGACGCTGCGATGAGCGTCGCGGGCCGCGGCCCCGAAGATGGCGACGCCTCGTCCGGCGATGACGCGCTGCATCCGCACGGTTCGTTTTTCGGACGCCGCAAGGGCCACAAGCTCCGCGCCCACCAGGCCTACCTGATCGAACATCTGCTGCCGCGGCTGGCGCTCGATATCGGCGGCGCGAGCCCGCCGGACCTCGCCGGCATGTTCGATCCGCCGGCCGACGCCGTTCGCCTCGAGATCGGGTTCGGCGGCGGTGAACATCTGGTCGCGGAGGCGCTCGCCTTTCCCGATACCGGCTTCATCGGCTGCGAACCCTATGTCAACGGCATGGCCAAGATCCTGACCCAGATCGAGGCCCACAACATCGGCAACATCCGGCTGTTCGCCGGCGACGCCGCCGAACTTTTGGCATGGGCGCCGCCGCGCGCGCTGGCGCGGATCGACCTGATCCATCCCGACCCGTGGCCGAAGCGGCGGCACTGGAAACGGCGCTTTGTGCAGGACGCAACCGTTGCCGCGATGGCGCGCGCGCTGAAGCCGGATGGCGAGTTTCGCTTCGTCAGCGATATCGACGATTATTGCGCCTGGACGCTGGCGCATCTTGTGCGCGCCCCCGATTTCGCCTGGACCGCGGAGCGCGCCGCCGACTGGAAGCTGCCGTGGCCCGACTACACCATGACGCGCTACGGCGCCAAGGCCGAACGCGAAGGCCGCAAGGCCGCGTATCTGCGGTTTCGAAGGGTTAGCTGATCTCTCCGCCGTCATTCCGGGGCGCGCGTCAGCGCGAACTACGATGTGCAATTGCACATCGGAGAATCTCGAGATTCCGGGTTCGATGCTTCGCATCGCCTCGGAATGACGAATTCACATCACGCCGTTTGCTTGGCCTGCCAGAAGCCCACCACCCGCGCCGCGGTCGACGGCATCAGCCGCGCGAAATTCACCCGTGCGCTCTCGATATCGGCCGGCGACGCCACCCGGCTCGGGCCCAGCCGAAGCAGGATCAGCGCGCGCACCGTCGGCCATTCGAGGTCGAGCGTCTTGCCTATGATCAGGATCGGATCGTAGCGGTCTCCCGTGATCAGGCGGTCGAGGGTTGCGATCTTCACCCCCGACATCGCGGAAAGGGCGGCCACCGCTTCCTCGTATTTGTGGCCCTTGGCAAAGCCGAGCAGCGCCGCCTCGTTCAAGTCGCCGGCGCGGTGCAGCGCGAGGATGGTGTGCTGCGCCGGCTCGAAATCGCGGCGGCTCTCGACCACCTCGATGACGCCGGAGATCTCGCTCATCGCCTGTTTGATGGCGGCCTGCCGGCCGGGCTTGACCACCTCGAACAGTCGGCGGCGGATGATGTCGATCGATCCTTCCAGCAGGGTCTTCAATTGCGGCCCGCTGAGATCGTCGCGCTGGCCGACCGTCAGCGTCAGCACGCCGTCCTGACCGGCGCGCTTGATCAGCGCCGAATATCCGGCATGCGAAAACGCGGCTCCCGCATTGCCGGCGGCCCGCCTGACCACGTCGCGGTCGCCGCGGCGCACGATAACGTCGGTGATGTCGGGGGAAAGCTTCGGCCGTTCCGACATCGCCAGCAGATGGCCCTGGCCCTTGCTGCGCGCGATTTCGACCAGGGCCTGCTCGTCGATCACCGGAGACCGGCGCAGCAGCGGTCCCGCGATCAGGACCTCGTCCTCGCGCGCGAGGTGCCCGACCAGCGTCCGCGGCGCATTGGCGAGCAGGGACAGCCGCTCGGCCAGATCGACGCGCGCCAGGATTTCGGCATGCGGAACGAGATCGATCAGGATCCCGTCGAACAGATCGATGTGATCGGGCCGGAAATTCGCGACGCCCTGCAGGAACAGCTCGGTGATCCCGCGCGCGGCCTCGGCCAGGCGTTTGGGATCGCCCTGCCTGACGATCTCATCGAGCCCGGGAATGAGCGAGGTAGCAACCGCCATGCACCGCATCCAAACCGGCCGCATCGGCGGGTTTTACGCCGCAATCTAGGGCGGCTCTGGTGAAGGAAGGGTTAGGGCTGAAATCTCGCACCGGAGGCCGTAAAATCACGCTTTGCGGCCCCGCGGGCCTTGCCGGATCGGGGGAAAACCGTTATATCAGCCGCAACTTATGGTTCTCATACGATCGCGTATTGAGAGTGGGCCCCCCGGGACCCGCTCTTTTTTATTACCTGAACGAGCCCCGCCGTGCGACGCCCGGCCCGGCACGGGCAGACCGACCGGACCGCGCTGAGAGCCCGGTTAAAACCCAACGCAAGCTGGACTTGCTGAGACTAGACCGCCCAAGACCTACCGTCCAAGACCGACCGCCAAAGGCTACTTTTGACACTGGATATGACCGATCCAACGACAGGTTCCGTAGACGCCGAACTGCTTGCCGAGCCGCGCCTCGTGGTCGAGCCAGGCGTGGCGGCGCGGGTATCGGCGGTCGCCGGTCCGGTGCTGCAGGGCATGGGCTACCGGCTGGTGCGGATCAAGATTTCAGGGGAATTCGGCTGCACCGTCCAGATCATGGCGGAGCGACCCGACGGAACCATGCAGATCGAGGATTGCGAAGCGATTTCAAGGGCGTTGTCACCCGTGCTGGACGTCGCCGACCCGATCGGGCGGGCCTACCGGCTGGAGATTTCCTCCCCCGGAATCGACCGGCCGCTGGTGCGGCGCTCCGATTTCGAACGCTATGCCGGCCACCTCGTGAAGATCGAGATGGCGGTGGCGCATCAGGGCCGCAAGCGGTTCCGCGGCACGCTCGGCGGCGTCGAGGGCGATGCGGTGCACCTACATCGCGATGACATACGCGCGGGCGAAGATGTCGATGTCACATTGGTCATGGAAGATATCGCCGACGCCAGGCTGGTACTGACCGACGAGCTGATCGCGGAATCGATGCGGCGCGGCAAGGCCGCGGAACGCGAGCTGCGCCAGAGTCTCGGGCTGGAACCGCCGCCACCGCCCTTTGCCAAGAAAAGCGATCCTTCGAAGAGCAACAAGCCGAAGCCGAAATTGAAACCTGCCGGCGTTCGCAAGGACGCCCCGAAAAATACCAAGGAACATCGCCTGGCCGCCGAACGACTGCGGCGAGGCGAAATCGATCCCACTGAAGGAGACTGAGCCATGGCAGCTGTCAGCGCCAACAAACTCGAACTACTGCAGATCGCAGACGCCGTCGCGCGCGAGAAATCCATCGACCGCGGCATCGTGATCGCGGCGATGGAAGACGCCATCGCCAAGGCGGCGCGGGCGCGCTACGGCAGCGAGACCGACGTCCATGCCGAGATCGACGCCAAGAAGGGCGAATTGCGGCTGTCGCGCCACATGCTGGTGGTCGAGCAGGTCGAGAATTCGGCCAACCAGATATCACTGGTGGACGCGCAGCGCGCCAATCCCGGCGCCCAGGTCGGCGACACCATCGCCGACACCCTGCCGCCGCTGGAATATGGCCGCATCGCCGCCCAGTCCGCCAAGCAGGTCATCGTGCAGAAGGTGCGCGAGGCCGAACGCGACCGGCAGTACCAGGAATTCAAGGATCGCATCGGCGATATCGTCAACGGCATCGTCAAGCGGGTCGAATATGGCAGCGTGATCGTCGATCTCGGCCGCGGCGAGGCCATCATCCGCCGCGACGAGATGCTGCCGCGCGAGGTGTTCCGCAACGGCGACCGCGTCCGCGCCTATATTTTCGACGTCCGGCGCGAAACCCGCGGCCCGCAGATCTTCCTGTCCCGCACCCATCCGCAGTTCATGGCGAAGCTGTTCGCCCAGGAAGTGCCCGAAATCTATGACGGCATCGTCGAGATCAAGGCGGTGGCCCGCGATCCCGGCTCGCGCGCCAAAATCGGCGTGATCTCGCGGGATTCGTCGGTCGATCCGGTCGGCGCCTGCGTCGGCATGCGCGGCTCGCGCGTGCAGGCGGTGGTCAACGAGCTGCAGGGCGAGAAGATCGACATCATTCCGTGGTCGCCGGACATCGCGACCTTCGTCGTCAACGCGCTGGCCCCTGCCGAAGTCGCCAAGGTCGTGATCGACGAGGAACGCGAGCGCATCGAAGTCGTGGTGCCCGACACCAACAACCAGTTGTCGCTGGCGATCGGCCGGCGCGGCCAGAACGTGCGACTCGCCTCGCAGTTGACCGGCTGGGACATCGACATCCTCACCGAACAGGAAGAATCCGAGCGCCGCCAGGCCGATTTCGAGAACTCCACGCGGGTGTTCATGGAAGCGCTCAACGTCGACGAAGTGGTCGGCCAATTGCTGGCGTCGGAAGGCTTCACCTCGGTGGAGGAACTGGCGATGGTCGACGTCAAGGAACTGGCCGGCATCGAAGGCTTCGACGACGAAACCGCCAACGAGCTGCAGAGCCGGGCGCGCGAATATCTGGAACAGCTCGAAAGCGAGCTCGAAAACAAACGTAAGGAGCTCGGTGTGGAAGACGCATTGAAGACGGTACCCGGCGTGACCTCGAAGATGCTGGTGAAATTCGGCGAGAACGACATCAAATCGGTCGAGGATCTGGCCGGATGCGCCACCGACGATCTGGTCGGCTGGACCGAGCGCAAGGAAGGCAGCGAGCCGACCAAGCATCCCGGCATTCTCGATGCCAACGAAACCTCGCGCGACGACGCCGAGAACATGATCATGCAGGCGCGCGTCATCGCCGGCTGGATCACCGAGGCCGATCTCGCCAAGAAGCCCGAGGTGGCCGAAACCCCCGAAGGCCAGCCGGTTTAAGGAGCCGTGCCACACGCATGCTTGCCGTCGCTGACCCCGATCTCGACAACGGACCGCAGACCAAAAAGTCCGCGACGGTACGGATGTGCGCGGTCACGCGGCAGGTGCGGCCGATCGACGAGCTGATTCGCTTCGTGGTCGCCCCTTCGGGGGAAGTGGTCCCGGACCTGAAACGCAAACTCCCGGGCCGCGGCCTATGGGTCTCGGCGTCGCGTCCGGCGGTTGCGGAAGCGGTGCGGCGTCACCAGTTTAGCAAGGGTTTCAAGCGCCAGGTCCGCGCTTCGGCGACGCTAGCCGCGGATACCGAAGCATTGCTGGTGCGCGGCACGATCGAAGCGCTGGCCATGGCCGCCAAGGCCGGTCAGGTGGTTTCGGGTTTCGGCAAGGTCGAGGACGCGCTGAAGTCCCGGCAGGCCAAAGGCCCGGCCCAGACCTCGGTTCGGGCCCTGATCCACGCCTCGGACGGCGCGGCCGATGGAATCCGCAAATTGGATGCCTTGGTCCGGCAAAATGCCGGGATTGAAGACGAATCGAGCCCATTTCCGGTGGTCACGGCGCTGACATCGGAACAATTGGATTTGGCACTGGGCCGGTCAAATGTGATACATGCTGCTCTGCTCGCGGGCCCGGCGAGCAAGACCTTCCTGTCGCGCAGCCAGATCCTGGTCCGATACCGGATGGCGGACGACGACAAGACAGCCGGCAACGCGGCCGAGAATTCGCCGATACAGACTGTGCGGCAACGCACGACGCAACAAGATTGGGACTGCTGAATGGTCGATAATACGCCTGGCGACAGGAAACTGAGTGTCCCGAACAAGACCTTGACGCTGAAGCCGCGCGTCGAGACGGGCACCGTGAAACAGAGTTTCAGCCACGGCCGTACCAAGCAGGTCGTGGTTGAAAAGCGCGGCAAGCGCCGCGTCGGCGGCGATGCTCCTGCCACGGAAACGCATGCGCCGGAACCGGTGGTCGCCAAGGCACCGCCGCCGCCCGTCGCCGCGCCGGTCAAGGCTCCGCCGCCCCGTCCCGCACCCGCGCCGGCCCAGTCGCGCAGCGGCTCGGGCGTGGTTCTGCGCACCCTGACCGAAGACGAGCGTTCGGCCCGCGCCAGCGCGCTCGCCGACGCCAAGATCCGCGACCTGGAAGAGCGGCGGCTGGCGGAAGAGGAAGCCAAGCGCCGCAACAGCAAGGAAGGCATCGAGCAGGCCGAACGCGAAGCCGCCGAAGCCCGCCGCAAGGCCGAGGAAGAACGTCACCGCCTGGACGAGGAAGCCAAGCGCAAGGCCGAACTCGAAGCCAAGAAGCGTTTCGGCGAAGCCGAGGCCAAGACCGCCGCCGCGGCCCGCGCCGCGCTGCCCGTGGCACGCGCGCCCGGTGTCGCCGCCGACATCACCGACGAGGACGAAGGTCCGCGCCAGATCCGTCGCGGACCCGGCGGCGCCGCCCGCCCGGTGACGCCTCCCAAGACCACCGCCAAGCCCGCGCCGGCCAAGCAGCGCGGACGCCTGACCCTGGTCACCGCGCTCAACGCCGACGACGTGCGCGAGCGCTCGATCGCCTCGTTCCGCCGCCGCACCCAGCGGCTGAAGGGCCACGCCTCGAACGAGCCGAAGGAAAAGCTGGTTCGCGAAGTGGTGATTCCGGAAGCCATCAACATCCAGGAACTCGCCAACCGCATGTCCGAGCGCGCGGTCGACGTCATCCGGCTGCTGATGAAGCAGGGCGCGATGCACAAGATCACCGACGTGATCGACGCCGACACCGCGCAGCTGATCGCCGAGGAATTGGGCCACACCGTCAAGCGCGTCGCCGCATCCGACGTCGAGGAAGGCCTGTTCGACGCCGTCGACGATTCCACCGATACCGAGCCGCGTTCGCCGGTCGTGACCGTGATGGGCCACGTCGACCACGGCAAGACCTCGCTGCTCGACGCGCTGCGACACGCCAATGTGGTGTCGGGCGAGGCCGGCGGCATCACCCAGCACATCGGCGCCTACCAGGTGACCTCGCCGGAAAGCGGCAAGAAGATTACCTTCATCGATACCCCGGGCCACGCCGCGTTCACCGCGATGCGCGCCCGCGGCGCCAAGGTCACCGACATCGTCATCCTGGTGGTCGCGGCCGATGACGGCGTGATGCCGCAGACCATCGAGGCGATCCACCACGCCAAGGCGGCGAAGGTGCCGATGATCGTGGCGATCAACAAGATCGACAAGCCCGACGCCAAGCCGGACCGCGTGCGCACCGAACTGCTGCAGCACGAGGTGCAGGTCGAATCGCTGGGCGGCGACGTCGTCGACGTCGAGGTTTCCGCCAAGAACAAGACCAATCTCGACAAGCTGCTCGAAATGATCGCGCTGCAGGCCGAGTTGCTCGACCTCAAGACCAATGCGGAGCGTCCCGCCGAGGGGACCGTGATCGAAGCCAAGCTCGATCGCGGCCGCGGCCCGGTAGCGACCGTGCTGGTACAGCGCGGCACCCTGCGGATCGGCGACATCATCGTCGCCGGAGCCGAGATGGGCCGCGTCCGCGCCCTAATCAACGACCAGGGCGTCACCATCGACCAGGCCGGACCTTCGGTGCCGGTCGAGGTGCTCGGCTTCAACGGCCCGCCGGAAGCCGGCGACCGTCTCGCCGTGGTCGAAAGCGAGGCCCGCGCCCGCGAAGTCACCAGCTACCGCGCCCACCAGAAGCGCGAGAACGCCGCCGCCAGCATTTCCGGCATGCGCGGCTCGCTCGAGCAGATGATGTCGCAGCTCAAGACTTCGGGCCGCAAGGACTTCCCGCTGATCGTCAAGGCCGACGTGCAGGGCTCGCTGGAAGCGATCCTCGGCTCGCTCGACAAACTCGGCACCGACGAAGTCACCGCGCGCATCCTGCATGCAGGCGTCGGCGGCATCTCGGAATCCGACGTGACGCTGGCGGAAGGCTTCAATGCCGCCATCATCGGCTTCAACGTCCGTGCCCACAAGGAAGCGGCTGCGGCCGCCAAGCGCAACGGCATCGAGATCCGCTACTACAACATCATCTACGACCTCGTGGATGACGTGAAGAAGGCGATGAGCGGCCTGCTCGCCCCGACGCTGCGCGAAACCATGCTCGGCAACGCCCTGATCCTGGAAGTGTTCAACATTTCCAAGGTCGGCAAGGTCGCCGGCTGCCGCGTCACCGACGGCACCGTGGAACGCGGCGCCAATGTCCGCCTGATTCGCGACAACGTCGTCGTGCATGAAGGCAAGCTGTCGACGCTGAAACGCTTCAAGGACGAAGTGAAGGAAGTGCAGTCCGGCCAGGAATGCGGCATGGCGTTCGAGAATTACGGCGACATGCGTGCCGGCGACGTCATCGAGTGTTACCGCGTGGAGACGATCCAGCGCTCGCTGTGAGTCCAAATCTCACGACGCGCACGGATTTCAACCTAAACCGTCATGCCCCGTCACCGGGTCTCGCCTTCGGCGAGCCCGATGACAGGCTCCACCGGGGCATCCAGTAGCCCCGAAATTGTTTTCGGACACGGAATACTGGATCACCCGCCGTCGCGGGTGATGACGCAATTCGGGATTTTGCCAATGCCCCGCCACCACAAGAAGGATTCCGCCCCCGGCGGCTCGCAGCGTCAGTTGCGGGTCGGCGAGATCGTGCGCCATGCGATTGCCGACATTCTTTCGCAAGGTGGCGTGCATGACCCCGAACTCGAGGGCCATATCATCACCGTGCCCGAGGTGCGGATGTCGCCGGACCTGAAGCTTGCGACCATCTATGTGATGCCGCTCGGCGGACGCGACACCGGTCCGGTGATCGCGGCGCTGGAGCGGAACAAGAAGTTCCTGCGCGGCGAGATCGCGCACCGCGTTAACCTAAAATTTGCGCCTGATGTCCGCTTCCGTGTTGACGAACGATTCGACGAAGCGGAACGAATAGAGAAATTATTGCGAACACCTGCGGTGCAAAGAGACATCGCGGAAGATTCGCCAGATTCGGAAGAGTGATTTGATGATTGTGACCACCGCAAACGGCGCCATCGAGCCGCAGCAGGCCGATTCGCACGACGCTGAAAAAAATA